>JAEEGL015188460.1_pt1 | contig 20727 bp, 11 predicted proteins | sample 9134231 | NCBI WGS metagenome assembly JAEEGL01 (sample SAMN16246548, study PRJNA631951) | gut metagenome | biome: gut microbiome; feature: rumen; material: fiber-attached | host: Bos | place: Iran: Karaj | collected 2018-10
GGAGATGAAGTCGGACTGGGAGTTGACGCTGCGCTCCTTGGCAAGCGCGATCGCGCGCTGGAACTCAGGGGTCTGGTTGCCGCCGGAGAGGGCTCGGACAAGGTCTTCGAGCTGGACCTGCAGCATGACGTTCATACCGCCCTTGAGGTCGAGGCCGAGGTTGATCTCCTGGTTCTGGACCTTCTTGAATGTATAACCCAGATAAACTTTCTCACCGGAGATGGAATCCGTATAGCGGCGGGATTCGATCTTCCGGATGGAATCGAGATAATAAGCACGGTCCGCCTCGTCAATGCCCGACACGTCGAAGCGCTGGGCGACCTGTTCCGCACGCTTCTCGGCCTTCTTGTTGTACAAGGAGGTCACGGCGGTGAATGAAAGCTGCCAGAGGCAGGCGATCAGGAGGCAGATCGTGACAAATCTGATAGCACCTTTGCTTTGCATGAGTATGGTAAATTAAATATAATGCGTCAAATAGCCCGCAAAGTTAGCATTTTTCTCAGAAGAAAGAAACTTTGCAGCCGAATTTTGTATATTTGTGAAGGTATAAGCCGTTTTGCATATGTGGTGGATTGTCGTTTCCCTTCTGATTCTGGGCATCATCCTGATGCTCGTGGAAATGCTGCTGGTCCCGGGGGTCGGAATCGCCGGATTCCTGAGTTTCGGCACGCTCGTCGCGGCCAGCTGGTATGCCTTTGCCGAAATCTCCCCGGCCGCGGGCTGGTGGACGACGCTCGCGGCGGTGGTGCTGCTCGCGCTGCTGCTCTTCTTCGCTCTGCGGGCGAGGACCTGGCGGCGTTTCGAGCTGAAGACCGAGGTCACTTCGCGCACGGGCACGGAGTCTGAGCAAGTCCACGTCGGGGACCGGGGTGTCGCCCATACCCGCCTCGCCCCGATGGGGACGGGCCGTTTCGGCACCGTCAGCTGCGAGGTCAAGTCGCAGGACAACACCATGATCGCCGCCGGCACGCCCATCGAGGTCGTGGCCGTCGAGGAGAACAAACCCCTGGTCAAACCCGTAACGAAAGCATAATACCATGAACATCGTCATCTGGATCGTCATCGTCATCATCGGACTGATCATCGTCCTGTGGTTCTTCCCCGTGGCCCTGTGGTTCCAGGCCGTCCTGTCGGGCGTCTATGTCTCTCTCATCCAGCTCGTGCTGATGCGCTGGAGAGGCGTCAACCCGCGCACCATCGTGATGGCCCTGATTACCGGGACCAAGGCGGGACTTACCCTCAAGGCCAATGAGCTGGAAGCGCATTACCTCGCGCGGGGAAACGTGACCAAGGTCGTCATGGCGCTGATTTCCGCCAACAAAGCCAACATCCCGCTGGACTTCAAAATGGCTTCCGCCATCGACCTGGCCGGCCGCGACGTGCTCGAAGCCGTCCAGATGTCGGTCAATCCCAAGGTCATCAATACGCCGCCCGTCACGGCCGTGGCCAAGGACGGCATCCAGCTGATCGCCAAGGCCCGCGTGACCGTACGCGCCAACATCAAGCAGCTCGTCGGCGGCGCCGGCGAGGAGACCATCCTGGCGCGTGTCGGCGAGGGCATCGTCTCGTCCATCGGCTCCTCCGAGAGCCACAAGTCCGTGCTTGAGAACCCCGACAGCATCTCCAAGCTGGTGCTCGGCAAGGGTCTCGACGCCGGTACGGCCTACGAAATCCTGTCGATCGACATCGCCGACATCGATGTGGGCAAGAACATCGGCGCTGTCCTCCAGATGGACCAGGCCGATGCCGACAAGAACATCGCGCAGGCCCGCGCCGAAGAGCGTCGCGCCATGGCGGTCGCCCAGGAGCAGGAGATGAAGGCCAAGGCACAGGAAGCCCGCGCCAAGGTCATCGAGGCCGAAGCGCAGGTGCCGCTTGCGATGGCCGAAGCCTTCCGCAGCGGCAATCTCGGCATCATGGACTACTACCGGATGAAGAACATTCAGGCCGATACCGAAATGCGCGAGAACATCGCGAAGTAACGACAGAATCCCTTAACTCCGCCGCCGGGCGTCCTTGATCAGGCCTTCGACCATGACGTTCAGTTCGGAGGCCGTGAGAAGTTCGCGCACGTCGAAGTGCAGGCGGAAACGCCAGTGGTGCTTGGGGTCGGCGGGCTCGTTGATGCGTTCGGCCATCCGGTCCGTGCGGCGCAGGTCCTTGTCGAGGGCCACCCAATCCTGCAGCGGGAAGATGGCAAGCATCGAGGGGGAATCCAGGAACTCCCGGAGCATCTTGCACACCTGCCAGGGTTCCGGATCCTGCTCGCACTGCATGCGCAGGGTCTCCATGTCATGGCTGGACGTGGCGCAGACGCTCAGGTATTTCCATTCGCCCTTCTGGTCCATGCCGCGCATGCGCAGTGAGAGAATCTTCTCATGGTCCATCACGTCGGGCACGCAGTCGGGCACCATGCCCAGGTCCTCGCCGCAGGCGAGCATCCCCGTGGCGCCCAGTAGTTCGGGCAGCTTGCGTTCCGCATTGCGCTTCCAGAACGCGTCGTGGCGGTGGTAGAAGAAGTCGTTATATAGGGCGCCGAAGCGCTCCTGCTGCCACTGCGGCAGGTCGTAGGAGGCCGGAGCGATGAGCGGCTGGTACATGCCGGGATGGCGTGGATCGGGATGGAACAGCCCCTCGATGGGCAGATGCATCCCCTTGATCTCCTCCGGGGAATACGGCAGGGCCGGGTTGAAGTGGCCCATCATGCCGCTGGTGTACTCCTTCGGGATCTCCCAGATGCGGAAGAAACCGAGAATATGGTCGATGCGGAATGCGTCGAAATAGCGGCTCATCTTGCGCAGGCGGGCCTTCCACCAGGCGTAGTCGTCTTTCGCCATCTCCTCCCAGTTGTAGGTCGGGAAGCCCCAGTTCTGGCCGTTCGTGCTGAAGTAGTCGGGGGGGGCGCCCGTCGAGGAATCCAGGTTGAACAGCTCCGGGTGCCAGTAGGCCTCGGCGCTGTCGGCGCTCACCCCGATGGGCAGGTCGCCCTTGAGCGAGACGCCCTTGGCGCGCGCGTAGTCCACCTCCTCGCAGAATTGTTTGTCAAGGTGGAACTGCATCCAGGCGTAGTACTCCGCTTCCTTCTTGTCGCGCCGGGCGCAGAATTCCGTGTATTCCGGCAGCCAGGCGGCATTCTCCCTGGCGAAGCGCTTGTAGGCCGCCGAGGCGAGGTCTTTGGCGCCGCGGGCTTCGAAGGCCAGGCGGATGTAGGCCATCTTGGCCTTGAACACCCGCGGGTAGTCTAGTTCCGGCAGGGCGTTCAGCGCCGCCTGCTGTTTCCTGAAAGCAGCGTCAGCCTTGATTCCGAGGTCCTGCAGGTGCATGTAGAGGGGGTGCAGCGCGAAGGTCGAGATGGGACTGTAGGGATAGGAATCCGCCCAGCCTCCCTTGCGGGTGGTGTCGTTGACCGGAAGCAGCTGGATGATACACTGGCCCGTCGCGGCGGCCCAGTCCACGAGCGGACGCAGGTCGCGGAACTCCCCGATTCCGAAGTCGTCGGCCGTACGCAGCGAAAACACGGGGATGGCCGTGCCTGCGCCGCGGAAGCCGGGGCGGTCGAAGATCTCCGCCTGATGGGCGCGCGGGAAGGGGCAGCCCGGGATGGGGCAGTCAATCCATGCATCCTGGATGACGCGGGCGGATCTGGCACTGTGGCGGCTCCATTCGCTGCGGATGATCAGGCCGTCGCGCATGACGACGTAGCCATAGTCCTTGAGCGCCGCTGCGGGGCAGTCCTTGACCGTCACGCTCCAGATCGCTCCTTCACCCCACTCCATGGGGTATTTCTTGTCCTGGAGGACCAGCGCAAGGCTCTCGCCCCACGCGGTCCGGTACTCTATCTTGAAAGTAATCGTCATATTCTCTTGTTGAAAGGCGTATCTTCTACAGTTTCCTGAAACTGACGGCGAACCCACCGCCGGGAGCCATGGTGATATCCAGCGCGTCGGCGGGAGTCACCGTCCGTTTCGTAATCCGGTACGCCTGCGGGTTGGTCGCATAGTGCGCATCCGGCGCATCGGCATAAACCGTGGCCTCGTAAGAGCCGGGCTCGAGGAAGTCCAACTTTACGGAGAAACTGCGCTCCTGGTCGTCGGTCACCCCGCCGCAGAACCACTGCCCCGTCCCCTTGGCTTTGCGGGCCACGACGATGTAGTCCATCGGCTCGGCGAAGAGGTAACGGCTCTCGCTCCAGTCCACGGCCACGTCCTTGATGAACTGGAACGCGTCCATGAAGCGGCTGTAGTGTTCCGGCGTGTCGGCGGCCATCTGCAGCGGCGAGTACATCGTCAGGTACAGGCCCAGCTGTCCTCCGATGGTGGAATTGACGTGCGAGTCGTTGCCGCACCAGTCTTTGAGGTTCTGCTCGAAAATGCCGGGTGTATAATCCATCGGACCACCGTTCAGGCGGGTGAATGGCAGGATGGCCGTGTGGCCCGGGGTGATTCCGCCGAAGGCCTGGTATTCCGTGCCCATCGCCGATTCGTTGCCGATCAGGTTGGGATAGGTGCGGCTCAGGCCGGTGGGGCGCACCGCTTCGTGTGCGTTGACCATGATGTGGTGCTTCGCGGCCTCGGTGACGGCGTAGAGGTAGTGGTTGATCATCCACTGGCTGTAATGGTGCATCCCCTGCGGGAGGATGTCCCCGACATAGCCCGATTTGACGGAGTCATAGCCGTAGCGGTTCATCAGCGAATACGCCGCCTCCATGTGGCGCTCGTAGTTGCGGATGCTCGACGAGGTCTCATGATGCATCACCAGCCGGATGCCCTTGCCGTGCGCGTAGGCGTTCAGCGCCTCGATGTCGAAGTCGGGATACGGAGTCTGGAAGTCGAAGACAAAGTCCTTGTTGCAGTCCGCCCATTCTTCCCAACCGATGTTCCAGCCCTCCACGAGCAGCGCGTCGAAGCCGTTCGCAGCCGCGAAGTCGATATAGGTCCGCACGCGCTCGTTGTTGGCGCTGTGGCGTCCGTTCGGTTTCGCGGCGCCATAATCGAAGCTGTCCAGATGGATACCGACCGCGTCGGTGTAGGCCCAGGAGCCCGCGCCCGCGATCATCTCCCACCACACGCCCATGTATTTGACGGGGTGGATCCAGCTCACGTCGTCCAGCGCGCAGGGCTCGTTGAGGTTGAGCACCAGGCGCGAGGCGAGCTGCGCCGTTGCGGAAGGCGCCACCTGCACCGTGCGCCAGGGGGTCTTGGCGGGTGCCGTCAGGTTGCCCTTCCATCCTTCGGCATCCGGCGTGAGCCAGGCGCGCAGCGCGTGCCGCCTGCCGTCCACCAGCAGGTGCATGCAGGGAAAGTCCACCAGCGCGGCCTCATGGATATTGACATACAGCCCGTCGGGCGTCTTCATCTGCAGCGAGGTCTGTACGCCGGAGGTGCTAAACGGAGTCTGGCTGCTGTTGCCGCGCATCTTGTCGCGGAAATGCGCGCTGACTTCTGACAGCAGCGTCTCGTTGTACTCATACTCCTGTGTGTCATAATCACCCGGGATCCACCACGCGGTGCAGTCGTCCGCCATCACGAATTCCGTGAGCTCCTCCTTGATGACGAAGTGTACCAGGGAGCTCCCTCCCGGGAATTCATACCGGAAACCCAGGCCGTCGTCGAACAGCCGGAAACGGATGTCCAGCAGGCGGCCGCTGTCAGCCTGCTTGAGATGGACCAGCAGCTCATTGTAGTGGTTGCGGATCTGCGACTCCTCGCCCCAGACCGGCTCCCAGGTCTCGTCCAGGTTGTCCGTTTCCATGCCCGTGAGGGTGAAGCCGCGGTCGAGGCGGACGACGGGGGCGCTGTCGAACTTGCTGATGTCCCCGCCGGGTTCGTAATCGAGTTCCGTGGCCTTGACCACGCCCCGCAGTTCGAATCCCAGGCGGCTCGGGACGAGGACGGCCATGCCCTCGCGGTCCAGCGAATACAGGGGGGCACCGGCTTCTGACAGGTAGAATTTCATCTGGAGCCGTCCGTCCGGGGAACGCAGTTCCGCCTTCGGCTCAAAATCGGGGTCGGGAGCGGAGGTGCAGGCCGCCAGCAGGGCGGCGGCCAGCAGGGGGAATAGATTTCGTACGTGCATGGCGCCGGTAAAGTTAATAAAATATCCAACCCCAGGGCTCGAGTGTCCGGGCTTTATTGTCAATCAGGACCTCGACCGGAGCTGCGGACAGGTTGGCATAGACCGTGACGGTGTCACCCCGGGTGCTGCGGTGGAAGGCCAGTACGCTTTCCGGGACATCGGGAATCAGGACGGCAGGCGCCCCCTTCTCCCCGGCCGCGAGGCAGGGATGCGCATGGCGGAGCGCAACCAGCCCGCGGATGAAGGAGGTGTATTCGTTCGGGCTCCAATCCTCGATGGGATCTTTCTCGAAAAATTCCAGGCGCCGGGTGATTCCGACCTCCTGTCCCGTATATACGAGCGGCTGGCCTTTCGGCAAGGTGAAGCAGAGGACCTCCATCACCTTGGCGGCGTCGCCCATCCGCTCGAATTCGCTGCCGGACCAGGAATTCTCGTCATGGTTGGACGTGAACATAAGCCGGTAGCCGTCAGTACCCATCCACAGGTCGTCCTCGGCGAGATAGTCTCGCACGTCCGCGGCCGTCGCGTTGCCTTGGGCAACGTCGTTGAGCAGGTGGTGCAACTTCCAGGCATAGGTGGCGTCAAATAATTCGGCCAGCTCCGGGTTCTCGGCCTCGGCCAGCAGGTAGATGTCCGGATAGTCCCGGCGGATGCCGGGCAGGATTCCCTTCCAAAAATTGACGGGTACCTCGGCGGCTGCGTCGCATCGAAAGCCGTCCACGCCTTTCTCCAGCCAGAAGCGCATACACTCGTCCTGCGCGGCCCAGACGGCCGTGTTTTCGTAATTGAGGCTGCGGGTGTCGGTCCAGTCATACTCCCAGATGGCGTTGCCCAGCGAGTCCCGCTCATAGAAATCGGCGCTCTTGCCGCTCATCCATACGTGGTCGGGCGCCGTCTGGTTGGCCACCCAGTCCAGGATCAGCTTGAATCCCGCCTTGTGGGCGGCCGCGAGCAGGTCCTCAAAGTCCTGCATCGTGCCGAATTCGGGATTGACTTTGGCATAGTCGGAGATGGCGTAGTAGGAACCGAGACTACCCTTGCGCTCCACTTCGCCGATCTCGTACATCGGCATCAGCCAGAGGATGTCCACGCCCAGGTCCTTGAGGCGGGGCAGCTGGCTTTCGACGCCCTTGAAGCTGCCTTCCGGGGAGAACTGGCGGATATTGACCTCATAGACCACCGTGTCATAGGTCCATGCGGGGTGCCTGGACGCCCGCTGGCAAGATGCCAGGCAGAAGAGTGCCGCAAGCAGGAACAGAATGAACTTTCTCATGGGCTTATCGCTTGAATTCGACGACGAGGGCGCTCTTCGGCGCTATCGTGACGCCGTCCTGAAGGACGGTCTGTCCGCCGGTGAGGACATTCCGCCCCCGGACGGGTCCGGAGACGAATTCGCGGTAGTGGTCCCAGTCCAGGGAGCGCGGCTCGAAGCTGTTGTTGATATAGACGAAGACGGCCTCGTCCTCCGTGTAACGGAAGTAGGCATAGGTATTGTCGGTGATGTTGCGGTCACCCTCGTTGTGTCGGGACAGGAAGTGAAGCGTGCGGCCGTCCTGGACGGGTTTGCTGCCCTTGCGCCACTGGAAGAGGGTACGCGTGTAGTCATGAAGGTCGGCGGCATCCTGATAAAGGCCCGTGGCGCCGATGCGGCCCGCCTCGGAGAACAGGTCCGGCGCGTCGCCGTCCCAGCCGCCCGGGAAATCGATGCGCTTGGCGCCGTCGTGGCTGGGAACGTCCTTGCGCTCGAGGAACATCATTTCGTCGCCGTAGTACAGCTGCGGTATGCCGCGGAGCGTCGCGAGCAGCGTGAGTGCCAGCTTCATCCGCTCGGGATCCTCCCGGAGCACGTCGCCGGTGCGGGCGTGGTCATGGTTGGCGAAAAAGGTCATCATGTGGCTGAGGTCCTGGTAGGCGAAGTCCTGCGCAATTACGGTATAGACGCGCGTCATGCCTTCATCCCAGCCCACGTAGTCTTCGCAGAGGGCGGTCTTGATGGCGCTCTCCAGCGGGAAATCCATGATGGAGGGGAGGTTGGAGTTGAAGCCGTCCTTGTTGGGGTTGTCTTTCTGCCAGTAGGCCAGCTGCGGGATCTTGCCGTCCCAGCACTCGCCGACGATGTTCATCTGCGGATACTCGTCCGTCACGGCCTTGCACCACTGGGACATCGGCCCGGGCTCGTTGTAGGGGTAGGTGTCCACACGCAGGCCGTCCAGCCCGGCGTACTCGGTCCACCACACGGCCCACTGCTGGAAGTATTTCAGCACGAAGGGATTGTCAAGGTTCATGTCCGGCATCGACGGCACGAACCAGCCGCTCTCCTGGCGCTCCCGGTCACGCACCGAGGCGTTCGGGTCCATGTACACGGAGAACAGGGCGTTCATCTGCATGTAGGGCTCGGCCGGGTGGTACCAGTCCGCGAAGGGGGCGTCTTCCATCCACCAGTGGGCGGTCCCGCAGTGATTGGTAACGATGTCCATGATGACCTTGATGCCGCGGGCGTGTGCTTCGTCCACGAAGCGCTTGTAGAGCGCGTTGTCGCCGAAACGTGGATCGATGTGGTAATAGTCCGCGCAGGCGTAACCGTGGTAGGACTCGCGGGGCTGGTTGTCCAGCAGCAGCGGGGTGCACCAGATGGCGGTCGCGCCCAGGTCGGCAATGTAGTCGAGATGGTCGATCATCCCCTGGATGTCGCCGCCGTGGCGGGCTACGGCGTCCGCGCGGTCCACTTCGTCCGGCGTCGCCGGCACCTGCCAGGCGCGCAGCGAGCCGTCATCATAGGTGCCGCCGGGCCACGTGCAATCATTGTCGGCCGTCGCGGAAGCGAAACGGTCCGGCATGATCAGGTAAATCATGTCAGCCGTCGTGAAGCTCTCTCGTTCCCGGCTGCCCGGCTCCCGCTCCCGGATGAGATAGGGATACTTGAAGCTGTCGCTGCCCTTGGTGAAGACGAGGCGGTACTCGCCGGCGGCCTTCACGGCCAGGTCCACGAAGAGGAAATCGGGACTTTCCGCCGGGTGGATTGCTTTGACTTCCAGGCCTTTGCCTTCGACAGCCACCGTAGAGCCGCCGATGCCGGGGCCTTGCACGAGGAGTTGCAGGTCCATGTCCATCCCGGTCCACCAGGACAGGGGTTCCACCCGCCGGACCTGGGCCTCGGTGGCCTCAGGCACCTGGGAATAGTCGGCCTGTTGCGTGCACGCGCTCAGCGCCACCAAGGCCAGGATCAATATGGGAAACAGTGTCTTCATATTCTAATTGTTGGCAAACGATCCCAGTGCAGCCGTCGGCTTGCCGCCGGAGAAAGCGCCGTAGTCGTAGCTGTTGCGGTTCTTCTCAGCCTCCGGCTCCCAATAGAACACCCCCTGGAAACCGTCCAGCCCCCGGGCGTTATCGAAAATGTACTGCAGCGCCGCGCGGGCCTTTTCGGGCTCGGAGGCGGGCATGCCGAACTCCACGAGCATCACAGGCTTGCCGTAGTTGGCCCGCAAGGTGGAGAGGTTGGAGACGAACTGACGCACCTTCGGCGTCCAGTCGGGGTAGGCTCCGTTCTCCCAGTAGGAAGGATAGAGCGAAAGTCCGAGCATGTCGTACTGCAGCCCGACGCCCTTCATCAAGGTCAGGAACCAGTTGAGCGTGGCGAGGTCCCAGCCGTTGTCCAGGTGCAGGATGACCTGTGCGTCCGGGTAGACTGCCTTGACGGCCTCCCGCCCGGCATGGAAATACCGAACGAACTCCCCGGTGGAGCTTCCGGCCACTTTTCCGCTTTCCCAAAGCATGCCGTTCGTCGTCTCGTTGCCCACCTGCACCCAGGCCACATCCACACCGGCGCCCTTGAGCGCCTGCAGGACCTCCCGGGTGTGGTCACCGACGGCCGCAGCCATCGCAGCGGCGTCCTTTCCCGTCCAGGCGGCGGGGACAGGCTGCTTGCCGGGATCGGCCCAGGAGTCGCTGTAGTGGAAGTCAATCAGGATCTTCATGCCGAGGGCCTGGGCGCGCCGTGCCTTCTCGACCACGTCGGCTTTGCAATTCCAGCCCCCTTCGGGATTCACCCACACGCGCAGGCGGACGGCATCCGCGCCGGTCTCTTTCATCAGCGCCGTGAGTTCGCGTTCCTGTCCGGCGGCATTGTAGAACTTATACCCTTTGGACTCCATCTCCGTGACCCAGCTGATGTCGGCCCCTTTTACGAAAGTGGAGGCGGGCTCTGGCTCCGGGACGGGATCTTTCCCGCCGCAGCAGGTGAGCGCCATCAGGACGGCGCCGAGCAGCAGCAGGCGTCTCATTGGGTGAAGACGGCTGAGGCGTAAGCACCCAGGGTCACGGACGACCCGTTGGCGTTGACTGCGCCGTTGGATACGAGGATGTTCTTTTCGTCGGCCGCCACGTTGGCCGAGGCCACGGCGGCGCCGAAATTGTGGACCACCAGCAGCGTCTGCCCCTCGTAGCTCATCGTCCAGAGAGCGATGGACGAGCTGGACGAGGAAACTTCCTGCATCTCGCCGAGGGCGAGGGCCTTGTAACTGTTGCGGGCCTCCGCGAATTTGCGGTAAACGCCCAGCAGCGAGTTCTCGTCAGCGCTCTGCGCCTCTACGGAGATTTCAGCGGTAAGCATCGCGTTGTCCACCTTGCCGCCCAGGGCGGCGGAGGGCACGCTGCCGCTTTTGGTCCACTTGATGGGCGCGCGCACGTATTCATCGCCATTGTTCTTCCTGCCCCAGTAGCCGAGTTCCTCTCCCTGGTAGATGAAAGGCTTGCCCGGCGAGGTCAACAGCACGGCGGCGGCCAGTTTCTCTTTGGCGAGATCCCGGCCGAGGTCCTCGGCGGCCCGGTCTTCGTCGTGGTTGGTGAGCTTGATGGCGTCGATGAAGCCGCCACGCTGCGCCTTGAAGAGGCCGCGGAAGTAGAGCACCGTCTTCGCGAAATCATTACCCCGTCCCTTGTTGATACGGTCCTTGAGGGTGTACCAGTAGTAGAAATTGAAGTTGGACGGCAGGCCCTTGTAATACGGGGCCATGGCTTCGGCGTTGTCGCACCAGGCCTCACCGACCATATAGAAATCGCCTTGTCCGCCGTTGCTCTTCCAGGTGGCGTTGCAGTAGTCATACCACTGCTTGAGGAAAGAAACGTTGGCGTCCGTCTGGTTCTGGTAAATCCAGATCACGGCGTCGAGCCGCAGGCCTGCCACGCCCATCCGGATCCATTTGTCGGCGGAAGCCGCCAGGTCCTTGAACGCAGGGGATTCGGACGCCTTGGCGTAGGGGCCGTAGTTGAGGTCGGGCATCGACTTGTCGAAGCTGGCGAAATAAGAGCTGCCGCCAGCGAAGGTGATGTCCGCCGCGGTGCTGTTGTTGACCGTGTACGGGATGCCGGGGGTGAGCGCCGAGCCGCTGCCGCCCCACTTGGTACCGCCGTCCCAGGAGGTCGCAGAAGTGCGGAGCAGGAAACCCCAGGAGGAACTGAAATCGACCGTGATCTCGAAGATACCCGAAGAGGTCTCATAAAGCCCCATCAGTGTGCCGTCACCGTAGTAGAGCCACTTGGTGGCGGAAGGGTTGGAGCCCTGGGCCGCCGCGTCGGTCTGCGTGACGGTCACCCTCTTCCCGCCAAAGTCCCATTTGAAATGCAGGCGTCCCCCCGTGGAGGAGAGGGCGTACCACTTCCCCATGCCCGGATTCTTGGCCCCGGCGTAATTGTCGATCTTGCCTGCAGCCGCGTCGGCGGCCGGGTTGTCCGAGAAGACGTAGTAGTCGCGGTACTTGCTGTCGGTGCTGCTGCTTGCCTGCTTGAACCAGTCGTTGTCGCTGCCGGAGTGATTGAGGACATAGTCCATGTAGATGTCGATCCCTTTGGCCCTGGCCTGGCTGATCAGGTTCTTGAAGTCGGCTTCCGTGCCGAGTTTGGGGTTGATCGCGTTGTAGTCGGTGACGTTGTAGCCGTGGTAGGACATGGCCGACTGGACCGGCGAGAGCCACAGGGCGCTCACACCCAGGCTCTCGAAGTAGTCGAGATGTTGCGTGACGCCCTTGAGGTCGCCCCAGCCGTCGCCGTCGGAGTCTGCGAAGCTATAGACGTTGACCTGGTAGGTGATGTCGGCAAGGGGTGTTGCGGAAGGCTGAGGCGGGATGGAACCACTGCCGCCCCCGGGGCCGAGGGGTTTCTTGCAGCCGAACAGGCAGAGGGCCGCCATTGCGAGGACGGCGATTATGCGGGATGTCTTCATGGTGGTCATCAGTTTTGATTGGCAGACCGGGGTCCGGTCAGGGGCCCCGGTCCGAAAGAGATTCAGGTATTATTCGTTCCCGGTCACCGTGATGGTCTTGGCCTCGGTGTCGAGCATGATATCGAAGCCCTTGTCCAGTCCGGTGACGTTAATGTCGGAACCGCCGGCCACAGCTTCGAAAGCTTCCCCGGAAGCCGCGAAGGTGCCGCCGAAGTCACCATTGTCCCAGTTGGCGCACTTGCGGATCTTCCAGTTACCGGAGTAGTTCTGGTTGTAGGCGGCCCACTTGCCCGTGCCGAGCGGCAGCATGAAGATATCGCTGCCCCAGCCGTTGAAGTTTCCGATCAGGCCCCAGATTTCGGTGCTGAGGGTGATGGTGGAAGCTTCGGGATCATAGACCACCATATAGATGCCGGCCTTGGAAACCTTGACGTTGTCCCCGCCCTTTTCAAACGGCTTGTCGATTTCGTCCAGGTTGCCGCCGAAGTCCTGTCCCCATTCAGCCATCCAGCGGAGCTTGAACTCATCGCCTTCGCTGAAAGTCACTGGCACGCTGTACCACTTTCCGTCCGCAGCGAGATTCATCGGGATGTCGTTGTTCCAGTCGAAACCGTCGATGGAAGCAATCTTGCCCACGACGCCCCAACCCAGGGTTCCGATGGTCTCGTTGTTGGCGTTGTAGACCACTTTGGCCTTGGTGACCAGGGAGATGTCGGCGCCGTCCTGGGAAGCTTCGCCGAACTTGCCGACCGCCGTGATGGTGCCGCCGCGGTTTACGCCCCAGGCATTGTCGAAGCGGATCTTCCAGTCTCCGGTGAGGTCGAGGACCTCGTCGCTGACCCAGATGCCCGGCATGATTTCACTCATATAGAAATCCTCGTTCCAGCTGGAGCCGTTGACTCCGCCGATCACCGACCACTTGTTGGACGGCTTGGACGGGATGATGGTCAGGCTCTTGGTGGCTGGCACGAACACGATGGTGTACTTGCCCTCGTCTACCATGAAGTTGGCGCCCGGCTGGGCGGCCGTCAGGGCCTCATTGAGCTTCGTCTCGGCACCGTCGGCAAGGCCGTAAACATCGGCGTCAGCCCAGCTTTTGTTGAAGCGGAGCTTGAACTCGCCGGCGATGGTCACCTCCTCGCTGGTCCAGGTGCCGTCCTCGCCTTCGGTGAGGTAGAAATCCTTGTCCCAGCCGGAACCATTGACGTTGCCGATGAGCGAATACTGGTTCGCCAAGGAAACCAGGGTCACTTCGAGGGTGCTTTCGACGAAGGTGATACGGTAGTCACCTGCTTCGGCGACCTTGAAGTCGAATCCCGGCTGCACACCCGTGACGGGGGTGCCCGGTGTGAGGACGCCATCCTCGGCGGCGCCGACGATGCAGTCGTCATAGAACCAGGTGTTGTCGAAGCGGAGCTTGAACGCAGCGCCCTCCTCGAAGGTCAGCACCGGGCTGGTCCAGACACCGTCGGATTCGGTCATGTAGAAGTCTTTGTTCCAGTTTGTGCCGTTGACGGTGCCGATCACTGCCCAGGTCTCGTCGAGGATTTCCTCTTCAGGCTCGTCGTCGCCTCCTTCTTCACCGCCGGTCGCGATGAGGCCGCTGATGCCTGCTCCGAGGCTCTCGATGATACGGATCGTCTTGGCGTCCGTATCCAGGAACATGTCGTACGCCCCGGCGGGGACTTCGATATCTGCGCCGCCGGCCACTGCCTCAAATTCGGCGTCCAGGGCGCCGAAAGTGCCGCCGAAGTTGTCGGTCCAGGCCTTGTTCTTGCGGAATTTGAACTTATCACCGTCTTTGATGATGATGTTCAGGGCGATGTACGTGCTGCCGTCGGTCAGCATGGTGATATCTTTGTCCCAGTCCATGCCATAAGCATCGAGATGGCCGATAACACTCCAGGCGCTGGCCTCGGTATAGTCCGGATACGGGAGATAAGCCTCGGTGACGGTGATGGTCTTGGCGTCGGTGTCGAGCCAGAGATCATAGACGCCTTCTGCACCGATTTCGATGTCGGCGCCGCCGTCGACGGCTTCAAAGGCAGCATCCAGCGAGCCGAAGGATCCACCGAAATTCGTGCCCCAATCCTGATCCTTGCGGAATTTGAACTTGTCACCATCCTTGAGGCGGACGGCCTTGGCAACGAACTTGGAGTCATCAGCCGTGGCCCACATCTCGAGATCTCCATCCCAATTCACGTTATAGGCTGACAGGGCACCGGTGACGCTCCAGTCGCTGAGCAGCGTGTACTCCGGATACGGGCTGCCCTGCGGGGCGGTCACGGTGAAGCCGCTGACCGTCGCGGTGTTGGCGGACTGGACATAGCTCAGCACGGACGCATCGTAGAGGGTCGGCTGGATGGAGGCACGGACGACCATTTCAACGGTCGGTCGGGCACCTTCGGCCAGGCCCAGGCCCATCAGGGTCTTGCTAAGGGCGCTGACGGAGAGGGTGACGGTACCGGTTTCCTCATCGAACGTGGCGCCGAGAGTCCGGTCCACGGGCTTGCCGTCAACGGAGACGAGCGACAGGAAATGGTATCCGTCCATCTTCTGATTGAAACTGCGGTGGAAGACCGCGGGGGTATAGTTGAGGACGATGAATTTGGGATCATCGGCGTCGGGCAGCAGGGTCGCATGGGTCTGCAGCACGGGCGCATCTGCCTCAGAATAATCAAAAGTCGTCAACTGCTCTTTGACGCATGACCCGGCCATCAGGACGAGAGCTGCGGCAGAAAGGAAAGTGAAAAATCTCTTCATGGCAGATTACTTTTAGCTTTTTTCATAACCAGGGTTCTGCTCCAGTCCCTCATTGACCATCTTGTCGGAGGTCGGGATCGGGTAGAGGTTCTTGTAGTCCTCGACGGCCTGGCCGTTGCGCACGCCGCCCTTCCAGTCCCACAGGTAGTCTGAGGTCGTGAACTTGCCAAAGCGGACAAGGTCCTGACGGCGCCACAGTTCGAGGTAGAGCTCGCGGGCGCGCTCGTCCAGGAGGTTGTCGGCGGTGAAATTCCTGAGCGTACGCACGCCGGCGCGGGCGCGCACCTCATTGAGGTAGCCCAGACCGGCGCTGTGGCTGATACCGGACTCCGGGTGCAGGGAACACTCGGCAGCCATCAGCAGCACGTCGGCATAGCGCATCATCGGGAAGTCCGTGTCGACGAAACCGTCGGACTTGCCGGAAGTGCCGTCGGAGTTGATGTTCTTATACTTCTGGAAGGCGATGCCGTCGGTGAAGGTGCCGAGGGTGTTGACTTGGACGGACTGGCCCTTCGTGTAGAAGATGGCGCGGGCGTCCTTGCGGACCTCAAATTTGTTGTAGAACTGCTCGGTCATGCGGCAGCCCTCCCAACCGGAGGAGATGCCCAGCTCGGCGGAACTCATGCTGCCGCCGGTGAAGGCGAAGACGAGATAGTTCGTCACACCGTAGGACTGGGTGTCGTTGCCGTCCTGCTCGATGGCGAAGAGGATCTCGTCAGTGCACTTGTGATTATCGGCCAGGAACAGTTCCTGATAGGCGCTGAACTTTTCGCCGTTCGGCGTGGTGTGCAGGCTGTAGCCGTCATCCATAAGGTCGGCGAGCACATCGGCGCAGGCCTTCCACTGGGGGGTTCCGGTGTAAACCTCCGCATTGAGGTAGAGCTTGGCAAGGATGAACTTGACGGCGCCCTTGTCGATGCGGCCGTACTCGGCCTGACGGGGTCCGGCGAGCGCGCTGTTGTCGAGAATGTCCTTGAGCTCGGTCTCCAGCCAGGCGTACAGGTCGGCACGCTTCTTCTGGGTCGGGATCTCCGTGATGTGGGAGGTCTCATCCGCGAAGGGGACGTTGCCGAAATTGTCCAGGGCGTGGTAGTAGCACAGGGCGCGCAGGGCGCGGGCCTCGGCGACATATTCATCCTTGTTGGCAAAGCTCAGGTCCGTGGCCTTGGCCTGGCGGATGAACTCGTTGCACTGGGAGATCTGGAAGAACATGCGGGAATAGATGGAGTAGATCAGACCGGTGGACTGGTCCCAAAGCATCTGGCAGACATCAGGTACACCTTCGTCGTTCCAGCCGCAGACATACACGTCCGTCGGGAGTTCACAGATGTGCATCATACCGCGGATATACTGGCTCATACCGCCGTCCAGACCCTTGATGGAAGGATCGCCGTCGGGGCCGTAGTAGCCGGAAGTAGCATATCCCGTATAGATACCCGAGAGGAAGGCGCTGAAGCCGGCCTCGGTGTTGAGCGCATTGTCGGGCGTGGCCTTGTTCGGGTCGATCGGCGTGACGTTGAGGTCGCCGACGCAGGCGGTCAGCGTAGCAGCGACCGCGAAGATTCCGAGAATATATTTGATGGTTTTCATATTCTATCCAGGATTAGAAGTTGAACTTGACACCGAGCACGAAGGTGCGGGGACGCGGATAGACTTCCCCGTCGATGCCGCCGAAGACCTCGGGATCGATGCCGTCATACTTCGTGATGGTGCATATGTTCTGCACGGTGCCGAAGATGTTCAGCGAGGCGGGACGACCGCCGGTGACATCGAAGAGTCTCGGGAAGGTATAGCCGAGGGTGAAGTTGTCCAGCTTCAGGAAAGAAGCGTTGCGGACATAGTAACTGGAGATGTACATGGCATCTTCGAAGCGGGAATCCAGCGCAGAGGTGAGGCGGTTGCTCACGAAGCTGTTGACCCAGAGGTCTTTGAACATCTCGGTATTGGAGGCGACGTTGTTGTACACCCAGTTGCCGAAGCTGCCGTGGGCGGACAGGGCGGCCGTCCAGTTCTTGTACGTGAAGTTGGTGTTGAAGCCCAGGGTCACGTCGGCGCTCGGCTTGTGGAAGAAGATGCGGTCGGCCTCGTTGATGACGCCGTCGGACTTGTCGCCGCCCTGGTCTACGTACTGGCCGTAGATCGGAGCGGAGTTCCGGTCGTACACCTGCTCATAGATATAGAAGGAGTTGGCCGCGTGGCCGACCTGGTGCATCTGCACCCAGTTGTCGGTACCGCCGGAGATGCCGCCGGTGCGCACACCGATGCTCTCACCCTTGGTGTCGTTGAGCTTGGTGATCTCGTTGTGGTTGTAAGCCAGGTTGAGGCCGGCGGTCCAACCCATGTCGGGGCGCTCGATGAGGATGCCATTGAGTTCGAGTTCGGCACCGATGTTGGTCAGGGAAGCGATGTTGCTGTCCAGATAGTTGATCAGGTTCGACAGGGCCGGGACCTGGATATTGGAAAGCAGGTCCTTGGTGTCGCGCTTGTAGAAATCGAGATTGGCTGTCAGGCGATCCCTCCAGAAGCCGAAATCGAGACCGATGTTGTAAGTCGTCGTTGTCTCCCATTTCAGTTCGGGGTTGTAGCCCTGGGCCGTCATCGGGACGACGGACTTGCCGCCTATCTGGTAGTAGGAGCCAAGCTGGTTGGTGTAGTAGGTCGCGAAGGTGGCGTAGTAGTCGCCCACATCCTGCTGGCCGGTCTGACCCCAGCTCAGACGGAGCTTGAGGGTGGATATGTCAGCGGCGCCGGACATGAAGTCCTCCTTCATCACGTTCCAACCGAAGGCCACGGAAGGGAAGATGCCCCACTTGTGGTTTTGGAAACGGGAAGTACCGTCGGCGCGGACCGTAGCGGTAATCAGGTACTTGTCGGCGAAGCTGTAGTTTGCGCGGCTGAAGAAGGAGATCAGGAAGAGCTCGCCCTTGTAGATGGCGTCGGACAGGATGCTGCCGTCGCTGATCTTCTTCGTGAGGGAGTTGCTGTCGTTGTAGAAGCGCTGCCAGGAGTAACCGGCCATCAGGTCCAGGTTGTGCTGGCCGAAGGTCTTGTTGTAGTCGGTGTAGAACTCAAGGGTAGTGTTCAGGCGGCTGTAGTCATAATCCGTGTGGGCGCCGCTGCCGGACTGCTGGGTGTTGTGGTAGGAAGACTCGGAGCCCATGGCCAGGTCGGTCACGCCGGCGCTCTTGGCCCAGTCGATACCGAGGTTGAGGTTGAGGCGGAGATCCTCGAAGCCATGGATCTTGTAGTCGAACTGTGCGTTGCCGATAAAGCGATAGGCGTCGGCGGTGTCGCTGAGGTCGTTCAGCATGGCGACAGGGTTCATCGTGGCCATGGTGTTGATCTCGCCGTTGGACTTGCGCCAGATGCGGTAGCCGCCGAGTCCGTTCGCGCTGTCATCATAAATGGGCTGCGTCGGGTCGTAGCGCAGGGAAGCGCCGATGGCGCCCTGGTTGGCGTACCAGTTCTGGGCGTAGGTGCCCTTGCCGTTGAGGTTGACCGTCAGGTGGTTGTCGAAGAAACTCGGGGCGAGGTTCAGGGACAGGGTTCCGCGGTTCATCTTGGAGCCCTTGAGGGTACCGTTCTGGGATGTGAAACCTCCGGAAAGGCGGTACGGCAGGAAGGAGCCGATGCGGCCGTTGAGGCTGACGTTGCCGTCGTAGGTAGGTGCGTTCCGGAAGACCTGGCGCTGCCAGTCGGTGTTTTCCTTGCCGAGCGCCTCCAGGGCAGCTCCTGCGGTGAGGCCGCGGTTCACGCGGTCGGCGATGAGTGAACGCATCTGGTCGCCGGTCAGCAGGTCATGATACTTGGCGATGGTGTTGAGGGAGGCCGTGAAGTCGATGGCGACTTTCGGCAGGCCGGAGGCGGTCCTGGAGCCCTTCTTCGTAGTGATCACGATGACGCCATTGGAAGCGCGGGAGCCATAAATGGCTGTCGCTGAGGCGTCTTTGAGGACGGTGAAGCTCTCGATGTCTTCCGGGTTGATAGAGGACAACGGGTCGGACATGCCGGAAATACCGTCGTTGGAGACGGGCAGGCCGTCGATGACGTAGAGCGGATCATTGGAAGCGTTCAGCGACGCGCCGCCACGGATACGGACCGTGGAGCCGGAACCCGGCATACCGGAACCGGAAGTCACGACCACACCGGCGGACTTGCCGCGGAGCAGGTCGGCGGGCGTCGTGATGACACCTTTGTTGATTTCGTCGGCCCTGACGGTTGCGACGGATCCCGTGAGGTCACTTTTCTTGACCGTACCATAACCGATGACCACGACCTCGTCGAGGAACTCGTTGTCCTCGTGGAGGGTGATGGTGGAAGGCATGGCGGAGGCCTTGAATGTCTGGGTGATGTAACCGATGCAACTCACCTCGATGGTGGCATCGGGCGAAGATACCCGGAGGGAGAAGTTGCCGTCCAGGTCGGTCACGGCCCCGTTGGTCGTGCCTGACTCGATAACGGCGGCACCAATGACGGGTCCTTCCTGGTCGACGACCACACCCTGTACCGCAAACGCCTGGGCGGATGCAGTGACGCCCATCATGCCCGAGAGCACGATGGCCGTGAGGATGGTAAGGATTTTTTTCATTTGTAAATGAATTGGTTGTATTGAATAATCTAGGATTTGTGTTCTTCAACGAGCGCGACCGCGAGGCAGCCGCAGACAAGCAGCACCCCGGCAATCACGAGCATGTGTGCCTGCACGCCGCCCACCAAGCCCAGCACCACGCCGCCGAGGGCCGCCGCGACGATCTGCGGCAAGCAGATGGTGCAATTGAACAGACCGAGGTAACTTCCCATATGCTCTCCGCTCAACGCGTTGGTGAGCAGGGTAAAGGGCAACGCCAGCATGGCCGCCCAGGCCGCTCCGATCAGAAAATAGGAGATGAAGAGCAGGAACTGGTTGTGGATGAAGGCGACGGAGATGAAGCCGGCGGCACCGATCAGCAGGCTTACCACGTATGCGAGTCGCAGCGACTTGAATTTCGGCAACACGATGGCCCACAGGATGGATCCGACCGCCTGTACGGCGAACACGACGCCCACCCAGTTGCCGGCGGCTTGGTAGCCCGCCGAGGCGGTGTCGGTTGTGCCCCAGCAGTTGGCGGCGATGGCGCCGTTGGTGTAAGTCCACATGTACATGAAGGCGGCCCAGCAGAAGAACTGCACCAGACCCACGGTCCAGAAAGTCTTCGGGGCGTGCAGCAGGAGCTTGACCAGGCCGGGCTTTTCTTTCTGCCCGGCAGCCTGCTTCTGCGGGTCGATGCCGTGGAAAGCGGCGTACTCTGCGGGCGGCATCTCCTTGACTTTCATGAAGGTGTAGAGTACGCAGAGGATGAGGACGGCGGCGCCGCAGTAAAAGCTCCAGATCACTGACGGCGGAATCACGCCCTTCGGGGCGGTGTTGGCGATGCCGATCCAGGTAAAGAAGATAGGGAAGAGGTAGCCCATCAGGCTGCCGGCGTTGCACAGCAGGGACTGGATGGAATAGGCCTCCGCCTTCTGGCTTTCGCCCACCATGTCACCCACCATCATCTTGAAGGGCTGCATGGCGACGTTGATGGAGGTGTCCAGGAAAATCAAGGAGAACAGCCCGAACCACATGGCACCGTTCAGGCCCAGCAGCAGGCGGCTGCTGAAACTGAGGCTCCCGGCGTTGGGCAGGAAGA
>JAEEGL015332050.1_pt1 | contig 20727 bp, 19 predicted proteins | sample 9134231 | NCBI WGS metagenome assembly JAEEGL01 (sample SAMN16246548, study PRJNA631951) | gut metagenome | biome: gut microbiome; feature: rumen; material: fiber-attached | host: Bos | place: Iran: Karaj | collected 2018-10
CTGAATTTCTTTTTATATCTTCTAATATGTGTTCCTGCCCCTCTTTTTCCACATCGCCTGTCAAAAGAGCTGTAAAATCCTTGTATTTCAGGAAAAGAACCGTCGAATATGCATTAGCCCCCTCTGTAGTCATACCCTTCCTAGGATTAAGGCAGGTTATCTGAAGCTTCCCAAGACCGCTTATTTGCTGTCCACAGCTAATATAGCTTATTGGAATCTTAAGACTTTCCGCCTTTTTCTGTAGCATTTTATAATTACCGCCCCTGGACGTTTCAGAAACATCCGGCAAAAAGAGCCTCTTGACCTGTATCCCGCCCTTTTCCATATTGTCTAAGATTTCGAGAAGACCTGATATATGATCCTCGTCCTCATGGGTTACTATTGCCGCGTCAAGTCTTCCTATTCCTTCATAGGAAAGATAAGGAATTATTGAGTACTGTCCAACCTTCTTATTACTTGTACTGCCTCCGTCTATTAAAATATTTGCGCCTTTACTCATGATCAAAAGTCCATCACCCTGCCCCACATCAATTGCAGATATTTTAAGCTCCGGCCTTGGACTAATGATCAGGAATGATACAAGAAAAGCAAAGGATGCATATTTAATAATCATATTCCCGATTTTCTTTTTCTCAAAAAAGAAAACCAAAGCTCCTGTCATAATCAAATACAATAGAATCTTCCATATTGCTGCATGACCAAGATAAAAAGTGCTATTTGAAAATCCAGTTGTTATTTTGCATAACAATTTAAAAGCGCTTAAAATTGCGTGAATAATAAGCCCTGGTATTCTGCCTAGTATGGTAATTATACTTCCAAGAAAAAGGCAGCCAATCCCAAGTATCATAAGAAATGGAATAACCGGGAGAACCACCAGATTCAGAAAAATAGAATACACAGGATATGTATGATAAAAGCACATATACACAGGGAGCGTTATCATCAAAACAGACATGCTTGTTATCATCCCCGATACGCACTTTTTCAAAATATTCTTTCCTAATCCATCCTTTGGTTCATCTACAAATTTCATTCTTTTAGTATCACCTGTAATGTCAAAATCCAGCACAGGGCGCATAAATTCAATTCCAACTACAGCGCCAAAGGAAAAGAGAAACCCGCTGTTATACAGATATAAAGGCTGATCCAGTAAAAGCATTAGCTCAACCAAAGAAAGAGCTGATAACACATCATATGTTCTTCCAATTAACGGCGCCAAAAGCCGGATCAAAAACATCACAATTGCTCTAAAAGAAGATGAGCTCATTCCGCACATCTGTCCATAAAGCAGCATAAAGACAGCCGATACTATAGCTGCAGGTGCTATGGAGATTTTGCATTTTCTAAGAATCTTATTTAGTCCCATTCCAAGAATGGATATATGTACACCACTCACTGCAAGAATGTGAATTATACCACTGTTCTTATAAAGGATCTTTATTTCCTCGTTCATAAAGGCCTTATCTCCAAGAAGAATTGCCTTCATAATAGCTGAATCATCGCTACTTAGGCAATTGTCCAGCACACTCTCCAAGAATAGTCTGATTCTATATAAACCTTCCTTCAGACCATTCCTTTTTCCATCATATGCCAGAACTCTGGCATCTTTTAAGCTATATGCAGTTTTTAATGTTGCGTAATAAAGGCGACTGTCAAATTCGCCAGGATTTCTCGTGCCTGAAAAAAGCTTGATTCTACCACAAAGCCTTACCTTTTCTCCGATGGAAGGCTCATAATCACAGTCTTTTTCCATAAAACATCTTATGTATCTGTATCCATTCTTTAATTTTGCTGAAGGAATCAAAGAAACTACCAGTACCTGCTCACCCTGATAGTCGATATAGGCGCCCTTATCTGCGACTATACCGACTAATTCCTCTCTTTTTCCATCAAGGCTTTCAGGAAAGCAATCAAGACTTTTAGACAAAAACAATTCGAGATATAAAAAGACAATCGCCGTTATTATCAAAGATATAATACATAACGGTCGTTTCATTATTACTCCAAATCAGTACTACTATTCAACTATATCAAGGTTTCTTTCATAAGGACCACTTATTACATAATCCATGTAATTAAAGGGCGTCGTACCATTAACAGACATAACTACCTTATTTACATTAGGAAGCTCAGTAAGTGTGTCCACTATAGAATAAATTGCGACCTCAGTAGAAACCTTATTAGGCTGGGTCAAAAAATTATTATCAAAATCAAGATAGCATACGCCATCCTTTACATTTACACTATTTAGCTTGGATTCTTTGGAAACAGTAGCAAATGCTATATTAGTGTTAGGGCCGCTTATTATCTGCTCCACAGCTAGTCGTTCCATTGAAATATTACTGTTATAAACAACCGAGCGATATACAGGAATAAGTCTTGTTCCACCTGAAGTAGCAAAAAACAGCTTGAGTTCCACCTTTTCATAGGTATTAATCTCATTACCAACATTATAGATAAAGGTATCTGCAGACATATTTCCTATGACATTTCCGTAATGATCAAGAAGCGGACTTCCATCAATCTGGAAAGAAACATAGTCCACGTTATCAAGCTGAGTAAAGGTTCTGACTACAGCAGCTCTGTCTAATATTTCAATTGTTCTCCCAAGCTCAAGATACTTAGGATTGAAATTCAGCGTAAGAACCTTATCATGGATGGAATGGCTAATGAGCTCGATATCCTCAGAAATAGGAGCCTCATATTGGAGTCTCGCAGGCATAGTCTTAAGGAGACTTATAAGCTCATTTATTACTGCCTCTGTATCCTGCATAGATGAAGAAAGCTCCACATCCGTTGATACTATCCCGGTCTCATTGCCGTTTACGTAGTAGACCTTAATGGTATTCTCGGAAACTTCTGTTTTCTTTCCACAGGCGCAAAGAACTAAAGAAAGTCCAAGGCAGATTATTAAGTTTACAAAATGTCTACCATTTTTCATTGCTTAGCTCCAACATTTGAAAGAGGAATCTTGATAGTGAAGGTTGTTCCTTCACCTACAGCACTCTTAACATCAATAGATCCTCTATGCATTAGCACTGCGTTTCTTGCTATGGAAAGACCAAGGCCTGTGCCACCAATCTCCCTGGATCTTGATTTATCAACTCTGTAAAATCTCTCGTAAATATGGTCAAGGGACTCCTCTGGAATTCCTACTCCGGAATCAATAACCGAAAGATAAAAATACTGATGATCTGCATCCAGCTCAACTCTCACAAATCCATTGTCCTTGTTGTACTTAATGGCATTTTCCACAAGGTTCATGATTACAAGCGAAATCTTAACCTCGTCAATTTCAGCCATAATCGCCCTCTTACTTTCAAGCACCAGCTCAATATTGTGCTTTCTTGCAATAGGACGCATTCTCTTAAGCACTGACTCTGTAAGCGCAACAACATCTACATAGGTAATGGTTAGCCCTGCAGAAGTCTTGTCCATACGAACCAGAGAAAGAAGGTCATTTATGATTTTGTCCTCTCTGTCTATCTCGTGACCAATGTCAGTCATAAATTCTCTGTATACTTCATTTGGCACATCTTCCTGAGCCAAAAGAGAATCTGCAAGAATCTTTATCGAAGTAATAGGCGTTTTTAGCTCGTGAGATACGTTTGAAACGAACTCCTGCCTGGAATCGTCAAGTACCTTCATCCTCTTAAGAAGCGAATTGAAGGCCTTGATGATCTGCTCTGTCTCAAGGTAGTTTGGTCCAGCTATAGGCTTGTCTGTATATCCCTCTTTAATGTCATTGATAGCAGCTGTAATTCTGTCAAAGGGCTTCAAAAGTGCATATGAAACAAGGGCCGCAAAAATAATAATCACGAGAACAATAAGAACCTCGATTATATTAGCTCGTCTGCTAAGGATATTAAGCGTTACCTGAATTGTATCTGTTGATACGCTGGTAAGAAGTACTCCCCTTACAACCTCTACATTATCACCAAAGTCAGATACATCCTGTTCCTCAATCACCTGGCTCTCTACGATAGGTGTAATAAGCTCAATGTAGCCATTTCCCTGATCATACTTGGACAATGTTCCCTTGGAACCTGTATTTAAGCACCTTACAACTTCCTCAGAGATAATGGTCTTGCCCTGACTTATGTTGTAAGTATCCTTTACAACCTTAAGGTCATCGTTAATGACCATAACTCGTCCATCGTAAAGATTAGCCAGCATATCAAGTTCAGCATTTATCACTTCCGATGATGGATTCTGTAAATAATTGTAGATAATAAGGTGATTTGCAAGAATTCTAAGCTGAGTCTGAACCTCAGTAGATTTAACACTGACGGCACGATTCTCATAGCTGTCCAAAATGATCCAGTGAATGCAGACAGAAGCCGCAAGCCCGGTCAAAGCGACAACAATAAAGAATCGCACACGTAGAGATTTTAATACGTCTCGTATTTTTAACTGTTTAAAGAAATTCTTCATAGCTTCCCATTATCAAGGCTGGAAATAATAGCCGCTTCCCCACTTGGTTCTGACATATCTAGGTTCACTTGGATTGGACTCAAGTTTCTCACGAAGTCTTCTGATATGAACATCCACAGTTCTTTCATCACCTGGGTAATCAGTTCCCCAAATAGTTGTAAGAAGCTCTTCTCTTGAATAAACCTTGCCAGGATTAGATGCAAGAAGCTCTAAAAGCTCATATTCACGGCTGGTAACATTGATTTCCTTACTTCCAACAAAAACTCTTCTATATTCCTCGTTAAGCTTAAGGTCGCCATAGGTTATGACACTCTTATTCCCATCACTCTTGGCGGTTCTACGCATGATGGCTTTGATTCTGGCCTTAACCTCAAGAATATTGAAAGGCTTTGTGATATAGTCATCTGCGCCATATTCAAGGCCAAGAATCTTGTCCATATCATCACCCTTGGCTGTAAGCATTATGATAGGCACATTTGAAAATTCTCTGATCTGCTGACAAACCTCAAAACCAGACATAACAGGCAACATAACATCAAGTAGAATGATGTCATATTCTCCAAGCTTTGCCTTATCTAGTGCTTCCTGTCCGTCATAAGCGCAGTCAACCTGAATTCCGTCCTGCTCGAGGCTAAACTTGATTCCCTTAACAATAATTTTTTCATCATCAACTACGAGGGCTCTTTTACTCATCTCTTCCACCATTTCTAAACTGTTATATGATCCTTAATCTTGGAAAACAGTTTTTCCTTTATTCCCCTTACCTGCATTATATCCTCGGTGGTTTTAAAGCCACCAGATTCTTCTCTGTATTCAATTATCCTGCCGGCAATTCCATCTCCGATTCCGGGCAGTGTCCTAAGTTCTTCTTTGGATGCGGTGTTGATGTTTACTAGGTCGTTAGCAGAAGCTGTTTCACTGTCGAAAGAACTAAGATTGGGAGAATCAGCACTTCGAGCCGTCTCCTCTATAGTAGGAATCAAAAGCTTGATGCCATCTGAAAGCTGCGCAGCAAGGTTCACAAAAGCCTCATCTGCTCCATCGCAAAAGCCGCCAGCTGCCTCAACAGCATCTACAGCCCTGCTACCGGCTGGTAGTTCATAAACGCCAGGCCTGACTACTGCTCCGCAGACATACACATAAATACTCTTTGGTACGTCCACCACCTCATCACTTGAAGAATATGCGCTAGCGCTTTCCTCTGATGTGCTTGGTAAAAAATCATCAGAATAAGGTGTAAGCTCAGGCTCTGCCATACCACAGCCCACAAGCATCGTAATAATACATAAAACTGTAACTAATAATAAATTTCTTTGCATGTTTCCTCCGTTAAGAGGACCCCGCCATGCATTTCCTATTGTATTAAAGATAAATGATTAATGCAACAATATCAATCGCTTTCCTCGGTAAGCCCCGCGGTTATCGCCTCATCATCAGGATCAGGTATTACCTCTTCTGTATAAGTTTCACCTGTTATCTGAGTCATAATACTCTCTGATACTGCTTTGAGAGTAGAATTGCAATCAGCGCCATTCCAAATCTTGGTAAATGCTATTTCAAGCTCCATCCAAAGATTACTTGTTTCTATAGTCTTTGGCATTGGAATAGAATCATTATATACATCTACAAAGGTAGCAAGATTGCTGTCAGAATACTTTACATCATAGTGTGCAGCAAGCTTACCGCTTTTTGAATAAAGCTCTGAAGAATTATCATTACACAAATACTTGGCAAAAGAATTGGCCTGCTTTGAATGCTCAGAATAGCCATTAACCACAAGGCAGTTTGTTACTGACATGGTCCTTGTCACGAAATCACTTGTAAGCCCTGGCATATCTGCTACTGCAAAATCGTATTCGCACTCTCCCGCAGCCTTTGCTTCATTTATTTTGCTTATGATATCAGTAGTTGCAACAGTAAATACTATCTTGCCATCGATAAAGTCTTTTACAATGGAATTATAGTCAATTTCTGCCGCATCGATAGCAAAGAACTGATTAAGCTGCTGATAAATCTTCATGCAGCTGATGGTGTCAGTGTTGTAGATATCGATCTTGCTGACATCATCTCCAGCTTTGCCGCCAACATTCATATAATTTCCAACAAAAAAGTAATTATAGAAAATATCAGTAACATCCCACTTAAATACGGCTTCAACCTGCTCCGGCGCATTATAGCTTTCTGAAAACTTGAGGATATCGGAAATAGTAAGTGGAAGACTTTCCTTAACTGCCGCATCAATTACAACCTGTGAAAGCTCAGCTGAGCTGCCCTCACTGGAAGCATCGTCTGCAGAGGATTCTGTGGAAGCCTCAGAGCCTTCATTTTCCTGTAATTCGCTCTCTGACTCTGACTGAATGTTCGCAATAGCCATATCCTCAAGATATGTCTTGTTATAAACCAGTGAACTTGTCTCAAAATAGAATGGGTAGCCGATTATCTTATCTTTGTAGGTAACAGAATTAATAGCAGCTGCTGGGAAAACATCCTCAGAAAGATAGTCCTCTCCTCCGTCAACCTCCATGGCAAGACCGGCAAGATAAGCTTTTTCCAAAGAATCATTTGTTATTATATAAAGATCTGGGAATGTATCTTCTGTAAGAGAAGCCTTGTTGATAGCTTCAAGATATTCAAGTCCGGACACTAAAACCGGCTCTATACGTACATTAGAATGAGACTCGCCATACGCTACAGCCTTGGCCTGCAGGTACGTAGTAAGCGAGTCATCCGTATACCATAATCTAACTGTTGTTTTGGTTTTTGGAAATAAAGATTTGCTTTCAAAAATGTTTTGCTCTGAACGTGCATAGACAATAGTACCCAAAAGTGTACACGCGATCAGAATAATAGAGAAAATCCTAACTTTTAATTTCATAAAGACTCCAGACATGAATCCAAAATAGCAATCATGTCACTCACATTTTCCTTTGTTGTTATGAGTGGAGGCACAAAACGGATAATCTGAGGTCCAGCATTAATAAGAATAAGTCCCTTTTCAAGAGCTTTATTAATCACATCAGCTACAGGTCTGTCAAAGACAAGCCCCTGCATAAATCCAACGCCTCTTCTTTCAACTATGAAATCGTAGCGTTCCTTAAGCTCATCAAGGCACTTTTCTAAATAAGGAGCCACTTCTTTCACATTCTCTATTATATTGTCCTCTTTAAATAAATCAAGTACTTTGCCTACTGCTGCACAGGCAAAGGGATTACCGCCATAGGTGGTGCCATGGTCTCCAGCAACCAGAGAGTTTTCTCCTACCTTTTTATTCAAAAGGAAAGCTCCAACAGGAACTCCACACCCAAGTGCCTTGGCGCATGTCATGATATCAGGCTTTACGCCGTATTTCTGCCACGCAAACATGTAGCCTGTTCTGCCCATTCCACACTGTATCTCATCCAGGATCAAAAGAATATCTCTTTCATCGCAAAGCTTTCTTACTTTGGTAAGAAACTCCTCTGTAGCAGGGAAAATGCCACCCTCCCCCTGAACTGTTTCCATAATGATAGCGCAGGTTTTGTCATTAACACAGCTAAGAACACTGTCAAAATCATTGATATCCGCAAACCTTATATTGCCAATCATAGGCTCAAAGGCTTCTCTATAGTGAGGATTTCCTGTAACAGATAAAGCTCCGAAGGTTCTTCCATGGAAGGAATGATTCATGGCAATTATCTCATGATCAGTAGTTCCATCCTTAAGGTATGCATATTTTCTTGCAGCCTTTATTGCTCCCTCTACAGCCTCAGCTCCACTGTTGGTAAAAAAGACTCTGTCCATGCCCGAAGCCTCTTTCATCTTCTTGGCAGCTTCAACGGCAGGAACATTGTAGTAGTAATTTGAAGTATGTAAAAGCTTATCAATCTGAGCCTTCAGCGTATCATCGTAATCCTTGTAATGATATCCAAAAGCAAAAACAGCTATTCCAGACACAAAATCAAGGTACTTCTTCCCATCAAGATCATATAGATATACACCCTCACCACGATCCAAAACAATCTGATAACGATTGTAGGTGTGAAGAAGGGCCTTTTCAGCTTCATCTATGTATTCTTTCATCTGACTACTCATTTTGATATCTCCCGTTATTCTTTAATCATGCTTCTTTTGCAAGATTATCCTCATCTGCCATAAACATTGTTCCAACACCCTTATTGGTAAATATCTCAAGAAGAAGGCAATGTGGAATTCTTCCATCAAGGATATGCACCTTATCAACGCCTTCTCTAATTGCATTGGTACAGTTATTCAGCTTTGGAAGCATTCCCCCTCCGATATTACCACCTGCTATAAGTTCATCTGCCTCAGAACAGGTAAGTCTTGAAATAAATGAGGAAGGATCATTGATATCCTTATAAACTCCCTCAATATCAGTAAGGAACGCAAGCTTGTCAGCCCCGACCGCCTTGGCTATGGCACAGGCTGCATCGTCTGCATTGATGTTGTAGGTGTCAAAATTATCATCAAAGCCCACAGGTGCAACGATAGGAAGATAGTCATTATCAATAAGATCATACAAAACCTTAGGATCCACCTTATCTATTTCACCTACAAATCCAATGTCCTTACCATCTGAATACTTCTTTTTAACATGCAGAAGTCCTGAATCCTTGCCGCTTATTCCAATGGACTTTACGCCAAGCTCCTGAACCATTGTAACCAGCTGCTTATTAACTCTTCCAAGCACCATCTCAGCAATTTCCATGGTTTCTTCATCGGTAACCCTAAGGCCATTAACAAACTCAGCCTCTTTTCCCACCTTGGAAACCCAGCTGCTTATTGCCTTTCCACCGCCATGGACAATAATAGGCTTAAAACCAACAAGCTTTAATAGAGTAACATCTGTTATTACACTCTTTTGAAGCTCCGGGTTACTCATTGCACTTCCGCCATACTTTACAACTATGACCTTTTTATTGAACTTTTGTATGTAAGGAAGAGCCTCAACAAGAATCTCGGCCTTCTTCATTACTTCCTGCATGTCTTTGTCCATAATCTCCTCCTTATGACCTGTAATCCGCATTAATCTTTACATAATCATATGTAAGATCGCATCCCCAGGCTGTTGCACTGCTACTTCCCTCATTCATATTCGCAAACACTGTAACCGCATCGGCCTTCATAATTCTAAGAGCCTCATCCTCATCGAAATCAAGCGGTGTTCCCTTGTGAAAAACCTCAATTTTCCCATTGGCGCTTTCGAAATACAGTTCCACGTCTGTCTGATCAAATTCAGCGCCAGAGTAACCCATTGCGCAAAGAAACCTTCCAAAGTTGGCGTCACAGCCAAATATAGCAGCCTTGGAAAGATTAGAGCCTACAATAGCTCTTGCAAGAGTCCTTGCGTCTTCCTTACTCTTGGCATTTATTATCCTGGCTTCAAAAAGCTTACTTGCTCCTTCCCCGTCTGCCGCCATTTTCTTTGCCAGGTACTCACAAACAAATGAAAGCGCCTCCTTAAAGGTCTCATAATCTTTTCCCTTAGAAGTTATAGATGTATTCCCTGCAAGGCCATTTGCCATGCACAAAAGAGTGTCATTGGTTGATGTATCACCATCCACCGTTATCATATTAAAGGTATCCTTTACCACCTCGCTTACCGCTTCCTGTAAAAGGCCTTTTTCTATAGCCACATCAGTAGAAAGAAAGGCCAGCATCGTGCACATATTGGGGTGGATCATGCCAGAGCCCTTACTCATTCCGCCCAGCACTACCTTTTTACCATCGATTTCAAAGGATACCGCCACCTCTTTATTTTCAGTATCTGTGGTCATAATTGCCTTAGATGCCGCAGTTCCAGCCTCAATACTTTCATCCAAAGTCTTACTCATCTTTTCTACGCCTGCTACAAGCTTATCAACAGGAAGCTGCATACCTATTACGCCGGTTGATGCTACCGCAACAGATGAGAACGGAATTCCAAGACTCTTTTCTACTGCTTTTGCAGTCGCTTCACAGGCATCATAGCCCTCTTTTCCCGTACATGCATTGGCAATTCCTGAATTGATAACAACCGCCTGCATTGGATTCCTGGATTTAACTATGTTCATGTCCCACATAACACAGGCCGCCTTCACCACATTGCTTGTAAAGGTTCCTGCACAGACACAGGGCTCCTTTGAATAAACAAAAGCCATATCCGTTCTGTTTTTATACTTGATATTTGCTTCACAGCTTGTGGCCATAAAGCCCTTTGCTGCAGTTACACCACCTTTAATTATTTCCATCTTATGCACCGCCTCTTATTTATTAAGGAACAAAAACTGTTTTGTTATTCTCATTAAGCACAAAATCGTAATAATTCATGTCTTCCCTAAGTGTCCAGCCCATCTTCTGCCAGAACTTGTTTCCAACAACATTGGTAACAAAGGCATTGAGGCAAACCTTGTTGATTTTTTCCTCTTTTAACCTCTCGCAACAGAAATTAACCATTTTCTTACCAATGCCATGCATTCTGTATTCCTCGCTTACACAAACATGGTAAAAACAAGCTCTCCTGCCGTCATGTCCACATAAAATAGCACCTACTATTTTTCCATCCTGCTCATATACTGCGCTGGTATTGGGATTTCTTTTTAAAAAACGATCTATTTCTTCTCTGGAATCATCCATGGTTCTTATTCCAAAGCCATGAATAGAATTCCATAACGCATAAACCTTGTCGTAATCATCAATTTTCATAACACGAACCATAATAGTTCTCCTTATGGACACCTTGGAACAAGCTTTAGACCAGCTGTCTCCTCGAATCCAAACATTATATTCATATTCTGTACTGCCTGTCCTGCAGCGCCTTTGACAAGATTATCGATGGCTCCCATCATTATTACTCTGCCGGTTCTCTCATCCACCTTAAATCCTATGTCAACAAAATTACTCTGCTGAACAAATCTTGTTTCCGGATAAACGCCATCCTTAAGAATTCTGATAAAGAACTCGTCCTTATAATACTTTTCGTAGGCAGCTCTTATGTCTGAAGCAGAAGGAAGTTTTCCATCTTTTTTATTCAAGGTTGCATACTCTGTGGCAAGAATACCTCTGTTCATTGGTACAAGGTGAGGTGTGAAGTTGATGACCATTTCCTTCCCTGCCGCATAGCCAAGCTGCTCCTCAATCTCAGGTGTGTGCCTGTGATTTGCAACTCCATAAGGCTTGCAGCTCTCATTAACCTCGCAAAAAAGATTTGCAACCTTTGCTCCTCTCCCTGCTCCTGTAACCCCCGAAAGTGCATCCACAATAAGCGAATCCGGATCAATCAATCCTTCTTTTATAAGAGGATATGCAGTAAGTATTGAACAGGTCGTGTAGCATCCTGGATTAGCCACAATTCTTGCACCTTTTATTTTATCCCTGTTAATTTCACAAAGTCCATAGACAGCTTCTTCAAGGAACTGCGGTGACTTGTGTTCAAGCTTATACCACTTTTCGTAAACAGACACATCTTTTAATCTGAAATCAGCGGAAAGATCTATTATCTTAACCTTTGAAAGAATATCTTCATTTACTAAAGAAGCACAAAGCCCCTGAGGAGTCGCTGTAAAAATAACATCCACCTTATCCGCAAGCTCCTCCATGTTATCGTCGAGGCACTTTTCATCTACTATATTAAAAAGACTTCCGTAAATACTACTGAGTTCCTCTCCTATATATGATTTCGAGCCATACCAGACAACCTCCGCTTCAGGGTGTCCTAAAAGGATTCTTGCAATTTCCACTCCCGCATATCCGGTCGCTCCGATAATTCCAACTTTTATCATTTATGCATCCTCTCTTTTTATATAAAATGTCTCAAAACTTTGTCTCAGTATACGTCCGTCAAAAAAATAATGCAATAGCTTTTTAAATATTTATGCATAAAAAATATATTTTTTAAATATTTATGCATTTTTAGCTTGCATTTTATACATTCATGTTTTATATTGAGTGACAGATACAATGTATACTAAAATAATGATATACGAAATAACAGTATAAAGAAAGATGAGGTTACGACAATGGCAAAAGAAAAAGTTATTCTTGCGTATTCTGGTGGACTTGACACTACAGCAATCATCCCATGGCTGAAAGAAAACTTCGACTATGAAGTAATATGCGTTTGCATCGACTGCGGTCAGGAAGAAGAACTGGACGGACTTGACGAGAGAGCAAAAAGCTGCGGTGCAAGTAAGCTCTACGTATTAGATGTAGTAGATGAATTCTGCGACGAATATATTGTTCCCTGCGTTATGGCTCATGCAGTATATGAGAACAAGTACCTTCTTGGTACATCAATGGCTCGTCCACTTATCGCCAAGAAGCTTGTTGAAATTGCCAGAAAAGAAGGCGCTGTAGCCATCTGCCACGGTGCAACAGGAAAAGGCAATGACCAGATTCGTTTTGAGCTCGGAATCAAAGCCCTTGCTCCAGATATAAAGATCATTGCAGCATGGAGAAATGATAAGTGGACCATGGATTCACGTGAGTCAGAGATTGAATACTGCAAGCAGCACGGAATCAATCTTCCATTCTCAGCAGATTCAAGCTATAGCCGTGACCGTAACCTTTGGCATATTTCCCACGAAGGTCTTGAGCTTGAGGATCCTTCACTTGAGCCTAATTATAAACATCTCCTTGTCCTTGGCAAAACTCCTGAGGATGCACCAGATACACCTACAACCGTAACAATGACATTTGAAGGCGGCGTTCCTAAGTCAGTCAACGGCAAGGAAATGAAGGTTTCTGACATCATCAGAACTCTCAATAAGCTCGGCGGAGAAAATGGAATCGGTATTGTAGATATCGTAGAAAACCGCGTAGTAGGCATGAAATCCCGCGGCGTTTATGAGACACCTGGTGGAACTATTCTTTATGAGGCTCATCAGCAGCTTGAGGAGTTGATTTTAGACCGCGATACCTATACAATGAAGAAAGATATGGGCAACAAGTTTGCCGATTTAGTATATGAAGGAAAATGGTTTACTCCTCTTCGCGAGGCCGAGCAGGCATTTATCGAGTCAACTCAGAAGTATGTAACAGGCGAAGTAACCTTTAAGCTCTACAAAGGAAACATCATTAAGGCTGGCACCAAGTCACCTTACTCTCTCTACAATGAGAGCATTGCTTCCTTTAAGACCGGTGACCTCTACGATCATCATGATGCTGAAGGCTTTATCAATCTGTTCGGACTTTCATGCAAGGTTCGCGCCATGAAGATGCAGGAAGTAGCTAAGAACAGCAAATAATGAATTCTCTCTTTTTGATAATAATATATGTTGTATTAGTAAATATTATAGGGTTCGCCATCATGGGTATCGACAAGCGAAAGGCAAGACGAAATGCCTTTCGCATCCCAGAGGCAACCCTATTTTCTGTGGCAATAATTGGCGGAAGTCTTGGTTCCACTCTGGGCATGTTCATTTTCAAGCACAAGACCAGACATTGGTATTTCAAATTTGGTCTGCCCGTTATACTATTATTACAGGTAGCGTTTGTGGCGGCCTTACATTTTTCGCCGATCACTTTCAGCTTTTTATGATAGCTTTTTTGGGGGTATCTTATGCATATCGCGGTATGTGACGACAATATAGCAGACAGAAAGCAGACCGAAAGGCTCCTCGGGAGACAATCTGATCGCTTTTTCAAGGAGGATGGGGAGCGCCTTTATATTGATTCCTACGGCAACGTAGAGGCTTTTATGCGCTATCCTCAGATGTATGACGGCCTTTTTATTGATATGATAAATGAAGCACCAACAGGCTTTGAAATAGTAAAGATGCTTCTTGACGCCGGTGTTGTCAGACCTATCATTCTTTGTGTTTCCAAAATCGATTACAGAAAAGAATATGAAGAATCAGGGCAAAGCATCCCCAATCTATTTTTCATCGACAAACCCATAAAGGTTGCGGAACTTACCGCTATGATGGACAAGGTCAGAGAAATCAAAGGGGACCCTGTCCCAACCATGGAGCTTCGCGGCAAGGATGGCACAGTCTACGCCAAAGAAGACGACATAGTCTCAGTGAAAAAGAAAGGTTCTGAGCTGCACATAAAGCTCCAGGATGGCCAGACCATCATTCTCATAGATACAATTTACAACTTTTACGACCAGTGCGCAGTCTTCCCACAAATCTGTCCATTAAGCGACGGCTGCCTCGTAAACGTAAACCACGTAACAAAGACCTCCTTCGGTAAGGCAACAACAGATGACGGAGAAAACCACACCATCTCCTTCGCCTACCGCAACGCCATCAAGGAGGCCCGCAAAATCCTGGAAGACAATGCTGCCGGCAGGACCTGATTTCCCGCCACCACATAAAACATCCCGCCGCCCGCACCCAGGCCTCCCGCTCATGCAAGAGGTTTTTCTTACCTCTCGTGTGCGCTAGTTCATGGCCTAGGAAGCCCCTGTCAGGAATTCTATGGCTCAAAACTCACACTTTCCGGCCCGCTAGCGAGCGAAGGTTTTAGATCGCGAGCCTGTAAGAAAAAGCCAATTTCCGATGTTTGCAAAGCTCCCTTTTACGCGTGTGCTGAAGGCGATGTCTGACGCAGGACGGGAAAGAAACCTATAATACAAAATGTCATACGGTGCGTAGCACCTATATAAAAATGATGCATCAACTTCTTCAAGCGAGCTTGGAAGATTGATGCATCATTTTTTATATGCGTTCGCTTTGCGAACTATGACATTTTGATTTAATCCAAGTATCGTCCCGTTCTGCTAGTTCCGGCTTCGGCACGCGTAATAAAGAAAAGGGAGCGCAAACATCAATGGAAATTGCGCTTTTTGGCGCGGCGAGAGAGATGAAACTTCGGAGCGAAAAGGGCCGTCAGTGTTCAGACATGTTGAGCCATGGCAAGAATTCCTGACTGGTGCTTCCTAGGCTCATGAACTTGCGCTTCACTCAAAGGCGCGAAAATACCTCATTGCATGTCGCTTGCGGCCTGGGTGCGGGCGGCGGGATACTCTACTTATCTGAGGGAAATCAGTCCTGCCTAGATTCGTTTTACGCTTTCGCCTTCGACCATGTGGCCTTCGAGGATCATGATTCCCTGGCGGTAGCGCTCTCCGCTTATCTTGCGGATAAGGTTAAGGACGGCGTTGCGTCCCATTTCGTAGCTGTCGACGCCGTAGGTGGTTATCTTGATATCGCATAGGCCTGGATAGAGGTAATTGTCGTAACCTACAACGGAGATGTCGTCAGGAACCTTGTAGCCATGCTCGTTTAACTTCTTTATCATCATGCTGGCTGCCACATCGCAGTTGCAGAAAAAGGCTGTCGGCATCTGCTCTGGGAGCTGGAAATACTTGTTGTAGTCCATTACTCCGGTTTCAGGGTCTCTGTCATAGATGATCCAGTCTCCGCGGTAGGGCTGTCTGTGCTCCATAAGTGACTTTGTATAGCCAAGATATCTGTCGGTTATAGCACCGGATGCAAGGATTGTTCCAACAAAGGCAATATCCTTGTGTCCCATATCAAAAAGATAGTTCGTAAGGCAATAAGCTCCATTGTAGCTGTCAGAAACAACCGCATCCTCATTACCTGTATGATTACAGAAGTCCAGGTAAACCATAGGAATTGCGCCATCTTCTTTGATTGTCTCAAGATATTTCTCATCAAGTCTTCCAACGACTACTATGCCATCTACCTTGTGATCCGCTACAAGTCTTGGAATCACCTTATTCTTCTCATAGTCAGCCGAAATAACCTCCAGCATGGTAAAACAGCCTTTATCCATAGCTATCTGAGAAACCTGCTGGTGCATTCTCGTATAAAAAGAGCTGTATTCACTCATAAAGCTCTCAGAAATAAGAACGCCTATAGTATAGCTCTTTGCTGAAACATCAGCCTTACGGGAAACCGAAGGGACATATCCCATGTCATTGGCAAGAGCGTGAATCTTCTCTCTAAGCTCTTCGCTCATGCCTTTCTGTCCGGAAAGAGCCTTCGAAACAGTAACAGTACTAACGCCAACTTTATCAGCAATATCCTTCAATCGAACTGTTTTAGCCATTTTTTTATCCTCTCTTAAACTTAACATATTTAGTATAAACTAATTTTAGTTAAAAAAGAACAAATTAATTTATCCAAAGCTTTTTATGGTATACTTAATCGTCAGAACTATTAGTAAAAGGACTACAAATATGATCGCAATAAAGATAAATAATAAAAAAGAATTTATGGCCCTTCTTCTTACTTCAGAGCTATTCGACAGCTTTGACCTGGAGGAAGCAGTGATAGAAAGCTTTAACACCTTTCATATAGACGGACATCTAAATAAAGATTTTTACAAGCAGGACCCTGATTACTCAGAGGATTCATACAAAGGTACTTTTTCAACCTGGGGATCAATTCGCCCAATCTGCTTTGATCTCATAAAGGGTAAGCGCACTCCTCTTGGCTTTAAATTCATTTTCCATGCCAGCAGTGAAGTAAAAGAAAAAGTATCAAGCCTTGCTGATACTTCAATTATTCCGGATATGGTCACTCTTGGCATCAATATTAGATTTTTAAATGGTGAAATACAGGTTACGACAGGAACCACCTTTTCAAGCTTTATCCTTGATAAGAGCATAGAAAAAGCCTGGGATTCATATCTCCCAAGCTTTTTAGAATCACACGGTATAAAAACTGAAGATTACGCCTGATACTTTTCCAAGATTGCAATAAGCGCATCGTATTTAGGCTTTATCTCATTGTACTTTGCTTCATAACCATCCATAGAGCCTGCACGAAGAATCTCTGTAAGTTCACACACAGGAGTAAGGAAGCCCTTAAGTCCAAGGTTTGCGCCGACACCCTTAAGTGTGTGCACAGCCTTGAAGGCCTCTGAAACATTCCCTTCACCCAGATACTTGGTAAGATCATTCATGCTCTGATCCTTGAGAAATTTGAACATAAATCTGGCAATAAGATCTTCATTGCCCATAAATCTGTCCAAAATCTCATCCCAATCAACGCCCCACTCAATCAGTTCAGTTTTGAATCCAGCGTCCATACGCCACAGCTCCATTCTCTAAACGATATAGTGATTACATGGTACACCATATAATGATTATACGATACTTAGAAGGCTCATTCAACAAAGGTCCGCAATCTTTAATTTATTTTTTAGACTTATTATCACTCAATAGCACTCAGCTTTTCAGCCTGATCAGCTGCTATAAGAGAGTCGATTATCTCATCCAAATCCCCGTCCATAATCTGGTCAATCTTATAAAGCGTAAGATTTATGCGGTGATCTGTAACTCTACCCTGATGGAAGTTGTAGGTTCTTATCTTCTCTGACCTGTCTCCGCTTCCAACCTGACTTCTTCTAAGCTCCGCCTCATTGCTGTGCTGCCTTTCTCTTTCAAGCTCATAAAGCTTGGCCCTAAGGACTCTGAGTGCCTTAGCCTTGTTCTGCTGCTGGCTCTTTTCATCCTGACAGGAAATAACAATGCCTGTTGGTAAATGAGTAAGTCTTACTGCAGAATCCGTTGTATTGACGCACTGACCGCCATTTCCGGAGGCTCTGAATACATCAAATTTGCAGTCGTTCATATCGATTTCAACTTCTACATCCTCAACCTCAGGCATAATCGCCACAGTAATAGCTGATGTATGGATTCTTCCGCCTGACTCAGTTGCAGGTATACGCTGAACACGGTGAACACCGCTCTCATACTTAAGTCTAGAGTATGCGCCATTTCCCTTTATCATAAAGCTGACCGTCTTGATACCGCCAATGCCGATATCCTCTACGCTCATAGTCTCAACGCGCCAGTTCTGTCTCTCTGCGTATCTGGTATAGAGCCTGTACATATCAGCTGCAAATAAAGCTGCCTCATCACCACCTACACCGGCTCTAATCTCAACGATTACGTTCTTTTCATCATTAGGATCCTTTGGAAGAAGCAGAATCTTAAGCTCATTCTCAAGTTCAGGAATCCTGTCTCTAGCCTCAGAAAGCTCTTCCTTTAGCATCTCCTTCATCTCAGGATCAGCTTCCTCATCCAGCATCAAAAGAGATTCCTCAATAGTCTCCTTACACTTTTTGTATCTGTTGTAGCAATCAACTATAGGCTCAAGATTTCTTTGCTCCTTCATAAGCATACGAAATCTCTCCTGATTTGCTACTATCTGGGGCTCGTTAAGCTCCATGGTTATATCTTCAAATTTACGGATAATATCTTCTATTCTGTCAAACATGCTTTTCTCCTAACATAAACAAACTAATTGATAGCTTCAAAAAAGAATGTTTCTTTGCTAGTAAAAGCACGCACTAACAACCCTGTCATTGCCGCCAAAATCCTTTATTACCTGGACATCGTGGAATTTCCCATTGGCCCCCATGTACTCTGAAACAGCCTTCGCCTGATCATAGCCGATTTCCATGATAAGGTATCCGCTTGAAAACAGGTATTTCCCTGCATTATCAATAATCCTTCGATAAAAAGCAAGTCCATCCTTATCTCCGTCAAGAGCAAGCCTTGGCTCAAAATCCTTTACCTCAGGCGCCAGAGTCTCTATAACCTCGCTGGCAATGTATGGTGGATTAGACACTATAAGATCAAATTTGCCAGTGCCTTCATCAGGGAAAAGATCTGTGTGCACGAACTCTGCTCTCTCCTTAAGACCAAGCTTTGCAGCATTCTGCATGGCAACCTTAAGAGCTTTGTCTGAAATATCAGTGCAAAGTGCCTTGGTGTCATTGGTGAAATTAAGTAGGCTAAGCGCAATACAGCCTGAACCTGTACAAAGGTCCAAAACTCTCATTCCATCCTCGCAGTATCTTAAAGCTTCCTCTACCAAAAACTCTGAATCCTGCTCAGGAATAAGCACATCGCTATTCACATCAAAGCTAAGGCCCATAAAATCCCAGCTTCCAAGAATGTACGCCACAGGCTCTCTCTTTGCCCTTCTTGCGATGCATTCCTCATATCTTGAAAGCTCGTCATCTGACACTTCTCTTTCAGGATGAGCAAGAAGTGTCGTGTGATCTGTGCCGCATACATATTCCAAAAGGAGCCGGGCATCAAGCTTTGCTTCTTGGATTCCGGCTCTTTGTAATTCCTCTATTCCTTTTAAATAAACATCTCTGTAATTATTCATTAGTCTCTTCATCGTCGCGAAGCCAGCTGTCATCTATCTCATAACCGAAGGAATCTTTAAGATATTCCTTCCAGTCAAAAACAGCCTCCACTGACTTGATTGCAACCTCAATCATACTCTCGTCTGGTTCCTTAGTGGTAAGTCTCTGAAGCCAAAGACCTGGTGCTGAAATAATACGAAGAAGGAAAAAGTCCGTTCTTCCAGCAAGGCGGATGATCTCATAAGAAATACCTGAAATAACAGGAATAAGCAGTATTCTAAGAAGCACCTTAAGTACATAGGAATCAACTCTAATGAAAAAGAAAAGAATGATACTTATAAGCATTACAAACAAAATAAAGCTGCTTCCACATCTCTTATGAAGTCTTGAGCTTCTCTTAACATTTTTTACTGTAAGTGGTCTGCCCTTTTCAATACAGTTGATGCATTTGTGCTCAGCACCGTGATACTGAAAAAGCCTTCTGATATCCTTCATACATGAAATAAGAAGAATGTAGAGAATAAATATTACTATTCTCAAAACGCCTTCAATAATGGCGATAAGTGATGCATTTCTTATGTAGTTACCAAGCACCTCTGACAACGCATATGGAAGAACCATAAAAATAGCAATTGCAAAAGCAAAGGATAAAAGCGTTGTAAGCACCATAAGGAATGTATCCTCATGTCCGCCGGAAACCTGGTCAATTCCCTCATCAAGCTTGGATGGCTTCTCCTTCTCTTCTTCATAGAAGGATGAAGAGTAATTAAGGGATTTCAGTCCCAGAATAAGGGAATCAATAAACACAAAAATTCCGCGAATAAATGGAATATTAAGGAGCTTACTTCCATAAGCTATGCCATGATACTCATCCACCTCAACAGCTATGTCGCCATCAGGCTTTCTCACAGCAACTGCATACATATCTTTGTTCTTCATCATAACACCTTCAAGAACTGCCTGTCCGCCAATTCCTGAATAGTGCCTAATCTTACGCTTCTTCATACCAACCTCGCAAAAAATAATTTGTAGGAAATGAAAAAAGAGGTCGAGGCTAATGCCTCAACCTCTAAATTTCTTGAAAAATTACTTGTTGTCCATGCCGTATTTCTTGTTGAACTTATCAATACGTCCACGAGCACTTGTAGCCTTCTGCTGGCCTGTGTAGAATGGATGGCACTTAGAGCAAATTTCTACGTGAATCTCGCTCTTTGTTGATCCAACTGTGAATGTGTTACC
>JAEEGL016192966.1_pt1 | contig 20727 bp, 12 predicted proteins | sample 9134231 | NCBI WGS metagenome assembly JAEEGL01 (sample SAMN16246548, study PRJNA631951) | gut metagenome | biome: gut microbiome; feature: rumen; material: fiber-attached | host: Bos | place: Iran: Karaj | collected 2018-10
ATTTTGCTCCGGTGGCGGAATTGGCAGACGCATGGGACTTAAAATCCCACGGTGGCGACACCGTACCGGTTCAAGTCCGGTCCGGAGCACTTCTAAGACATATCTGCCCGATATGTCTTTTTATATACTCTGATAAAAATCCACAACAAAATCCTAATATTTTTTACTATAGTCGGGCAAAGTCTGTTATAATGTAATTTGGCCTTGTATAGTCAATAAAAATACAGGGCAGAAGAGAGAGCGGCATGCCTAATCTTTATTATTTGATAGCAACTGTTATATTGTCCGCAACATTACTGCTTGCGATGGCTTTAAGAGGTTTGTACAAGGAACGCACCAGTGTGTTGTTTTATATTCTGGTGGGTCTTGTTTTGGTATGCGCTTTTACTGATGTGGTTGAAGCGAGGACAACCAGTTATCCGCTCAGATATCTGATGCTGTTTATCTATTTCTTCACGCGAAATACCACGTTGCCTATATATATAATGTATTGCATATCGCTTATGGGCATATGGCACAGGTTCAAAAAGGATCCCATACTGATGGGGAGCCTTTATTTACCGTGTGTGATCCTGCATCTGATGCTTTTCTGCAATTCGATCAACGGAGCTTTATTCTATATAGATGAGAATTTTGTATATCACAGAGGCAGCGGTATGATCGTTATGTACTTCTTTGCACTTTTCTATCTGTGTTTTGCGGTATTTGTCATTGTTAAGAACAGAAACCTGCTTAATCGCATGAGTTTTTTTGTGCTCATATCATTTGTGCCAATCAATATCATCATGGTCCTTATACAGCTTTTTGTACCTGCTCTCAGAATAGAAGTGTTCGGAACCGTTATCGTGACCATTATCTTAGCTGTCAGCGTGCACAGACCGGAAGAGTACGTAGATGACGTGGTGGGTGTACAGAGCAATATCGCGTTTGCTTCGGATATCAAGAGATATACTGAAGCCGGAAGACCGATCACTCTTTTGCTTTTTAAGTTCACCAATGCCAAGATCCTTCACAACAATATGGGTTGGGATATGTACACGTCTTTGCTTCGCAAGCTTGGTGAGAGGATGTATCAGATCAATGCCCTTACCGGAGCCAAGGCGGATATCTATTATCTTGACAGAGGCTCTTATGTGGTGCTTGGCATGGATACGAACTACACGGCCCTGTACAATTTCGGCCATATGATCTGTGACTATGTGGCTGAACCCATTAAGCTTGGCAAGATGGAGGTCATGCTCGACCCCAGAGTGTGTCTTGTCAATTATCCGCATGATATCAGCAATATCGGAGCCTTGGACAATTTCATCAATACATATGAGCATAAGATCCCCGAGGGCAAGGGGCTTGTAGTGCTGTCTGACATATCCGAATCCAAGGACTTCAGGATGCGCAACGATATGGAAGTCATCATCAACCGTGGTATCACCCATCATCTTTTCCAGATGTATTATCAGCCTATCTATTCCATAGAGAAGGGCAGATTCACATCTGCTGAGGCGCTGATCAGACTTATAGATGATGAATACGGATTTGTGTCGCCCGCACTTTTTATCCCGGTAGCGGAGCAGAACGGTGCCATACATCAGATAGGTGATTTTGTAATAGAGGAAGTGTGCAAATTCATAGCAAGCCCTTCATTTAAGCAGCTCGGCGTTGATTATATCGAGGTCAATCTTTCAGCTGTACAGTGCCTTGAGTTTGATCTTGCGGAGAAGATAGATCTTACACTTGCAAAATATGGAGTTTCACCTTCTCAGATCAATTTGGAGATCACAGAGACTTCAGCGGACTATGATCCCACGATCACAGACCGTAATATTGATAAGCTTGTGGAGATGGGCTTTACTTTCTCGCTTGATGATTACGGAACGGGATATTCGAATATCAAGAGAGTGGTATCATTGCCACTTGATATAGTGAAGCTTGACAAGACTCTGGTGGATGAGATGGATAATGACATGATGTGGGTAGTCATCCGCAATACGGTGGGCATGCTTAAGCGTATGAAGAAGAAAGTGCTCGTGGAGGGTGTGGAAGAAGAAAAAGCTTTGGAGGCGTTTAAAAAGCTTGGCTGTGATTATATTCAGGGCTTCTTCTTTTCAAAGCCCCTTCCCGAGAAGGAATATGTTAAATTTGTCAGTAAATCGTTAGAGGCAGTAAAATGAACTATACAGTTTCATTTGATGTCGTCGCGTTGGTCATTCTGTTGATCTTCATGATCTATCTGATCGCACAGAGGCAGACGCGGGACAGATCTAACTTAATATTGATATGGACGTTGGCGGTATCTGTTTTATCCGCCATCGGTGAGATCGTATTTGTGGCGATGGTAAGCAGCGGACTGAGTGGTCATGGGTTCAGTATAGTGGCCAATGCAGCGAAATATCTGTATTTTATGCCACATAACATGATATTCAGCTTTTACGTGCTGTATACGTATGCGTCTTTTGATATCTGGCACAAGTTTAGGAACAACAGGATCTTAGTGGGCCTTTGGTGGGCTATCGTTATCATAGGGCAGGTTACGGCATTAAGTAATCTGTTCACTCATAAGGTCTTTGAGATCGGAGATGATCTTGTCTATCACAGAGGTTATCTTATCGGAGTATTTTATGCGACCGGATTTTGTTATGCGCTTTGGACATTTATTGTTCTTCTGCGATACAGGGAGATGGCGAACAGTTCAAGAAGAGTCACACTTTTCCTGATATATCCGATAGTGCTTACATCCATATTGATACAGTACATTTTCCCAAGATACAGGGCCAATATGTTCGGTCTTGCAATAGCGTTTACGCTTTTCATGCTGGTTGTGCAGAGATCGGAATACCAGAAGGATCTGATCACCGGCGCCATGAACATCGATACGGCCATCAGCAGGATCAAGTCAGCACTTAAGATGGAAAAACCTGTCACACTTACATTTATCAAGATTGTCAATCATGGCAATCTCCAGATGTATCTCGGGCAGGATGAATATGCAGGTTTCCTGCACATGATGACGGATTTCCTGTCAGGTATTGCGCATAAACACAATTATCCCGTGGATATTTATTATCTCAATAACGGCCTGTATGCGTTTATGGCTGATGAAGATGATATCAATCTTGCCATTCCCGTGGCTGAAGATATCAAAGAAAGCCTCATGCAGGAGATGATATCCGGCGAATTTGCGGTAAGGACGGATGCAAGGATATGTTTAGTCAGGTGTCCTGAAGATGTTGATGAATTCTCTACCATCTTCACACTTGCCACGACATTCCATGATACGATGGCTGACTATAAGGATGTCATTCTTTATGCCGAGCATAAGAATGACAGGAATTTCATGATACGTAATGAGATAGACGATATCATCGACAGAGCACTTGAACAGGGCAATCTGTACATGTGCTATCAGCCGATATTCTCAACTTTGGAGAATCGTTTCGTCAGTGCAGAGGCGCTTATCAGACTTCATGATGATAAATACGGCGATATTCCTCCGGGAGTATTTATTCCCATGGCTGAGGCCAACGGACGCATACATGCGATAGGTGATTTCGTATTACACAATGTCCTTGATTTTATCTCAAGAATTGACATTGACCGATTGGGTCTGCGATATATAGAGTTCAACCTTTCGGCTTCGCAGTGTATAGAGGTGGATCTGGTTGACAAGATCATGAATCTTATAGATGAAAAGGGCATAAGACCGTCCAACATAAGCCTTGAGCTTACTGAGAATGCTGCGGATATCAACCCTGCCATAGTGGATGCCAATGTATGGAAGCTTCACGATGCAGGCATAAGATTTGCGCTTGATGACTACGGCACGGGTTATTCGAATATCAAGAGAGTCACATCTCTTCCCGTGGCACAGGTTAAGCTTGATAAGAGTTTTGTGGATGAGATAGACAATCCGCAGATGTGGATCGTGATAGAGGATACCATCGCCATGCTTAAGGAGATGGGCAAAGAGATACTGGTAGAGGGTGTTGAGACGGCAGAGACCGCCGGCAAGCTTTCAGAGATAGACGCGGATCTTTTGCAGGGATGCGAACTTATGCAGGGATTCTTATTCTGCAGACCGCTTCCCGAGGAAGAATTCGTCAAATTTATTGAGGATCGATTGGAGAACTGATGCTACGACGGGGTAAAAGATCAGGAGCCATCCTGATGATCATGACTATAATTGCATCTTTGTCCTTAACGGGCTGTACCTTCCATTTGGAACACGAGTGGGAGCCTGCTACCTGTGAGAAACCTGCTACATGTAAGATAGGCGGCGAGACCAAGGGAGAACCTTTGGGACATGACTGGGAACCTGCTACATGTACGCAGCCTCGCACATGTAAAAGGTGCGGAGCCACGGAAGGAGAACCTATCGGACATCAGTGGCTTGAGGCTACATGCCAAAGAGCCAGGACCTGTGCCGTTTGCGGAGTTGTGGAAGGTGAGCCTTTGGAGCATACGTGGATAGAAGCTACGTGTATCTCACCCAGGCACTGTTCCGTATGTGGCGTTACGGAAGGCGGACTGGCTGAGCATAAGTGGGTAGAAGCCACGTACAATTCACCCCGTACATGTATAGTATGCGGACTTACGGAAGGTTCTGCGGCTGATACATATCTTGGAAGCACGGGTGGATATTCGCCGTTCTCATATTCGTTATATGCGGGCGCCAAAGCAGATTACCATACCATCACGGGTTATGACAATAATATATCTCACGGTAATGTTACCGTGGTTAATTACAGGAAGTTTAATTCGGATTCGGGCCATCCGGCTGCGGAAGGCTATGAGTGGAGAGAAGTGACTGTTCAATTTGCCATGGACAGACCATGCCGTGTGATGTGGGGATATACCGATGTCTATTCGGGACCTGCAGAGTATGCACGTACCGACTATATCACATATTCGGACGGCAGCAGGGAAAAAGTGCTGGCGACTCAGAACTTTAACACAACAACTGTTGTTCCTTCCGGAGCGGTTAATGCGCCCACGCCGGAACCCACACCTACGCCTACGCCCACACCGGAGCCGACACCGTCGCCTACACCTACGCCTACTCCGACTTCGGCATCAGGCACACCCGGAGCGACATCCGGCGCATCATCCACGGCTTTGACTGCACCGCAGATCACGCCGTCACCTACGCCTACGCCTACACCGGAACCTACACCCACTCCGATTCCGTCGGAACCCGGTAAATACATATCCAACGTGGTTCAGGCTGTCAGAGTACCCATCCGTTATGACGGACTGGTATTCTATGTCTGCAACGCCGATTATGAGCTTGATCATCAGGTGGACGATTCCTTCCTGTACATGGAGATGAGATAGGTTACATGGTCTTTTCGAGTGAAGAATTCTTATTTATATTTCTGCCCATAGTGATCTTGGGCTACTATTTTCTGTATTTCCTTTTTCGTAACAGAATATGGGGACTGTATGTGCGTAATATCTGGCTGCTTGCGGGCAGCCTGATATTCTATGCATGGGGAGAGCCTAAGTATGTATGGTTGATGATAGGAGATATCGCATTTAACTATCTTATGGCGCTTATTATTGGGAAGATCGCAGATAAAAGCGCGGGCGATATGTCATCGGCGAGTGTATCGCGTGTAGAAGCAGGTACTGTATCCGGCTTGGGAAAGCGGCTTGGGAAAGTGCTGATGATTTTGACTGTAACAGTCAACCTTCTGATCCTTGGCTGGTTTAAATATGCGGGCTTTATATACAGTGAGATAGACAGGTTGACAGGACATGAACTTTTCCCGCCGAAGCTTAAGTATACTTTTTCGGAGATCGTACTTCCAATAGGGATATCATTTTATACATTTCAGGCGTTATCTTATGTAGTGGATGTATATAAGGGCAGAGTAAAGGCGGATAAGAACCCGCTAAATGTCGGCCTGTACATATCTTTCTTTCCGCAACTTATCGCCGGTCCCATAGTACGTTTTGATACCATAGCAGAAAGGATAAGAGACAGAAAAGAATCTTTTGCAGGATTTTCAAAAGGTGCGGAGAGATTCATGCGCGGCCTTATTAAAAAGGTGCTTATTGCCAATCGTATGGCAGGCGTGGCTGATAATGTATGGGGACTTATAATAGACGGCAGGCTTGAGGCATCGGTGCCGCTTGCATGGCTTGGCGCGATATCATATTCACTTCAGATACTCTTTGATTTTTCCGGATATTCGGATATGGCGATAGGCCTTGGGCAGATGTTTGGATTTAAACTTCCCGAGAACTTCGATCATCCTTATACGGCGGAGAGTGTGACGCAGTTTTGGCGTAAATGGCATATGACTCTGTCGGGATGGTTTAAGGATTATGTATATATACCTCTTGGAGGATCGCGTGCGAGCCGCGGCAGGACGATATTCAATCTCTTTATCGTGTGGCTGCTTACGGGTATATGGCACGGAGCAAATTATACGTTCATAGTATGGGGGATGCTTTACTTTGTCGTGCTTACGGCTGAGAAATTGGTAGCGGGTCGTGCGGCCGGCGCAAGCGGTGAAAAAGTTCAGAGCATACAGGTGCAGGGTGGCACGCGTGACCGGCGCGGTGCGAAGGGGAGATTGACCGCAGTAGTCAAACATATATATACCTTACTTGTCGTGTGTATTGCATGGGTGATATTCCGCTCAGACAGCATCAATGATGCATGGATATATATAAAAGGAATGTTCGGCGGGGCAGCCGGAGGAGCTAATATCGGAGCGACATTGGCGTATCTTAAGCAGAATGCCGTGTTCTATATCGCGGCGATCGTTCTGTGCATGCCGGTACGTAAATGGCTCTTTGCAAGACTTAAGGGCCGATCTTTTGACATAGTATACGGTATCGTTATGGCAGCAGGCGCGTTGCTTGCCGTATCATATATATTTAATAACGCATACAGTCCGTTTATATATTATAATTTCTGAGTTGACAGACATTTTGATGATCATGAGTAACAGCAAAGATGGAAAGACAACTTCATACGGATCGGTGATAGCGGCGGTGTGTTTACTTGCACTTATTATCATCTTGCCGCTTACTACTGTTGTCAGGATGACGATATCCGGTATACCCATCAGTCAATACAGCGAGAATATATTCGGTAAGTTCCAGATGATAGGGCTTAATACGCGTATAACGGAGATGCTAAGCGGCGGTGACTATATGGAATCAAGTGAGGTACTGCTTGGCAAAGAGGGGTGGCTTTTTTACAAGGTCACGACGGACGGCACACCTTTATATGATTATATGGGGATCAACCGCTTTACTGATGAAGAACTTGAAGCGATAGATGCAGGGCTTAAGGCAGAAAGTGATGAGATGTCAAGCCGTGGGATAAAATACACGGTTCTTACGATACCCAATAAGGAGCAGGTATATGATATTTATATGCCTGATACCATTGAAAGGATATCGGATACATCAAGGCTTGATCAGCTGACGGAGTATCTTAAAGATCGGGGTACGGATTATACATATATTGATATAACGGATACATATATGAAATACAGGGATATATATCCGCTGTATTATAAGACGGATACTCATTACACGGACGAAGGTGCATATCTTACGCTTTCCAAAGTGATGGGACTGCCTGAGAAGATGGAAGAGATTTCTTTTAACCGTGTTGCCGGTTTCGAGGGAGATCTGGCGCGCATCAGTGCGACTCTTGACAGGTATGGCGATAATTCATACGAGATAGATCCGGCTACCATACCGGATGAAGATAAGCGTGATGAGACGTTGCTTATCATAGGAGATTCTTTCGGCGATGCCATGCAGCATGTGGCAGTGCATTATTACAGGGAAGTTTATTATGTGGGCACGCTTGAATACGATCCTACCGTGCTTGATATGTATGCGCCCGATGCAGTGATAAGAGAGTGTGTGGAGAGGTATCTGCCGAGACTTACCGAGAATAAATACACAAAATAGAAGGTAATGATACGATTGTGATCTTACAATGATATGATCGTGCGCGAACACTATGTACTGTTTGCTTAAACTGTGACTATTTTCATAAAATTGCTTGCAATATATGGAATATTGTAATACAATACTTAAAGGTTCAATTATGAACCACCATCATTCTATTAATAGAGGAGGAAAAAAAGATGCTTAACAGAATGAAGAAAGTACTTGCTGTTACACTTGCAGCAACTACAATCCTAGGCACTTCATTGACAGCGTTTGCTACAACTCAGGCAGCATCAAGCTCTAGCTCAAGCTCAAGCACAGCTGAGACTCCTGCTGTTGCATCAAGCACAGTTGGCGGTGTTAAGTCTACAACACGTGGCGTTAACTATGCTACAGCAGTTACAGGAAGTGCAGTAACCACACCCGCAGCTACTATTTCAGCTGCATTTGGTCTTGCTAACAACGAGGCTCCTTTCACAAAGTTCTATAACTTTGATGCTAAGAAGTCTAAGGATGCCAACAAGGTAATCAATGACGTTGTAGCAGCAATTCCCGGTGCTGTTCGCGGACCTTCTGTGAACATGGAGTTTGGTAAGATGGCCGGTGGAAAGTACAGCCTTCTTCCTGCTACAGGCGTTATCACCGTTGGTTTCGGTTTGCCTGCAGCATTTGCTAAGGATGCCAAGAATGTTGCTGTTATTTCAGTTTCAGAACTTGGATTAGCTCTCCTTCCTGACCTCGATGTTAACCCTTACACTGTTACGGTTAACGCACCGAGCGGAAAGAGCGTTGGTACTGTTATTAAGTACTAATTTGCTGTATTGACAGTAATTACAGATGATTTTCAGGGAAGATTATATCTTCCCTGATTTCATGTAAAGGAATGTTTGGATCCTTACAGGTATTAACATTCCCTTACATGAGATCAGAATACCGGAGAGAATCCGGACTATCTTTTTTGTAATGATCACTTTTTATGGCAGAGGACTGATATGCGTAAGATCAACGATGTGCATATATATATTTTGTTTGTTCTGCTGCTTATCTTTGGGCTTTTCCAACTTTCAATCTTCAGACTTTATGGTTTCTCCTTGTATCCGGATGAGTTCGGATATTGGTCGAGCGCTGCAAATATCGTGGGATACGACTGGTCGACGTTGGCATCCCTTGGTTCTTATTATTCTTTTGGATACAGCCTTTTGCTCATGCCAATACTATATATATTTAAAGGAGGACTTGCTGCGTACAGAGCGGCAATAGGAGTTAACTATCTGTTAGTCGCTCTCTCCTTTGTGCTTCTAAGCAAGCTTTCGTTAAGGATATTTGGCGGTAAATCCGACAGGATTAAAAATGTACTTATCTGCGCGGTAGCTTCCCTCTATCCGCCACTTATACTGTATTCGCAGATGACCATGGCGGAATCGCTTGTCACCTTCCTTTTTGTCCTCTTATGCTATATATTTGCGGAATATCTGTATAAGCCGGATGTGATCAAACTTGTGTTGCTTGTTATCGTGGCACTGTATCTTTATTCCGTTCATAACAGAACCATAGGGGTGATCATAGCCTTATTTCTTGCATACGTTTTCTTTGGTATTGCCAATAAAAAGAGCAGAAAACTTACTTTTATCATGATATGCCTCGCTGTAGGTGCGGTTTTAATCTTTATTATCCTAAGGCATAGAACCATTGGAAGTGTCTTTGCGGGGGCAAGCGCGGATGATCTTGATATCAACGGATACAGAGGACAGGTCTATAAGATAAAGCATATACTGTCAAAGGATGGTATTGGCGATTTTGCAATTGAGGTACTTGGTAAGTTATACTACCTTGTCATCTCTACATACGGAATGGTAGTATTCTGCCTCATTTCCGTGTATAATGGGCTGAGGGATATGCTTAAGGGCAAGCCGGGAAGCGGAAGGAGCGCTATTTTTAAACTTTTTGTAGTGCTTTCGACTGTGGCAGAGATACTTATAAGCAGTATATTCTTACATTTAAGCGACAGAGCCGATGTGCTTTTTTACGGAAGGTATGATGAATTTGTTGCTCCGGTGCTTATAGTGATGGGTATGTATGAGGCATACAGACTGCTTAAGCGCGGAAGGATAGACAGGTTCATAATCATATCGATCAGTACGGCGCTTGTGCTCATGGCACCGGCATTCCTGTTCATACGCTATCTTAAGGATAAGGAATTCCCGTCAGCGAGAGGATTCTTTATCAGCGGGATATTCTATCTTAACGGATTCAATGAGTATGAGCCCTCACTTATGGTATGGAGAGCCATACTTACAGGAGTTGTACTTATCCTTGTGGTATTTGTATCCATATGGATATCCGTAAGGATCAAGGGCGGAATGTTTTTACTTGGACTTATGGTAGTATCACAGATACTGCTTGGATATAAGCTGTCGGATCAGTGGACATACAGGATCAACAGTTATGTGTATACCAATAAAGTCCTTTTGGATGAGTTTAAGGATCATCCGGACAAGACGCTATATTATCTGGATATAGATGACAATTACTATGTGGACTATATACAGTTCGAAATGCCGAAGAGGGAATTTAAGGTAGTTACGGAGGCGGATCTTGATACGATAGACCTGAAAGACGCATACCTGATCGTGAACTGGTCCTATCCCGGACTTGATGATATTAAGAACAGATATGAAGATTATATTGAAAGTGACATGATGTTTGCTTTCTACGAAGAGTGAAGATGGTTGACCGCACTACTGACTGTATGGGTCAATGGTGTGTGCGAATAATATAACGATCATAGATTAGAAAAACATTATAGAAGGAGTGTTCATAAAGAGGATGAATAAAGAAAGATTTATAAATATGATGAGAAAAGTACTGATTGCACTTGGTATCATACTTGCTTCGTTGTTTATCGTACTGGCTAATAAGACCGAGACCAAAGCTGCGCAGGGTTTTGTGATCGTATATACGGCAGAAAGTGCGGATGTCAAGGCCGAACCCGATGATTCCTCAAAGACCATTGCGACAGTGGGAAAAGATACATCATTTTTTGTGACGGCTAATATGGGTGATGGCTGGTATAAGACGACTTACGGAGGATATGCCTGCTACATAAAGGCAAGCAAACTTAAGATATTGAAGGCTTCTATCAATGTCAATCCTGCGACCATACTGGGCGCTTCATATAAGGACGAGATATATTCTGAAGTGACGGAGACCCCGGAGGGGGCGACTGAAGCAACGGAAGTGGCAGAGGAAGATGACGATGATATATTTATCGGCGCCGAAGATGGAGTGTTAAGCTTTGAAGATCTCGGAATTGATGAGGAAGCGCAGGAACGAATCAAAGGAGAACTGGATACAGCCGCAGAAGAAGTCGAGAAAATTGAGGAGGATCAGAATCGTCTGACTTCCATCAAAAGAAAGTCGTTGATCTGGAAGATCATAATAGGCATCATAATAGCCGCGATGTTCGCGGTGGGTATCGTATCCGTCATAATAAAGAAAAAGAGTGAGAACGACGACGCTGCTGCAGATAAGAATTCTGGCGCGGATAAGGATGCGGAAAAGAGTGCCGACGCAGATTCGGCTACAGATAAGAAGGATGCCGCAGATGCCGAGAATAAAAATGAAACGGCAGATGCCGAAAATAATGCTGCTGATAGCAAAGAAGCAACCGAGGCTGCATCTGCAGCAGAAAATGATACGAAGGCAGCCGAGACTGAGAACAGTGAGATAATCGATCTTGACTCGGATGAGTCACTGAATGTGAAGAAATGAAACTGATAATACAGATACCGTGCTATAACGAGGCAGATACTCTCAAGATCACGCTTGATGATCTGCCGAAAGCCATAGACGGAGTGGATACAATAGAATATCTCATAATAGATGACGGCAGCAGTGACGATACCGTGAAGGTGGCCAAAGAGTGGGGAGTACAGCATATAGTGAGCTTTCCCAAGAATAAGGGGCTTGCCAAGGGATTCATGGCAGGTATAGACGGCTGTCTTAAGGCGGGGGCTGACATAATCGTCAATACCGATGCCGATAATCAGTATTGCGGTGAGGATATAAAAGCCCTTATTAAGCCTATACTTGATCATGAGGCTGATATAGTCATAGGAGCCAGACCGATCGATGACAATGAGGAATTCAGCTGGCTTAAGAAGAGACTTCAACATATCGGAAGCAAGGCAGTAAGGCTTGCGAGCAATACGGACATACCGGATGCACCCAGTGGATTCAGAGCTTTTTCAAGAGAAGGTGCACTGCGAATCAATGTGGTCAACGACTACACATATACGCTTGAGACCATAGTTCAGGCAGGCAGAGAGAAGATACCAATGGTCAGCGTTCCTGTGCGGACGAATCCGGCCCTCAGGGAATCAAGACTTATGAGCAGCATGTTTCGCTATGTCAGGACATCGATGCTTACGATACTTCGCGCGTATCTCGTCTATAAGCCGCTTAAGGCCTTTGCTTTCCTTAGCATATTCCCGACGATCCCTGCAATCATCATATGGATCAGATTCTTAACATTTTACTTTACATCGGGCGGCGCGGGACATATACAGAGCCTTATACTTGCATGTACACTGCTTATCATAGGTTTTGTGACGCTTATGATAGGTATACTTGCCGATGCTGTATGCGCCAATCGCAAGATATTACAGGATACCCAGTATCATATCAGGCGAATGGATTACTTCGGATCAGACAAGAGTAATGGATAATAGAGGGGACAACATATCAATTAAAAAGAATGTGATAATGAACGTGCTGCTTGCCATGTCTTCTTTCGTGGTGCCGCTTATCACTTTTCCTTATACATCAAGGATCCTTCACCCGATCGGAACGGGCAGGATCGCTTTTATGATGTCCTTTATGGAATATTTCAATATGATAGCTCTGCTCGGCATCCCTACCTACGGCATTAAAGCGTGCGCAAAGGTGAGGGAGGACAAGGAAGAGCTGTCGCGCGTGGTTCATGAACTGCTCATGATCAGCCTTATAATGGCTGTGCTTGTGTATGTGGTACTGGCCGCGTTTTTTTTATGTGTGCCAAGACTTGCGGCAGAGAAGGAACTGTTCGTCATCTTCGCGACCACGGTGTTACTTAATGCCATAGGCATGGAGTGGCTCTATCAGGGGCTTGAACAGTACTCATACATAACTGTAAGATCACTCATCTTTAAGCTTATAGGCATTGTGGCGATGTTTGCCCTTGTTAAGGAAGAAAAGGATTATATCATCTACGGTGCGATCATGATCTTCGCGGCCTCGGCATCCAATGTGCTCAACTTTTTCCATTCGGGAAAATATGTGCATAAAAGATGGCTTGGACACTACAATCCCACCAGGCATCTGGGGGGAATCATGCTGCTCTTTACGATGGCATGTGCCACCAAGGTGTATACGAATCTGGATTCGGTCATGCTTGGTTTTATGACGACCGATACGGATGTGGGCTATTATAATGCGTCGGTGAAGATCAAGGCCATCCTTGTGAGCATGATCACGGCACTGGGCGCAGTATTGCTGCCGAGATCGTCATATTATCTGGAAAACGGGCGAGAGGATGAATTTGAGAAGATATCAGCCAAGGCCCTTAAGTGGGTTATCTTCATCGGCTTGCCGGTGTCGGTTTTTTTTATGATATTTGCAAAAGAGGGGATACTTTTCTTATCCGGCAGCCTTTATGAGGCTTCGATACTTCCGATGCAGATCATGATGCCGACTGTGCTTTTTATCGGAATTACCAATGTGCTGGGGATCCAGATGTTAATACCGATGAATAAGGAAAAAACGGTGCTCAAATCCGTGATAATCGGGGCGGTGCTTGATTTTATCATAAATATCCTGTTGATCGGACGTTTAAAGTCGGTGGGAGCCGCCATCGGAACGCTTGCGGCTGAGCTTGCGGTGCTCATATATCAGTACCTGAATCTGAAAGAGTGCATAAAGCGTATGTTATCCGGATACCGCGCATTAAACAATGTGATCGCGATACTTATAGCCGTCATCTGTGCGGTATGGGTGAAGAGGCTTGATATGCCACCTTTCTTTGCACTTGTGATCGAAGCCGTGTGCTTTTTTACCGTATATGCGTTATTTATGTATCTTAGGAAAGATGAGATCATAACGGAACTTATAGGGGATGTGAAGGACAAACTTAAAGGAATTAAAAGATGAAAGATAAGAAAGACATAAAGATACTGATATCCTGTCATAAACCCACGGAGTACATATCCAATGACGTACTTATGCCGATACAGGTCGGCTGCAGTCTGAGTGATACTGTACTTCCGGGGATACTCCATGACAATGAAGGGGATAATATATCGAATCTCAATCACAAGTACTGTGAGCTTACGGCGCAGTATTGGGCATGGAAGAATCTTGACTGTGAGTATTACGGATTCTTTCACTATCGCAGATATCTTTCTTTTGCGGATTTTAACGGCAAGTTTGACGGATGGGGCAATGTGCCGATCAAGTGTCTGACTCCTGCGGTGGAAGATAAACTTGGGCTTGATGCAGACAAAGTCGCCTCTGTTTTGCAAGAATATGATGTGATACTCCCGAATAAGAAGGATGTGTGGAAGTTCCCTCATGAGGCAGGAAGGGATATGAGGCAGCTCTATGCAAGCAACGGATACCTAAATCCCGAGGATATTGAGATGATGCTTGATGTCATAGCCAAGAAGTGCCCGGAGTATTTGGATGATGCCAAAAGCTATCTCAAGGGCCATAAGACCTACCTTAACAACATGTTTGTGATGAAAAAGGAGATCTTTGACAATTACTGTGAGTGGCTCTTTGACATACTCGCAGAATGCGATAAGAGGATAGATTATACCAACTATTCCATCGAGGGCATACGTACACCGGGGCATCTGGCCGAGAGACTGTTTAATATCTATATCATCCATCTTAAGAAGGAAAAAAAGTATCGCTTTAAGGAACTGCAAACCATAGTGTTTGAGCATACCGAGCCGATCACAGAGATAAAACCAGCATTTGAATATAATAACAATGCCATAGTATTCTCTGCCAATGACACCTATGCTCCGTATCTGGCACCGCTATTTTACTCGATAAAGAAGAATATAAGCAAGGATCAGAATTACGATATCATCATTCTGACCAGAGATATGAGTAAGGTGTCTGAAAAGAGACTGAGAGACATATTTGCGGATAATGCCAATGTATCAATACGGTGTGTGAATGTATGTGGGTATGACAAATATATAGATGAACTGCCGATCCACAGTCATTTCAGTATAGAGACGTATTTCAGGCTTGCTCTGCCCGAGGTGCTAAAAAGCTATGACAAAGTATTGTATCTGGACGGAGATATGATAGTCAATGCGGATCTTGCCGATCTGTACTCTGAAGATATAGAAGGTTATCTGCTTGGAGCATGTCATGATGCCGATACAGCCGGTCTTTATAACGGAGCCATGAGAGGAAAGAAAAAGTATATGGATGAAGTCCTTAAGATCAAGGATCCTTACGGATATTTCCAGTGTGGCGTATTACTGCTTAATTTGGCTGAGTTTCGTAAGACTTACAAGGTCAGTGACATGTTTGCGTTTGCGGGAAGTAACAGATGGGAGCTTGTGGATCAGGATGTCATGAATTACCTTGCGCAGGGTAAGGTGAAATATCTTGATATGGCTTGGAACAGCATGTTTGACTGGAAGGGTCTCAGGATCAGTAAGTTTATCTCGCATGCGCCGAAGAGACTTTACGATGAATATATGGCTGCGCATAATGCGCCCAAGATCATTCATTTTGCAGGTCCTGACAAGCCGTGGTCTGAACCCGCTTCGGATCTTACTGAGTTTTTCTGGGAGAACGCCAGACAGACGGTGTATTATGAGGAACTTTTATACAGGATGAACAGTCATGAGTACAGTCCGAGCGGAGTATCTGTCAAGAAGGCACCGTTATCTGAAAGACTTGATAAACGTTTCGAAGGAATCTTTCCTAAGTACACTCTGCGTCGTGAATTTATGAAGTGGATCTGGAGAAGGGTGACAGGACGGGAATCCAATATAGTGTAGGGAAGCGGCACAATATACAAGATATAACGATGAATAAAAAAGAGAAGCAAAATAAAAAAGAACATAAATACCGGCCGTATATGAGCATCTTACTGGTTTTAATAGTAGGGTGGCTCATGTGTTATGAGAAGTCCGGTATGTTCTTGGATGAGATATATACATATGGGCTGGCCAACAGTTACTATGCGCCCTTTATTACCAATGTCAGAGGAGAGGGTAAGGAGATATACAATACGGTAGTTAAGAGCAGTGAGATCCACGACTATCTTACCGTAGGTGACGATGATGCATTTAAGTATGGATCTGTATACTATAATCAGACTCACAGTGATCATCCTCCGCTTTATTATGACCTTATCCATACCGTATCTTCCGTAGTTAAAGGCGGTCACAGTAAGTGGATAGGTCTGTCTCTGAATCTGTTTATATATGTGCTTACACTTATGATCCTATACAGATTGGTTAAGATGATAAGTGAACATACTCTGCCCGGTATAGCGAAAGATGATGATAAGATCAATACATATGTGGGTACGGCCGCAGTACTTCTTTATGGACTGTCAAGAGCGGGGATTGCAAGTCTTGTATTTATCAGGATGTATGTCCTTTTGACATTCTTTGCCGTGCTTTTATCTTATGCTGTGGCGGGATTTGTGCTTAAGGAAAAGGCGTATTACTGTCCGATCATTTTGCTTTCGATCGCAGGCGGACTGCTTACGAATCTGTTCGGTGTGTTCTATGCATTTTTCTTATCTGCAGCTGTTGTTATAGCGCTGGTTGCGGGAAAAAGATATAAGACTGCACTTTTTTATGCAATCTCAGCCCTCGGCGGTGTGGCTGGATTTATTCTGGCTTTTCCCGATTTTACGCAGAATTTCAATAATCACGGTACGGCACAGATGGTTAAGGATAATGCTATCAATCCGGGGCACTACGTCGAAGCCTTATATACAGTGACGAAAAGTGCGATCAAATCACTGCCGATAGCGGTATTACTTGGAATAGCAGCTACAATACTCATAGTAAGATATGTTCGCAGGGACGACGATTTTAGGGAGAAGTCTGCGGCGGTAAAAAGGGACAGAGCCTTAAAGACTGTGCTTCTTTTATTCATTCCTTCCGTGATTGACTTTATAGTGGTGACAAGCATAGCAAAATACGAGTCCTTACGCTATGTATACAATGTGCTTCCGATTATTATATTGCCTGTTTTATATCTTGTATGTGTATACTTAAAGTTACACGGAATACCGAGATTTATAGGAGCATATGCTTTGGTAGGTGTGATATGCATGGTGATCTTATTGCATGTGATACCACCTTTTTACATGTATCCGGAAAATAAGCAGGTTGATAAGCTTATAGAGGATAACAGGATATATCCGTGCGTGTATTACAGTAATGAGCATTACGGTCCGCAGTCAACACTCACTTCTGACCTTATACAGTTAGAGGCTTTTGAAGATTTTCTCTTTACTGACAAAATGGATGAGAAGATGATAGGGGACTACCTTAAGGAGCGTAACAGCGAGAAGTGTATATTATATATTGCGGAATTCTATAAGCCAAAGGATCATCTGCCTGATGTAGAGGCTTTTATGAAAGTAGCGGGATATAAGCATTACGAGCCGTTATACGAGGCGGATCTGTCGTATACTTATATTCTATGGTAGTTGGCTTGCTACGGTAGTAGGAATAATGTGATTGCTACAGAGGTACAAAGAGGTGCAAATTAAAGACGCAATGCAGCAACAGAATAATGACTACATTGGTCAATGCTCTGAAAAATGACAAAAAATAGGTCGAAAATGCATTGAAAAAATGACAAAAAATGGGCCGAAAATGCTTTGAAAAATGACAAAACTATGAAGGAAAAAGCGCAAGATATCAGGGAAAAGATAATATTAGTATGTGAGATGGTGGTGCTGCTTGCGATAGGGGTGAATGCGCTCTTTTGGCATCTGCAGCTGACTACCTTTAATCTGCCCGTCAACTACCTTAAGCATCTTAACAGACTCTATCCGGTGGTCGCAGTGGCAGTAGCACTTAAGATGGTTGCCAAGCTTACGACCAAGGAAGGCCTTAAGGATAAGATGATATGGTTAAGCCTCCCGGCAGCAGCGGTATTTTTCATGGCTTGGCCTGCGGAGAACTACCTGTATCAGAAGTATTTTGCACTGCTTCTCATTGGTTGTGTGGGCTTAAGCGTATATAAGATACTGGCAGCAGTGCTTATCCCTTCTGCCTTTGTGACGGTGAATATGATGTTCGCTGCTCTGTGTGGATCCATCAACAGTATGGCATCCATTGCCAGAGATATCAGAAGCTACTGGGGACATATATATCCTACGGATTTTGCAACAGCAGTACTTGTCATAATAATACTTGCGTGGATCGTATGTAAGAGTATTCCCGATGAACTGTTCTTAATACCCTGCGGTTTTTCGCTGTTTATATCCATGTATGTGACCAGATGCAATACAGCGCGCAATCTCACATGCGTCTTTATAGTCGTACTGCTGTATCGCATCTTTGAGCGCAGAGTAATAGAAAAAAGAGGGCGATTCATATGGCTTAGGCACGTAGTCAACTTCCTTATGAGGATAGCCTTCCCGGCTTTAAGCCTTACACTCATAGGACTTGCTTATGCCTATCATAAGGAGATCCCGATAGCCAAGGTCATCAATTCATATTCTCATCACAGGATAGACAATGCGGCAGAACTTTATGAAGTCTATGGTCTTAAGCCCTTTGGGACATTCTTTGACATGATAGGCAACGGAGGAAGTACGTATCTGTCCATTACTGATTATACTTTCATTGATTCTTCTTATGCCCAGATACTTATACTCTACGGATATATAACATTTGCTGTGGCCAATATACTGTGGGTTCTTACCACACACAGAGCCATCAAGAAGGATAACAGAAGACTTGCGATGGCGATGAGCATCATGGCGATAGATTTCGTCATGGAGCACCATTACTATGAACTTGATTATAATCCATTTATCATATTGCCTTTTGCTGATCTGTCACTTGATTCTTTAAGACTACCTGCGCCTGTAGTAAAGATAAGGGACAGATTTAAAGACAGGCGATACAGTGTGGCATATGGCATCTCCATATGTGTCGGGATTGTCATCATAGCCCTTACTCTACCCATGACTTTCTCTTGGCTTCGTACGGCGCTTACGGGCTATGGGATACCATATGGCAGATGGGGCGGCATGAAGGTGATCGTCATACTCTCGGCTATCATGGGCATGGCAATACTCATATTACATGTGACAGCATCGATCGTTGCCGCTTTGACGGCGCGTAAGAGGGTGTATAGGAGGCAGCTTATCATATTGTTTGGAGGTATACTCTTCTTTACTGCGCTTACAGCAGTGACGGATCGCATGATAGACAATATAAGAGGATATATATCTGACAGGATATATGAGGAGAGAGAAGTTCTTGAATTGATCAGTTCGGTCAAAACCGGAAGATTCTATGTCGATAAGCTTCCGGAGGCATATATAAGAGAGATAAAGGGTATAGACAGATCATATCTGTGTGGAGAGGATCTGGCAAGAAGCGACAATGCAAGTGTGATCACGGATGCTTCATTGGATTCAAAGTGCTTCTCCTACAGAGGATTTCTCTACCTGCAGATATCAGAGACAGATGCATTGTATACCAATGACAAGACCGTCATAGATGCCTTGAGCGAGAAAGGATACGTACTTAAGGGATTCAGTGACTATGTACATGCAGTAGATATGCAGACTCTCGCCGAACTGAACGGACTGTCAGCAGAAGATGACGGAAGTGTCATATTGAGGGGAGATGCGCAGACTCTGGAGAAAGGCCCGTATACAGATCTCTATAGCGGCAAGTTCACGGCAAGATTCAGTCTGTATACGGATGATAAGATGACGGATGAGGATCATACGGTGTGCAGGCTTAAGATCACTTCATTCGAAGGCGAAAAGGACAAGGCTGAAAAGGTACTTATGCGAGGAGACTTCGATGAGGCAGGATATTGCCTGTATGAACTGCCTTTTGGTGGTGATGGAAGAGCGTATGAATTCAAGGTGATGCCGATAGGTGATGCGACCATAAAGGTGGCGGGCATAGAGTATTACAGAACACCTGATTATGATACACATGTACAGGTAGATAATAAAGGCAGACAGACTCGTATAGAGTATTACGACTTAGAAGGTAATCCATGTGAATACAAGGACGGTTACTGCGGAATAGAATATGAATATGACAGGAATGATAATATAACACTTACAAGATATCTGGGCGCAGATATGCAACCTGTCATCATGGCAGCAGGCTATGCTGAGGTGCGTAGGGAGTTTGATGAGAATAAAAGGGTGACAAGTGAACGCTATTATGATACAGATGGTGAGCCCATAGCCCTTCCTGCAGGGCAGGCAGGTTGGGAGAAAGAATATGACTATGCCGGTAATATGACAGAACAGCGCTTTTATGATGAGAACGGCGACAATGTCATGACGGATGGCAAGTATTGGAAGGTGATTAAGGATTACAATGCAGATAATAAGGTGATCCGTGAGGAATACCGTGATACGGATGATAAGCCTATTAAGCTTCCTGATGGATCCTGCGTATATGAATACGAATATGACGAAGCAGGACATGTCATCACACAGCGATTCTATGATGAGAATTATGCCCTGATGCTTAATAAGAATGGGTATGCCGAGGTAAAGAGACAGTATGATGA
>JAEEGL016087785.1_pt1 | contig 20725 bp, 24 predicted proteins | sample 9134231 | NCBI WGS metagenome assembly JAEEGL01 (sample SAMN16246548, study PRJNA631951) | gut metagenome | biome: gut microbiome; feature: rumen; material: fiber-attached | host: Bos | place: Iran: Karaj | collected 2018-10
AATAATTCAAAGAAAAAAGTAGAAGAATGGATTTAAGGAGGAATATATAATGGAAAAATTTAAATTGAATGATGGTAGAGACATGCCAAGTGTTGGAATCGGAACTTATTTATTAAGTCCAGATGAGGCTGAAGCAAGTGTATCTGAAGCACTAAAAGTTGGATATAGACTAATTGATACAGCAAATGCTTATCAAAATGAAAGAGCAGTTGGAAGAGCAATTAAAGCATCTGGAATACCTAGAGAAGAAATATTTGTAGAAACAAAATTATGGCCTTCTGTATATACTGATCCTGAGGCTATAGATAAAACACTAAAAAGATTAGACTTAGATTATATTGATTTATTACTTCTTCATCAACCTGCTGGAGATTATATAACTGGTTATAAGATGATAGAAAAAGCATTAAAAGAAGGTAAAGTAAAATCAATCGGTATCTCTAATTTCTATGGTGAGAGATTAAATAACCTATTAAATAATGCTGAAATAAAACCTGCAGTTACTCAAGTAGAAACTCATCCATATTATCCACAAACTGAAATGAAAGAAAAACTAAATGAATATGGAACTATAATTCAAGCATGGTTCCCATTAGGTGGTAGAGGTAATGATTCTGTATTAACAGAAGATATTATTAAAGAATTGGCTAATAAATATGGTAAGAGTCCTGCTCAAATAATACTTAGATGGCACAATCAAAAAGGTGTAATTGTTATTCCTGGATCAAAGAATCCTGAACATATTAAAGATAATTTGAATATATTTGATTTTGAAATATCAGAAGAAGATATGAAAAAGATTGATGAATTAGATAAAAATACACCATTCTATAATCAAACAGATGAAAGTTTAGATGGATTTGCTAAATGGAATCCAGATTTTGATTCACAAAAATAAATGTATCGTAAGATCAAGATATTATGAGAATGTAAAAATTCTCTTTTTTCATGGTATAATGGATATGTAAGGCTGTGATATAAATGAAATTAATTTTAAGTTCGTGTGATTTTATGAATGAAAACTCTAAACAAGTTATCCTAGAAAATTTGGATAAGAAATTATCTGAATGTAAGGTTTTATTTATTCCAAATGAAAAAGCTACGAAAGAAAAAATAAATTCAAATAAATATTACGAAAGATTAAAAACTGATGGATTTGAAAATAAAAATAATATTTATATTTTCGATGAAAGTAGACCTAATGATTTTAGAAATCTGGATATTGATTTAATATATGTAAGTGGTGGGAATACATTTGCAACACTAGACAAATTAAGAAAATGTGATTTTGATAAGGAAATTGTTAATTATGTAAATAAAGGAGTTACATATATAGGTGGTTCATGTGGCGCTCAAATTGTAACTAGTAACATTAAGCATGTAGAGGCTTTCGATGAAAATTACGTTAATATGGAAGATTTTAAAGGTCTATGTCTGTTTGATGGTATATTATTTTGTCATTATGATGAATCTAGAAAGAAAAACTATGATGAAGCTTTGAATGGTAAATATAAGGTATACAAATTGACAGATGATGATTCAATTGTTATTAAAGATAGTGATATTAAAATTTATAAATTTTGAAAATATACTAATCGGAATATTAAGATATCACGATTGGGCAAAGAAGATTAAAAATCTTCTTTTTTTATGCAACAATTAAATTTTAATTACTTATGTAAAGAAATAGTAAAATATAAAAAATAACATACTAAATATTAATTAATTATATTAAAGTAATGATATAATTTTCTTAAATGAATAGGAGGGTAGAGATGAAAAAAATAATTGCTTTATGTTTATTAATTGTTTTAGTTGTTGGTGGTTTTTTTCTTTATAAATCCTTATCAAATAAAGATATCGAAATAACTAAAGAAATAGCTTATCAAAGAGTAGATAAGTATTGCCATGATAATTATGATTGGAGTATTAGTAAAGATAATCCTTCAATTATGTATGTAACTATGGGAGAAGAAAAAGATGATGAATATCAAGTAATATTCCGTAGTTATACTGGATCTTTTGTTAATTTTTATGTTAATAAAACAAGTGGAATAACTAGAATAATGGAAAAGAGTCCAATCAATAATGAAGAAACTAATATTGGAACAATTAATATAAAAGATTATCAATAGTTTAGTTGATAATCAAAAAAAGTTCAGTTTATTACTGAACTTTATTCATATCCTTTCATTAATAGTGCTTTTTCTAATTCATCAACTTTATTAAATAAATTATTAAAATATGTTACTAAGAAAATATGTGGTTTTGTAAATACATTTTTAATGTTAAAATTAAATCCTTTGCTTATAAGGGATTTTTTTATTTCACTTGCTTCATTAGACATTATTGGTATAAAGGTTATTGCTATTGAAATTATTAAAGATAAATTCTTGATATTAACTTTAAAGAGTTTAAGGGGATAAAACAAGTAATAAAATCCTTCTGATATTTGTGATATTGGCATTAATCTAGATATAGTATATGCAAAGACTATTGCATTAAATAACTTTAGTGATGTCATAATAGCGGTATTTAAACTAGTAAATAATAGATTACATACAAAGATAAATAATACAAATATAATATTTTTATAAAGAAGTTTAATAATACTTTTTACGTTTGTTCTAACTATAAATAGTACTATTATATTTAACTTAAAAAACAATAATAAAATATAATAATTATTTATAATAAAGATTATTAAACTAAGTAAGAAAAATAATAGTAATAATAACATATTTATCATAGATTATTAATCTCCTTTATAATATCATTTTTATTATTTACAGATATTCCTTTACTTTTTAATAAATCAATAATTTTTAAAGTAAATGGTATATTTAAATCATTTTCTTTTAAGATATTTAAATTATTAAATAATTCTTTTCTACTATATTTTGTAGCAGTTTTATCATTTAAAATAATTATATCATCTGCATATATTAATTCATCAATAATGTTTGTGATAAATATAATACCAAGACCTTCTTTTTTTAGTTTGTTTACTAATTTATAAATATCTTCTTTTCCATTTATATCTAACATTGATGTTGCTTCATCAAAAACAATATAATCTGGTTTTAAAGCTAATATTGATGCAATAGCTATTCTTTGCTTTTCTCCACCAGATAAATTATATGGATTTGAATTAATATGATCAGACATATCTACTTTATCAAGAGATTCTTTTATAATACTATCTATTTTATCTTTAGGTGTATTAATGTTTTCTAAAGTAAATTTTATATCATCATAAACTCTTGTAAATAATATTTGATTAGATGGATTTTGAAAAACCATTCCTATTTTTGTTCTTATCTTTTTAATATCTTTTTCTTTTTTTAAATTAATATTGTCTAGTAATATATTTCCTTTTTTAAATTTTTTTAGTCCACTTAATGTATTTCCTAATGTTGATTTACCACTACCATTTTTACCAATTATAAAAGTAATCTTTCCTTTATCAATTATTAAATTGATGTTTTCTAGTATATTTGTTTCGTATCCAATATCTAAGTTTTCTATTTTAATCATGCATTAATTTATTTATTCTTTCTCCAAATATTTTTCCTATTAATAAAATAGTTATTATCTTAACAGGTGCCATTACTAATTGTTTAAGTACTCTTGTTGTTATTATTACTTTACTAGCTCCATTAGTCATCATAATAATCCATATAGTATTTAGTACTCCATTAAGTATTCCAGTAACTATTACAGTACTTACAAGAAGTCTTATGATAAACCACTTATCAACTTTAAAATCCTTACGATAGAGTAGTAGTCCATAAGTAAGACCAGTAAGAAAAGCGGTAATAGTAAATCCAAAGAAAAAGCTTCCAGTTGGAAATACTAATGCACCTATGATATCAGCAAGTGTTGCAATAAATGTTGAATATTTTGGACCTAAGATAATAGCAGATAACATAATTGGTACGAATGAAAATCCGATTGTTATAATTGGTGTTCTAATAGATAGTATTCTTCCTAATACAATTGTTGAACTAAGAAAAAGGGCACATAATATTATTTTTTTTGTTTTATTCATAATAAAAAATCCTTTCTTTCCGCCTAAAAAAGATAAGGATTTATCTTATATAATTCTATCTCTTTCTTAGCGGAATGCGAAAATAAATGAGCGAATAATTCTTGCCTTATAAACAACTTCCCGTTTTATAAGTCTTAACTATTTATTTTCTACTCTAATTAATTAAATAATTTTCGAAAAGAAGGTTTTTATCATGGATTAAACGTATCAAATAATAAACATAATTTGTTACGCATAATTTTACCTCCTAATAGGTATTATATCATAAGATATTATAATGTGTTATATAAAATAAAAAATCTCTCAAATTGAGAGATTTTTAAATACTTTTATCTTTATTACTGAAAACTTTATTTTCACCATAAATATTTATTTTACCATCAACAATACTTTCTAAAGTATCTAGTCCAAAATAATTTACAGCAACATTGGATATTTTTAAATCACCATTAATTTTTTTAGGTAATACCATTCCATCACAATATACTAAGTTTCTTAAATCTAAACTTTTTGCAATAGTTTTTGGTAAAACTAAATTTGTTCCATCAATTAAATTACATAGATTAACATCTCCACCAACAACTTCTGGTAAAATCATATCTTTTGCATGAGTTATTTTATCTAATATTAAATCATGTTGTAACATTCGTGGAAGTACTAATCCATCTCCATATATAATTTCTGGTAATGCAATACTCCAACAAATTTCTGGGAATCTTAAATTTTCAATAGTAGGTCCTAATGAGTAAATAATAATTGATTTAGTTATTCTTTTTGGAAGAGTTATATCTTTTGCATATTTGATATTTAATTCAAATGTACCAATAACTTCTTCAGGTAACACTACATTAGTATAAGTATCTAACTTTATATCTACATTTCCATGTACTATTTGTGGTAAAACAACATCTTTAGCTATTCGTGCAGTTACTTTTAAATTACCACTAATTTCATAAGGAAATATAACATTTTCAAGTACTGCATTATTACTACCTGTACCAATATTTAAATCTCCATTTTTATTACTACCAGATCCTGAATTAGCTCTTTTAGGGAATTTAGTGTTTTTAATACTTTCAACACCACCTAGATTAATATCACCAATTAAAACATCTGGGAAAACTATACCATCAATATTTTCCATAAAAGGAATATTACCAACCAATACTTTAGGGAAGGATGGATCATTAGGTTTAATTGCATTTCCATTTCTAAGACTTCTTATATAATTATCTTGTCCTTCTTTAACATCATAGTTAAATATTTTTGATAAATCTTTATATATATCTCTTTTTGATAATATTTCATTTATTCTAGGATCATGTTGATGACCAAAACCAACTATATATTCATCTATTTCATATAAGAATCTTAATTCTTCCATTGAAAAATCAACGTTATTATTAAACTTTTTATATAGTTCAGTTAATATATCCATATGTTTTGCTTTTTTATAATATTTATCTCGATCAGGGAATTCTTTTAGTTTTACTTCAATAACATCTTTCATTTCTGGTTCAATATTTTGATTTTCTGATATTCCTCTTATTTCTGCAATATTATTATCTTCCATACGAATTGCTAATCTTGGAACTTTATAGTTCCCTTGTTTATCAATCGTATAATAAATATAAAAATCCCCACAAGCTAATTGTGCTTCTGCAGTTCCTAATCCTTCTGTACACCAATGTGTTTGATATCCATTTAATGATTCAGCAAGTTTTCTATAATCTCCGCCTTTATCATATTTAACCCATATTCCATCAGTATTATATAGGTCTTTCATTTCAATAGCAAAATAGTATGAATATATTTTTTGAAATGAACCATCGTTTACCATTTTTCTTAATTCTTCGTCATCAATTGAATCCTTATTTAATACTTTGATTATTAAATTCATTGATTTACTAAGTGCTTTTTTATTTAATTCAGCAAATGGGGCAGTAGTATTTTTTGTTCTTTTATTGAAAGCCATATTAGTTCTATTGAATGATCCTAATTTTAACATTCCTTGAAAAGCCCAATATTTAGTCCAAAAAGGATAGTTTTCTGTTTCATTACCTAGAAAATAATTAATCCATCTATCTAGACTTTCTTCTTGATTTCTAACTACTTCATGTTGTAATTGTTTCTTAACTTGTTCATTTATATTTAAATATCCATGTCCCATATTTAAAGCTTTTTCTTTTTGTAATTCATAGTAATTATCTGGGATATCATTTTCATCTATAACGTATCTTTCATGATATAACATTTTTAATATTTTTTTTCTGTTTTCTAAAGTTGAAGCTCGATTATGCATATCTTCTTGCATATCAAAATATTCTTTTAGATTATTAAACTTATCTGTTTTATTATGAGTAGAGTGATGTAATACTTCATCACTTAAATATAAATCACGATATAATCGATCAATAAATCTAATTACTTCTTTATTATTGTTCATATTACACACGCTCCTACTATATAAGTATAACACATTATTGACTAAAATAAATTACAATTATATAATGTTAATATAGAGGAGAAGAAAAATGAATGAAAATGATAATTTAAACAAAGAAGAAGTAAAAATACTTTCAAAAGAAAAATCTAATGTTAATAAAGTACTTGTTTTAATAATTGTATTGTTATTAATATTGTTAGGAGTAGCAGGATACTTTTTATTTATTAAGAAAGATGATAACAAAACTAATGAACCTGTTGTTACTCCAACACCACCAGCTATTCCACAAGAAACACCTAATGAACCAGTAGAAAAACTTACGGCTGGTATGACATTTAAATCAAAGGATGGTAAGAATACATTTAAAGTAGTTAGTATTGATGAAGAAGATAATGTACGTGCAACATATAACAACAAAAAATATAATTTTTGGCTTGATGTTAAATCATATGTTGGTGATTATATATCTATGTCTGGAGATCCTGAAACAGGAGCAGATGGACAATGTAATGGAGCATCTGTAGTACTTAATTTAAAAACTAAAACAATTGAAAAAATGGGTACAACAGATCAACCATATTATTTTGTTATAAAAGGTAGTAAAGGATATTTCTTTGCTCATTCATATTGCCTTTCTGGATATGATACAACGGTATATGATAATAATTGGAATAAGCTTGGTAGAATTATTAGTTATGCAACTGATAGTGAGGGTTATGTATATGTACATACTAATGGTAAAATAGCTAAATATAGTCCTGATGGAACTAAAGTATCAGAAGTTAGTGCAACTGTTAAATATACTGGTCCAGGTTTAATATATAATAATACACTTTACTATATTGGTGAAGAAAGTGGGGGAGTATATTTTTACAATAATGGAACTAATGAAAAATTTAAAATAGCAGAACAAAGTTTTGATTTTAAAGAGGGAAATTATCCATATACAGGATTAGATATCGAAGTGTTTACTAGACTTACTTTAGTTGATGGAAAAATATTAATTAATTATGAAGAAGAAGAAGCTAACTTTAGCTATGACACAACTACTAATCAATTAACTAAATTGAAATAAGAAAAAAAGACTTAGTTATTAAACTATGTCTTTTTAAATTGTAAAAAATATTTACTATTATAAAAATAGTGATATACTTAAATTATAGGAGAGTGAATGTGAAAAGAAAACTTTTAACTTTAATTTTCATCATGATTATTGCTATATGTGTCACAGGTTGTGGTGACAAAGAATCTGATGTCATAAATAATGGAAATGATATCATGAAGAGTGGATTATCTACAAGTAGTCTATCAATCAATGATTTTGATTGGAAAGTAGATGAAATGAAATGTCGTGGTAATGATTGTACTATTTTTAAATTAACAAACAATTCTAAATACGACGTAATTGGTGTTGGAATTAAATATCGTGTTAAAGATAGTGCAACAGATGAAGAATTAAAAATATTTGATTCATTTATGAAAAAACATGATGGTTATATTGATGAAGATGATAGTGCAAGAGATGTAACTCTATCTGGTGATGAAGATCGTTTAATTGAACCTGGACAATCTATTGATAATATTGATGTAACTGTTGGATTTAAACGCTGGGCATGGTATGATTATCCAACTTCAAGACAATTTGCTTTAATGCAACCAGAAGAATTACAACTAGGTATTATCTATAAAAATGTTTTATATCTTGCATATTATAACTTTGATAGTAAATCATGGAAACTTGATAATGAAAGTAAAGTTGTAGATGTATGGACAAAGAGTGATTTAGGTAAATTAGTTGATAAACCTGAATGTAAACATTTTGTTGTTGTAGATGACGATGAAGATTATTTCAAAATATACGCATATGGTGCAACAAAAGAGCAATATAAAGATTATATAGCTAAAGTTAAAGAAAAAGGCTTTGTTGATGCTTATGGTTATACTACATTATTTGATGGAAAAGATTCTGACGGAAACAATGTATATATAACTTATGATGATGATAGTGAATCAATTATTTTAAGAGTTAGTCCTCCAAGTAAATATTAAAAATAAAAGACTTAGTAATTAAACTAAGTCTTTTTTAAATAAATTTTTAATATTCTCTATTACTAAATTAGTCATTGTTTCATAATTCATATTATTATGTTTATGATAAATTATTTCATGACACAAGTTATCAATTAACCCCATCATAATATGAACTTTTTCATATAAATCTTCTTGTATAAAATTATTATCAACTAATATATCTTTTAAAGTATTAGTCATTTCTAGTTCTCTTTTATAGTAATACTCCGCAACTCTTTTATCAGAGTGTACCATAGCCATTATTTCTTCATGAGCTACATTAGATACTTTATGATTACTTATATAATGTTTAATAATTTGTCTAAGTAATTTATCAAATTCTTTTTTATCAAATTTAATATCTTTTGTTTTTAAAATAGGGAAGAATATATCATCACCATATTTTTCTAATCCTTCAATCAATATATCATATTTATCTTTAAAATATTGATAAAGAATTCCTGTTGAAACACCAGCAACTTTAGCTATTTCTGCAGTATTAGTATTATAATAACCATTTTCACATATTAGATTAAAACCTGCTTCAATAATCTTTTCTTTTTTCTCAATAGCACGTTGTTGTTTAGGTTCTCGAATAATATCAGTCATTGTCCACCTCGTAAGTAGATTATAACATAAAATAAAATAATATGAAATACTTTTCACATTATTATTGACTATTAATAAATTAAATAATATAATGAATATGAAATATGTTTCATATTTGAAAGGATAGTCGTTATGAAGGAGAAGAAAAAGAATACTGCAGATACACTAAAAATTGGTGATAAAGCTAAAGTTCTTGAACTTGATGTAGAAAGCAAAGAAATTAAAAGACATTTACTTGATATGGGTATCACAAGAGGAGTAGAAATAATGATAAAAAAGAAAGCTCCGATGGGAGATCCAGTTGATATTAGTTTAAGAGATTACGAATTGTGTGTAAGTAAAAAAGAACTATCTAGTATAGTAGTTGAGGTGATTAAATGAAAATAGCTCTAGTAGGAAATCAGAATAGTGGTAAAACAACTTTATTTAATCTTTTAACGGGAATGCATGCAAAAATAGGTAATTGGCCAGGTGTTACAATAGAAAAGAAAACTGGTAAGATTAAAGGTACTAAACATGATATTACAGATTTACCAGGTATTTATTCATTAAGTCCATATTCAATTGAAGAAGATATTTCTAGAAAATATGTTTTTGAAGATAATCCTGATATTATTATTAACATTGTAGATACAACTCAACTAGAAAGAAGTTTATATTTAACAACTCAACTATTAGAATTAGATTCACATGTTATAGTTGTTCTTAATATGGCTGATATCTTGGAAGATAGAGGAATAACTATTGATACAAAAGAATTATCAAAGTTATTAGGTACACCGGTTATTTTAGTGTCTGCCTTAAAAGGAACTGGTATAAATGATTTATTAAAAGAAATAGATAAAATGTCTAAAACAAAAGAAATAAAAATATATGACTCTAATATAGAAAAAGCTATTTCAAATATCGAAAAAGAATTAAAAGAAATAGATATTCATAAACGATTTGTAGCAGTTAAATTATTAGAAGATGATGATAGATTTAAAAAATATAATAATAAGAAAATCGATGATATTAGAAAAAAAGTTTCTTTATTATATGAAACAGATTTAGAAGAAACTATTGCAACAGAAAGATATGATTTTGTATCAGATACAAGAAATAAAGTATTTAAAAAGAGTAAAACTAGTAAGAAAATTAGTAAAACAGATAAATTAGATAAAATATTTTTAAATAAATGGTTAGCTTTACCAATATTTATTGCCATAATGTTTCTTATTTATTTCTTATCAGTAGGAGTAGTTGGATCATTTACAGTTGATTTAATTGGTGAATGGTTTGAGTCATTTGGTGAAATAATAGGAACATGGTTAAATAGTATTGGTGCATCAAATTGGGTAGTATCTTTAATTGTTGATGGTATTATAGCAGGTGTTGGTGCAGTATTAGGATTTGTTCCTCAATTAATAATCATGTTTCTTTGTATTAGTATTCTTGAAACAACTGGATATATGTCTAGAATATCATTATTCTTAGATAAAGTATTTAGAAAAATTGGTTTAAGTGGTAAAAGTTTAATTCCATTTATAGTTGGTTCTGGTTGTTCTGTTCCTGGTATTATGGGAGCAAGAATAATTGAAAACCAAGATGAAAGAGAAATGACTACTATATTAACACCATTTATTCCATGTAGTGCAAAACTACCAATTATATCGTTATTCTCTGGATATTTCTTTGGTAAAAATTCTGGATTAATATCTTTCTCACTATACTGTTTAGCAATAATAATTATTATTTTAACAGCATTATTATTAAAGAAATTTATTTATAAAAATACAAGCAGTACTTATATTTCTGAATTACCTGAATATAGACTTCCTAGTATTAAATATGTATTTAAAGATGTTTTTGATAAAGTAATTGCTTTTATTAAAAGAGCAGGAACTATTATATTGCTTTGTTCTATGGTTATTTGGTTCTTATTATCATTTAACTTTAAATTACAATATGGAGTTAATGTAGAAGATAGTATTTTAGCTAAAACTGGAGATAAAATATCATTTGTATTTGAACCAATGTTAGGTGAAAAGAGTTGGGGTGCTACAGTATCAGCTATTCAAGGTTTGGTTGCTAAAGAACAAGTAGTATCTTCAATGTCTATTATTGCTGGATTTGATGAAGAGGGTGAAGCTGATGAAATATTTGGTGAAAACTCGACATTTGCTTTCTTTACTCCAATCGCTGCATATGCCTTTATGATATTTAATTTATTCTCTGCTCCTTGTTTTGGTGCAATAGGGGCAATGGCAAGAGAACTTGGAAGTAAAAGAAAAATGTTAAAGGCAGTAACTTTTCAAACAGGATATGCATGGCTTATTGCAACAATATTTTATCAAGTTGCATCAAGAATTAATGGAGTTAATTTAGCTAATGTTATAATAGTTTCATTACTAATACTTATTGTAATCCTTATAATAGTAAGAACAAGAAAACATACTGGATGTGAAAACTGTCCATATTGTGATAAATGTGGTAGATAGTATAACATTCTTTTGAAATTACAAAAATAATTATGATATAATTGTTTAGTAAGGTTGTGATAAAATGAAAAGAACAATTGCTTTAATAAGTGGTACTATTATAGTTTTTTGGGCATTTGTTAGTTTTATAGATTACTTAATTAGTAAACAAGTTTATTATATTAATGGTACTATAGAAAAAGCTACATTAGATGATGATGGTAATATCATAATAATGGAAGATGATATAACAGATCAAGCAACATATCTTGTTTATGAATATGAAAATGCAACTATTGGTTTAATAGCTGTTAAAGATAGTGATGATAGAGTATTGGTTGTAGTAAATGCTACTAATTCTTGTAAACAATCACCAAAAGCATATTTTGTTCAACAAGATAATAAGTTTATATGTCAGAAATGTAGTACTTCTATTAAAGTCGATGATTTAGATAAAAATTTAGATACAGAATGTTATCCAATTAGTATTAAAGAAAGAATAAATTTGAATGGTAAAATTATTATTGGTACTAACGAGTTAAAGAATCTAAAAGATAAGTTTATTGATTGGAAAGGACCAATAGATAATTAAATTATTAATCCTATTGACTTTTAATATAATTTGTATATAATAAAAAGCCAAGGAGGGTTTTATGTTGAATCCAAGCGATTTATCTAGTGTTAGATCTTGGTTGTGTGAATCAGAAAGAGAATGCGTAAAACATATTAACGCTGGAACTTTTGATGAAAAAACATTTGAAGAATATTTCATTCACTGGGATCAATACTTTTACATTATATCTCATTTTCCTGTACCAGATCTTTATGATGCACAACTATTACCACAAATAGCAAGATATTATAATGCACATACATATTCAAGTACAAGATATAATGAAAAGACAGGTTCAAGAAAGAGATAATTAAATTATCTCTTTTTTTTGTACATTGTTTTTATGATATAATTATATTGGTGATTTATATGAGTTTAGATAGTAACTTAATAGTAACAAAAATTACTCTAGAAAGAGATAGAATAGAATCATTTGATGAATATCCATTTAATATAGATGTTGTAAAAGATTTTCATGAATTAAATTTTGATTCACAAGTAACATTTTTTATTGGTGAAAATGGAGTAGGGAAATCTACTTTTATAGAAGCTATTGCTGTTGCACTTGGAATGCCAGCTGAAGGTGGAACTGAGAATTTTAGATATGAAACAAAAAATACTACTTCAATATTATCTGATTATATAAGAGTATCTATGTTTAATAAACCAAAAATGAAATTCTTTTTGCGAGCAGAAAGTTTTTATAATTTCTCCTCAGAAGTACAAAGACTTGTAGAAGAAGATGATTTTGGGACTTTATATAGATCATATGGTGGTAATTTACATGAGTGTTCTCATGGTGAATCATTTTTAAAACTAGTTAAAAATAGATTTTCTGGCAAAGGATTATATATATTAGATGAACCAGAAGCAGCTTTATCACCTGAAAGACAAATGTCATTATTATGTTTAATTAATCAATTAGTAAAAGAAGGTAGTCAATTTATTATTGCAACTCATTCACCAATTTTAATTAGTTATCGTGATGGTAAAATATTAGATTTAAATAATAATTTTAAAGAAGTTAAATATAAAGAAACAGATATTTATAATTTATATAAAATGTATTTAGATGAACCAGATGCAATGCAACATAGATTATTTGATGAATAAAATAGCGGATTTACTCCGTTTTTTATATAAATCCGTACCAAATTAAACTAACAGTGTGTGTAATTTACTAGTATTTGATGATAAATTATAATCAAAGGAGTGATAAAAATGAACCAAAATAAGAATGGTAAATTCATTGCAAAAATGAGAAAAGAAAAAAATATGACACAACAAGAATTAGCAGAAAAGATGGGGGTAAGTGTTAATGCAGTAAGTAAATGGGAAAGGGGATTAAGTTTTCCTGATGTATCTTTATATAAAGATATCTGTAAAGAATTAGATATTAATATTGAGGAACTTGTTAATGGTGAAAAAGATACAAGTGATGAAGCTAAAGAAAAAGCTATAATTAAAACAGTAAGATCTAAAGAAAGAATTAATAAAAAGTTTAGAAGAATTACTATTATTTCAATTATATTAATTTTATTATTAATTGCTATTTGTATTTTTCTTTATAAAAAGAAAGGAGACTCTGTATATGATTATTATTATTCATATGCAACTAATGATTGGTATAATACATCTTTAGTAATAAATAAAAAAATTCCTGCTGGTATCTCTGTTTATAGTACTAAAGAAGAAGCACTTAATGCATTTCCAAAGAATAAATTATCAGTAAAACCATTCTTAATCATGCATAGAATGTATAAAGATACTATATTAGAGTCATACATAATGTTTAATAAAGATGGAAAATATTATCGAATTAGAGGGGGATATAAAGCAAGTAATATTAATGATAATGAAATATTAGAAATACAAGAACAAAATAGAAAAACATTAATTGAAGCTTTAGGAAAAGATGCTTGTTCTATTCTTGATGATGCATATTATTGTAAAAGTGATTATGAATTAGCTAATGGTGAATGGACAATAAAAGTACAAGATGATGGACGAGTTCGTGCGGCAGGTTATGATTCATTCTGTGTTATTGATAAAAATGGAACATCTGGTTGTGGTGTTACACCAAATGATTAAAAAATGATATCGTTATGATATCTTTTTTATTTGAAATAATAAAATATTTATTGTATAATAAATATCAATTTGTGGGGGGAATATGTATAATATACATACAAATGATGAGGTTGCAAAACTATATAATGAAGTAATAGATAAAGCTAGTAACTTGTATATTAAAATTGGAATTGATAAGGATATATTAGCTATATATTTATTTTATCTAACGATGATGGAAAAAGGGTATTTTTCAGAAAATTTATGTGTAACTAGTATAATACCAGATGATTACATAAAACTAGAAGATCGTAGTCGTTTACCATTAGATTTATGTGGAAGTTATATTATGAATGGATATAGTCAATGTCGTCATACAACTGATTTCTTATCGCATATTTATCGTAATTTAGGTTTTGATAGTTCACAACTTTTTGTTTATCGTCCTAAAATAAAATATAATGTTATTACTAAGCATTATATATCAAGTGATGAAATAAATTATTATATGAGTGAAGCTATTAAAGACTTTAATGTATATTCTAGAGAAGAACATCACTTTATTAAAGAAATAGATATTGCAAAAGTACAAATAGATTTTGAACCACAATTAACAAAAACATTTCCAAATCACACTTTAAATATTGTTCGTGATACAAACACAAATGAGTCACTCATACTTGATTCACATGCAAAAAGAATAGGGGATAAAAGCGAAGAAACAGCAATTAGACTATATAATTATGATGGCTGGTATTATGTTGATTATGTATTTAATGATTTTTGTGATTTCTTTACTAAAGTATCATACTATGGAACTGATTATAGTAGAGGAGTTAAAATATTAAAACATAATGATTTTCATGTTCAAACTAATCTTGAAAAATTAAAATTACTAAAAAATGAAGTAGAAAAATATAATAGTTTATTAAAATCTTTTTGGAAAGACAATAAAAAATTATATTCAAAAACATCAGATGAAATTAAGAAATTAATAAAATAAAAGAGATATTTTTATCTCTTTTTATTTTGTATTAGATCTATTTATCATACTTAAATCAGTTTCAAGTAAATTATGATTTAATATTTCAATTATTTCATTAACATCTATCTTTTTTAATTCTCTTATTGGTATATAATTTTCATATTCTTCCATTGTAATAGGAAATTCATAAACAATTCTTTCTATAAAACCAATATTTCTAATATAATCATTATTAAGTGGATTATTCATATTAGCATATTCATAGAATTTATCAAGGGGTGCATTTTCTTTAATGTCTTTTCCATAATCATCCACATTATTATAGAAATATGGATTTTGGATAGTATATTTTATTTCCATATCTAAATAATTTATAACAGAGTCTGGCATGCCAAGTTTTTTAGCTATTTGATAAGCTAAAATAGTAGAGTGTAAGTTAGCAAAATGTTCACGAGGAGATAGTGCATAACCTTTATTTTCTGCTGGGCATTCTTTAGTTAGTAATCCTTCAATACCTGATTTACCTTTCATTTGCAATAAATGTTCAAATTCATGGAATACTGTAATTGATCTCATTAAATTAGTAAATATATTATGACCATATTCACTTAAATTAAAATTATCAGAGTCCCTAGTTTTTTTCATCATATTTTCTAATATGAGATAAATCTTTTTTTCTGGTTCATAAAAAGCTGCATAAAATAATTCAGTTGATAATTCACTCATATGCCATTTTTCCATTGCATCTTTTTTTGTAATAATTTCTAATCCATTATAATCATTTAGTGTAACACTATTATATTTAACAAGGATTTGATTTAATTCTATAAAGTAATTTTCATCAGCTTGTTTTTCTCGATATTTTAGTAATAATTGAATTATTTCGTCTATCATATTTTCTCCTATAATTAAGTATAACATATTTTAATTTATTATGTTATAATGTTTTTGGTGATATAAATGAAAAAAGCTATTAATTATGTTGTTATTATTATAGTATTGATATCTTTGTTTTTCTTAATTAAACAAATGATTTTTACTAATCGATTAAAAGATATTGGATTAAATATGGAAATAAATACTGATAGTTGTAAAATAGAAGAATCTAAAGATACTCATGGTGGTGTTTTAGGTGATGGTGATTATTTTGCTAAAATAAAATGTTCTAAAATACCTGAATTATCAAGTAATTGGAAAAAATTACCATTATCTAGTGAAATTGATAAAGCTCTTTCTATGAAGTTTTGTGATGGCAATGGTTGTAAAGATACTTATGAAAAATACTTGATTCCAAAGTTGGAAAGTGGTTATTATTATTTTTTTGATAGACATGATTTAGCTAATGATATAAATGATGATAGTGAATTAAATAATCGAAGTTCATGGAATTTTTCAGTAGCTATTTATGATTTTGAAGAGAATATAATTTATTATTATGAATTAGATACTTAACAGTCTTTGACTGTTTTTTTATATTAAAATTTATTAATATATGATATACTTATTTATAGTAGAGGTGAGTATATGTATACTTATGATTATATCAAGAAACTAATTCTTAGTAGAAAAAACGATCTTGATGAAAATACTTTATATTATTTTGCTAATTATTTTTATGTATTAGTATCACGTGGTTTAATACCTCGAGGAAGAAGTGTAGAGAGTTTAATTGATAATGTTTTATACTATGCTCGTGAAGTTGTTTTTTATGACGAAAATGATGATGTATACAAAAGATTAGGCCCAGATGCTAAAGGATTGAGTGATCCTGAAACTAAGAAAATATATATTAGGAAAAACTTAGAAGAACCATTACGTGAAATGGTTATATATCATGAAATACATCATGCTGCTCAAACTAATAAAAGAGATAATGCTATTGGTATTAATCCAGAATATGCATTTGGAAGACTAATAGTAGAAGGACAAACACAATGGTTTGCAGAAGAAGTATATAAAACTATTCATAATACTTCATTTGACGAAAAAGAAATACCATCAGATAAACTTAGAATGGCAGCAGGTGGTATAGTAGTTTCAGCACTACATAACTATGAATTATTTGATTGTATGTTAACTAAATTAGCTATATTTTTAGATGTTGATAAAGACTTCTTTGTATTAATTAACTTTATGAATCATGATAATAGAGGTATTAAATATTTAGAAGATATATATGAAGCAAGATGTGATGAATTAGGATTAGAAATACCATTTATTAATATATTATATTATTTAGATTATATCTTTGCAGTTGATTACCAAGGATATGTAGATAATCCTAATAAAGAAATAGTATTAAGTGGTGGTGAAACAAAAGAGGCATATTTTATACATAATAATCCACATCCTGAAAGACTTTCTTTTAAAAGACAAAAAGACTATATTGATATTTTTGATAAAGAATTATTGATTTCTTTATATCAAGATGGTGATAAATTTAATGAATTTTCAAAATATGTTATTGATAATGGTAATCGTAAAATATTAGAAGAGAATTATAGTGATCAAAAGAAAGTATAAAAATAGGTGAGTATGAAGAAAAAACATATTGTGTTTGATGTAGATAGAACTATGGTAGATAGTTTTATGCCTGAAATATTAAGTTTATCTGATACTCTTAAACAAACAGTAAAAAAAGAGTTTACCAAAGAAGAATTATTTAAATCTTCTACGTTACCAACAAATGTTTTCCTTGAAAGTATTGGATTAAATAGTGATGAAATAAAAGAAGTTTATCATAATTGGGATATAGAGTTTAAAAAATATCATGTTACATGTTTTAAAGGAATTAAAGAATTAATTAAAAATTTAGTTGATTATGGTTATGATATTAGTATTATTACATCAAGAACAACGATAGAATTTAATGAATTACTTGGCGAATTAAGTGATATTATTGACTTATTTAAAGTAATTGTTACATCAGATTTAATTAATAATCATAAACCTAGTCGTGATAGTATGGATTATTTATGTAATAAATTAAATTGTAATGAAAATGATATTATATATATTGGAGATAGTATTATAGATAAAGAATTTGCAAAGAATTCTAATTGTTCTTTTATATCTGCTTGTTGGGATAATAAAGAATTAATTGATGAAAAATTTTGTGCTATAAATCCTAGTGATATTATAAGAATTATATCTATTATAGAAAAAGTATAGACTTATTTAAAAAAAATATATATAATTAAGATAAGGAGTTAAAATGAGTGAAGTAAAAAAAGAAAAGAGTAGTAAAACTAAAACTAAGAAAGAAACTAAAACAAAGACTGCTAAAAAGAAAGAAACAGTTGTTAAAGTAGAAAAAACTAAAAAAGAAAGTGGAGTTTTAACTAAAAAAGATCAAAAAAGATATACTGTTTTAAGTAAAATAATTAGAATATTTGCTAAAATAGGTAAGATTTGTTTAATGATCTTTGTTCCATTTGTTGCTTTAGCAATGATACTTATTCCAATAGTATTTAATAAATTTGAAATTAGTGCAAATGTTATTAAATTTGGAGATGCAAGTGTAATAGTTAGAGATACTGGTTTAAGTTTTAAAATAGGAGATAAGATTCATGTACTAGATTGTAATACTAGTGATGTAGATCGTATTATGACATTCTTGTCTAATCATTCAAAAAATGTAATTATTCTATCACTAGAATTATCATTATTAATCTTAGGAGTTGTTACTGTCTTTGAAATATATTTATTGGGTAATATTGAAAAACTGTTTGGTAATTTTGAGAAGGGTACATTATTTACCAAAGAAAATACTGATAGTATCTTAATGATAGCTAAGTATTTAGTAGCTATTAAGATTTGTTCAATATGTATAGCTATTGTTGGATTATTTGGTGATGGTATAGGTACATTTGGTATATTTGAAATACTTATTACATTTGTTGCTTATTATATCTTTAAATATGCAACAGCTATGCAAAAAAAGTCAGATCTTAAAATATGTGATTAGAAGCTTTAAGCTTCTTTTTTTTGTATAAAAAAAATTATTAATAAATTTGACTTTATTTAATATATAATTTATACTTGTTATAGTGAGGAATTATGGATAGAATAATCAATCGAGTTAAATTATATGTTAAAGAGAATAATAATGCTCATCGTGTAGAAAAGCTTGTTAAAAATGCTCTTTCGAAACATAATTTTGAATTAAATAACGATAATTTTGATATGGAAATATCCATAGGTGGAGATGGAACATTTTTAAAGATGTTACGTAGTAATAAATATAAAGATACTTATTATGCAGCTATTAATGCAGGGTCACTTGGTTTTTTATCTTCAGTTGATAATAATAAATTAGATAAATTTATTAGTGATTTAGCTAATAATAAATTTATGGTTAAAGAAGTTAATTTATTAAAAGTAAAAGTATATTCAGATAATGAAGTTAAAGAACTATATTGTCTTAATGAATTTACTATTAGAAAGAGTGATTTTAAAACATTTAAAGCAGATGTTTTAATTGATAAAAAATTATTAGAAAAATATACTGGCGATGGTCTAGTTATTAGTACACCTCTTGGTACAACGGCTTATAATCAAGCATTAGGTGGATCAATACTAGATAATGATATTAAAGCGATGTCTTTAATACCAATAGCACCAATAAATAATAAAGTATATAAATCTATTATTAATTCAATGATTATAGCACCAAATAAAAAAATAATTATTATACCTTATAATAATATTAATGTATGTTATTTAACTGATGGTGAAATTTATAATGATGAAAATATTACTAAAATAGAGTGTACTTTAGATAAAGTAATTAAATATGTTGTACCTACAAATTATGATTATATTGATAGATTAAAAGTTAAAATGATAGATACTAAGGAGTAATTATGGAAATAGATATTAATGATATTGATTTTGTTTCATTACGCCGTGATTTATTAGATTATTATGGTACAGCAGTATCTAGTTCACCATTTGCTATGACTGATGTTGTTAATGTTGAAACAGCTTCTGATATGGAACTATTAAATATAGTTAATAATACTAGTTTAGATATTACTGATTATATTAGTGGTGAAAGTTTAAAAAAGGTGAGGGGCTTATGATAAGTAAGAAAGGTTTCACTTTAATAGAAATGTTAGCAGTCATAGTAATTATTGCAATTATTATGGCTTTAGTTTTGCCCACAGCAACTAGAGTAAGAAATAATAATAAAACAAGGATTTATAAAGAGTATGAATCTATGATGGTAGAATATGCAAAAGTAAATGAATTAAACTATCAAGATTCTATAGATTTAATCGATCTAGATGAACTAGAGAAAGTAAAGAATGAATGTAGTGGATATGTAGAAATAGATCATTCAACAAATCCACCAACATATGCATCATTTATTACTTGTGGTGATGAATATACAACAGATAATTATGATAGAACATATGCA
>JAEEGL011309000.1_pt1 | contig 20723 bp, 22 predicted proteins | sample 9134231 | NCBI WGS metagenome assembly JAEEGL01 (sample SAMN16246548, study PRJNA631951) | gut metagenome | biome: gut microbiome; feature: rumen; material: fiber-attached | host: Bos | place: Iran: Karaj | collected 2018-10
CCCCGCTTGCGGGTTCGTTTGCTTTCTTAACGACTTTTTCATTTGCAAAGGTATAGATGAAGCAGACCATGCCAAGGATATAACCTCACGGATAGCTGCAAGAAAGTTACTAGCAGACTTCCACAGATTAAAATAATCTGGGTATTCTATTAACTTTCATGCGCTATTCCTTGGCGAAGGTCTAACGGGAGCTTCATCTATCTTATACCAGCAAAGAAAAAGGTCTAAAAGCGAAACGAAGTCGATGACGACGAAAAAAAACAATAATAACACACGGCTGACTTGATAAACAAGCAGGACATGATAAATACTTGAATAAAAAAATCAGGTCTCAAGCTCACTCAGCCGATAACTCTTAAAGATTATTAACAGTTAAAAATATATCATTATGACACTAGCAGAAATCCTACAGAACTATTTCGGTTGTAAGGTTCCCTTCCGTAAAGACGGATCACTGACTACCACGGGCGCAGTAGCCTTCCAACGTCTGGAGTCTCTTCTTGATAACCTCAAAGCACTGGGTGTGATTGAAGCTTCCTCTCGCTGCACAGATGAGATATACGCTATCCTGGATGAGAATTATTAAAAATACTGATTATGAAAGAACGTGATTACTTTATCCCGAAGTGTTACATACCGATGTACGACCGCTATGACAGAGCCGTCGAGGAAAAAGACGAGAAGACCCTGTTATGGTTTCACCAGTTCGGATCGGAAGAGTGGGAGAGACAGATGATAGAGAATGCCTATGACTATGAGATGTACCTCTCTTGCGGATATACAGGAAAGCCATCCTTCAACTCCGCCGGCTGGCTGGAAAATGCCAACGGCTATTTTATGCGTGACCAGATGGAAATAGTATGGGTATTCAAGGAAAACGGTGCAAGGGCTTATGTCCAGCTCCTTCACCATCCTAACGACACATGGGTGAGCGCAATAGATATCACGCTCTCACTCGGTGGCTGCTGTGGCTATCCTAGCGTATGGGACAAACAATACCCTACCAGACGTGAGGCACTGAACGCAGCACTGGATAATATTATACGATATGTAACCTCTGGATCGAAAGCGGAACAGAGACTCTTACCCTTAGTTAAACAGAAAAGAGCTGACACGCAGCAGCTGAACCTCTTCGGTTGGTAAAAGAATAATGGTATAACAAAAATATTTAAGACAACATGAGACAGAAATCTTTAGAAGCTCTGGAAATGCAATATAAGCAGATACTTAAACGGGCATTTCCTAAACTGAAATTCAAGGGTGTCACCTGGAACTGGTACGAGGTGTATAACCACAATCCGCACACCGACCCTGCTTTCTTAAGAATACAGAAAGCTTTTATCAGCACGGCAAAAAAACGCAATCATCCGTTTTATAATTAAGACAATAACAACTATTCAATAGGGGGTGTGGCTATGCAGTCACATCCCTTTGCGCTAGCGGCTGACTCCCTACGGTCGCAGCCGAAGGACGGCACACCTGCCCGGATGCGCCGTCCGCTCTTTGGTTGCCCCAAGGGCTGAAATATATTATCATGGAAAAAGACACTCTTTCCTCTTGCTCCATTCCACGTAACGCATGAGCTGCAAACAGTAACGCCCGTTGATACAACAGCGTAACATATGACAGCCGTCACAGACATGGGAAACACTCTTACTGTCCATATTACTTGATACCATGGGTCAGCTCTATCTTCTGGTCGGCATTGACCTGACGGTCGTAGCTCTCCTGTAGCTCCTGGTGTTGCTCGTCCCAGTCACGCAAAGCAGCATTACACAGAGTGTTGAGAGGAACAAGCCCCTTAGCATAGGCTTCTGCAGCATTGGGGTTGATATTCAGCACCTGCGGGTTGTTGTCTATATCACAGATAAGGGTACAGCCACGCATCTGAGGATTCTTGATACGCAGATCCAGCTCTTCGTCCGGATAGGAGAGGTACTGACGTACCATCCCTTCCTGCCTGGCACGTCCGTCATCGAGTATCTCCTTGCCGGCCTTGTTCAAGAGGTTCGCACCGCCAAGACCGATGAACAGCATCTTCAGCATAGGATTCTGTACGAACATACCCATGACAATAGCTGCTATGGGCATCATATTATCTGCGAACTTCAGGTTCTTGGTCTTACCGGTGAACATAGCAATAAGCATGTCGGGAAGCATAGACATGACATAACCGATATTCCTGCCTATATCACCGAAACCACCGAGACCCAGCTGGTTCAGTGTGGATCCCCAACCGGCAGTATTCTGACCGTCTGCAGAGACAGCCGCACCCTGCTGACCGCCTACAGGACCACCAACAGCCTGAGTGCCGGCAGACTGCTGCTGACTCGCAGTCCTCTCATCGGCACGTGCTTCTTCGGCAGCCCTGGCCTCAGAGACCTTACGCACCTCACTGGCAGCACGGGCATAGTCCACGGCACACTGAGAGGCATAATCCAACGTGATGCTCTTTCCGTCACGACGCTTCACCTCCTTGGAACCGCATAGCTTCATCTCCATGGCTGTAGCAGCATAATACTGTGACATCTCCAGACACTCCTTCTCACTCTTATTCATCATCCACTCAGGAACACCTACGTCCTTCGTGGTGATACCGCTCAACTTGAAGGTCTCCACAATAAGATCATGGTTCTTCTGTAAGTCACCATCGGCCATCGCAGAGAGCTGACTACGCAGATACTTCATCTCAGAAGGGCTATAGGCACGGTGATAGTCATGGAGTTTCACCTTACTGTTAAGGAGATCGTTGACGGCATGTGCCACCTCACTCTGAGAGGATTTCACATGCCTGCTCTCCTGTCTGATACCGTCGAAAGCCTCGCTGTCTCTCGTGACTATCTCACTGATAGCCTTATCTTTCTCTGTTGAATCAGAACAGGAAGTGAGGAATCCGGCACCGACGGTGATACCGACGGGGACAGCCACCTTCCCAGCAACGGTCTTGACAGCCTGCTTGCCTAAAGCCTCACTGCCTTTCTTCGTAGTCTGATCCAGACCGACGGAGAAACCGATACGGGTACCGCTATAAGCACTACCCTTGGCAGCAGCTGCTACACCACGACCCCAGATACTGCCACCGACGGCACTCAACGGAGCTAACACCAGCGCGTCGAGACCTACGGACAGACCGCCAGCGGCAACACGTGAGGCAATAGATGGATGATACATGTCAAAGGCTTTCTCATCCAGCTCACGTTCCAGCTTGGTACGGCCGTCATAGCTTCCTAAGAGGAAGTCACTCACGCCCTTACGAGAGATATAATCCCATGTGCCTGTCGGCACACGGTTCTTGGCAAGCTGATCCATGATCATCATATCAAAACGATTCTTGATATAACAGGTAGCGAGGTCACCACCCTCGACCTGTGCAGAGACACGGTTATACTCATCCTCACCCATCGTACTGATAGCAGTACGCTTCCATGCCTCGGTGAGCACATCGACATCACCCAAGAACGTCTTGTCATTCTGATACTTGTCCTTCAGCCCTTTCAGGAAAGAGTCGGTGGTACGCACCTCCACCTTCCGGTCATCGGGGACACCCATGGAAGCACCGTAACGCATGATGCTATGCGCCATCGCCGCATCCTGATCCTTTTTTTGGGCCTCACGGAACTTCTGTGCCTCCTTGCTGATATAGGAAGCACAGTGCTCGTTGTAGTATTTCTGTATGACATACTCCAGCTCTACGAACTGCTGTCTGTTACTTTTTTCTCCCATAATAGTTCTGTTAATAAGATATTAGCTGCTGACGCGTCTGCTCGATGGCCTTGTTGACAATGCTCATCTGCTTGGGATAGAAACGGGTGAGCCACGAGTCCTTCGAGATCTTCTCGTTGATGAAGGCAATGGCCATATCCCTACTGATTTCCACGGACGGCTCGCCTTTCTCCCTACCGTTGAACCAGGCCTTCGTCCAGCAACGGCTTCCCTCGGTATCGAAATAGACACTGGCAACACGCTTTACATCGAAACTCTCGTAGCCGACAAGGACATTAGCCAACGGATCCACTAGGTAACCGTCGGCTGCTGCCTGCTCAGAAACTTTTTTTTTTGCTCGTCATCCCATGTGGAGAGGAAGATATTCTTCTTCAGGGCGAGATAGTTCAGGAAATCACCTATCAGGAGGTTCTGCGCCTTAGAGGCAAGGGGAGCAGCCCTTCCTGACAGTCCTAATGGATTGCCGATGGTAGGGATCGTCTCAAAGAAATAGTTCTTGTCTGCCGACTGTGCGAAGATATTCCTCAGTGACTGCTCCGTCCTGACAGGTGGGGCATAGGCTCCCAGTCGTATATCGTTGAAGTATGACGGTATCCACCGCATCATCAGTTCCAGTATCTCCTTCTGGTCACGGTCGTAGTCCGTCACGACGGACACACCCATATTGGACATCTTCATAGTGCCGGTACCCAGCGCGTTCATCTGCTCTATATTCGAGTAGAGCATACCGAAAAAATCCTTCGGGTCAAGGGGCTGGCCGGCGAAGGTGACACCGAAATGTAGGAAGTCACCTGACATGGCGATCTCCTGACCAGCCGTGACGGGCTGGCCGTAGCTGACATAGCCCTCTGACAGATGACCGTACTTGACCTCGTACTTACCGTACTTACAGATGATATAGTTATCATGTATCGCGTCAGTGCCAGCACCTATGACACTGCCTGTTGCCAGTGCATACAGGGGCACATGGTACGCCACAAGGTCTATGCCCTTATGATCGAACCTCTCATTGGTCTTGGGATGGGTCTGCTCACCATAGTCAAGACTGATCTCCACAGGATGCTCCTCATCTGCGATGAACGGCATCATGAAGCCACTAGCGGACTCCAGTAACATATCTTTCGAAAACATAACTGCAATTTATTTAATTAAGAAAAAACATACTCTATCTTCCTCCGGAGCCGAGGTGTACCTTCGTACCGTCATCCTGACCGCCGAGGTTATACTGTTCCTCCATGCTCTGGTTGCTCTGCACACCTCCGGAAGAGACCTGCTGTGCACCGACAGCCTGCTGCTGTCCCTGTGCCAGCTGAGGTGCTACCTGCTGTGTCACCTGCTGCTGGTTACCACTGAACATACCCAGCGAGAGGGCTGCAAGGAGCATACCTCCGATTTTTCCCATCCAGCCAAAGTTACCGAACAGCATAAAACCGGCAGCGACAAGTCCCAGCAGACTTCCAGTGCCACCATTGAAAAGTCCTCCCAGGAGGTTACTGACACCACCGAACATATTACCTAACAGTCCTTCACCCTGACCGCCGCCGACGAGACCACCGACACCGCCCGAGAGGGCTTCTCCTGTGCGGTTGATCATGCCTGGAGCAGATGACTCCACCTTATCCATGACCTTATTGGCACCACTGACAACCTTGTTGGCAGCATCCAATGTGCCGTCAGCAAGATTGCCAATCCTACTAAGGGTGTTATCCTCACCCAGCCACTTACCCGTGGAGATCTTGTTCCATCCTAGATAGGAACCACCACCTAACAACGCTACGCCCCTGGCGTTAGCACCCAGCTTACCGAAGGCTCTCCAGCCTGCTGATAACAGATTCTTCATAATCTTTTCCTTTCTTTAATAGTTTATACTCGCACCCATAGGGTTATAATCGACGATAAGACGCGCACGGTAGAAATTGGTCTTCGGGGTCTTATGACGGCTGCCGTCGGCCATAGAGAAGAGCCAAGCCTGGTTCAGACTATTCTCTTCCACCTCCGTGCTTGTCCAGTACCAACAACCAGCCTTGTCCGGCGTAGTGCCTATAGGCGTGCCACCGCACATCTCTATGATGGGATTGACACGATACAACTGTGAATACAGCAGCTCCATCTCACGGACACTGGGAACGAAGTCGCTCTGAAAGAACCAGTGGGAATGAAAAGCCGCTAGACCAAGCGGAGACTTGTAGTAGTTGATAGGATTAGCTACATTCGTAGAATCTAACAGCACGGTACGTTTGATATTCGATGTCTGCAACGCAACGGTATTACTATACCCATCGCACGAATCGATACTACAAGAGGTCTTCTGGTCTATGCTCAGTGTATCAGCAAACTGAATGCTACTGATCTCATCGAGCATCACGGCCAGGACAGGGTGGTCATCGGTCTTCTCAGCGAACACCACAGCCACAGGGACATGCTGACTCTTGTCGAAGACAGCATCACTGATGACGCTGCCGTCGGAAAGAAGGATATAGCCGGTATGGATGCGTCTGTCTACAGGTTCGTGGTCGTCACACGACACGAACAGCACCAGAGAAAAACATACCATACTAAACATAACAGCCATGCTACGCATGACATTCTGTATATAATTCTTATTCTTCATAACTGTCATAACTCTTTATTATAGAAAAAATTATTATTATAACGGCAGCTTAACACCGAGGCTCACACCTGTACGGAACAGGTCCTTGGCCTCGATGATGATATCCTCCCTGACCTGGAAGAACAGCTCCCAGCCGCCATGAAGGGCATAGCTGTGCTCATAGCCCACATGGATGCCGCCACGGAAATCATGTAGGTCCGAGCCGGCACTGGCTCCGATACGGGCGTTACCATGATGGTTACGGCCTCTGTTAACACACGGCTTGTAACAGATTCCTACATGCCAGGTGTTATAGTTATTCCAGAAACTCTGCTTCGTGATATGACCGGCTTCGGGGTCGGTGTCATACTTGATATAGTACGTGGCGAAATACTCCCACGCATTATGATACTTGCTCCCATGCTCATAAGCAATGGTAGCATCAAAACCCTTCTCATACAGCGCACCGGCACTGACAAGTATGTGGTTGTTATTCGTCTGGGCATGAGCCTTGACGCTCATAAGGAACAGCAGGCAGACAAGCACACACATGTCTCCCATCAGTCTCATACCTCTGTTATATCGCTTCATTATCATCGTAGCCTCCTTTCTTTCTTAGTCTTCAGTGAGAAGCATAGTATCAAACGAGTCGGCAGCGAGGATATCCTCATAGTCAACGGTCATAGATATGGTACGACCGCTGATCTGACGCTCGCTCATCTCGATTGTCAGCACCTTGTCATTGGGGAACGTCATCTTCTTCAGGACGACGACATTCCTGTAGCCGTGCTTGAAACGACGAGTCTTCTCAAGCATCAGTACAGGCTGTAAGTCCACCTCCTGAACGTTCGTGGCCTTCTGCTGTTTCTTGTCGCAGAGCTTGAAACGCTGCTCGTCGATGTCAAACTGCAGGTTGGTCTTGTTCTCCACGCTGTAGTCGATGAAGAAATACTCACCTACGGTATAGACATTATTCAAGCGCATCTGCATATGATGCTTGTTTGTCTTGATATTACGGTACTTGGCAGGGCTGTTCCATATTCTGCGAGCATAACGTACCATCTCGTCGGTACTCATGCTGTAGGCAGGGTTATGGAACGCGATACGCTCCTCAGCCTGCACCTCATAGTCAGACACCGCCTCTTCGAGACGGGTGGTATAGATAAGGGCATACTGGCTACGGTAACGCTCCGTGACGATAGTCACTATAGCCAGCACCTCGCCGTCCTCATGACCACCCTCCTTGGGCTTCACGCGGATGGCATTCTCTATAGGCTTGTCACCGGCCACCTTCTCGGTGGAGATATCCACCAGACGGATAGGCTCAGAAGCCGTGATAACAGTGGTGACATTCTCGTTCACCGTAAGCTGCTCCATCTCATTGAACGTCTGCTGACCAGACACCGTCTGCACAGACATAGCGCACAGGAGCATCGCGCCTAACTTGAAAACTGAATACTTCATATTACGAAAAAATTAAGATTTCTATTTCTTGTCTTTACTGTTGATGAGATAGATCTGAGTGCCGTACTTCAGACGTACCTTGTTCTTCTTAATGGCCTTGCTGATAGCATTAGAGGTCTGCTGGTAGGCCTGGGTGACAGCCTGAGTGGCCATCTGAGTGATGCTGCTGCCAGTACCCATGCCCATATTAAGACCACCGCCCTGCAAGGCAGAGCCACCGATATCCTTCATCGTCTCACGGAACGCACTGGCAGGGACATACAGTCCTTCCAGGCCGTCAGAGGGATCATAGATGGACAGGCTGACCTTCAGAATGTTATCACCGACCATCACACTCTGTACCTTTCCCGTGACACGCTGCTGTGAGAAGTCATTCATCGTAGCGAAGATATAACTGCCTTTCTTCAACACCACATCACCAATCTTTATCTCGTCAAGCAGACGCAGACGGACACGAGAGCCGGCAACAACCTTTATCTCTTCGTCAATGATAGCCTTAATGAGGTTGTTATCACTGGTGTTCTCATTAAGGGTGTTGAAATAGCTGTTATCATCCTTGGACACCTTCACAACGATCTTACTCTCTGCCTTGTCAGAGGCTTCCATGACAGCCTTCGGGTTATCCTCGATGGTGCGCACCTTCTCACGTGACTGCCTGATGCTGTCCTGAATACTGGCGACATCATTCATCTCTTTGACACCCATGGCACGGGCGTTATTGAGGTCGCGGTCAAGCTCGCCCATGAGGCTGTTCCTACGCTGAAGGAGAGCATTGGCACGCTCCTCCTCCGTCATCGGAACGACGAAATCATCACTGCCCATGTCAGCACCTTTCTTAGCAGAAGCCTTAAGCTTCTCGTTCAGCTCCTTGAGCTTCTTAATCTCCGCGGCCTGCTTCTCCTGCTCATCGAGCATTTTACTTTCCTCCTCGGAATACTTTGACTCGAACTCCTTCTTCTTCTTCACGCTGTCATTGTCTATCTCGATAGACTCGACAGCGGTACGGTCAACAAGGTCGCCGAACACCTCCGTAACGTTCTTACGCTTACTGCCTATCTCCTCATTGATATTGGCAGAAGGAAGATCTGCATTCAGATATTCAGTCGTCTGGAGTCCGTTGTCCTCGTCATCACTGATCTCTGTACCGAAGAGGTCTATGAAAAGATAGCCCAGCAGTAACAGTCCGAAATAGGCTATTGTCGGAATGATGTACTTCGGTTGCTTGAAATTAATCTTCTTAATCATAACACTTATATTTTAATATTACGAAAATCATATATAACCTACGGCTGTAGCTGCTGGTACTGCTCCAGAATACGTCCGTCATCCTGACGATGTTTCATCGCAGAGTCAACACGCTCCACAGCCACAGCACGTGCATCACCACTATGCCCGTAGGCTGACACCATACGGACAAGGTTTATGACAAAGCAGAGAATGACAAACCCGAAGACAAGTGCAAGGAACAGAACCTTATGATCCTGACCCCATGCCTGCAGACGCTGTGCCAGCCAGCTGATGCCGGTCTTATCGGCAAAGACACGACCGGCTTGCACCTCGCGCTCATAACGCTCACGATATTTCGGATCGTTCTTATCTGGCATCGGCTCGCCTAAGAAAAATTTCTTCCATCCCATAATATATATCTTTTATGTAAAACCGAAAAACTAATAAATCGTCTTGCTACGCTGCTCCAGATCCTTGTTGAGCAGGGTACGCCAGTTCGTAATGAGTAGACCGTGAGGGTTGTTGTCTGTTCGGGGCACACGTTTCAACTCTCCCGCCGTCACAAGCTGACGCATAAGGATATTCGTGCGTCGCTCGATACGCTGACGACCGTAATAGGTGAAAGACATCTTATCCTTATCAAACTTGATGCTGTCACAGAAGATAGAGAATACAGAGCTGGTACCCATGATGTTATTATAGAAGCCCTTTTCCTTCAGCGCGTTATACTGAGCCATACCTGTCTCATCAACGAGGTACATCGCCTTTTCCATGGTATAGTTGATGTACTGGTCATCAGGGGCAAGGGTAAAGAACAGATGATGGAACAGCTCCACATGACTCTTGGCTTCCACGTCCAGCGTCTCCTCCATAGAGGTCTGGCTGACCATGATAGGTACATGGTTAGAGTCCAGCACATATACTTTGTTGTTCGCATCGTTCACCATTCCCATAGCAGTGAACAGCGAACCTAGGGAGATAATCACGCATCCGGCAATAGTCGCCACACAGATGACCATCACCAGCTTGATCTTGTTTTCGAGATTTTTAATAACTGACATAATATATAACTTTAGAAATTAGAAATTCATTTTTCCTAACGTAAGATGCTGGTAGCACTGGCCTTGGCCTGTGATGCAACACCCTCACCGAAGTTACGGGTTGAGAAAGCTGTGTCACCCTCCGGTATCATCCATGCAGCAAGGTCAGGAACGAGGTTCAGACATTTCAGTGAGACAATACTTGCCACCAGCAGATAACCCGCTGTTATAAAGGTATTATGAAGATATCCCTGGAAGGAATCACCTGACTGTGTTATCGCCTGAAGGTTCTCTATCTGAACACTGAGTACGATATCAAACAGCAATAGCACATAGAAACCCACGAAGTAGAGCATCGCTCCGTAGAAATGAACGGTGAGATACCTCGTGATCCATTTCGCCCAAGAACCTTCCCATTTCGGCAGTATGGAGAATGCCCACATGATAGGTCCGAAGATCGTCAGCATTCCCAGAAGTATCTGCTGACAGTATATCGTCGCCCACCAGCCGATACGGAACATCAGAAGCGCACCTATCAGCACTATCTTGTCTATGAAGACAAGAATACCGGAATAGGTCGAGCTGACCTCAGCCTGTGAACCTAGCTTATTAGCTTCGGTGACAGACTGCGGATCTAACATCTCACCTGAACCCTGAAGGGTGGACTGAGTGCCGTTATTGACACTCTTAATCGTTCCCTGAGAGCTGACCATCATCGTGTCGCGCTTGATGATAAGAGGTTTCAGCTCATCGAACTTCTGCTGCACCTGTGCGGCCTCGATGGCATACAGATCATGGGTATAGGAACCTATACAGTTCGGAATATACGCCAGCGTGCCGAGGACGGACGCACCGTTGCCGCCATGGGGATACCACCAAAACATCACAATGGCTATTGCCAGCACACGGAGAATCTTCAGCACATCGAACGGCTCACCCTTCACCATCATCTTATATGCCATGCCGGCAGCCATGATGATAGAGAACATAGCACCCAGTGCCATACACATCTCCAAGATCCACCAGAAAGGACCGTTGGCACCGATGAACGTCGCATCGGTGAGGAACTGGTTAGTCTGGAAGATGACATTGTCTATCTCCTCCTCGAACATCTCCACACCTACGGTGTTCATCAGATTCCCCAGCTCCTGACTGACAACACTGTCAGGGACTGCGGGAGCAGAGAAACTGTTCAGACAGAACAACAAAAAAACAAACGAAATAAAGAACCTTCTCATCTTCATATCCTTCGAAATTAATTTTAGTTATTTCCTAAACTTGCGGCACTGGCCATAGCCAGCTTCCAGCGACCTTGCGCGTTCTTGGCTGCCTCGCCAACCTTACTGAGCTTGACATCCTTGGCCTGCTGACGCTTCTGAAGGATATCCTTCGTCTCTTTGTTACTACGGAGAAAAAGGATCCTCTCTGTCAGGGCCTTGTTCTCACGGAACACAGTCTGATAAATATTGATATACGCCTCCTGACGGTTGCCCATCGGCATATACGCATCACGGGCCGCCTGGATAGCCTGGTTATAGGCGTTCCACTTCGACAGCCAGTCGCGGTACTCTGCTGGAGTGCCGCCGTCAAGCGTAACACGCTCGATATTCTTCTTAAACATATCCATGATATTATTGACCTTCTCGCTCTCACCTATCCATGCAATGTCTCCCGCACCAGGGGTACGGTCAACGATATACAGTGCCTCGACACGGGCACGGTCGATAAGGGCAGAGTCAAGACCCTGGGCATGAAGCTCTTCCTTCGTCAGGGCCATCATCTTCATCTGACCACGATACAAGAGTTTGTTCGTGGCATTAGCACTGTTTCCATAACTCTTATGAAACAAGGTATAGTATAACTGCGGCTGTAGCGCACCGGCACCTGTCTCACCAACGAGGAACTGGTTCATCACAGCACCGTCATGGCTCTGTGCATGAACAGCAATAGAAGCCAGACAGCAGAAAACAGATAAAACAAAACTCTTGAACATAACTTATACTTTTTCTTTTTATTCTTTTTACTCACCTATGCCTGCAACGGTGATTCCTGCCTGCCGCCAGCGGCTAAGAGCATCATCACACATCGTCTGCAAGCTCTTTGAACGATAGAGGGAACCTTTCCAGTAATGGGTACGGTTCATGATATACCTGTGTAACCTGAAATAGGCACTGTCAACAATCTGCCTGATATTATCCAACGACTGATTGACATTCCTGAGAAGATTGATGATCTGATCGGACTTGGCATGGGTCACGCCAGTGGCATAACCCGCAAGCTCAATGAGTGTGCCCTTGTCACCTGCCAGGGCATTGATCTCCTTCGTAATCTTCTTAATGGCATTATCGAAGGTTTTATAGATAATCATATCAGATGACTCCAGCTTACCCTTCAGAAGACATGCCTGCGTAAAGTCCTCCAGGAGCTTACGCACATTATTGATCTTATCAGATACATCATTATAGGTGGTATAGACATTGACAATGGTCATGCCACCATGATATATCATGTCAATGACATCAAAGCATTTCTGATATTTGTCAAGGTTGATGGCCACGGAGTCATACTCCTGAGTGGAGGCCTTGCTTGCCTCGTGTAACAGGAGGTTGGCTTGCTCCATCGTGCTTCGGGCAAGCAGACGACTGCGGATTTCCTTATGGTCATCAATCATCGCCTCGACAGTGAAAATGTCGAAGTTCCACTGTGCCCGCACCTGTGATGGCAACAGACAGACAGCCATAAACAACACAACCATGATATTCCTGAACCTGTTCATATATCAGTATATATTATATTGTTACTACTCTTCTTTATTCTCCTGTAAAACCTGAGAAGGTTTCTTCCCCTCTGCAGCACCGTGGGCGGCCTTCATCCACATACGCAGACTCTTTCCTCCTACGGTGGAACGGGAAGTATTCCCGTTAAGGGCCTGCATAGCATTATACTTGAAATAATCGATGAGATTATCACGACTACGATAGAATTTCTCCAGCTGTAACAGCTGGGCGTAGATCTTAGAGAGACGATAGTCAATATCCATGGCTATCTTCAGACGGTTGTCCATCCACAGCAGATGCTGCGGATCCTCGTCTTCATCGGTGTTCGGGGCTTTCGCCTCGTTGACATCGAAGGTGACCGTACAACCGGGATTCTCCGTCATCAGCTCACGGATGCGGTTATTAATAACCTGCTCCTTCTCTTTCGCACTCTTGCCCTCTATGTTAATAATGTCCGCAACGGAGTTGCTCGCATAGTTGGCAATGAGCTTCCAGTGGAAAGAGAGCACAGCACGTTTCAGACGGATAATCCTTATACCAAAGATATTTATAAGCCACTTCTCGCCGCGCTCACATTTCAGGTCGGCCTCAAACCTCACCTGACCGGTAATCTTCGGCACGTTTCCCATACGGACAAAGGTGTTCCCCTGCCAGCTACCGGCATCAACCCATTTGATGCTGAAAGATTTCTCCAGCTCATGCATAACAGAAGGAATACGGTTCTTATCATCAGACTCAGCAGCGAAGTCGGCTAATACCTCCTGACGTGCAGAGAAATAGGTGTTATACTCGCTTTGAGCATTCTCCAGCTTGTTACGCAGGTTCTTTATCTCCTCCAGATTAACATTATACTGCTCTCGGTAGGCCATCGCCTCCTCGATGCTCACACTGCTGATCTTATTGAGTAACGCCTTGTTGGCATCCTCCAAGGCCTTAATCTGATTCTCATAATCAATGACGATGTTACTCCAGTAATCCACCTGCTGATCCAATTCAGACGTGCTCGGAGCACTGGAGAGACTGGTAGCCATTGCATACCTACGGGAGTCATCACGCACATCACCGTGATTATGGCTCTCATTGACATACCATGTCACATTTCCCTCTGCGAGGTTCGAGGTATCATGACAGTCCAATGTGAAGCTGACGGTAGACACATCCTTCAGCTTATTGGCCTCGGCAGCCTGGTAGTAACGCTTCGGACCTTTCTCTATGACATAAACTTTTCCTTCCTCATTGTCATTAAGACTCATGAGACGGGCATTGAAGTTTGCCTTCATGTTTCCCTCACTCATCGTCTGACTGTCAAAATCCTCGGAATAGACAACCTCGGACACGTTCCATGAGCGCCACAGCTCCAGCTCGTGGGCAAACCCCCAAAAAGAAATAGTTAAAAAGCGGGTAAGATAGACAGACTGTAAATAGTTCTCAAACTTATACACATACTTCGAATCCTTATTATTCAGAGAATTGACATAGCTACGCGAGAAACCCGCGTAACTCTCGGAAAGTTTCAAAGCCTTCTCAATATCATCTGAAGAAGGATGATAATTTTCACTCGGGGCATAGACAATATACCACTCTCCGCTATTTTTGATGTCAGATGGAGGGGAATACCAGTTGACAAGCTCACGACCGGAGTCCTTATGCACGATACGCCACTCCTGCATATAGTACTGGCCCTTGAACTCTGCCACATAATCAGTGAGGTACTCACCAATATTATAGTTCTTCAGGTCAAAGAGCTGCTCCACACCTCCTGAAATCTTACTCTTGACCATATTGATGACATTCTGCGGCTTACTGAAGGTCTCATACATGCTTTTAAACTCCTTTGCCAGATCCAATATCTCATCGGGTTTCATCTTGAACACGTTACCTACCTTTGAACCCTTTCCCCAGGCATCGGTAAACACCGATGCACCTGACGAGGCGATATTACCTCCTATATCAACGATGGAGTTGAGGTCACCCATCAGATCGTCCTTCGTCAGACCGTCACCGAACTCCGTGATATGCTCCCATATCCCTGCCCAGTCCATCTGTCCCAGCTTGGCCAGGTCGAAAAGAGGCTGTAGCTGCTCACTGATACACAGGAACGCCACATCCTGAAAATTAACCTTTCCGTTGCAGACTACAGTCTCAAACTGCATACACAGCTGACGTGTCTGCTCACAGATACTGAACAGGTACGGTCCCCAGTAAAGGGCTTTGTCAGGGTGCTTGATGACAAGCGCACCAACCTCCAGTAGCTTAGGCATGATCTTCATGCTGACAGTCTGGTAGATACGCTTATAGAAATAGTTCTCGTTGGCATTACCGAAGCTACCTACACGCGTCATCGCCTTACGGTCAAGCCATTTCGAGGCGAAGATACCAGCCGTGGCAACCTCCGCACTCGTATAATTGCCCATCATGGCATCTATGCTCGTGCCATTGGCATACTCCGCTCCCAACTCCGATGCGTAGCCACTGGTCATGGCAGCGATGGTCTCATAGTCGAAGTTGACACCTGCATATGCTTGTCGTGGTGCCATAACCATGACACCTACAACGAAACACATCATTATCATCGACCTTTTGACCATAACCTTATATATTTATTACAATATTACTATATTACAATATGTTTATATTTCACTATCACCTCTCATGACTAATCCACCTCCTTCCTCGGGGGCAGGTTCAGAACCTTACCGCCTTTGTTGACCTTTTGTGCAAACTCCAGCGAACGGCTGATGCCACTACGCTCCCAGTCACGGACAAAGGCCTCGATGGCTTGCTGCATGTTACACTTCAGCTCACGCTTATAAAGCTTTAGGGCTTCCTTCTCGGCCTTCTCGGTGGTGTAGCTCATATAACACTCACGAGGCTCTTCCACACCATACACGTCACCTACGGTGCCACGCTTGATAAATACCTCCTTGAAAGGAGAACGGCCAATCTTATTATCCAGGCGATTGATAGTCGAAATCTTCTTACAGTCGATATCGGTCAACGCCAGAGTCTTCTTAATATCATCGAACTTATCCAAAAACTTACTCTGATCAAGGAGCATGAAGACATCGGAGTTATTGATGATAGCCTCCTTGACGATAGGCGAAGAGGTGATATCCTGTATCTCCTGTGTCACCACACCTACCATCGCCCAGTGCTTACGAGCAGTCTTATACAGGTATTTGATATACTCTGCCATGACAGGGGTGGCAATAGCCTTCCATGCCTCTTCGATGACAAGACATTTCCTACACTTGCTCTTGATACGCATCTTCTGTGTGAACACATCCATGATGATAAGCACGATGATAGGGAATAGAACAGGGTCATCCTTCACCTTGTCAATCTCAAAGACGATGAACTGCTCATCGAACAGACTCTGGTCCATATCATTATTCAAGGTATATTCCAATGAGCCGCCACGGTAGAACGGCTTTAAGATAGCCGCGAAATCGTTTATCGGGAACTTGATGTCATCCTCACGCATGATCTGAGGTATGCGCTGACGCGCAAACTCATAGTAAGAATTGAAGGACAGCTCCGTGACACGCAGCGACTTACGCTGCTGCTCACGCTTCGTGATCTCACGCTCAATTTTATCCAGGAACTTTCCTTCGATGACCTCTGGAGTAAGACGCTGGAGCTGATTCTTGGCTGCCTCCTTCTCACCATCGGTGGACGCAGAGTCATTCATCTTTGCCTCAAGCTTCTCTGAGAGGCGTTTGTTACGCTCGTATCGTTCACGCTCCTCATCGGTGACATCATAGCTGCCAGTACCGTTATGGCTCTGCAACTCCTCTTCGTACTTCTCATATTCGCCGTTGCTCTTGGCTGTGATGACAAGGGTCTGGTGAAGCTCTTTCTTCTCTTCCTCGGTAAAACCCTTGAAAGGAGAGAAATGCTCACGGTAGTACTCCATGATGGTACGCTCAATGATATAAGACTCTATCTTCGACGGCTCCTCGGATCCCTTGAAGATAAGGAATATCAGAGACATCAGGAAGTTCTTCTTCTCACCGAAATTCTGCTCGTACTCTACCTTCGTCACCTTGAACGGATTCATAGAGATAGGGTTCTCCTTTGTATAGGAGATATACGTGCCCCCGAAATAACTGCACAGTCCCTCGTAGCTATCACCAGTATCCACGATGACAACATCGGTATTCTGCTCGTAATACTGGCGTACCACGGTATTCATGAAGAAGCTCTTTCCGCTTCCTGACGGTCCAAGGACAAAGAAATTCGAGTTGTTAGTATATTTAATCTTTCCTTCCTTACCAGTGGTGTCGATAGCCATCGGCACTCCCTGGCGATCGGTATAGTAACATTTTACCGGCGTATCATCACCATGTGTCTGATGTTCCTTATACATCAGACACAGAGCGGCCTCGCTGAGAGTGAGGAACCGGTCGTAGTCCGCACTCAGCTGATAGGCATTGCCGGGGAAAGAGGCCACAAACAGTTCCAGCTGGTTATAGGCTCTCTTGGAGATATGGATGCTATGACGTGAGAAGATATTCTCCAGGTGGTTCGTCACCTTCTGTATATCCTTATCCGCATCCATAGCCACGATAAGGTTATAATGGGCATAAACGAGCTGCTTGCTCTCACGGGCGATGACATCCTGCACCTTATTGATATCCTCCGCTGCCATCACATTAGCAGGATTAGGGATGCTGGCATGACGGTTACGCTTCTTATCCAGCAATGCCAACTCACGTTTCTGGTTGGGTAAGAAGATAATCTGATTATATATAACGGTGTCAGCTTCAGGGATATGGTCAATATCGCTCATAAGGTCAACAGGCATCACGGCATTATTGACCGTCATGTCCACATACGGACGGAGCATACCTGGTAGGCCGACGGAATCGACATCCAACAGACTATACACCTTTGCCTGACGGTTTCCCATCATGATCTTCTCGCTGTCCACCTTAAAGTCGGTCATCGAGAAATGCTTATCACGAAAATTCAAAGCAAAAAAACGGTCGGCATACTCCCGAGCCTCCTGGACATTAAGAAACTCCGCATCCTTAACACCTCCGTCATGGAGCTGGTCAAGAACCTTGCGGATCTTCACAAGGAAGTCACGCCACTTGCTAGCGTCATAACTCAGAAGACTGCTCTTCTTCGACTCCTGCGTGATGACAAGGTATGTCTTACCTGCGGTATACACACGCCCGTCATAGAAACGGAAATAAGCATCAGAGAGGAAACGACGCGCTTCATCCTTGCCGCTGTTGTCAATCTGGTTCATGTCAAAGACCTGACGGACGAAGATGTCCTGCTTCTGCATCACATACCCTTCACCAAGGGTCTGTAAAAGACCGGCAAGAAGACCGGTATAGCCGTAATAGCTGTCTATGTCTGCCGAGAATTTCGTTACGGGATTCTCCAGCCGTAGGATAGCGGAATACTCGCCTGTCTTGGTATATACCACGCCTATACCGTCCACATCCTCAATAGCGAAATAGATATCCTTAAAGACATTGGCACGCTTACCACCAGTGCCAAAGGCAGTGACAGACACCGCCATGCCTATCAACAAACAGGAAAAACCGATAATAACAAACCATGTCAACATAACGAAACTTTTTTTCAAATAACCTTTTTTTCAGTCTTTATCCGAAACGATTCTTGGAATAAGCGAAAATAAATATTCCCTTATCCTCACATTTAGAATGAAGACCCTTACGCTGTTTCAGGAAGGTCGTCACACCACCGAACGCCAATATCAACGTCGTTATCACCAACGCAAAGATAAATCCCAGCGTCACGTAACCGACGATGAAAGCGACGATACCACCGCCTGCAGTGCCTGCGGCCCAGTAGATGTAACGTCCCTGGAAACCCAGGAATTCAAGAGGTCGCTGTAACCCCTTGAAGACCGGGTAATCCTGATACAAATCCTTCTGTTGCTCCATAAAGAATAGAAACCCTGATTACTTAACACCAAAGAACAGAGGCAGTGCCTGAGCAGCTGCAATCAGGAAGATACATGCGCCGACAAGCATCATGATGCTCTTCTTGACATCCTGTTCCTCGTTGTTCATCTTGATATACACCGAGATAGCACCTACCACAGCCACAACACCGGCAACGGCATAACACAGCTTCACTACTACAGGAACGTACTTGGCGATCTCAGTAGTAACGGTGCCGAGGGCAGTGGTACCGGCAGAGTAGTTTCCTGCCGCGTTCTGGGCGAATACCACGGTAACCATAAACAACATAGTCAGCATCATGCCGAAACGTGGCGACATGACTGCCTTCTCACACAGACTAACAGCTCCATTCAGAATGCGGTTAGCAACCTTCAAATACTTTGAATCTTTCATGTTGAATAAATTTTAACGTTAAACTTAAAAATTTTAGAAATATGATAAAGGAAATTTATCCGAAAGGAGAATACCCTGACGATCCGCTGTTATAGCCGAAGAATGCAGGCAGGACTATTGTTGCTCCTATCAGGAACATGATAGAACCGACAAGCATCAAGACAGACTTCATGAAGCCTTCCTCGCCGGCATTGAGCTTGATGTATATTACCGTAGCGTTATAGATGGCCGTCAGAGAGGCTACGGCATACACCAACCCCACCACATACCCCATCGTCAGCACCACCTCGTCGGTCATATTCGCCAGTGCCTGAGCTGTCAGATCATATCTGGTGCTGCCATCACTGATAGCAGCATAGATGACGCTACTTACTGAAAGCAGAATCATCAGCACCAGCAAACGCTTACATGAAATCTTATCTCTCTGTCTCATACGCTTACACTTGATCCACAATCTGTCTTAAGATCTTCGACTCCTTATTGATTGGTTGAGCCAACAGGAAGGAGAACGTAGAGTTGTCATGTTCCTCCTGGAAGAAAGGATATACCACATCGAAATTGTTCGACAGGTCCTTCAGACTCTCATAGGCTGTCATGCTCTCCAGAGCTTCCTCCTCCAGATCAGAATCATCATCAGGATCCGTCACAGGCTCCTCTTCGTCCTCATCATCGGTATCGCCCTCTTCATCACCATTGATGACAATACTTCCGTCATCAGAAGGCTGGCCGTCAGCCGGTAACAGACTATAGCCGTCCTCAGTCTCCGTCACAGCAGTAGGCTGAGTCTCGGGAGACTCTTCATCAGAGGTGTTGAACACCTCCAGATCATCTTTCTTCTGTCCCTTCTTTCCGAAGAGATCCATCGTTATTACCACGGTCATGTAAATCAGATACAGACCAGTGATGACAATACAGTAAATTACGAATGCACTCATCTTTTCCTCGAATTACAAAATTTGTAATGCAAAGAAAGAAAAACACGGCCACATAGGGCCTCGCAAAAATTTTAAACTCTCATATTAACATTTTCAAGACTTTTGAAGTCTTAAAATGCTTCGTATGAGACTTTCGCTGACTGAAAACACGTTGTTATACACTTATTACACATAACACTCCAGTTAAATGGAAAACGGAAAACTTTTCATCGAAAAAGCACTTGCTTTTCCGCATCTTACGCACGCACACGCGCGTACATTATAAATAATAATCTTTTCTCTAAGATTCCATTTTGGAATTTCTCATGCCCCGCTCTTTACCTCTCTTATCTGCGCCGGTATGTCGGGCCTTATCCTTTTTCCCCCTTGCGGGTTCGTTTGCTTTCTTAACGACTTTTTCATTTGCAAAGGTATAGATGAAGCAGACCATGCCAAGGATATAACCTAACGGATAGCTGCAAGAAAGTTACTAGCAGACTTCCGCAGATTATAATAATCTGGGTATTCTATTAACTTTCATGCGCTATTCCTTGGCGAAGGTCTAACGGGAGCTTCATCTATCTTATACCAGCAAAGAAAAAGGTCTAAAAGCGAAACGAAGTCGATGACGACGAAAAAAACAATAATAA
>JAEEGL014804695.1_pt1 | contig 20723 bp, 15 predicted proteins | sample 9134231 | NCBI WGS metagenome assembly JAEEGL01 (sample SAMN16246548, study PRJNA631951) | gut metagenome | biome: gut microbiome; feature: rumen; material: fiber-attached | host: Bos | place: Iran: Karaj | collected 2018-10
GACCCGCGATCATGTCCGCCGCCAGGCGGCTTGCTTCTTCTTTTGTCTTGCAGATTATGACTTCCATTTTTGTTTGCTCCTAGTTCGGTTGGGTGAAAACGATGGATATAATTATATCACTTCCGTATCGTGCGGGAAAGCCTTATTTGCGCCCCTGACGCTTACTTGGCCAGATTTTTGGCCGCCGGCGCGACCGTATCGATGAGCGGATGCTTGTGGCGGTGCTCCATGCCAAGCGAACGTATGGCTTCCACCGTGCGCGGCGCGATGTTCGTGGCGGGATTCGGCCAGATCGGAATAAACCCGAGATCGGCAAAATGGTACTTCTCGTGCAGGCCGCCGCCGAAGGCGCAGTATTGGGACTGCTTCGGAACGCCCTTCTCCATGCGTTCCTTCAACACGGAAAGATGCGTCGCGTAGACGTCCCGCGGATCGCAGCCTTTCTCCCTGCATATTCCCGCGGCGATGCCGACCACCTCGCCGAGCATGCCGAGCGTACGCTGGACGCGCACGGCGGCGAACGCGCCATGGGACGTGCTGATGTCACGCCCGGCGAGGAAAAGGTTTGGCGCGTCCCTGGCGTATAGGCAACGATACGGCACCGCCACGGGCGGACCGAATCCGCGATGGTATGCGCAGGACCGGAACGGTTCCTTGAACTGTTTCACGTTCTCGGGATCGGGGAAGTGGAAGTCGATATCCCATGTCACTACGGCCGTGCCGTCGTCGAACTTCCGCTGTCCCTCGAGATCGGCTTCCGTCAGCACATAGTCCCCAACCACGCGGTAGCTTTCCCTCTTGCCGCCGATCGGGGATATCCAGTCGAACGAAAGCCTGTCCCATTCCCCGCGTCTGGCGGAATGGTTCTTGATGAAGCTCCAGTTCGAGAAGATGGCGAGAAGCCCGTAGTCGCGGATCGCCTCCGTCTCATCGGCCATGTTCCGGTACTGTCCGGCCTCCTGCCACCACAGGCCGCCTCTCACGTAACGCACCGTCTCCTCCGTGAACGGCAAAGTCCACTCGATGTCGGGGAATGGAGCAGACGCGCTTTCGCGTCTTGTCATCCACTGGATCGAATGGCCCATCACCTGACGATCCGCCTTCTCGGGCGCGCAAATCTCGTTCCAGCGCGAACGCGCCTCGCGGCCGTACATGGTCTCGCATCCCGCGAGCCGGGCCACCACGCCATCGCCGGTCGCGTCAGTGAACCACCTGGCCCTGTGCCGCACGTCCTTCCCGGTGCGCGTGTCTCGCGAAACGACGGCGACAATGCGGCCTGCTTCATTCGTCTCGACGGCGTACACGTACTTGTTCAGCCTGAGTCTCGCCGTACGGTCGGAATACGCGAATGCGTTCGCCTTCCGGTCGTCCTCGTAGAACTTCGCGGCAAGCGGCACGTAGTCGCCCTTGACGGGCAGTATCTCCTCCAGCACGTTGCCGAGCGCGGGATATGGACCCGTGTGCATGAACCCGCCGGCGGAAACGCGTATCTCGGAGGAGTTGCAGCCGCCAAGCACGCTGCGATCCTGCAGGAGCAACGTCTTGAGACTGTAGCGCGAGGCGGAAAGCGCCGCGCAGCATCCGGCCACACCGCCGCCCACGACAATCATGTCCCATTCTTCCCGGTCCTCCGCCACCTTCCCGCGCCTGGCCGCGCGCAGGGCCTCGGCGGCGGACGCGGCGGCGGCGGAATCCAGCACCCGCGTCGTGAGGAACAGCGCGTCACATCGTCCGTTGAACCCCGTAAGGTCGTGGAGCGCCAGTTTGGCGCGTCCGGCGGAAAGCGTAACTTCGCCGGCCTTCCGCCAGCTCCACGCGCCATCGCCGTCGCCAAGCGTTTCGTTCAGTTCCACGCCATTCACCTTGACCTTGAAACGTCCCGCCGCCCCTTTCGTCCATTCCGCGTTCCAGTTGCGCGTGCGCGCCCAGACGGCGTATGTTCCCTTCGCGGGGATCGAGACCTCGCCTATGGCGTCGGCCACCGGCCGGCCGTATCCATGCGCCATTACATAGGAGGAACCCATCGTGCGCATTGAATAGGCGTCGACGACCCAGCCGCCCAGTTCGCCGAAACTCTCGCATTCGACGAATACGTCGGCACCATGCGATATTGCAGGCGCCACAAAGACTAACGCCGCCATGCAGGACGCGACCGCCCCGCCCCTCGTAAACCGTTTTGAAGACCGCAACATCATTTCCACCTCATTTCCGCTTGCGTCATGGGAAGGCGTATGATATACTATCCGCCCGAAGCCACGACGGCCCCATCGTCTATCGGCTAGGACACGAGCTTTTCATGCTTGGTAGAGGAGTTCGACTCTCCTTGGGGCTGCCATTCCGCATCAGGTCGCGGGCGTTCCGCCGCCGGCGGAAGCGAGCGGCGAAAGTACGCCGCCGCATTTTCCGGGTTCCCCCGCATACAGGATCATCCCCTCTGAGACGCCGACGCTCATCTTGCGCGGCGCGAGGTTCGCGACGAACAGCACTTCCTTGCCGACGAGCGCGGAAGCATCGGAATAAGTGCCGCGTATGCCAGAGAATATCGTACGTTTTCCAAGGGCACCGCAGTCGAGCTCGAACTTGAGAAGCTTGGAGCTCTTCGGAACCGTCTCGCAGGAAACCACCTTGCCGATGCGCAGATCGAGCTTTTCGAAATCCGCGAATGCGATTTCGGGCTTGAGCGGCGGCGTTTCCGTCGTTCCGCCAGTAACGCCATTAACGCCATTAGAGCCATTAACGCCATTAGAGCCGTTAACGCCGCTAGACGCCTTGTTTTTCGAGGCGCGGCTCTCGTGGGCGACCTCGCCGGACTCTGCGGGCTTCACCTTGGCCGCGGCGACCATCGCCTCGACCTGCTCGGTGGCGATACGGGTCGCAAGGTACTCATATGCGCCTATCGGACGGTTCTCCAGCGTAGTGGCGATATCATCCCACTTCCAGTCCTGTTCGCCCAGAAGCTTCGCCGCCTTCTGCGCGTACGTGGGCAGAACGGGTTTCAGATAGATCGCCATTATGCGGAATACGTTCAGGATCGTGGTGAGGGTGGTGCGCGTGCGCTCCAAGTCCGTCTTGATCGTGAGCCACGGCTGCAGACGGTCGAAATACTCGTTCGCGGCGTCGGCGATGCGCGCGACCTCCACGGGAACCTGCGAGAAGCGACGGTCCTCGTAATGCTGCGCGATCGCGTCCGCCTTGCTGCGCGCAAGTTCCACGAGCGCGCGACCTTCGTCGTCGAGCACTCCGAGCCTGCCGCCAAGCTGCGTCTTGTTGAGCATCTGGGCGCCGCGCGACGCGAGATTCGTCACCTTGCCGACGAGGTCGGAGTTCACGCGATAGACGAAATCGACGAGGTTGAGGTCCATGTCGTCCGTGGTGCCGCTCAGCTTGCACGCGTAGTAATAGCGAAGCGCCCATGCGGGCAGATGGTCAAGGTACGTACGGGCGTTGACGAAGGTACCCTTCGACTTGGACATCTTTTCGCCGTTGACGGTGAGGAAACCGTGTACGAACACCTTGTTCGGGGTCTTGAAGTCCGCCACATGCAGCATTCCGGGCCAGAAGAGGCAATGGAATCGTATGATGTCCTTGCCGATGAAATGGTATAGTTCCGCGGAGGGATCCTGCCACCAATCCTCGAGTTTCTGTCCATGTCGGGAGCACCAGTTCTCCAGCGAGGCGATATAGCCGATGGGGGCGTCCACCCACACGTAGAAGAACTTGCCGGGGTGGCCGGGGATCTCGAAACCGAAGTACGGCGCATCGCGCGAGATGCACCAGCCGCGCAGAGGTTCGCCGAACCACTCCATCAACTTGTTGGAGACGTCGCTGGTGGTGTGTTCGGGCAGCCATTTCTTGAGGAAGTCGCGGAAAGGCTCAAGCTCGAAGTAGAGGTGTTCGGAATCGCGTACGACAGGGGTGCCGCCACATGTCGTGCATACCGGATTGCCAAGTTCCTCGGCGGCGTACGTGCCGCCGCACTTGTCGCAGCTGTCGCCATACTGCCCTTCCGAGCCGCATTTGGGGCATGTTCCCTTCACGAAACGGTCGGGCAGGAACATCTTGCAGTGTTCGCAGTAGAGCTGCGGGGCGGTGCGCACCGTGACCGCGCCGGACTTCTCCATCGCCGCGAAGATGCGTTCCGAGAGAGCCTTGTTCTCGGGGCTGTTCGTGGAGTAGTAGTTGTCGAAGGACACCTCGAAGTCGGTGAAGTCCTTGAGATGCAGGGCGTGGCTGCGGGCGATGAGTTCCTCGGGGGTGATGCCTTCGCCACGGGCGCGGATCATTATGGGCGTACCGTGCGTGTCGTCGGCGCAGACGTATACGCAGTCGTGGCCGCGCATCTTCTGGAAGCGCGTCCAGAAATCCGTCTGGATGTACTCGACGAGGTGTCCTAGATGTATATCGCCGTTAGCGTAAGGCAACGCCGAGGTGACAACAATCTTTCTCTTGTCAGCCATGATATTTTATCCCTTTGCTTCGAAAGCAGTATCTTACAATTGGTGGACCCAGCAGGACTTGAACCTGCGACCTAGGGATTATGAGTCCCCAGCTCTGACCAACTGAGCTATGGGTCCGTATTCTGGTGCCTCTGACAGGACTCGAACCTGCTACCCGCTGCTTAGAAGGCAGCTGCTCTGTCCAGATGAGCTACAGAGGCCCTGTCATTCAAGATCTTCCTGAAATCGCACCGCCGGGCGCGACGTCCCGGGCGAAACGAAATCATTATGACCTCAAAAGCGGAGACAGTATACCATATCATTCGCCGAAACGCAAGCCGAATATCTTGGCGTAGAACGGCGCCCAGTAGGATATGACTTGCGTGGCGCCGGCGCGGAAGATGGCGTAGAGCGATTCGCGCGCCGTCGCGTAGAGGTCGCAGTAGCCTGCCGCCGCCGCGGCATGTATCATCGAGTATTCGCCCGAGACGTTGTATGCCATGACAGGCAGAAGCGTACGCGAGGAAAGTTCCTTGATGAGGTCGAGATAGAAGAGCGCGGGCTTGACCATGAGCGCGTCGGCCCCCTCCTCCTCGTCCAGAACCGATTCGCGCAGCGCGGTGCGTACGTCGCGGTAGCTCGCCTGATAACCCTGGCGGTCGCCCTGGCCCGGCGCGGAATTCTCCGCGTCGCGGAAAGGCCCGTACATCTGCGAGGCGAATTTCGTGGAATACGATATGAGCAGCGTCTTGCCGAAACCTTCTTCGTCCAGCGCATGCCGGATGGCGGCGATCTGCCCGTCCATCATGGCCGATGGCGCGACGCCATCCGCGCCCGCGCGGGCGTGGCTCACGGCGACGCGCGAGAGCATCTCGCAGGCCGCATCGTTGTCGACATCGCCGGCATCGTCGCGCGGACCGCAGTGTCCGTGCGACGTGTAGGCGCACAGGCACACGTCAGTAAGAATCACCAGATCGGGATATGCCTCTCGCAAAATCGGAATGGCACGCTGCACGGCGCCGTCTGGTTCGGCGGCAGGCGTGCCGCATTCGTCCTTGCCCTCGCCCTCGTGCTGGCCGAAGAGAAGGACGCTCTTGACGCCGGAGGCCACCACAGGCGCAAGTTCCTTCACAAGTTCATCTGCGGAAAGACGGAACTGCCCGGGCATGGATGCTATCGCCTCGCGGCGACCCACCCCGGGGACGACGAACACGGGCCAGATGAATTTTTCGGGACCTGGCTGCGGCATCGCGAACATGTCGCGTATGGCAGCGGTGCGCCGCAGCCTTCTCAGCCTGACTTCAGGATAACCTGCCATCGTTGTTTCCTCGCGAAACGCAGACGACCGCCTATTTGCCGTCTTCGGCCGGCACCTTGATCTTCTGCCCGACGCGCAAGGCGTTGGGCTTCAATCCGGGGTTGGCCTGGAGTATCTTGCTGATCGGCACGTCGAACCCCTTGGAGATTTCGGACAGCGTCTGGCCGGGCTTCACCTCATGTTCGTAGTAGGAGCCGGTGTATTCGGGCTGCGGTGGCGGCGGGGGCGCGGGGCGGGTGGCGCCACCCTTGCGGCTTGGAGGCGCGGCAGGAGGCGTATAGGTGGGTTGTGGCGCCGGTGCGGGACGGGGCAGGGCCGCTATCCGCTTGGCGAGATCCGCGACTATCTCGCGTCGCATGGATTCCTGTTCGCGACGCAAGTCTGCAATCTGCGCCTTGAGCGCCGATATCTCGGCGCGAAGATCCCCGACCGCGGCGCCTTCCTCGATACGGGCCATGCGACCCGCGAGTGATTCCTGGTTGGCGGAAAGCTGGTCGAACTGCTGCGACAGCCGCTGAACCTCCAGGATCGCCTGTTGCTGTTGATATGCCTGGCGGGCCGAGGCCACGTCCTGGGCGTTGGCTGCCATAAGGCCGATAATGGCCATAAAGCCAATAAGGCCCTTAAAGCCGTTATGCCCCTTGAGGGCCATGAAATCGATTTTGCAAGTCATGATATCACTCCTTTTTTTTGTCATACGAAAAAGAAAACAACCCACAGCGCGAACAGCGCGGCCGCGACGCACAGGAAACGGTTCTGGCGACGCGAACGCGCCATCTGCGAGCTTGTGGTGGCAAACGCGCGGATGCCGCCGCCGCGCAGATAGCGCAGGAACTTTGATTCGGACGACTCATCCATGTCCCACGGTATGTCAACGCTCGTATACGCGTGGCGGCGTTTCACCAGACTTGTACGTACTGCCGACATCGCAACATCCTCACGGCAGGCGGATCACCTGTCCGACGCGAAGCCTTCCATCCGTGGATATCGTCGCCTTGTTCAATTCGCGGATCGCACGCCACTTCGCGGAATTTCCGTAGAAACGTGTGGATATCCTGTACAACGTGTCGCCTTCCTGTACGGTATACGTCTCCGGATGGGCGGGCATGGACGGCTTCTTCTTGCGTCCGCCGCCACCGAACATTCCGCCGATGGATGAAGTCGATTTGTTGGTCACGACGGAGTGCGCATAGCGATTGTCCGAATCGGCCTTGTCCTCGCGCTCGGCCTCCGCGCGGAGCTTCGCGATATCGGCGGAACGGCGTATCCTGTCGCCGGCCGAGTCGTCATCGTCGTCCAGAAGTTCCGCGTCTGTCGGCCTGTTGCCTCGACGCGCCGCCTCCGCCTCCATGGCGCGCAGTTCGGCCAGCGCCTGCTTGGCGCTAGTCGGCGCGGCGCCGATGTCGTCCGCGGTAAGCTTCGCTATGATGTTGTGCTGCGACTCGTTGTCTTTCTTGAGTCCGCTTATGGTCTTATTCGCCTCCGCCAGCGAAACCTCAAGCTTGCGCACCTTCTGCGCCAGGGCGTCGCGCTCGCCCGTAAGCCGCTTGTTCTCCTCCTTGATCGTGTCGGGGCCCACGGCCGCCTTCTTGACGATCTCGGCCGCAAGCAGCGTCTCGCAGAGTTTCACGCGATCGACGGCCACGGTGGCCTTGTCGGACGCGGGACGCAACGCCAGGTACGCGCGGTAGTGCGCGATGGCGCCTATGTAATCCTTGCGCACGTCATGGAGCAGCGTCGCCAGCTGGAAATGCGCGGAATAGGATTTGGGCTCATCGAGCACGACGCGTTCGAATCCCTTTATGGCAGCCTCCAGCCGACCTGCGCGATAGTCGTCCATCGCATTTCTGTAGAGACGTCCTGAACGCTCCTGCTCCTCGATCTCCGAAAGCGAACGGGCGCGGTCGCAACCTGCAAGCACGCAAGCGACCATTACCAGGCCCATAAGGCCATTAAAGCCATCAAGGCCCTTAAAACCGTTAAAGCCCTTAATCTTCATCATCTTCCTCCTCGTCGTCGTCGTCATCGTCGTCTTCATCCTCATCATCGAATTCGTCAGGCGTATCGTCGATGAAGAAATCCTCGTCGTCTTCAGTTCCCTTTACGTCGGCAGGGACTTCTGCCGAATAGACCACGCCTTCGGCGTCCGCCGCGTCCGCATCCTCGGCCTCTTCAGCTTTTTCCGCTTCTGCGGGCGGCGGCGTTTCGGCGGTGGCCTTCTCGGCCTCCTTTGCGGCCTGCGCCTCTTCGGCCGCCATCTCAAGTTCGGTCTTCCCGGTATCCTGCTTCTTGTAGGCCGCCGCGCGTTCACGCGGGTTGGAGCGCTGCAGCGTGGGATCGATGCCATTGAGATCGCCCAGCGAGGCGAGCCCGAAATGCTCGAGGAAGAACTGCGTCGTGCCGTACAGGAACGGATGGCCGGGCAGTTCGGAACGGCCGACAAGACGGATCAACCCCAGGTCGAGCAAGGTCTTCACGATCGTATCCACCGCGACGCCGCGGATCTGTTCGATCTCCGCCTTGGTGATAGGCTGGCGGTAGGCGACGATGGCAAGCGTCTCGAGCGAGGCGCGCGAAAGACGGCTTGGACGGTCCAGCTTGAGGAGAGCGCGCACGTAGCGTCCGCACGAAGGCGACGTCTGCAGGCGGTATGCGCCTGCGGTGCATACGAGCCTGAAGCCGAGCCCGGAACGCTCCAGCTCCTTTTCGAGTCCGTGCAGGGCCTCGTCTATCTCGCGGGACGTGCAGCTTTGGTAGACGCCCATGATCTCGGCGTTGTCGCCTTCTTCCGGCTCCACGCCGCGCACGCAGTTGCGGAGGTCGTTCGCGGTAAGCGGCTGTTCGGATGCGAACAGCAGCGCGCCCACTATCTCCTGCAGCGAACGCGGCAAAGGTATCTTGGCTTCATCAGTACTCATCTGGTGCCTCAAGTGGTTGGTCTTCCGGCAGCTCTTTCGACGGAAGCACGGTGATCTCATGGAACGCCGCGTTCTGGTACACTATCACGCGATGCTGGCGTAGCAGTTCCAGCAGGGCGAGGAACGTAACTATCACCTCGCCGCGCGGCGCGGATTCCGAAAAAAGCGACGTGAACGATATCTGCCCCTCGGAACGCGTGCGCGACACGATGAGGTCCATCTTGTCCGGCACGCTCCAGCGCATGCCCTTGAGTTCGCCCTGCGGAATCTCGGCGGCGCGCGCGAGGACGTCCTGGAACGCGGTGAGCAGGTCGAATATGTCGACGTCCATCAACGATCCCGCGGCATCGGCCGCGGTCTTCTCGAACTTCGGCCTGCCGCCGCCGTAGTCGAACGACTCCGCGACGAGCGCCTCGTATTGGCCCAGACGGCCGGCGACGTCCTTGAACTTCTTGTATTCGATCAGCTGGCGCACGAGGTCGAGACGCGGGTCCACCCACTCCTCGTCGACGCCCTCCTCGGTGGCACGCCGGTCCACCGGCAGAAGCATGCGGCTCTTGATCACCATGAGCGTCGCCGCCATCACGATGAACTCGCCGGCGATGTCGAGATTGAGCTGGCGCATCAGGTCGAGATACTGCATGTACTGCTCGGTGATGCGCCCGATCGGTATGTCGTATATGTCAAGCTCCTCGCGGCGGATCAGGTACAACAGGAGGTCGAGAGGTCCTTCGAAGACCTCAAGATCGACTTTCCAGTCGTCCGCGAGAAGTTCGGTTTGCGCCATTGGCTACGACACCTTCGATTAGAGTCGGACTAGTTCTCCTTGCTCTCGATGAACGACTTGAGTCTCTTGAACTGCCTCTCCTGCTTGGAGATCACATCTTCCTTCCTTTTCTCCATGTGCGCGGGGACTTTCATCGCGCGGGCGTCCTTGAACGCCTGCTCGTAGATTGCGACGTATTTCTTGGCGATGCGCTTCATGGCTTCCTGCATTTCCTTCTGCATCGCCTCGCCGGGGTCTTTCAGCTTCCCTTCGATCGGGTCAATGTACTTCTTGATGTCCGGACCGTACTTGACCTCCTCCTCAAGCTTCGCGAGGTACTTCGCCGGCCCGCCGGCGTCGTAGCCCATCTCCGCGACCTTCTTGCCGTCGGCGTCGAGGATGAGAACGGTCGGGAATCCCTGAATGCCGTACTTCGACGTGAGCTTCTTGTTGTTCTTCTTGCCGTGTTCGGAGAGGCGGTCCTTGTTGTTGGGGTTGTCGATGTACACGAGCTCGTAGCGTCCTACCGCGCCCTTGCGGAACGTCTCGGTCGAGAGGATTTCCTTCTCGAGCTTCTCGCACCATACGCACCAGTCGCTGCCGCTGAACACGACCACGACGTACCGCTTGTTCGCCTTTGCGCTCTTGAGCGCCTCGTCGAGGTTGTCGGTGAAGCCCTGCGGCGTCGAGGTCGCCGCGAGCGCCGTGGCGGCGAACACCGCCGCGATCGTTCCAAGCATCATCATCTTCTTCATTGCCTTTGTCCCTTTCTTTGTGCTATTTGTGTTCTTTGCGGCCAAGAAGTCCTACAGTCCCACGGCCTGGCGTACCTTCTCCATCGTGGGGGCGGCGGCGGCGCGGGCGCGCTTCGCCCCGTCCTGCAGAATGTCCTCAAGCGCGGCGGGGTCTTTCGCCAGCTCCTCGCGCCGGGCCTTGAACGGATCGAAGAGGCGGTGGTACGCCTCGAGTAGCGACTTCTTCGCATGCCCGTAACCATAGTTGCCGGCACGGAAGTTCGCGGCCATCTCGGCCACCTCGTCCGGCGTCGCGAAGAGCTTGTACAACTCGTAGATCGAGTTCCCCTCCGGCTCCTTCGGCTCTTCCATCGTTTTGGAGTCCGTGACGATGCCCATCACCTTCTTCTTCGCGGAAGGGTCGAAGAGCTCGATCGTGTTGTGGTAGCTCTTCGACATCTTCTGCCCGTCGGTGCCGGGAATCGTGGCGACCGTATCGGGGATGTAGGCGTCGGGAATCTTGAATATCTCGCCGAAGGCGTTGTTGAACTTGATCGCCAGGTCGCGCGTCACCTCCAGGTGCTGCTTCTGGTCCTTGCCTACGGGCACGAGGTCGCTCTGCATTATGAGGATGTCGGCCGCCATCAGGACGGGATAGGCGAAGAGACCGTGCGTTGCGTCGAAACCGTGCGCCATCTTGTCCTTGTAGCTGTGGCAGCGCTCCAAGAGCCCCATCGGCGTGAGGCACGAGAGGTACCACGCGAGCTCCTGCACCTCCGGGACGTCGCTCTGGCGGTAGACGATGGTCTTCGCCGGGTCGAGGCCGCAGGCGAGGTAGTCGAGCGCCACCTCGCGCGTCGCCTCGCGCAACACGGCGCCGTCGCGCACCGTCGTCATGGCGTGGAAGTTGGCGATGAACATGAACATGTTCTCGCCCTTCGCCTGAAGGTCGAACATGGACTTCATCGCACCGAAATAGTTGCCCCAGTGCAGCTTGCCCGAGGGCTGTATGCCAGTCAAGATTCGCATTCTATACAATCCTTCCAGATCAAGGATTGTATTTTAGTGTATTTCGTCTGGAAATTCAAGGAGATTGGCGTGTCCCGAACAGATTTTTGGCGATTGCGCATGACCCGGGTTTCGCCCTGTACTTGAGGCCCTTCGGCAAGATATGGTATAATCTCCGCATGGACGATGAAAAAAGGGATAGCCTTGGCAGCAGGCTCGGGTTCATACTCCTGAGCGCCGGCTGTGCGATAGGCATCGGCAACGTGTGGAAGTTCCCGTGGATGGCGGGGCGGCACGGTGGCGGACTTTTCGTGCTGATATACCTCTTCTTCCTTCTCGTGCTAGGCGTGCCGCTCCTGGTGATGGAGTTCGCCGCAGGCCGTGCGGCTCGACGCAGCATCGCAACCCTCCACGAAACGCTTACCCCGCAACACCCCCGCCGATGGTCTTGGCACGGATGGTTGGGCATGGCGGGATGCTGGATTCTCATGATGTTCTACACCACGGTCGCGGGGTGGATGCTTCTCTACTTCGTGAAGACCGTATGCGGCGATTTCGCCGGTCTTGATTCAGCCGGCGTCGGACAGGCCTTCCGGCAATGCCTTGCCGACCCCGTGCAGCAGCTCGCGGGCGCCACGGTCGTGTCCATCAGCGGTTTCGCCGTGTGTGCATGCGGCCTGCGCGACGGCCTCGAACGCGTCACCAAATGGATGATGCTCGCCCTTCTCGTCCTCATGTCCGTACTCGCCGTCAACAGCATATGCCTCAAGGGCGGCGCCGCAGGGATATCCTTCTATCTCAAACCATCGTTTGCGGCGTTGCGTGGCGGCGGATTCTGGCCCACCGTCGTCGCGGCCATGAACCAGGCCTTCTTCACGCTAAGCATCGGCATAGGCTCCATGGCCATCTTCGGCAGCTACATCAAACGCGACCACACCCTTCCGGGAGAGGCGCTGTATATCACCGCGCTCGACACGGTCGTCGCGATCCTTGCGGGATTCGTCATCTTCCCCGCGTGCTCCGCCTTCGGCGTCAAACCGGATGCAGGCCCCAGCCTCATATTCGTCACGCTGCCCAACATCTTCAACGCCATGCCGGCGGGGCGTCTATGGGGCGGACTCTTCTTCGCGTTCATGTCCGCCGCCGCATTCACGACCGTCATGGCCGTATTCGAGAATATTCTCGCCACCATGCGGGAGAAGACAGGCTGGTCGCGGAAGAAGGCTTCGCTCGCATGCGGGATCGCCATGACGATCCTTTCGGCCCCATGCGCGCTGGGATTCAATCTGCTGAAGGATCTCCACCCCATGGGCGGAGATTCTTCGGTGCTGGATCTCGAGGATTTCCTCGTGAGCGACCTCGCCCTTCCAATCGGCGCGCTGGCATTCGCGCTCTACTGCACACGCGGCTGGGGATGGGGATGGAAAGGTTTCATCGAAGAGGCGAACGCGGGCAGCGGCGTCAAGATGCCCGCCGCCGTGCGCCCTTGGCTGACATGGTTCGTGCCGGCCGCTATCGTCACCATCCTTATCGCCGGGCTTTGGGCGCGGTTCCAGCCGATTCGGTGACGGCCTCGACCTTGTCGAGCACGTTCGAGCAGGCGTTGACGCCCGCTGCGCCACCTATCACGCAGATCGACGATTTGCCGTCGAGCTTGTCGAGCACGTCCGCAAAGCGTGCGAGGTCTGCCTTTGTCGTATCGAGCATCTCGCCACGCCTTTTCTGAAGGTCCTCGAAAGTGCGTCCGCAGAAATGCATGTCCACGGCCAGGGACACCTCGCCCTTGGGCGTGAGGCATGGATCGGTTCCGCCGATGGTCCCTACGATGTAGCGATCCAGGGACTCGTCGCCGGCGGCGAATTTGCGCAGTGCGGACGATGCCTTGGAATAGCATTCAAGCGTACGTTTGGGGTTTGGATCGCGCCACGAAAGGAAACTCGTGTTGCCGTCGTTCATGACATACAGTCCGCCGCCGTAGGCGCCGCCCTTTACACGTATCTCGTCCCAGAGGTACGCGAGCGACAACAGGCGGGCGGCGACCATCTCCGCGCCTGTGGAGGCTTCGCCTATGCATGCCAGATGCGACGCCTTTGCCGCGTATGCCGATTCCGATGCCACCGTGAAACCCTCGTTCCCGCGCTTCACCGGCACATGCCTTGCCTCCGCGCCGATCGTGCCCGCGGGGAAGGACTCGAAGAGTTTTGCGAACTGCGCGGGCTCCATGTTGTCCGACAGCACCACCGTCAGGCGATCCTTGACGAATATGCGGCGGGCGAGCGCCTCGAGCGCGGCCATCTGCGCCTTGCCGTCCGCGGCAAAGCGTTTCTCCGCCTTCTGGATATGGCGCAGCTGGCCGATGCCGTCAATCACGTCATCTACGACCCCTTTGGCCGAGAACGCCGTGGCGGCGCGGCGGCGGGCGAGATTGCGGGCTTCGATGGTCGAAGCCGTGCGTTCGCGTCCGAGCCGTTCCTGCTTCATAATGTCGGCGATGGCCTTGGCGTCGGTGAAAGTGGTCTCCAGCAGCACTTCGGGCACGAGACTGCACGCCTCTTCCACCTTCGCATCAAGCGCCGCGACATCGACCAGGAAGACGGTATGGGCGTGTTCCGTGTCGCCCGGCTTGGCGGCGTACGTCTTGACATGCGTCTCGAAACGCCCGAGCCCCGCATCGAGCGCGCTCCTTAGCGCAAGGGCCGAATGGCGGCGCGTGGCAAGTTCGCCGAGGACAGTGGCAAGGAACGGGACTTCCGCCAATTCGGCCTCGGTGAAATCGTCGAGCGAGAATGCGAGCGTGAGGTAGAACACGCCCTTGGCCCCGGCCGCCGGAAGTATCGTCTCCACGCCGGACGTCTTTCCGACGCTCTGCCTGCGTTCCTTGCCGCGCCGTGGCATGTCGGCCAGCGACAGGACGGGCAGCTTGGCGAGATCGTCCGGCGAATCCACCTTGTTCCGGAACGCGTCCACCTTGGCCATCTCATCCTTTACGCGGGCCTTCTCGGCATCGCTCCAGCCAGCGAGAGTCTTGGCGAGGACGGCCTTCTCGGCCTTCACGCGTTCGTCCGCAAGCGTGGCGGACGGTTTCATCGTCAGCATCGAGTGATGCGGATTCTCGACGAACGTCTCGACGAGGAATTTCTCGAACCAGCCCGTGCCGATTTTCGCGCGCAGGTTGCGGAAGCTGTCGGCCGTACGGAAGGCATCGGCGGGATCGCCGCCGTAGAGCCACTGGTCCATGGCGGCGTCAAGGAACTTTATGCCGCACGTCCCGCCGCCGGAGAACAGTTCCCGTACCTTGAACTCCTGGCGGTCGAGTATCGCCGCAAGCCGCTCGTGGTCGAGTCCTTTCGCGGCGAGCGCGGACAGCGTATCCTTCATCGTGCGGCGGAACTCGTCGGCCTTGCCGTCGGGGACGTGTTTCGCTATGAGGAACGCCGCCTGCTGTATGAACGAGAAGCCGCCTATGCTGACATCCTCGCAAAGTCCCTTCTCAAGCAGGGTCTTCTTGAGCGGCGCTTCGTTGGAACCGGCGATGGCTTCGGCGAGCACCGCGAAGGCGAGCCCCTTTTCGGTTTCGTTGAACATGCCGTAGATCCAGGCGTCGGCGAGTATCGTCTTGTCTGCGGCGGACTCGCCCTTGCCGATGGCGTACTCGATCGTCGCCGAACGGGAAACCGGCTTCTGCACCGGTATGTCGGCGTCGATGCGCTGGCGGTCGAATGCGGAAAGGTAGGAATCGAGACGCGCCAGCGTCGCATCGAAATCGATGTCGCCATCCAGGAATATGCGCGCATTGGAAGGATGGTAGTGCTTCAGGTAGAAGGCGCGGTACGCATCGAAGGTCAGTTCGCCTATATGCTCCGGATCGCCGCCTGAGACGAAACGGTAGAAGTTGTCCGGGAAGAGCAGCTTGCCGGTCTCGTAGAACGCGACCGTATCGGGATTGGCGTAGGATCCCTTCATCTCGTTGTAGACGACGCCGTTCCTGACGAGCGAGCCATCCTTGTCGAATTCGTAGTGCCATCCCTCCTGGCGGAACATGACGGGATCCTCCACGCTGCGCGGATGGAACACGGCGTCGAGATACACGTCCATCAGGTTCTGGAAGTCGTGCTCGTTGCGGGAAGAGACCGGGTATACGGTCTGGTCGTTGGCCGTGAACGCGTTGAGGAAGGTGGCGAGCGAACTCTTGAGCAGCTCGACGAACGGCTCCTTCGTGGGATACTTCGCCGAACCGCAAAGAACGGAATGTTCGAGGATGTGCGCCACGCCCGTGTCATCTTCCGGCAGGGTGCGGAACGAGATGCCGAAGGTCTTGTTTTCGTCCGGACGTTCAAGCCAGGCGAGCTGCGCCCCGTTCTTGGCGTATTCCATGCGCCAGAGACGTCCGCCGACCTCCGGCAGATCCGCGATCTCCTTCAGGGTAAAACCATGCCTGACATCGCCCGGCTTCATCATCGACTGCATCTTTCCTCCTGTACCTGTGCAGCCGGCGGCCATGGCCGCTAATGCAACTGCCGAAAAAATTCTAGTATTCATGGCGGTCATTATACCACAATGCAGGCGAAAGATGAAGGATGAAAAGCGGAATGAACATATTCCGCCGGTCGACTAGCCGTTGACCAGCATGAACGGCTGGGAGAACAGCACTTCTTCGGAACCGTCGCCGGCATACGCCTTCACGCGCGCAAAGATGTGATGGCGGGGACCTTGCCAGTACGCCTCATCCTCGACCGTCCACGAAACCTCCATGCCATTCTGCTCCTTCACGACGCCGCGCGAGGTGATGACCTCGAATCGCGCGGGCTTGTCCGTAGCGGCGGTCACGGTCTTTCCGTCGAACGCGATGCGCGTGAACGCCAGTTCGTCCAATCCGTTGAGCGCGCCGTAGAAGTTGCCTTCGCGATACGCCTTCAGGCAGGCGTGGACGGTCTTCTCCTGAACGCACAGCACGTTCACGCCGAAGACCTTGTTGTCGATGTGCCAGTCCGGCACGAAGAATCCGAAACACTGGCGCCCGGTCGAAAGCGCCCAGTCCCAGTAGTTCTCGCTGTTATGGCCGCTGTCCTCGATGACCTCGATGCCCAGGACGCGCGGGTCGTGGTCGAGGATCTTGAGCATCAGCTCGCGGTCGAGCTTGGTCCAGGACGGATGGTTGATCGTAACACCGCCGCCATCGGGATGGATTAGGCCCGCGATCATGCGGTCGATCGCCGTGCCCCAGAACTCGCCGGAGCCATAGTGGTAGCCATGCGAGAAGGTCTTCGCAAAGTTGTGCGCGTCGAACGTGCCCGACGCGAACGCGGAGCCAGGTGCGCAAATATGCAGATTCGCCGCCCACCTCCCGTTCGCCAGCCGGAAACTGTGGTGTTCGGCGTTTGGCGCCTCAAGGACGCCGGGGGGCAGCGGCTTGAAGATCTTTTCTCCTTCGACGAACGGATATTTCGCCGCCCATGTCGGGTTTTTCGCCGCCGCATTCGGATCCAGCGTATCCTTCCACGGCGCGACGATCTTGTTCCAGTCGAACGGCCCTTCCACGCGCTTGCCGTCCACCATGACGGCGTGATCGTGATGAAGCCGCCAGTAGTTCCTCGTCATCTTGGCAAGCGGCCACCATGGTGCACTTGGATAATAGTTCGAGAGCGTGAGAAGCCCGAACCCGCGCTTGAGATAGACATCAAGCGCACGCTGGTTCATGCAGTGCCCGTGCGAAGTCGTCTTGACCCTGATTACCCTGGACCAGTCCAGTCCCGTGTAGGGACGGCGGTTGCGCGGCGGCACGTCGCGCGCGACGATTCCGCCGGCAGCGGGAGAGCGACTTGCCGCGGCCGCTGCGTCGCACGAAGACATACGCCCGCCCATCACCGCGCCAGCCGTACCCAACATCATGAAATCTCGTCTTGTCATGGTCGGTATTATACAACATTCGCGCCGATCTGGTCAAACGGTACCCAACCAACGAAAAGCGGCCTCCGCGGCATGGCGAGACCCGAAGGGTAATGACAGAGACGTGTCCGGGGACGTTCAGAAACTTGCCGAGATGCGGATACCGCCGTAGAAATGCCAGCTCTCCGTGGCGTGTTCGCCCCTGTAGGTGAAATCGCGGGCGGCATCGCGCAAATGGCGGTCGAAGATGTATTCGCAATAGGCTGCGTATGGTGCAATCGTCAAGAACGATACCGGCCGCCATTCAAGCGAGACGCACAAGGTGGTGTCCATGAGACCGCACTCGTTTACGCCAATATATGGTTCCACGCGATCGCCATCGCCCCAGCCCTGCGACAGGTCTAACCGCAGCGCAAGCATAGGATCGGCGTTTTCTCCCCCTTCGGTCGCATCAATCAGGGGAAACGCATGGCCAACGCCAAGGTTGAGATACACGCCATGGTCGCGTTCGACATCAAATTCCGCCACGAACGACGGCTCCAGCCACAAATCCGGCAACGAGGAATATAAATAGACCAGCTGCGTATCGGGGTTGCCATTCACCCCGCCGGACTTGCATTTGGCGAAGCGCGGATGGTATTCATACTGGAACCCTGCGCCAAGCCGGACTGCAAAAGGAAGCCATCCGTACTCCTCCGGATTGAACGTGTGGATGAGGCGGACATAAGGATCGAACTCCTGGTACTGCCAGGCGCGGTCGCCATAGCCCGGCGAGGCGCGGTGTTTGCGCGCGCCCCAGTCCGTGGTGTCGATATAGGCCATGAATCCGCACGCCACCCAATCGAAGAACGTAAGCGACCAGTCGGGGATGACTACCGGCTCGCGATTGATGCCCAAGCCGTAGAATATCTCGCGTGAGGCAAAGTCAAAGGAAATGTCGGCCTTGACAAAATCATTCGTGCCGAAAGCCTCCGCCGTAAATGTCATCACAATGGCGCACGCACCCGCAAAACACCTTATCGCTCTCATTTTCCATTCTTTCATCGCAGTAATCGCAGTATCACAGGGCCGAAAAGGCCTGACGCACAATTTTCTCCGTCGTAGTCACGCTGCTTAAACTCATACGTAAGACATGGGGGATACTTACGTGCGATTCGCTGGCGGATGGTTGGATCGCCAAGCTGATTGGACAGCAGATTCGCGACTGTCACCTCTAAGACATTCCTGCCTTTCGCAACATTGACATCAAAGTGGAACGGCCCGAAAAAACGAGCTCCCGCATCTTTGCCGTTGAGACTCACTGAAGCGCTCCAGCCGACATTTCCGAGGTCAAGCCTCGCAGAAGCGGAACGAGGCGAATCGAACTCGACGCGATAGATGGCCTTGCCGCTAAACGTCGCGCCAAACATCTGACGCCAATCACCTAGGTCGCACGGTTGCGCCTTGTCGTAGCAGGGCTTGAGTTCCAATTCCTCCTGTCCCGCCTCATGCGACACGAGGCGCCGAACCGTCCAACTTTTGTCCAGCTTAATTTCACCGGCAAACTTTCTGGGCAAATTGGCCGGGGGAAGGTCTTCCCCTGCATAGTAGATTGCGGATTCACCACCTTGAAACGTACGCGAGACGATACCGTTCGTGGAGACCAACTCGTGCATGTCCGTGTCGGGATCGTAGCGGACGACGTGGCCACCCTCCGTGAATTTCAACGTAGCGTCATTTTGCCAGGTGTATTCATTCATGACAAAATAGGCATGGCGACGACCTTCGATGCGCTTCATTACCCGCATGTCCGTCGCGCCACTTCCTGATATGGAAAGGGTGCGCGGTATGGCGGAAAGATCGTCCAGACGCGCGACAATGCCGCCTGCCTTGTGAAATTCGTCCAACCGTGCCTTGGCTACGGGCAACATCCACTTGTCCGTAGGCAGCACCACGGCGGCGTATGCCATCTCGCCAATCTTCAATCTGCCGCCCGGCAGCACGGTAGCGGCGGCAATGGAATCATCATCGATGAAATCATAATCGCAGCTTAGCCGATCCAACGCAGCGGCGGCGGCATAATGGCTCCATACGGCCGCCTCGCGGTCGGCCCCTCCTGCCCATATTCCACGCACATCGTACAGCACGGCAATTTCCGCGCCGGGACAACCGCGCGACATCGCGGCACAAGCACGCGTTATGTAGCCGAACCAGTGCGGCTGCATATCCCAGCTGGGATTGACGTTTCCGTTATGCGGCTCGAACAGAAGCATCCACTGCCGTGCGTAAGACATGGCCAGATAGCCGAACACGAACGTGTTGATGCCGCGCACAAGCTGATAGTCAACAATCCACTTCATCTGCCAAGGCGTCATGGAATCGCCGTAGATGCCGAATGTCTCGGACAGTGCGTACTTGCCACCCTGTTGGTGCATTATCGACGATGCGTAGCGGGGAAACGGCCGCCCTGTTTTCTCGCGCGCCACGTTATACGGGAATATCTGCCGCCATATCGCGTCAACACCCGGCACGTCCATCGCGCGAAGACTGCGCATCATGCTGCCGAATCCGTAACGTGCCATATTCTCCGGCAGATCCTCGCCGGCGAGATGTCCACCGGACATCATGCCGTGCGCATGACACCATTTCTGAATCGGTGAAAGATAGCGTTCCACGAACAGGTCGGCCAGGACGTCGTGATAGTCTATGCGAAGACGAGCCAGCCGATCGTCGCTCTCGTCTTGTCGCCGCAGCATCTCCTCCACATGCATCATGAGGTCGTATCCCTTTTTCGCCCTGAATACCTCGGCGAAGTCAGATGTCCATGTCAGCGAAGTACCCCGATAAACACCTTGATAGGCCGGCTCGTCCGTGAACGCAACGCGCACGGCACGGCCGATCTCATCGCCTACCGCATTTGCCGTAGCGACATGCACCAGTTCCAGATAACGCTCCGGTGCGCCCTTTTCTATTATGGACGGATAGTCCGGGTTTCGATGCCAAGGCGCCGAATACACGCCAAACGGCTGTTTGCCGTCTTTCCCATAGCCGATACGCCTTACATTGAAGCGACCTTCCACGTCGCCGGCCATGACCTTTCCACAGGCTCCGCCGGACGGCCATCCGCCTTCATCATAGAGATAACAGTGCATCCCCAGCTCGCTTGCACGCTTCGCCACCTTCGCGAATGCGTCGAGAAAGCCAGGGGACAGGTAGTCTGGTTCCATCGCCGTCGTGAACTGTCCGGGACGAAATACCTTGGGGAACGGATGCACGCACACGTTCCTTAAACCATGCGCATGCATATCCTCCAGCTGGGCGATCAGCACGGACGGCTCAAGCTTCGCGTTCCACATCCAGAAGAACGCGGGCGAGAACATCGGATCGTCCGCCGCCAGCGCAACGCCCGCAACGAGCGCGGCCGCTACAGCAACAAATCGCCCCATGGCCTATTTCCCCTTTTCGGAAAGCTGTTCAATGGCGCGTGCGAGTTTTTCGCGGTGCGTCTCCATGTGCGACGGATCGGCGGAATATGCGTCAAGATCCGTATACACCGCCTTCGGCACGGCCAAAAGCGGATTCTTGGGGTCGAGCCGCTTGAGCATCGCGAAGTATTCGTAGTCCTCGATGCTGTCGCGCAGCAGTTCCATACGGTAGCAGGTGACGGGGCCTTCCAGA
>JAEEGL016158356.1_pt1 | contig 20723 bp, 17 predicted proteins | sample 9134231 | NCBI WGS metagenome assembly JAEEGL01 (sample SAMN16246548, study PRJNA631951) | gut metagenome | biome: gut microbiome; feature: rumen; material: fiber-attached | host: Bos | place: Iran: Karaj | collected 2018-10
AACAGACGGTTTTTCTAAAGACTGCTGAGCCGGCGCTTCGCCTCAGAGAACATCAGCTTGATGCGGTTCAGCTGGTTGACCTCGCTGGCACCGGGATCATAGTCCACGGCAGCGATGTTCGCTCTGGGATAAGCGCGGCGCAGCGCCTTGATAACGCCTTTGCCGACAACATGATTCGGAAGACAGGCGAAAGGCTGGATGCAGACGATGTTGTCCACCTGCTCAGTCAGAAGCTCGGCCATTTCACCGGTGAGAAACCAGCCCTCTCCATATTGGTTGCCAAGGGAGAGAAATGGCTTGGCAAGTTCCGCAATCTGTTCAATGGGCATGGGCATCTCAAAACGTCGGCTTTCTCCCAGCGCCTGCAATGCGGGAGCGCGGAGGGTACGGATGGCGCGGACACCGAGCCATGCGGTGGCGGAGGAGGTCCAGGGTTTCCCGAGAAACTTATGCCTGTAATCATTGTTGTAGATACAATAGTTGAGAAAGTCCATCAGGTCCGGGACGACTGCTTCAGCGCCCTCCTGCTCCAAAAGGTCCACCAGATGGTTGTTAGCCAGGGGCATGTACTTGACCAGTATCTCACCTACAATACCGACCCGTGGCTTTCGGAGTGTTTCATCGATGGGAAGAATGTCAAAGCGGTGGACAATTTCGTGACAGAGGGAACTGTAGCTCTCCCGGCTTTTTCCTGTCAGAGAGGCAACACAGCGGTCCCGGAGCTCAGCATGAAGGGCATTGGCAGAACCCGCCTTGCACTCATAGGGACGAACCCGATAGAGGCAACGCAGAAACAGATCTCCGTAAACGATGGCTTTGCCAGCACTGAGAATCAGCTGAGGGGAAAGGCGAAATCCCTCGTTCTTTTCCATCCCATTGGCATTGAGAGAAATAACAGGGATATGCGAAAGGCCGGCTTTGTCCAGCGCACGGCGGATGAAACTGACATAATTGCTCGCACGACAGCAGCCACCGGTCTGGGTCATGATGATGGCAAGCCGATCGGTGTTATAGTCGCCGGAGAGTACGGCTTCCATGATCTGCCCAACGACTGTCATGGCAGGGAAACAGGCGTCGTTATTGACATACTTGAGGCCGGTATCGATAGCGGCACGGTTGTCGTTGGAGAGAATCACCATATTAAATCCATACTTGCGGAAGACCGGCTCCAGCAGATCAAAATGGATGGGGCTCATCTGGGGGGCAAGGATGGTGTAACCCGCTTTCAACATCTCGCCGGTGAACTCCGTTCGGTGGTAAGCCACCTCATGGGGATGAGAGACGATATGCTTCGCCTCCCGTATGTTCATGGCAGCAATGAGGCTTCGAATACGAATACGGGCTGCGCCCAGATTATTGACCTCATCAATCTTCAGCACGGTATAAAGTTTACCACTGTTTTCCAGAATTTCACTGACCTGATCCGTGGTGACAGCATCCAGACCACAACCGAAAGAATTGAGCTGGATGAGTTCCAGATCCTCGCGTCGGGAGACGTATTCTGCCGCCGTATACAAACGAGAGTGATAGACCCACTGGTCATTGACCCGAACAGGCCGTGCAGGATCAAAGTCAATCGGCAGGCTGTCCTCCGTGAGAACTGTGAGGCCATATCCCGCGATCATCTCGGGGATGCCGTGGTTGATTTCCGGATCGATATGGTATGGACGCCCGGCCAGCACGATGCCGTGACCGCCGGAGGCCTCCATTTCTTTCAGAACACGAGCGCCTTCCATGCGAATGTCTTCCTTCGCACGCAGCTGCTCCGCCCATGCCCGATGGGTCGCCTCCCGGACATCAGACTCCGGGATCTGCCAGTGCTCAGCAAAGAAGGGAACAAGCCGGTCCGCTGCTGTCTTCTCGTCGGTCATGGCGATAAAGGGCCGCAGATACTGGATGTTTTTGTCAGCAACATCTTCGACGTTGTTTTTGAGATTCTCGGCGTAGGAGACCACAATGGGGCAGTTAAAGTGGTTCTGAGCATTTTTCGTCTCCTGATGCTCATAGAAGACGCAGGGGTGGAAGATGGTACGGAGTCCGCGATCAATCAGCCACTGGATGTGTCCGTGGGAGAGCTTGGCCGGGTAGCACTCCGACTCAGAGGGGATGGAATCCATCCCGCGCTCATAGAGCCTGCGAGAGGAGAAGGGAGATAATTCCAGGCGGAAACCAAGTTCCCGGAAGAGAACAGCCCAGAATGGATAATCCTCATAGATGCCCAGCACCCGGGGAATCCCCACCGTTCCTCGGGGCGCTTCATCCGGCTTCAGCGGCGCATAAGCAAAAAGGCGTTTGCGCTTAAAATCTACGAGGTTTGGTGCCTTCTTCCGTTCAACGTCGTCACCGAGCCCGCGCTCACACCGGTTGCCTGTGATATGCCGACGGCCTCCGGGGAAGGTGTTGACCGTCAGAAGACAGTTGTTCTGGCAGCGACCGCAGTGGCGTGTCTCGCTGGTATACTGGAGATTCAGCAGTTCTTCTTTGGAGAGAATGCTGCTCTGCTGACCAAAATAATGAGATCTGGCGATCAGTGCCGCACCAAAGGCGCCCATGATACCGGAGATGTCGGGACAGATGACTTCTACGCCGGAGATCTCTTCAAAGGCGCGGAGCACGGCTTTGTTATAGAAGGTACCGCCCTGAACAACAATATGAGACCCCAGTTCGGCCGGATCGGTGAGCTTAATGACCTTGTACAGTGCGTTTTTAATGACCGAATAGGCAAGACCGGCGGAAATATCCTGGACACAGGCACCTTCTTTCTGGGCTTGCTTGACGTTGGAGTTCATAAACACCGTGCAGCGAGTGCCCAAATCGACAGGATTATCGGCAAAGAGAGCTTCCTTTGCAAAGCCTTCAGCGGTAAACCCGAGAGAATTCGCAAAATTCTCCAGGAAAGATCCGCAGCCGGAGCTGCATGCTTCATTGAGCAGAACGTTGTCCACCGAACCATTGTGAAGGCGGATGCACTTCATATCCTGGCCGCCGATGTCCAGCACGCAGTCCACCTGAGGGTCGAAGAAGGCGGCAGCAGTACAGTGAGCAATGGTCTCAACCTCGCCCTCATCCAAATTGAAGGCGGTCTTCAGCAGCAATTCCCCATAACCGGTGGAGCATGAGCGAACGATGCGGGCATCCTCCGGTAAAACGGAGAAGAGTTCTCCCATGGCACGGACCGCAGTACGGACAGGGTCCCCCTTGTTGTTTGAGTAAAACGACCAGAGCAGCTCACCTTCATCACCGATGAGAGCGAGTTTGGTGGTCGTGGAACCCGCGTCGATGCCGAGAAAACAGTCGCCACGGAAGCTCTTGATCGAGCCCTTTGGAACCACAGCCGAGGCATGTCTAGTGCAGAAAGCGTCATAGTGCTCCTGCGAAGAGAAAAGCGGCGGGAGCCGCTTCAGTTCAAAAGCGGTCTGAACACCGGAGCGCAGCCGATCTATCAGAATGCCGATCTCCAATGGAGTGGTGTCTGTTGCACCGGGAACCGTCCCGGCAAGCAACTCAAGAGCAGTTCCCTGAGCTGCAAAGAGGTGGGAATCCGGCGGGTCAATGATCTGTTCGTCTGTGAGGCGCAAAGTACGGATAAAGGCTTTCTTCAATTCCGGAAGAAAATGCAGCGGACCGCCAAGAAAGGCAACATTTCCGCGGATCGGTCTGCCGCATGCCAGCCCGGAGATGGTCTGGTTTACCACAGCCTGGAAAATCGAAGCGGAGAGATCCGCCGTAGCAGCACCTTCGTTGATGAGAGGCTGGATATCCGTCTTGGCGAACACACCGCAGCGGGCGGCAATGGGATAGATCTGTGTCGCTTTCGCGGCAGCGAGATTAAGTCCTTCGGCATCTGTCTGCAGGAGTGAGGCCATCTGGTCAATGAAGGAGCCGGTGCCGCCTGCACAGACGCCGTTCATACGCTCTTCCGGAGAACCGGTGAAGTAGATGATCTTGGCATCCTCTCCACCCAACTCAATAGCCACGTCTGTCAGGGGAAAACGGGTGCGCAAAGCTGTGGCTACAGCGACAACCTCCTGCACAAAGGGAATCTGCATAGCCTGAGAGAGTCCAAGTGCTCCGGAACCGGTAATTCCCGCATTGAGCAGACAGTCACCTACTTTGGCCCGGGCATCCGAGAGCAGATCCGCAAGAGTCTCCCTGGTGTGGGCGCAGTGGCGCCTGTAGTCCTCAAAGACACGCTCGCCCAGCTTATCAAGGAGCACAAGCTTGACGGTAGTCGATCCGATATCGATTCCGGCATGGAAAGTCTGCATGAGAAATCACCTGCGAATAGAAATACTGTCACGAGAAAGAAATGAAGAAAAGTTGAGCATATTGACATATACCCAACTGTATCCAAGCAAAAAACAGAACAGAAGATGAACCGTGGAACAACCTCACACCAGTACTCTGAAACCAAAGAAATTATAGGTCTTTTCCGTTGTAATTTGTGAAATTAATATGAACTTCAAAAATTTTAACATTTTCTTTGCAGCCTGTTTTGCACGGAGCGGGATTAGCCAATGTCGCAGTAACCAGACAGAGAAAAGGAAAAGAAAGCGACGATGTCCCGGATAGGGGCACCGCCGCGAAAATACAAGAGTGAGAGAGATCTGATCCTGCAACACAGCAATTGCCTGCTGAGCAGGAAAAGTCAATTTCCTACGAGAATCAGTTCCGTCTTAGGCGCAAGAGTAATGACCTCGCTGCCCTGAGGCCGAAGTATCATGACATCCTCAATCCGGACACCGAATCTGCCAGGGAGATAGATACCGGGTTCTGCACTGGAGACCGAGTTTTCCGGCATGAGAACTTCACCGCGAGGATTGGCGAAAGGCGGCTCATGAATGTCAAGGCCGAGGCAGTGGCCGAAGCCGTGACCAAAATATTCTCCAAATCCAGCATCATTGATAACTTTGCGAGAGGCCTGGTCGATCTCTTTGCCCAAAATTCCGGAACGTGCGGCGGCGATACCGGCGAGCTGCGCTCTCAGGACGGTATCATAGACATTTTTCATCTCATCTGTAGCAGAGCAAACTGCAACAGTGCGTGTCATGTCGCTGCAATAGCCGTCCTTCAGGCTGCCAAAGTCCATGGTCACAAAATCGCCAGGCTGGAGAACGGCATCGCCGGGGACGCCGTGGGGCAGACTGGTGTTTTTGCCAGTGACGACAATCGGGTCAAAAGAATTGCCCTCGCTGCCGTACTTCAGCATGCGATAGACCAACTCTGCGGCAACTTCCTTCTCTGTCATGCCGGGGCGAATGATATGCAGGGTATCCTCCAGCGCTTTTTCACTGATGCGCTGAGCAGCGATCATGCTGTGCAGTTCATCCTCATCTTTGGAGGCGCGCAGTTCACTCATCAGATCACCGGCGGGCTGCAGCGTAAGGCCCAAAAGCTGTTCAAGGGCCTGATAATCGGCGTGGCAGAGCTTCCTGTCTTCTGCGGCGAGAACGGAGATCCCGGCTTCCGCCAGAACCGACTTCAGAAGACGAACTTTCGGATTCCGGTTATCATATAAAAGGATCTTTGCAACACTGGCGGCGGCGTTTTCAGCTGCTTCGATATAACGGGAGTCAGTAATCAGCCAGGCAGCTTCCCGGGACACCAGGACATATCCGTCTGTGAAGGGAAAACCTGCCGCATATCGCTGGTTCTTCTCATCCGTGAGCAGGATGGCATCCAGGTCGCGTTCAATCAGCTTCTTCTGAATTTGCAGAATGTGGTTCATATTCCGATTTCCTCCAATGAAGGCCGCGGTAAACTCACGATGAAGACGGAGCCCTGCGGCTTGTTATTTCCAACACGGATACTGCCGCCGTGGGCAATTACCGCATCATGAACAATGCTGAGTCCGAGTCCGCTGCCGCCGCTTGCACGGGAGCGGGCCTTGTCCACCCGGTAGAAACGGGTGAAGATGTTAAGCTGGTCCTCTTCCGGTATACCGATACCGGTGTCCTCCACGCTGAGATTCACAGTTTCGGAGTCCTGATGAAGACGGATCGTAACCGAACCGTCCGGAACATTATACTTGATAGCGTTTTCGGCAAGATTAAAGATCACGTGAGCCATGTCGTCTGGACTGCCCATGATAACGCAGCCATCGTCCAACTCTGAGGACAACTGTACATGCCTGTCGCGAGCAAGAGGCGAGAGCGCGGAAAGCGCGTCCAGGGTGATCTGTTTGAGATCCACGGGTTCAGGCACAACATGGACGCTGTCGTCAAGCCGGGAGAGATCGAGAAGCTTCTCCGTTGTGCGCTGCAACCGTCCTGCTTCCGTGCGGATGTCGGAGACAAATTCCCGCATGGTGTCGGTGTCCATCTGGTCTGCCTGGAGAATGCTGTCAGATAGAAGACGGATCGAAGCGAGAGGCGTCTTCAACTCATGAGAGGCGTCGGAAACAAAGCGGCGGCGCTGAGTTTCATTCAGTTCCAGCTGCTCTGTAAGAGCATTAAACTCGTGCGCGAGCTCACTGAGCTCGTCGTTGCCGGAGACCACATGACGATAGGTATAGTCTCCGCCAGCGACAGTATTCATGCTGCGGGTGAGGGCACTGAGCCGACGCAGGGTCAGCCAGGAAAACAGAAGTGCCAGCAGTAAAGCGAAGCTGCCGATTGCCACGGAAAGAACAGCAATGCGCTGTTGGATGGACAGAATAATACCGGCGCGTTCCGTGTCGTTCTCGAACAGTGAAACGGCACCGATAAGAGCAGTCTGGGTCCCAATGGGGACGGAGACACTGCTGGAGAAAGCAGCATTGGCAAAAACGGAACGAAAAACGCTGTGCCCCTCCAGCGCTGTGCGCAGGTCGGAAAGATCCGGAGGGTCACTTCCGTCATCATAGACAACATTACCGATCTCGTCTACAACAATGATCCGGTCAAAGCTGCTGAGGTCCAGAAAGCGGAATACGTCCGAGACCCCATCGTGGCTGAGACGTTCCAGACTGCCAAGCGCCGAGGATACGACGGATGCCTGGCCGGAGAGAGAGTTGCGTTTCTCCTGAAACACGGCATCACGGGAGGAGATGATGGGGTAGGTGTTCAGCAGAATTAACAAAACCAGCAAAATCGCCAGAATAAAAAGGATGAACTTAAATCGGAGAGAATGAGCCATACAATCAAGAAAAACAGAGCTTCAGTCTTCAGCTGTCAACAACGGGACTGAAGTAATATCCCACGCCCCACTTAGTCAGGAGCATTCTGGGCGCAGCCGGATTGTGCTCCAGTTTTTCGCGGAGGCGACGAATGTGGACATCGACGGTTCGTGTGTCTCCGAGATAGTCATATCCCCAGACAAGATCAAGGAGACGCTCACGGCTGTAAACCTTGCCGGGATTGCGCATGAGGAAGAGAATCAGGTCAAACTCCTTCATCGTAAGAACGACCTCCTCCCGACCTTTGAAAGCGCTGCGGCGGTTCACGTCCAGCATGATATGACCGCTGACGAGACGCTCAGACTGCTCATCCTCTGCAGAGGATGAGCTGCTGATGCTCGAACGGCGCAGCAGCGCACGGATTCTTGCTTTCAGTTCCAGAATATCGAATGGCTTGGTGATATAATCGTCAGCACCGGATTCAAACCCGATCAGAAGGTCGCTCCGCTCGCTGCGTGCGGTCAGCATGATGATCGGTACAGTTGAGAAGCTCCGGATTTCCTGACACGCTTCAAGACCGTCTTTCTCCGGCATCATAAGATCGAGGATGATAAGATTATATGCGGTTCTGCGCGCCATGTCCACAGCGGACTGACCGTCATAGCAGCAGTCTACTTCATAACCTTCGTTCTCAAGGTTGAACTTGATGCCCTTGACGAGAAGACGCTCATCGTCAACTACCAGGATTTTCATCGGGTCCTCCTTGCACATAGACATACTCACGGACGGCGGAAAGCGTTTTATCCCCAATTCCGGGCACCTCTGCCAACTGGTCTACTGACCGGAAGCGCCCATGTTCCACCCGCCATGAGACAATGGCTTCACTCAATGCAGGACCAATGCCGGGGAGATCCTTCAGCTCCTCCGCCGACGCAACATTGAGATCCAGACGCATATCCTCCGGCTCGGTATGACGGTCCGGATGGACCGTGATACCTGCCGGTGCGAAGGCGATGAAACGGAACAGCAGAAAAAGGAGAAATGCGAGGGTAGCCGAAAGCCCGAGCAACAGAGCAGTTCGATTTTTCATCTGTGATGACTCCAAATTGACTCCAAAAAAACGTTGCATTTCCTTCGGCTTATCTTTATAATAATAACTTAGCCTGAAGAACGGAAGCGGAAAGAAAATGCCCTGCTTCCTGTTTACTATACCACATTCCAAGGATAAACGGGAGTCCAAAATGAAAAAAATTAAGCTCTTGCCCCTGCTCCTGATATTCTGCATTGCGATGTCAGTGCAGGCTCCGTCCGCTCATGCGTCTCCGGCACCGGAGCTCAACGGGAAAAATATTGTCCTTGCCGATCTGAACACCGGCAGAGTAATCTACGAGAAGGACCAGGACACAGTTGTAACACCAGCAAGTCTGACAAAGATCATGACGGTACTGCTGGCAGTGGAATCCGTGGAACGGGGGGAACACAGCCTGGATGAAACCGTCACAGCAGGAGAGGACTGCCGTGCCGGTCTGGACGAAGAGAGCAGCAGTGCGGAGATCGTTCCCGGCGAACAGCTTACGTTCCGTGATCTTCTGTATTGCTCCATGATTCAGTCTGCCAGCGACGCCTGCAACGTGCTCGCATCTCTGATCGGTGGAAGCATCGACAACTTTGTCGCCATGATGAACGACCGCGCAAAAGAACTTGGCTGCGAGATCACACACTTTGACGATCCCAACGGCCTCTCCAACAACAACCAGACTACAGCCTATGAGATGTTCCTCATTACGCAGGAGGCCATCTCCCATGACTACTTCATGGTCGTCTGCAACATCGCTGATGTTACCATCCCCGCCACCAATGTCCACGAGGAGCGCGAGTACCACAACTCCAATGCACTGATCAGCAGCCAGTCGGTATACGGCGGTAACCGCTACCTCTACTCCGGTGCGGCCGGTGTCAAAACGGGTTATACCCGTGCTGCCGGCTACTGCCTGATCTCTACGGCGGAGAGGGAAGGATTGCATTTCCTCGCAGTTGTGATGGGCTGCGACGGATGGCTGAACGCCCATATCGAGGATTACCTGAACTTTGAAGATACCATTAAACTATATAACTGGGGCTTTGCAGACTTCTCGTATCGGAACGTGATCGACACAAATACACCGGTCTATGAGCTGGATGTGGAGCTGGCACAGGATAATGCCAAAGCGGTTCTTTATCCGCAGCAAAGACTGAGACTCCTGCTTCCGCGCGACACTACGGATGACGATGTGAGCCTGGATTTCAACATCTTCCAGACAGAACTGACAGCTCCGGTCAAGGCAGGAGAGATCCTAGGCGAAGCAGTCGTGAGCGTGAACGGAGAAATCTATGGAACGGTAAACCTTATCACGCGGGAGGAAGTCGACCTTGCACGCTCCGAGTACATGAAGAGACAGCTGAAGGACTTCTTCTCCAATCGCTGGGTCATTGGTGTGACGGCAGTGGTGCTGGTCGTCGCGGCACTCTATATCACGCTCCAGATCCGATATCGGAAGGCCCGGGAGAAGTATCTGGAAGAGCGGCGGCAGGCAGAGATCCGTCGCCGGAAACGGCAGAAAGAGTTCGAAGAGAAGCGGCGTGCCGGCTGGGACTTGTAAGGCTTGACAAGAAGTGATAAAATTATATTTTATGAAATTCTGATGTTTCAGGAGAAGCATCATATCATTGGAGGCAAAACAACAAAATGACAAGAATTGACATTTTTTCCGGATTTCTCGGAGCCGGGAAGACGACTTTGATCCGCAAGCTGATTCAGGAAGCATATCAAGGTGAGAAGCTTGTGCTGATTGAAAACGAATTCGGAGATATTGCTATCGACGGCGGATTCCTGCAGGATGCGGGTGTTCAGATCACGGAGATGAATTCCGGGTGTATCTGCTGCACGCTAGTGGGCGACTTCACCAAGGCACTCAAGAAGGTGATCGCGGACTATGCTCCGGACAGAATCCTTATTGAACCCTCGGGAGTCGGCAAGCTTTCTGACGTGGCCGCCGCGGTGGAACGTGTAGAAGATGCTAGGATCGGCTCTAAAGTGACGGTAGTAGATGCCGGCAAGGCAAAGATGTATGCTCGCAACTTCGGCGAGTTCTTCAACGACCAGGTAGTCAGCGCTGATCTCATCGTCATGAGCCGTACGGATACAGCCGGGGAGAAGAAGGTCCTCGAGGCGACAGAACTTCTGAAGAGCATGAATGCCGAGGCGGGCCTGATCACCACACCCTGGGCGGAGCTGGATGGAAAGCAGATTCTCAGCGCCATGCAGGAAAACGGCCTGCGGGCAGAGATGGAAGAGATGAAACATGAGCACGAGCATCACCACCATCATCACGATGATGACGAAGAATGCGACGATCCCGAGTGCGAGTGCCATCACCACCATCACGATGACGGCGATGAGGAAGAACACCACCATCACCATCATCACCATGATGACGACGAAGAATGCGACGATCCCGAGTGTGAGTGCCATCACCACCATCACGATGACGGCGATGAGGATGGACACGAACATCACCACCATCATCACCATCACGCCGATGAGATCTTCGGCAGCTGGGGCATGGAGACGCCGCGGAAATTCAGTGAAGAGGAGCTGCGCAGCAAGCTGAGCCAGCTTCAGAATGAGGAGAAGTATGGTTCAGTCCTTCGCGCAAAGGGCATCGTCAATGCCAGCGACGGCGAGTGGATCTATTTTGATTATGTCCCGGGTGAAACGGATATCCGCCGTGGTGCGCCTGCAGTGACCGGCCGCTTCTGCGTGATTGGTGCGAAGATTAAGGAAGAAGCATTGAAGGAGCTGTTCAGCATTGCGTAAGAAACAGGATATGCCGGTCTACCTGTTCACAGGATTCCTGGAGGCGGGAAAGACCAGATTTATTCAGGAAACGCTGGAAGACAAGCGCTTCTGCAATGGAGAGAAGACATTGTTGCTCCTCTGTGAAGAAGGGGAGGAGGAATACGCACCAGACGAATTTGCCTCCAGAACAGTACAGATTCGTACCCTGCTGGATCAGTCAGAGCTGACGCCGGATCGCCTGCTTGCGCTGGCGGATGAGACGGATGCAGAGCGTGTTGTGATCGAATACAACGGCATGTGGCTGCTGGATGTGCTGTATACCGCTCTCCCAGAGGGCTGGATGGTATATCAGGAGTTTCTCTTCGCCGACGCCAACACCATACTGCGTTACAACGATAATATGCGCCAGCTGGTCTATGACAAGCTGAAAAGCTGCGAGCTGGTGGTATTTAACCGCTTTAAGCCCGATATGGATAAAATGGAATACCACAAGCTGGTGCGCGCCGCCTCCCGCAGAGCGGACATCGCCTATGAGTACCCGGATGGGAAAGTGGAATATGACGATATTGTCGATCCGCTTCCTTTCGATCTGGACGCTCCTATTGTGGAGATCGGTGACGACGATTACGCAACCTGGTATCGGGATCTCTCGGAGGAACCCAAAAAGTATGAGGGAAAGACAGTCCGGTTCAAGTGCCGCGCACTGGTTCGACAGAAGCTGCCCTCCGAGACCTTTGTAGCTGGACGTCATGTGATGACCTGCTGTGTGGAGGACATCCAGTTTGCCGGACTGGTGTGCCAGTGGAAGGATGCCAAGACGATCCGGGATGACAGCTGGATGATTCTGACAGCCAGGGTAAATTTCAAATTCAACCGCGCCTATGGCAAGCGGGGCCCGGTTCTGACCTATCTCTCTGCGGAGCCCTGCGAAGCGCCGGAGCAGCCGGTTGCAACATTCTACTGATATGAAATACCGCTGCCTCGTGTTTGACCACGATGACACAACGGTAAACAGCACCGCAACCATCCATCATCCCTGTTTTGAACGGTTTCTAGAGGAGTATTATCCGGGAAGACAATGCGGCCTGGAGGAATACTTCATCAAGAACTTTTCGCCGGGCTTTATTCCCATGTGCCGGGAAGAGTACGGGATGGATGATAAAATGATTGAAATCGAAGGTCAGTTTTGGCGATCCTACGTCCAGGGAAAAATACCGAAGGCCTATGACGGAATTCGGGAGATCATGGAGGAGCAAAAACGACAGGGAGGTCTCATCGCCGTGATCTCGCACTCCTACCGGGACAATATCCTGCGGGACTACGAAGCAAACGGCCTTCCGGTGCCAGATTTGGCCTTCGGCTGGGAAATGCCGCCGGAAAAGCGTAAACCTGCCCTGTGGCCATTGAGGGAAGTTCTGCAGCGCTTTAACCTGCACCCGGAACAAGTCCTGATGATTGACGATCTGAAGCCGGGCTATGACATGGCCAGAGGATGCGGAGTGCCCTTTGCAGCCGCGGGATGGGCCAACGACATCCCGGAGATTGAATCTTTTATGCGTCAAAACTGTGACTTATACTTCAAACAGGTCCGAGAATTGGCAGAGTATCTTTTCAAAACAGTGGGGAAAGGAGAAGCGTGATCGTGGCACCTGTCCTTTATATCGTAATCCCATGCTACAATGAGCAGGAGGTTCTGCCGGTGACGGCGCCTCTGTTTCTGGAAAAACTGAACAGTCTGTCGGCAACAGGAAAGATCAGTCCGGAGAGCCGGATTCTGTTTGTCAATGACGGCAGCCGGGATGAAACCTGGAACATCATCTGCAGTCTCTCCAAGCAGGACGGCCACTATCTTGGAATCTCCCAGAGCCGCAACCGCGGCCACCAGAATGCTGTCCTGGCAGGGCTCCTAGAGGCGAGGGACCGCTGCGACATCACGATTTCCATCGACTGCGACGGCCAGGATGATATCAACGCCATGGATGAGATGGTCGAGCGTTATCTGGAAGGCTATGACGTGGTTTACGGCGTACGTTCCAGTCGGGAGACCGACAGCTTCTTCAAACGCTTTACGGCACAGAGCTTTTATAAGCTTCTCTCGGCTATGGGTGCGGAAGTTGTATACAACCACGCAGACTATCGGCTGATGAGCGCGAGGGTTTTGAAGGAATTTGCCAATTTCAAAGAAGTGAACCTATACCTGCGCGGGCTGGTCCCGCTGGTTGGCTTCCAAAGCACCACGGTGAACTATTCCCGTGCGGAACGAGTTGCGGGCGAGAGTCATTATCCGCTGAAGAAAATGCTCGGTCTTGCGGTGGATGGCATTACGAGCCTATCGGTGAAACCTCTTCGCCTGATCACCAGCTTTGGTGTGATTGTTGCCTTCATCAGTTTCATCGCCTGTCTCTGGGCACTGATTACCGCCCTCTGCGGCAAATCGGTTCCCGGCTGGGCAAGCATGACCTGCATTGTCTGTTTCGTCAGCGGTGTTCAGCTTATCAGCCTCGGCATTATCGGTGAATACATCGGTAAAATATACCTCGAAACAAAGGAAAGGCCCCGCTATATCATCAGTGAGCGGACAGACAACTGGGGTGTGGAAAAGTAAAAACAGGCATCTCAAAACGGACAATTTCTGAAAATTGGGGTAAAAGTGGGGGAAAAAACCCGAAAAATGCTTAAATAATCCTGCATTTTTGGGCCAAACTCTTGACGAAAAGCATAATTAGTTGTATTATTATGCTGTTTTACAGCGCCTTTTCCATCTTCTCTTTGAATGGAGGAACTTTTGAATGAGCGTGATTCCACAAGTAAAATGCCGCAGATGTGGGGAGAGCTTCTCTGCTCTGCGCAGCCGCTGCCCCAATTGCGGGACACGTCGCGTGTCGCAGAGCACGCGCACGCCGTCCCCCACCCCGAGCACAGTGAAGGGCACTGCGGCCTATGAGAGAGCCGAGACCAACACCAGATGGCAGATGATTTTCGGTCTGATTCTGGTGGTCGCTGTTATCCTTGCAGTGATTGTGATGGTGTCAACCAGTCTGAACGGGCTGGATAACCAGAGCGGCAAAGGGAGCAACAACAATATCGTTGCAACCCCGACACCCACTGTGAACACCGCTCCGACAGTTGAGCCGCCTCCGACGCCGACGCCCACACCGACACCAACTGTGGAAGGCATCAATATTCAGTGCTTCGGCACCGATGTCAAGGACGAGTTTACCCTAAGCCTGAGCCGTGACGCCGCCGGTATCACTCTGCAGGCCACTGTGCTTCCGATGGAGGTCTTCACCACCGAGAACACAAGAATCAGCTGGAAGAGCAGCGATGAGTCGCTCTTCATGGTAACCCCGAGCGATGACACGAGATCCTGCAAGGTTGAGATCCTGCAGACCTCCGCGACGCCGGGTGCACTGACAGTCACCTGCAATGACTATTCCGTCGTTCTGACGGTCCGCCTGGTCGGCTGAGAGAAGTGAATCACCAAAGCAGGGAGCCCGATTGGACTCCCTGCTTTCTTAAAGGGAGCATTCGTAATGAAGAAAATCATCGTTTTCGGAGGCGGAACCGGTCTGTCCGTTCTGTTGTCAGGTCTGAAGCAGTTTCCGATAGACGTGACGACAGTGATCACGGTCAGTGACAACGGCAGCAGTACCGGTGTTTTGAAAAAGGAGCTTGACATCCCGGCCGTGGGAGATGTGGGTAAGGTCCTGATCTCCATGGCCAATGTGGACGAAGATTTTATCAAACTGCTGCGCTACCGCTTCTCCAAAGACGGCAGCCTCTACAATCACCCGGTGCGCAACATCATGCTGGCAGCGCTCATTGACCTGAAGGGCAGTCTCTCCGAGGCGACCAATTACATGAGCAAGCTCCTGAACATCAATGGTACCGTACTCCCTCTTACCGAGGAGAAAGTAGAACTTGTCGGGAAAAACGGACGCAAGGAGTTTTTCGGCCAGGTGGCTGTCAGCCACAATGTGAAAAACATCAGAAAGCTGGACTATGATCACAGTATCCACGTGAGCGAGAAGGTGATCGAGAAGCTCGGTGAAGCGGATCTGATCGTCTTTTAGCCGGGAAGCCTTTATACCAGCATCCTGCCCCACCTGCTGTCTCCCGAAATGCTGAAGGCTCTAACCAAGGCCAGGGCTCCAATCCTCTATGTCTGCAATATCGTGACACAGCCCGGTGAAACCGACGGATACTCCGTCTCGGATCACCTGAAGGTTCTCAACGGCTATCTCAAGAAACGGAAGGTGGACATCGTGCTGGCAAACAACACACCGCCTGATCCGGAGATTGCCGAACGCTATCTGGAGACGGAAGGAAAAGAGCCGGTTCCTCTTGACAGAGAGGAACTGAAAAAGCTGGATGTGGAAGTGATTGAAGATGCCCTTCTGACGGTAGAGAATGGAACCATCCGGCACAATGCGCTCAAGACGGCTTTCCAGATCTTTGCCTTCCTGATGCGGCAGGAGACTTGAACCTGAATCAGGCTGCAGGTTCCAACCATTGAGCGAAACAGTCGGACTGATTACATAACAAAACAGCAACCTGTTTTAAGATAACAGATTGCTGTTTTTTGCTGTAATCATGAGAAACGATAAGCACTCAACGGCGACGTTTCCTGCGGCGTTTCTTGGCCGCGCTGCGCGCAGTACCGATGACCAGAATCAGATCCACAGGAAGAAGTGCCGAGAGCACAGCCATCAGCGGTGTCGGTGGAGTGAGATTGTCCAGAAACGAACTCTTACCGGCATTTTCCTCGTCGGTGTCGTCCTCAGATGTGGATACACTGGAAGAATTCTGCCCTCCGGTTCGACGCGTCGAGGTGAAGCCGCAGACCTCACAGACACCCTGTTCCACTTTGCCGTCCGTATCGGAATCCGACTGGATCTCGGTCCAGACGAAAGTGTGCAGAGCTTCGTCTGCAGCGGTGCTGCTTCCGTCGAGACTCGCATGCCAGTGACCGCGTGCGTCGTAACTCCATTCATCGGAGAAGACGGGCTCAGGAGTCTCCTGGACTTCTGGCTCCGGTGTGGTTTCAGCAGCCACCGGAGCCACAGACGGGATCGGCGTGGGAGAAGGAGCAGCAGAAGCGGCAGCGGCTTCCTGCATAGCGGCAAGACGGGAGGCGGAAGGGTTCACCGTGAGACGGGCGGGCTGTGAACGGGTCACATTGCCTTCACCCGCACCGATGAAGTCGCATACGACGCCCCAACCGTTGAGCTCATAGGGAATATGGCGGAGAATCAGCTTTGTGCTGCCGTTTCCGGAAACCTCCATGCTGTTATAGCTGTTTTTCAGCTTGTCCACGGGAATCTCGGAACGGCCTTCGGAATCCACCACAGACCATTGATAGTCTCTCGCATAAGAGCCGGAGACGACAAAGGAGGCCCAGCCACCCTCTTCAACCGTTTCATTTCCCGGATTCTTATATACCGTCGGAGCCCAGATCGCAGCAGTGTATTCACGGGTCAGAGTAACGGTGTTGTTCGCGGAATTAACAAAAGAGGTAACAGCACTGTTGTTTAGATAGCAGGCTACATTCGGATCAATGGTATAGCCGGCGTTCACGCCGATGTTGATCTCAAGCTTGTAGGTCTCGGTGTTGAAGGCGCCGGATACGGGATTGCCATTCACATCAAACCAGCCGGCGCTGATGATATAGCAGCCCGGTGTGCTGGTGGCGACCGTAATGAGTGCCGGATCAACCAGAGCGACCGGCGTTGAAGACAGAGTAGTCAGAACTTTGCTGATCACAACATCGTCCGCGGAAGCCTCAGCGGGTAACGAGACTGCGAGTGTCAGCAAAAGAGAGAAAACGGTAAGGAGTGTAAGCAGACGTTTCTTGTATGCCAGCATAACTTCCCCCTTCTGAAATATGACGAAAGACGGGGAGACCCCAAAATCTCATCAACTTATCATATAATATAGATAAAAATAATTATAGTATTGTTCTGGCGAATGGTCAAGTAAAACTTCCAGATCTTGGGCAAAATGTCAAATAAAACACAAAATATATGATTTGTCAGAAACTTATCTTGGCAAAACAGACAAAATGCTATGGACAGAATCGGTTAGGATATGATAAAATGACATTTGTAATTTTTTTGGGAAATCATTTGACGAGGTGAAGCATATGACCCATACGTTTAAGGGCGGTGTTCATCCCAACTACATGAAGGCGCCACAGGTGCCGATTTCTGTAGTGACGCCGCCTGCACAGGTGGTTATTCCGATGGTCCAGCACATCGGCGCACCCTGCAAGCCCCTGGTGGCAAAGGGTGACTATGTCAAACTGGGCCAGAAGATCGGGGAGAACCCCGCACCTGTCTCCGCGCCGGTCCACGCTTCCGTTTCCGGAACAGTTGTTGCGGTGGAGCCGAGACCGCATCCCCTGGGGGATATGGTTATGTCGGTTGTCATTGAGAATGACTTTCAGGATACGCCATGCGAGGATCTGGCTCCACTCACGGAAGAACAGCTGAGAGACCCTGAAGCGATTCTTGCGCGGATGCGCGAAGCGGGCGTTGTCGGAATGGGCGGAGCGATGTTCCCGACGGCATTCAAGGTCCGCAGCGGTGTCGGCAAGGTCGACAAGCTGATCATCAACGGCGCAGAATGCGAGCCCTACCTCAACGGCGACCACCTGACCATGCTCAACTTCCCGGAGCAGCTGCTGAAGGGGATTGAACTGGTTCGGATCGCGAGCAATGTGGACAAAGCGTATTACGGCATCGAGGTGAACAAACAGGACGCCATAGACCTGCTCAATTCTCTGCATCCCGAGCAGTACGGCATCGAGATCGTTCCCGAGGCGGTTAAGTATCCCCAGGGCGGTGAGAAGATGCAGATTAATGCCGTAACCGGACGAGAAGTCAAGCCAGGCGGGCTGCCTTCCGGAGTCGGCTGCACGGTGGTCAGCACCCGTACCTGCTATGCGATCTACCAGGCCTGCTATGAGGGTAAGCCGGTGATTGAGCGTATCGTGACGGTGGCAGGCAGCGCTCTGGACGGCCCTCACAATGCTCTGACCCGTGTCGGAACACCGCTCGGCTATCTGGCTGAGCAGTGCGGCGGTTTCGTGAAGGACCCGAGGAAGATCGTTTTGGGCGGACCGATGATGGGCATCTGCGCTACCAGTTTTGATGCTCCGACCATCAAGGGCACAGCTGGCGTCCTGTTCTTCACGGAAGAAGAGGACCGCATGGTGGAGAACCCCCAGTGCATCCGCTGCGGCAAGTGCATCACGGTCTGTCCCATGAAGCTGGAGCCGGTCTTTATGTACATGTACTACAGCAAGGGCGACTATGAGAACATGGAAAAGTACCATGTGATGGACTGCTTCGAGTGTGGCAGCTGCTCGTTCAACTGCCCTGCAAGAATGCCGCTGACCCATGCCTTCAAGACGGCCAAGCTCATGTTCCAGGCCAAGAGTGCCAAGGAGAAAGCCGAGGCTGAGGCCAAGGCAGCAAAGGAGGCCCAGAAATGAGCGACAAGAAAGAAAGAATCATTCTGGATGTAGCGTATCAGCCGCAGGTCCGTACCAAGACGGATACCCGCAGACTGATGCTTGATGTCATCATTGCCCTGATACCAGCGATCATCGTCGGTGTTCTGCAGTTTGGTGTACAGGTTCTGCTGATCATCCTGACCAGTGTCTGCTCCGCCGTTTTCTGGGAATGGGCCTATCGCAGGCTTTTCAAGAAGGAAGCGAGCATCGGTGATCTCTCGGCTGTACTGACGGGCCTTTTGCTGGCACTCACAATGCCCCCCACCGCACCATGGTGGCTCCCGGTAGTCGGGACGTTCTTTGCCATCGTCATTGTAAAACAGCTCTACGGCGGCATCGGCAAGAACTTCCTGAACCCCGCTCTCGCAGGCCGTGCATTCCTGTTTTCCAGCTATGCCACCATCATGGCGACCTGGAGCATTCCCAACGCACTGAGCGGAACCGTGGACGGTGTCACCATGGCGACGCCGCTCTCCGGCATGTACGGAGACGGTCTTCCGGCTTATTTCACAGTCAAATCCATGTTTATGGGCTATCTCCCCGGATGCATCGGAGAGATCAGCGCTTTCGCCCTTCTGCTGGGCGGTGCCTACCTGATCTGGCGTAAGGTTATCTCCTGGCGGATTCCGGTCGCTTTCATCGGGACAGTCGGTCTCCTAACCCTGATCTTCGGCAAATCCGGCTATGGCAACGGACAGTGGATGCTCATGAACCTTTTCTCTGGAAGCCTATTCCTCGGCGCATTCTTCATGGCAACGGATTATGCCACCAGCCCTGTTACCCTGAATGGCCAGCTGGTCTTCGGTGCTGGCTGCGGTCTGCTTACCGTGCTGATCCGCTACTTCGGCGGCTTCCCCGAGGGCACGACCTATGCCATCCTGATCATGAACCTCTGCACCTGGGCAATCGACAAGGCATTCCATCGTCATCAGTTTGGTGTCAGCAAAGCGGACATCGCCTTCCAGAAAGCTGAAAAGCTGGCGGCAAAGGAGGCGTGGAAATGAACAACAAGATTCTGAAGCTTGCGATGGTACTGTTCCTGATCTGTGCGGTCACCGCAGGCGTACTCGGCATTGTCAATGCACTGACCTGGGAGCGGATCGACCAGATTACCCACCAGAAGGAATACGAAGCCTATGCCGCGGTACTGGGATCCGATTCTGGCTATACGGCAGTGGAGTTTGACAAAACCGCGTTCCCGACGGTTGACAGTGTCAATCAGTCCAACGACGGCAACGGCTATGTCGTAACTTCCACATTCTCCGGTGCCCAGGGCAGCATCACCATGGCCTGTGGTGTGGACAACGATCTCAAGTGCACCGGCATCTCCATCATTGAGCACTCTGAGACCTCCGGTCTCGGTGCAGTGGCGGCTTCTACTTCCTCAGCAGGTGAAGCCTTTCGTGCGCAGTTTGTCGGACAGGATGCCAGCATCGCCCTCTCCAAGGCGGGCGGCAGCATCGACGCACTGGCCGGTGCGACCATCACATCCACCGCGGTCACCAACGCGACGGCGAATTCCATCGCCTGTGTTGCATCTTTGGGTTAAGGAGGACAGGACAGTATGAATCGAAAACAACAGTTCAAAGAAGGCCTGATCACCAATAACCCGGTTCTGGTTCAGCAGATCGGAATGTGCGCCACGATGGCTATCACCACTACGCTCTTCAACGGCGTCGGTATGGGACTCTCCGTCCTGATCATCCTGACCTGCTGCAACGTAGTTGTTGCGGCGCTGCGCAAGATTATCCCGGATGAGATCAGACTTGCCATCTTCGTGGTCGTGATTGCAGGCTTCGTCACTATTGTGGACCTGCTCCTGCAGGCTTTTATCCCCGCACTGAGCGCGGCACTCGGTGTCTTCATCCCCCTGATCGTCGTCAACTGCATCATCATCGGCCGTGCAGAGGCCTTCTGCCAGAAGAACACCGTGAAGGACAGCTTTTTCGACGGCATCTTCCAGGGCCTAGGCTATACCTGCGTGCTGATCATCATGTGCGTGTTCCGTGAGCTGGTTGGCTCCGGACGCTTCGGCGGTGGTCTGATCGACATCGCAAACGGCTTCCGCTTCACGCTGGACGGCACCGGCGGCGGAATCCAGATCTTCCCGGAGGAATTCGGCGCGTCCATTATGAATCTTCCCTTCGGCGGCTTCCTGACACTGGGCCTCCTGATCGGTCTGATGCAGTATGCGCTGAAGCAGCGCGAGAAGAAAAAGAGAGAGGGCGAACGCGCAGCCAAAGAAGCTGCTGCTTTGAAGGAGGTTGAAGAGT
>JAEEGL015738121.1_pt1 | contig 20722 bp, 18 predicted proteins | sample 9134231 | NCBI WGS metagenome assembly JAEEGL01 (sample SAMN16246548, study PRJNA631951) | gut metagenome | biome: gut microbiome; feature: rumen; material: fiber-attached | host: Bos | place: Iran: Karaj | collected 2018-10
TGGTCAGATTCAAATAGAACAACTATGATTCGTATTCCTGCAGCACGTGGTGGAAAAACTCGTACTGAGGTTAGATCAGTTGACGTTGCTGCAAATCCATATTTAGCAATTGCTGCTATATTAGCTGCAGGCTTAGATGGCATTAAAGGATCTAAGAATGTTAGTCATTTCGCTCCAATCTATGATGATTTATATAGAATGGATGATGAAGGAAGAGCATCTTTAGGTGTAGATTCACTTCCAGCAGATTTAAATGAAGCAGTTAAATCATTTAAAAAAGATTCTGTTATTTTAGAAGCAATGGGTGAGCATGTTTCAACAAAGCTTTGTGAAGCAAAGACTCAAGAATGGAATGAATATCGTCGTCATGTATCTGAATGGGAAATCAAAAGATACATCAAGAGATATTAATCTTTTACAAAATTAAATTCTAGTTTTTAAAATAATCGAGTTATAAATTGAATTAATTTTTGATTTTATAACATAGTTTTGAATAAAATTCGAAAACCAAAATAAAAACACGATTTTTAAATTATTAAAAAACCGTTTTCTCGAATTTTTATACATTTTTATGTTGACTTTGAGTTATTTTTAATAGTATAATAAAAGAAATTTTGATAAGCCAATAAAGTGACTATAGAAGGAATCTTAATTTAAAGAGAGTAATCGGCTGGTGTAAGATTATAATTAAATCCTTTGAATCTACCACTTTGGTGAACCTAATCAGTTCCGTTTGCTACGTTACAGCTTTAAGGTGAGGTTATTCCTAATTTGGGTGGTACCGCGGATTTTATAATTCGTCCCTTTCACGAAAGTGAGAGGGACTTTTTGTTTATCAAAATTTGAAAGTCAAATAGAAGAAAGAAAGTAAAAGAATTAAAAAGAAAGTATGAGGAGATTATTATGGCAAGAGTATTTAATTTTAGTGCAGGTCCAGCAGTTTTACCAGAAGAGGTATTAAAGGAAGCAGCAGCAGAAATGCTTGATTATGATGGTTCTGGAATGTCTATTATGGAGATGAGCCACAGAACTAAAACTTTTGAAAAGGTTTTAAATGATGCTGAGGCTGATTTAAGGGAGATTATGAATATTCCTGATAATTATAAGGTTATTTTTGTTCAAGGTGGCGCAACAACACAATTTGCAGCTGTTCCTATGAATTTAATGAGTGCTAATAAAAAGGCAGCTTATATTGAAACAGGTAATTTCTCTAAAAAAGCATTCCAAGAAGCTAAAATCTTTGGTAATGCAAGAGTAGTTGCTTCATCTAAAGATAAAAATTATACATATATTCCAGATTGTAGTGACCTTCCAATTGAAGAAGATGATGATTATGTATATATTTGTGAAAATAATACAATTTTTGGAACTAAATTCCATACATTACCTAATACAAAGGGTAAACCACTTGTTTCAGACCAATCATCTTGCTTCTTATCAGAACCAGTTGATGTAACTAAATATGGTGTAATCTATGCTGGTGTTCAAAAGAATGTAGGTCCAGCAGGTCTTGCCATTGTTATTATAAGAGAAGATTTAGTTAAGGAAGATGCGGATTTACAATTCCCTACTCCTACAATGCTAAAGTGGAAAACACAAATTGATGCTAAAAGCTTATATAATACACCAAATTCTTGGGCTATTTATATCTGTGGAAAGGTATTTAAATGGATTAAGAAGCAAGGTGGTCTAGAGGCTATGAAGAAGCTTAATGAAAAGAAAGCTAAGATTTTATATGATTATTTAGAAAAATCTAAATTATTCAAAAATGAGGTAGAAAAGAATTCTCGTTCTATTATGAATGTTGTATTTAGAACAGGATCAGAAGAATTAGATGCTAAATTCGTAGCTGAAGCTAAAGAAAACAATATTGTAACAATTAAGGGTCATAGACTAGTTGGTGGTATGCGTGCATCTATTTATAACGCAATGCCAATTGAAGGTGTTGAAGCTTTAGTTAAATTCATGGAAAAATTTGAAAAGGAGAATGCTTAATATGAAGGCTTTTTGCTTAAATAATATTTCAAAGGTAGCCTTAAATACATTAAAGGCTCCTGATAAAACTGTAGAAGATATTAATGATGCTGATTCAGTATTAGTTAGATCTTTTGCAATGCATGAATATGAATTACCTAAAAATATTTTAGCAGTAGCTAGAGCTGGTGCTGGTGTTAATAATATTCCTTTAGAAAAATATGCTGAAGAAGGTGTAGTTGTATTTAATACACCTGGTGCTAATGCTAATGCTGTTAAGGAATTAGTTATTGCAGGTGCTTTACTTGCAAGCCGTGATATCGTTGGTGGTATTGAATGGGTTAAGGAAAACGCAAATGATGAAGCAATTGCTAAAACAGCTGAAAAGGCTAAAGCTAAATTTGCAGGAACAGAAATTTTAGGTAAGACTGTTGCTGTTGTAGGTTTAGGTGTTATTGGTGTATTAGTTGCTAATGCTTTTGTTGAATTAGGTATGAAGGTTAAAGGATATGACCCATATTTATCAATCAACAATGCGATGAAATTAAATAAGAATGTTAAATATTATGAAAAGCTTGAGGATACAGTAGCTGGTGCTGATTTTATTACAGTTCATGTACCTGCAATGGATTCAACTAAAAAGATGATTAATAAGGCAGTGTTTGATAATGCTGCTGATGGTGCAGTTGTTCTAAATTTCTCAAGAGATACATTAGTTAACGAAGATGATTTAAAGGAAGCATTAGAATTTGGTAAGATTAGAAAATATGTAACTGATTTTGCTAATGCTAATGTTGTTAAATTCCCTAATACAATTATCCTTCCACATTTAGGAGCTTCAACAGAAGAAGCTGAAGATAATTGTGCTTTAATGGCAATCAATGAGCTTAAGGATTTCATTGAAAATGGTAATATTACTAATTCAGTAAATTATCCTGCTGTTAATTTAGGTGTTAAGCAAGCTCAAACTAGAATTTGTATTAATCACAAAAATATTCCTGGTCAAATTGCCCACTTCTCAGCTGTTATAAGTGAAAAAGGTGGAAATATCACTGATTTTGTTCATAAGGCAAAGGGAGACGTTGCTTATTCAATCATTGATGTTGATGGCAATTTTGATGTTGAATCTATTAAAGCTTTAGATGGTGTATTTAGGGTAAGAGTGATCTAACATGATGTTAGGAATGCCTCAGCTTTATGAATTCGATAATATTGAAGATAATTTAAAGCTAGCGAAGGAATTAAATTTAGATTTTATTGAATTAAATCTAAATTTTGGCTATTGCCGTAAGGAAATGGAAGCCAAAACAGTTAAAGCTTTATTAGATAAATATAATATAAAAGCAACGCTTCATTTTTATGATGAGGCTGATTTAGCATCATATGATGAGGTTGTAGATGCTTATTTAGTATTATTAAATCGTTATTGTAAATTAGGAAAAGGATATATCGAATCTATGAATATTCATTTATGTCCAGGACCAGTAGTTACAATATCTGGTGTAAAGAATTATATTTATGAAAAGGAATATGATGAATATATTAAAAGATTCATTAAAAACCTTCATAAGGCTGAAAAGATTTGTAATGATAATGGAATAAGGATGGTTATTGAAAATACAGATAATATTCCTTCTTATACAAAAAGAACTTATAAGGATTTATATAATGAAGGATTTAAATTCTGTTATGATATAGGCCATGATCATTTAAGCTATGATATAGTAGATGAGGTTTTAAAAACTGTTCCACTTGAATTTCAAGAATTTCATTTCCATGACGGAAAGGATAGAAAGAAGTGCCATTTAGCTTTAGGTGAAGGCGAAATTGATTTAAAGAAATTTAAGGATTTAACAATTAAGCATGATGCTTGGGTTAATTTAGAAGTAAAGCAAGCTTCAGATTTAAGAATCTCTGTTCCATATTTTAGAAATATTAAATAATATCTTTTCTTTGAAAAAAATAAAATATGATATATAATTATCTTGTGATATCTCATTTTTAAAATTTAAAAAAAGGAAAGGGTTATAGAATATGGGTAAAGAAACAAGAGAATCATTAGAAAAAGTTTTAGATGTTTTAGGAGAAATTTTAGCATTTGTTACTGCGGTTGTATGGGCTTTAGTAATTATTAATCAAAATTTCCCATTCTTGCCACAGGTAGTAGTTAATGTATTCAATGTTGCTAAGGCATGGCTATTATTAGTTTTAGTTGGCGTTGTTGGCTTAGAAGCTACAATTAAGAGAAATTTTGTTATTAGATTAATATTTTACATAGTAATGGCAATATTAATTATTTTCCATTGCTTCCCAGGAACTTATGATTATTTAGTTGGGTTAGTTAAATAATATATATTTTAAAAAGGTGCGTAATGCACCTTTTTACTTTATCTAAATTTACAAAATTAAAAAACTTATTGTAATTTTAAAAACACTATGATAAAATATCAAAGTACTAACTATGACTTGTGTAAGTCATGGCATTAAGGAGGAAAGAACATGAAAAAAGGAATTCATCCAGAATACAAGACTGTAAAGGTTACTTGTACTACATGTGGTAACGTATTTGAATCAGGTTCTACTTTAGGAGAAATCAGAGTTGATACTTGTGCTAACTGCCATCCATTCTATACTGGTAAGCAAGCATTTACTCAAGCTGATGGTAGAATTGAAAAATTCAACAAGCGTTATGGTTTAAAGAAGTAAGATTTTATGGGGGCCTTCAAGGCCCCTTTAATTTTTGAAGGATGTGGTTTTATGTATGAATTAAAGCATTTAAAGGGTAATACATATTATTTAAAGGGTTCAACAAATTGTGGCGTTTATGTATTAAATGATAAAAAGGATGTTTTATTATTTGATTGTGGCACAAAGGATGAAGGACCTGAAATATATGAATTATTAAAAGAAAATGGAATGAATATAACTCATTTAGTGTTTTCTCATTGTCATGCTGATCATTCAGGTGGTTGGAATTATATATATGGTATGACACATTGTAAGATGATTGCATCTAAGGTTGAAAGAGGATTCTTTAGAGATGCTACATTAGATAGAGGATTCTTATATGGTGGATATCCTTTAGATGAATATGATTCTAAATTGATGCATATAGATTCAAATGATGAAATTTATGCCTTAGATCAATTGCCAGAAGGCGTTGAATTCTTCCATTTACCAGGACATCATTTTGGTATGATTGGTTTAAAAACAAAAGATGATGTATATTTTGTTGCTGATACATTAGGATCAATTGATTTAATTGAAAGAGCTCATATATTATTAATTTATGATGTAAAAGGATATTTAGATTCCCTAGATTTTGTTAAATCATTAGATGGTAAGATTGTAGTTCCTGCCCATAATGAGGTAACAGATCATATCGCACCTATTGTTGAATTTAACAAAAGTAATATTCATGATATTATCGATATATTATTAGATTATTTAAAAGAAGAGCACAATTGTATTGAATGTACTTCATACATATTTGATTATTTTGAGTTGAGAATAACTTATAATAAATATTTAATTATTTTATCAACAATAAGAAGCTATTTATCATATATGTCTAATAATAAAATGATAAGAAATTATTTTAAGGATAATAGATTAGTATTTAAAAATGAAGCCTAGTTAAAACTAGGTTTTTTCTTTTAAAATGTAAGTTGTTTTCATCCATTTTAGCCTTTTTTAAAATGTTTTATTATGGTATAATTTTCTTATATTTGAGGGGATTAAAATTATGAATTATTATGATAATAAAAAAGGATGGGTTGAAGTAATCACTGGCCCAATGTTTGCAGGAAAAACAGAAGAATTATTAAGAAGAGTTAAAAGAATGGATTATGCTAAAAAGAATTATTTAGTATTTAAGCCAGTAATCGATAATAGATATTCAGTTGATGAGGTAGTAAGCCATAATAAGAAAAAAACAGGCGCAATCAACATTCAGCATGGAAGCGAAATTAAAAGACATTTAAAATCAACAACTCAAGCTGTTGTTATAGATGAGGTTCAATTTTTTGATGAATCGTTAATTAATTATGTTCAAGAGCTTGCTGATAGTGGCTTAAGAGTAATTTGTGCAGGATTAGATACAGATTTTAAGGCAGAACCATTTGAAATGACAGCTAAATTAATGGCTATTGCTGAAGATGTAACTAAGCTTACTGCTATTTGTTGCAAGTGTGGTGCTTTAGCAACAAGAACACAAAGAATTATTGATGGAAAGCCAGCTTATTATGATGATCCAGTTATTTTAGTTGGAGCCAATGATTCTTATGAAGCAAGATGTAGAACTTGTCATGAGGTTTTAGTTCGTGGAAAAAAATGATGAATATTATATGAAGCTTGCGATTAAAGAAGCTAAAAAAGCTTTAATGATTGATGAAGTACCAATTGGCTGTGTAATTGTTTTAGATGGTGAAGTTATCGCAAGAGGATATAACAAAAGAGAAAAATTAGAAAATAGCTTAGCTCATGCTGAAATTATAGCAATTAATAAAGCATGCAAAAAAATAAATTCTTGGCGTTTAGAAAATGCAACAATGTATATTACATTAGAGCCATGTGCAATGTGCAGTGGGGCAATTATTCAATCAAGAATAAAAAAGGTTATTTATGGTGCTTATGATTACCGTTTTGGGGCTCATAAAAGCATTACTAATTTATTTGATGTAAAATTTAATCATAAGGTAGATATAAAAGGTGGATTATTAGAAGAGGAATGTTCTTCTTTGATTAAAGACTTCTTTAAAAGATTAAGAGTTGAAAAGAAGAATCTTTTATGATAGAATACTTTTGTCCCAAATCAATTGTTTGCGGTGAACCAGGTCAGGACCGGAAGGTAGCAGCCTTAAGCTTGTAGATGATGTGGTTTGGGCGCTTTTTTTTATTTATTAGGAAATTCTATATTTGCTTATTTTAGTCTTTTCAAGCTGAAAAAGCCTATAATTAAAAATAAAAAGTATTCGATTTCTCGAATACTTTTTATCATATATTAGTCTAATTTAGCTACTGTGAAACGAGTATAGTTGTTAACTACATAAGTTGTTAATGTATCTTCTACATTAATAACATCATTAACCTCTACATTACAATCTACTAATACTCTATCTAAATATTTTAATGCCTTGTTTGAATCCTTGAAAATCTTAGTTTTAATAGGACGTGCATTAAATGTTCCTGACACTTGAAATAAATTCATTTTTCTACCTCCAAATTGTTCTTTTATTTTCGAACCGCATATATCTTACTACTAATTTTTTAAGAGTCAATTATGAAAAACGCTCTCAATGATAGGAAAGTGTTTACAATCTATCAAAATAACATTCGTGTGGAGAAAAATGAGATTTTTATAAGAATTCTATCACTTTTTTAATAAAAAAAGCACCAAATGGTGCCTTAATTATATTTCTCTTGTGTATGTTTTTAAGAATTCTAATTCGCTATCTGTCATATATGGAGATAATTTTTCATATACCATTTGATGGTAATCATTAATCCATTTTCTTTCGTCTTTATTTAATAAAGATGTATCAATTGCATCTAGATCAATAGGTGCATATGTGATTGTTTCAAATTTTAAGAAATCTCCAAATTCAGTTGAGCCTGCATTTACGCATAATAATTCATTTTCGATTCTGATACCATATTTATTTTCTAAATAGATACCAGGTTCATCTGTTGTAACCATTCCTGGTTTTAATATAGCTGAATCATTTCTTTCTGGAACTATTTTCCATCTAAAGCCATTTGGTGCTTCATGAACTGAAAGAAGATATCCTACACCATGGCCTGTACCACATTTATAATCTAATAATTCTTTCCAAATAGGACCTCTTGCTAAAATATCTAGGTTTATACCTCTGCATCCATCTAAGAATACTGCACTTGCAAGTCCTATAACAGCTTTTAATACTAATGTGTAATGCTTTTTCATTTCTTTTGAAATGCTTCCTAAAGCATAAGTTCTTGTAATATCTGTTGTACCTTCTAAATAATGTCCACCAGAATCTATTAATAAGAAGCCTGGTTTATCAACAGAAGCATTTGAATCAGGTGTAGCAGAATAATGCATCATAGCTCCATGCTCATTAAATGCACAGATTGTATTGAATGATAAATCAATATATCCTTTTGTATTTTTTCTTAGTTCAGCAATATAATCAGAAAGTGATATTTCAGTTAGGGCATCACCATTTAAATATCCTTCCTTTAAATACTTCATAAATCTTGTAACACATAATCCATCATTTATATGAGCTTTTTTGATGTTTTCAATTTCAACTTCATTTTTAATTGATTTTAATAATAATGTTGGGTTTGTATCTAGGATAACATTATTTTGTTCAGCAACTGATTGATATAATGTATAATTAACCTTTCCTGGATCAATTAAAATATTTTTGCCCTTTAATGTTTTAACAAATTCATATGCTTCAAAATAAGGCTTTACTGTAACTGATTCGCTATCTAAATATTTTGCAACCTCTAAATCGATTTTAGTTTGGTCAATGAATAATGTTACATTTTCATTTGTTATATATGTGTAGCTTAAGAAAACAGGAGTGTGTAACACATCATCTCCTCTTAAATTATATAACCATGCTTGATCTTCTAAGGCTGTTAATAAGAAGCCTTGTGCGTCATGTTCCTTTAATGAATTTCTTACAGCAGTAAGCTTTTCATCAAATCCTTTTCCTGCAAAGAATTTAGATAATATATATAAATTAGAATAAGGTAGCTTTGGTCTTTCTGGCCAAGTCTTATCAATGATAGAAGAATCTAATTGAATTTTAATATTAGAATTTAATTTGTTTTTTAAAGCTAATGCTTCGTTTGTAGTCATTAATCTACCATCGAATGCTAATGTTTTAATTGTATCAGCATTTGAATTAATGAAATCAATTAATGTTGGAACATTAGGTTCACCCATTTTCATTAATTCAACTCCAGATTCTTCAAGCTCTAAAGCTGCTTGAATGAAATATCTACCATCTGTCCATAAGAAGGCAGTTTCTTGTAATACTAATAATGTTCCTGCAGATCCTGTGAATCCTGAATAATATTTTCTTGCTTTAAAGTAATCTGATATATATTCAGAGCCATGAAAATCAGCTGTTGGAATAATATAAGCATCAATATTTGAATTTTTTAATTCTTGTTGTAAATTTAATAAATTTTCCATTTTTTATCACCATACCCATTTTACACTTTTTAAAATTCAAAGTGAATATTTATTGAAAAAGAATTATATAAATTATATAATTTAAAGAGAAAAAATATTATTAAAATTAAGGAGGGCTCATAATGGATTTAAAATTTTGTGGTATTGTTGATATCGTTATAGTTTTAGGAGCCGTTATAATGTTAATAGTTGGCTTTAAAAAGGGATTTGTTACAAAGATTTTATCAATAGCTAGTATCATATTGATTCTAATATTTGCATTTTTCTTCGCTCCAACATTAACAGGTTATATGAAGGAATGGAATATTATTTATCCAAACATTTTACAAACTTATACAGCTAATATTAATAACAATTTAGCTGCAAAGGGTATTGCAGAAGGCTCAACAACAACTCAAGCTGTTGCTGTATTATTAAATACACCTGAATGGATTGCTCAATTCATTGTTAATTTTATGGGTAACAATGTACCATCAGAAACTTCTGAATTAGTACACATGGTTGCTGATACATTAACTAGATGGTCTTGCAATTGTATTTCTTTTGTAATTATTACATTTGGTGTAATTATTGTTATTGCAATTGTTAAGCTAATTGCTGCATTATTTAGACAAAATAAAGCATTTAAGGTTGTTGATGGATTGTTTGGTATTATCTTATATGAAGTAATTTATGTAGCATTTTTAAGTGTTTTATTCTTGATATTATATTTCTTATATAAGAATAATGTTCCAGGTGTAGTTGATTTTGTTGATGTTGATTTCCAAATGAAGACAGATGCATTTAGAATTTCTAAATGGTTCTTTGAAAATAACATTTTAAAAACATTAATTACAACTATTACAGGATGGTAATTTAATTTGTTTTAAAAAGCTCGATTATGAGCTTTTTTCTTTTTTTATTTTAATATTATCATTTCTTTTCTTTTTTAGTTCGTTATGTTATAATAACTTTAGTTTTTATTTAAGAAAGGATACTTACATAAGTAAGTAATGGTGAATATCTTGAGAATTAATCCAAAAATTTTTACAATTGCCGATGGCGCAACTCCAGTCGAAGTTCAAGAATTCGATGATAGAAAGATAGAATTATTCTATTTAGATGATTATGAGGATGTAAAGACTGAATTTATTAATAAATCACAATTTGCAGTATGGTCATCAGTTGATGGAGTTAATTATAGATTATTTTTAGAAAGTGGCTATTATCAAGCTGTAAAGGAGCTTTATGAACAACCTATCAATAAGATTTGGGTTGATTTCTGGGATACAACAGAAAATATTACTAAAAAGACAAGCCATAGAATTTTGATTCCTATGATGGTTGTATGCTGCGGTTTATGTATCGCTTCATTCTTCTTTAAGCAAGAATGGGTTTCATACTTCATTATTGGTGTATTAGTATTAGCTTTCATTGGTATGATTTTTGTAAATTCATATACAAGAAAGAAAGTTATGCAAGCTAATGTTGATTCTAGAAATAAGATTTCAGAAATTTTAGGTAAGAATAAATTTGATGACATCTTAAAAAAGCAAAAAGAATATATCGATGATTATTATGATAAGCTTTATCCAAATGATGAAGTTGAAGAAGAAGCTGATGATTTAGATGATGAAGAAAAGCCTTTAGAATTAGAAAATAAGGAAGAAGAGCAAAAGGGAGAAGCTCAAGAAGAATCTAAAGAAGAAGCTAAAACTGAAATTGTAGAAGAAGAAAAAAAAGAAGAAACTGAAAAGGCTGAATAAGCTTAAAAGATGAGGAATTATAAATGAGTTCAATTGATAATAAAAGTGTCAACACATTGAGAGTTTTAGGTGCTGAAATTATCAGTAGTGTTAATAGTGGACATCCTGGTATTGTTTTAGGTGCTGCCCCTATTTTACATACTTTATTTACAAGACATTTAAATATTAATCCAAGTGATCCAACATGGTTTAACAGAGATAGATTCATTTTATCTGCTGGTCATGGATCAATATTACTTTATATGCTATTACATTTAAGTGGCTATAAGATTTCTATGGATGATTTAAAGCAATTCCGTCAAAAGGGTTCTTTAACTCCAGGACATCCTGAATGGCGTCATACACCAGGTGTTGAAATTTCAACTGGTCCTTTAGGACAAGGATTTGCAACTGCTGTTGGTTTAGCAATTGGTGAAAGCTTCTTAGATGCAAAATTCAACAAATATGATAATGACATTGTAGATCATTATACATATGTATTATGTGGTGATGGTGATTTACAAGAGGGTGTATGCCAAGAAGCAGCAAGCCTTGCTGGTCATTTAGGTTTAAATAAATTAATTGTTTTATATGATTCAAATGATGTTCAATTAGATGGTAATGTTGAGCTTGCAAACACTGAAAGTGTTGAACAAAAGTTCAAGGCCATGAATTGGAATTATTTAAGAGTTGAAGATGGTAATAATGTTGAGGATATTGATAAAGCTATTTCTTTAGCAAAAGAAAATCCAACTAAGCCAACTATCATTGAAATTAAAACAATTATAGGATATGGTGCTCCAAATAGTGGAGAATCTTCAATTCATGGTAAGCCTATGAATGCTGAAGCTATCCAAGAGTTAAGAAAGAATTTAGGATATACATCTAATCCATTCTCAATTGATGATGATGTATATGCATTCTATAAGAAGAATGTTGCTGATAGAGGATATAATGTATGCACATTATGGAATAAGACATTAAATGATTATTCTAATAAATATCCTGAAGATTTCAAATTATTTAGCGATATCATGTATGATGATATTAAAGTACCTTCATTTGATGAATTACCTAAGTATGAGGTTGGTTCTTCTGAATCTACTCGTAAGGTAATGGGTAAGATTGTAGATTATTTATCTTCTAAGATGCCAAATATCTTAGGTGGATCTGCTGATTTAACTGCATCAACAATGGTTAAGGGTGCTGATGGTATTTTTGGTGAGGCAAATCCATTAGGAAGAAATATTAAATTCGGTGTTCGTGAGCATGCGATGGCAGCTATAACAAATGGTATAACATTACATGGTGGATTAAGAGGATTCTGTGCTGGATTCTTCGTATTCTCTGATTATTTAAAGCCAGCTGTTAGAGTTGCAGCTATTATGAAGCTTCCTTCATTATTCTTTTTCTCACATGATACAGTATGTGTAGGAGAAGATGGTCCTACTCATCAACCAGTTGAGCAATTAGCAATGTTTAGATGCATGCCTAATGTTAATTTATTTAGACCTGCAGATGCTAAGGAAATGGAAGCTGCTTTATTATACGCATTTGAACAAAAGGAATATCCAACAGTTATTGTATCTACAAGACAAAATGTTGAAACATTGGCTGAAACAAAGCCAGAAGCTATTTCAAAGGGTGCTTATGTTGTTTATGAACCAAAGAGTGCCTTAGAAGGTATTTATGTAACTTGTGGTAGTGAAGTTCAATTATGCTTAGAAGCTGCAAAGAAGCTTGATTCTGAAGGTGTTGGTGTTAGAGTTGTATCTATGATTAGCCAATTCTTATTTGATAATCAAGATGCATCTTATAAAGAAAAGATTTTACCTTCAAAGATTACAAAGCGTTTAGCTGTAGAAATGGGTGCATCAATGCCTTGGTATAAATATGCATCTAATGTTTTAGGAATTGATACTTATGGTGCATCAATGCCACTTAAGTATATTCATGAAACATATGGATTTACAGTTTCAAATATCTATGAAGCTTATAAAAAATTAAAATAAGATTAAATGAATTTAAAGGTCGTTTTAAAACGGCCTTTTTTTCCTTTTTTTGTGGAATAAAATTTCTGTAAGTTGTTTTTTTATTTTTTTGAGGTTAGAATTATTTTACCAGGGAACTATATTTAAATTAATAGAGGAGATGTTATTTTTATGAAAAAAAGATTTTTTAAATTGTTTTTTATTGTGGGAATAATGTTTGGTTTTGTTTTTACATTGGCATCATGTAAAAAGGAAGAAAAGCCTGTAGAACCAACACCAGAACCAAAGCCAGAGCCAACACCTGAGCCTGTGACATTGGAAGAATTGCCTGATGGTTATTATGTTGATTTATTCCAAATTCCAAATTCTATAGTTGTTAATTTTAAGGGTATGGAATTTACAAAAAAAGAAGATGATGCAAACGCTAAATACACTATTGATGATTCATCTGTTATCAGAATTGGAATTGTAAATGATACGTTAAAGGCTAATGGATTCTTAAAATTAATTAAGAATTTACCATATGGTTCTTATATTAGTGAGGTTTATTTTTCTTTAGATAATACCTATATTGTAAAAGAATTTACATATGCTGAACCAAATTTTGATTATAAATTACCAGAAGATGCAACAACCCCTGAACTTATTTCATTAGAGGATGCAGGATTTGTTGATGTTGCTTATTATGATATTGAATTATCAAAGGAATTTGCTATTGAAGCATTAAATGAAAAATTAGCAGATTTAGGATTTGATATTGATTTAGCAAATGTAAAATCTATAGAAGATTTAATTACTTTATTTGGTTTACCAAATGAAAAAGCTAAATCTATGGTTGAAGAAGCAAAAAGCTTATATGAAACATTTATGAGCTTATTCTTTGATGAATCATTTAAAGAAAATGAGATTACTTTAAAATTATCATTTGATACTTTAAATTTAATAAATGATATGGGTAAGAATTTAACAATAGCTTCTTTAGTTGATTCAATATTTGGAGAAGGAACATTTGATAAGCTTTTGTTATTATTTGAAGAATATAGTAAGGTAGATAAAGCTTTAATAGAAGCTCCTTCAAGCAATGTTCAATATTATACTTTAGTAGATGGTGAATATGCTCCTTGTGGAAGCTTAACTCAATTTGATGAAAATACTGATTATTATATTGATAATAAGAATATTGGTGAATATACAATTGGTGATTTATTAATCACTTCAGCATCTGATGAAACAGGTTTTCTTAAAGTAGAAGATGCAGGTCAGATAATGGAAAAATTATTTGGAATTCTTCAAATGGGTGCTCCTATGCTTGGTGGTATCCAAAAAGAATTTATAACTAATCTTAAAATGTTTCATATTTTTGTCATTTTATCTCAAGCCTTTGGAATAGAAGAATATTATTTATTAGAGCCTGTAACAGGTTTAACAGAATGGGATTTAGATGATGAAACAGAATATTATTTACCTATTTATGAGGAATGCGAAAATTTAACATCATTTGATAAAAGGTCTGTATATTTTACTAAGAATGAAAAAGATGAATATATATTAGTTGATAAAACAAATGGTGCGATACCAGCACCTGGAACAACATATTATAAATTTGATATTGACTTAGCTTCAAAAGAAAAATTAAAAACTCCAGATCAAAATACTAATTATTATAAAGCAGTTCCAAAGGATGAATATGTTTCTACATCAATTGCATTCTGGAATTCTGATACAAAATTCTATACAATTTCATATGAAAAATGTCAAAATTTAACATCTTGGGAAAGTGATGTTGATTATTATTACTTTGATTATAAGTTAGGTGTTTATCTATTAGTTGATCAAGAGGAAATACCAACTCCTTATGCTGATACTGCTTATTATGTTGAAAGATATACTGAGGTTGATAAAACTATAGTTACTGAACCTGAAGAAGATGTTAATTATTATGAATATATTATTATTCCTAATATTTATGAAGGCTATAGTTTAGCTACATTTACTTTTGATAAAGATGAAAGCTACTTTGAAAAGGTTGAAGATGAATATGTATTAACTAATGATACAGCTCCAGTACAAGGTAAGACATATTATGTTACTTTATCAAAATGTGAATTTGTATTATATGAAAATTTAACTGAATTTAATTCTAAGGAAGATTATTATATTTATAATACAGAAAATAATGAATATGAAATCTTTGATATTTGGGAAGAAGCAGCTCCAGATTCAACAAAAACATATTATAAATATATTTCAAGGCTTGAACAATTCTTATCAATTGAATCATTACAAAGACTTACTTTTGATGAAATGATTTCAAAGCTTTATCCTTATGCAGTATTGCTTGATATAATTAGAAGAGATCCAAATATTGATATGTTGAATCCTAATATTAAATTAGTTTCTTTATTAGCTCCTATTGTAGACCAATATAAGGATGCAAAGATTTATGAATTTATTGCTAAAGCATATGATAAAATGAAACCTGATTATGTTATAACTACTGATGCTGAATGGGAAGAAGAAAAAGAGTATTATATATATGATGAAGATGATGAAGAATATATTTTAGTTGATAAAGATGAAGTTACTGCTCCAATAGATGATGTAACATATTATGTTACTAAAGCTACTACAGCCGAAGAATTAGCTGAAAAGTTTGATGATATAATTTCTAAATTAAAAGAAAATGTTAAATTAGAAATTGTAACTGATAATGATGCTAAATTACAAAAGATTGTATTGGATGTTAAATATGACCCAGTATTTGGTAATATCAATATTGATTTTACTAAAGCATATAATGACCCATATAGAAGCACATTATTAACTAATGCTAAATATGCATCAGAATATGATGATGAATCTACAGCAGTTTTAGAAAAATATTTAACAGATGATATTTTTGATGGTTATAATGAAAATGGTACAACATTTGAATTAGTAAAACAAAATGGAAAATATATTGGTATTAAAGAAATCAACGAGTTCTATGAAAGAATATATTTATTTGGTGAAAATGAAGAAGATGGTGATGATTATTTCTCAAGAAAAGATTATTATGCTTTAGATGTAGTTGAATTTAGAGTTGGAGTATATGATTATGAAAATGAATTCTTTACATCATTTGATTGGCGTTATGATTTAAAAACAAAGAAATTCTTCTATGATCCTGATATGGATATACAAGATGAATATTATTTTGATTATACAAAGAATGAATATGTTTCAGTTTATGTTGAGGTAGATAGAACAGAAACTTTAGCTCCTGCCCCAAGAAAATCATATTTTACTTATGATGAAGAATTAGATAAATATACATATAAATCTGGTTTAACTAATTTTGAAGAAGGCGTAAAATATTATACTTTAGTTGAACCAACAGGTGATGTTGATCATCCATTTATTGTAAAAAATATTCAAAGATATCAACAACGCGTTGATTATATGATGATTTATTTTCCTAAGGTAGATTATCCAGTTGTGGAATAAATTAAATATTATTAATGGTGCTCATATGGGCACCATTTTTAATTAAATTGTTTTTTATTGTATATTTTATAAAAAAATGTTATATTATTTAACGTATTTTTTAATACACAAAAGAGGTTAGATTATGGTAGATGTAATTGTTGTTGGAGGAGGCCATGCTGGCTGTGAGGCTGCGTTAGCTTCAGCAAATATTGGTCTTAATACAATGTTAATCACTGGAAATATAAATATGGTTGGTTCTATGCCTTGTAATCCAAGTATTGGTGGTCCAGCTAAGGGTGTTGTTGTAAGAGAAATAGATGCCTTAGGTGGATACATGGGTAAGAATGCTGATTTATGTCAAATTCAAACTAAGATGCTTAATCAATCAAAGGGTCCTGCAGTATGGGCTTTAAGATTTCAAGAGGATAAGCTTTTATATATGAGAGAAATGTTAAAGCATTTAAAGGCTACAAAGAATTTAACATTAAAGGAAGCAATTGTTGCTGATTTAAAGATAGAAAATAAAAAAATTAAAGGTGTTATTTTAGAGGATAATACCTTTATTGAAGCAAAGGCTGTTGTTTTAACAACTGGTACTTATTTATCATCAAGAATTTTAAGAGGAAGCTATACAAGTGAGGAAGGCCCTGATGGACAAAGAACTCACAAAGGTATTAGTAAGGCATTAAAGGATGCTGGATTTACAATTCAAAGATTAAAAACAGGTACCCCTGCAAGAATTAAAGCTTCAACAATTGATTTTTCTAAGGCTGAGGTTGAATGGGGCTCTGATGAGGTTTTACATTATAGCCATGATTTAGGATATGATTCAATATTAAATGTTAGAAAGCCTTGTTATTTAACATATACTAATAAAGAAATACATGATATTATTTTAGCTAATTTGGATAAATCAAGTATGTATTCAGGATTAATTGAAGGAATTGGTCCTAGATATTGTCCTTCAATTGAAACAAAGCTTGTAAGATTTAAGGATAAGGAACGTCATCAAATATTTTATGAGCCTGAATCATTAGAATTAGACCAAGAATATATTCAAGGCTTTTCAAATTCTTTGCCTGATGATATTCAAGATAAAATTCTAAGATTATTACCAGGATTAGAAAATTGTGAAGTAGTAAGATATTCTTATGCGATAGAATATGATGCGATTGACCCACTTGAATTATGGCCAAGCCTTGAAACTAAATTAGTTGAAGGCTTGTTTACTGCAGGTCAAATTAATGGTACATCAGGATATGAGGAGGCTGCAGGTCAAGGCTTAATTGCTGGTATTAATGCGGCATTAAAGGTTCAAGGTAAAGACCCTTTAATTTTAAAAAGAGATGAAGCCTATATTGGCGTTATGATTGATGATTTAGTAACTAAGGGTACAGAAGAGCCTTATAGATTATTAACATCAAGATCAGAATATAGATTATTATTAAGACATGATAATGCTGATTTAAGATTAAGAGAAAAAGGCTATCAGGTTGGATTAATTGATGAAGAAAGATATAATAGATTAAAAAGAAAGATTAATGCTATTAATTCTTTGATTGAACAATTTAAGAATATTAAAATTCATTTAACAGATGATGTTAATAATATTTTAGAAAAATATAATTCATCTAAATTAAATGAAGGTCAATCATTAGAACAATTAATTAAAAGACCTGAAATCAATTACAAGGTTGTTAAGGAATTATTAAATTATTCAAGTGATAAGCTTATAATTGATTATGATGATCCTGATGATGTATTAGAAGCAGTCGAAATTCATTTTAAATATGATGGATATATTAAAAAATCAAAGGAACAAGCATTAAGAATGCGTTCTTTTGAGGATAAGATAATACCTTCAAATATTGATTATGATTTAGTTGATAATATTGCTTTAGAGGCAAGAGAAAAATTTAAAAAGATTAAGCCTCAAACAATTGGTCAGGCAATGAGAATATCAGGAGTAAACCCTGCTGATATTTCAGTTTTAGTTGTTTATGTTGAAAAATTATTAAGGAGCAATTAATGGATTTTAAAGGTGAAGCTATAAAGCTTGGAATCAATTATGATTCAGTAATGGATGAAAAATTTAATATCTTTTATGAAGAATTAATAAAAGTTAATGAATATATGAATTTAACTGCAATTACTGAACGTGATGAGGTTTATTGCAAACACTTTTTAGATTCATTAACAATCTTAAAAGCTATCAATAGTAATGATAAATTATCATTATTAGATGTAGGCTCTGGTGCTGGATTTCCAGCTATTCCTTTAGCTATTACAACTAATAATTTAGATATTACTATTATTGATGCTTTAGGAAAAAGAATAAAATTTTTAAATGAAACAATTAAAAAATTAGATTTGAATAATGTAAAAGCATTACATAAAAGAGCAGAAGAATATGCTAAAGAAAAAAGAGAATTTTATGATATTACAACAGCTCGTGCAGTCGCAAGGCTTCCTATGCTTTGTGAATTATGTTTACCTTTAACTAAGGTTGGTGGATGCTTTATTGCAATGAAGGCTCAATCAGCAAAATTAGAGCTTGATGAGGCAAAGCGTGCAATTGAAATATTAGGTGGTAAGGTTGAAGATGTACTAAATTTAAAATTACCAAATGATATAGGTACAAGATCTATTATTATAATAAGAAAGATTAAAGAAACTCCTTTAAAGTATCCTAGAGCCTTTGCTAAAATAAAGGAGATGCCTTTATGAAATATGAATTAAATCAAATTGTTATTACAAAAAAGCCTCATGTCTGTGGTTCTAATGAATGGAAGGTTGTTAGAACAGGTGCTGATATTAAGCTTGAATGCCAAGGCTGCAAAAGAATAATAATGCTTCAAGGCTTTGAATTAGATAAAAGAATTAAAAAATAATAAAGAAGTTTCAAGATTAGAATTATAATTTTGAAACTTCTTTTTTGCTAAATAATCATATGATATAATAAGGTGATTTAATACTTATTTAAGAGGTTAATAATGGGAAAAAAGCTTGGGTTAGTTTTAGCAGGTGGCGGTTCTTTAGGAGCTTATGAGGTTGGTGCCTTGAAAGCTTTAAATGAATTAGGCCTTAAATTCGATATTGTTACAGGTACAAGCATTGGAGCTATTAATGCTTTTTTTGTCGCGACTAACCAAATAGATAAATTAGTTGAACTATGGGAAAATATCACTATTGAACAAGTTGTTAAAAATTCTGTTAATATAAATGCTAAGCTAATCACAAAATTTTCTTTTAAAAAAGCTTTTAAAGCATTAAGAGCATTTGGAAGAATTAAAAGAGCTAATATAACTCCTTTTAAAGACTTATGTAAGAAAAATATTGATCCTAATCTAATAAAAGAAGATACGGCAAAAATTGGAATAGTTGCTACAGAATTTCCTTCCTTTAAAAAAAGAAAAATAGTTTTAAATGAAATACCTGCTGAATTAAGATTACAATTTTTACATGCATCATCTGCTTGCTTTCCAATTTTTCCTATTGAAAAAATAAAAGATAAGCACTATGTAGATGGTGGATATAAGGATAATATGCCTGTTGAATATTGTTTTGAATTAGGTGCAGATGAAATCATATTAATAGATATGGGAATGCCCAAAATACCTAGAAGAGAAGAAAGATTATGCTCGTTACCAAATGTTAAAAGAATTCAAAATAAATCACGCTTTAAATCAATAATGGATTTTGAAAGAGAAACATTAGATAATAATATTAAACAAGGTTATTTGGATGCATATAAAAGCTTTGGAAGATATATTGGCAAAAAATATTATTTTATTAAAGAAGAAAGTATTGTTGATAAAGAAAATGAATTAGTCAAAAAAATAATTAAAAAGCCTAGACTTTTTTCTTTATATTTAAAAAATAGAAAAGAAAAATGCAATATAATATATTTATTTGTTGAATGCTTGCTTAATAGAATTAAAGCAAATAAATTAGTTTCTTATAAATTTAATGAAGCAATTCTGCTTGTTAAAGCTAATTATAAGATGCTTAGAAAAAAAGAAAAAGAATTATTAAAATTAATAGAAGAAATATATTTATAATAAGTCTTGTCACCTAATGACAGGACTTATTTATTTTAAAAATGATTATTGGTTATTTTATTTAAAAAAACGTATTTTATTTTACAAAAAATTCTTGACTATGGTATTTTTATTTGATAAAATGTATAAGCACGTGTGTGTTCACACGGTTTGAGTGGGAGGACTTATGACTATTAATAAGTCTGCTTAACCACATCATTGAAAAGTAAGGAGGAAACAAATAATGGCTAAGAAAGTTGTTAAGGTTGTTAAATTACAAATTGCAGCCGGCAAAGCTAATCCAGCTCCACCAGTAGGTCCAGCTCTAGGACA
>JAEEGL011836844.1_pt1 | contig 20720 bp, 16 predicted proteins | sample 9134231 | NCBI WGS metagenome assembly JAEEGL01 (sample SAMN16246548, study PRJNA631951) | gut metagenome | biome: gut microbiome; feature: rumen; material: fiber-attached | host: Bos | place: Iran: Karaj | collected 2018-10
ACCGACGAGAAACACGCCATCGGCCGTGAGGCGGCTCGCCTGATCACGCGCGACGACAGCATTGCTATCGCCTCGGGCACCACGGTGCACGCTCTGGCGCGCAACATCCAGCCTATCCACAAACTGACGGTGGTGTCGGCGTCGCTGCCGGTGAGCAACATCCTGTCTCAGCACGAGAACATCGACATCATGCAGCTGGGTGGCATGCTGCGTCACAGTAGCCTGTCGGTAGTGGGCGAGTATGCGTCGCGCATTCTGGATCTGTGCTCGTTCAGCAAGTTGTACCTCGGGGTGGACGGCATCGATCTGGATTTCGGCATCACGACGACCGAGATGCGTGAGGCGGCCCTCAACCAGAAGATGATTGCCGCAGCCCAGAAGACCATCGTCCTGGCCGACAGCAGCAAGTTCGGGCGCCGCGGCTTCGCCAAGATTGCCGACATGGATGCCGTGGACATCATCATCACCGACGCGGGCATCTCCCCCAAGGTCATCAAAAAAGTCGAGGACCTGGGCATCGAACTCATCATCGCCGAGTAACAAGAAAAAGCCCGTTAGGGCTGTCATGGTTTAGGCGGGGGTGAAGCGAAGCGCAACCCCCGTATTGTGGGATGAGACCATTCCAAGTCCCGTAGGGGGCGGCACTATCACAAGTATTTTTCGTCATATTCAATTCCGCAGGCGTCAAGGAAGGCTTTGTACTCGTCTTTTGCCGTTTGTTGCTTGTGATGTTTCTCTTGGTTGCGAATGTAATTGACAACCTTGGGTATTACCGATGCACTAACAGAAAAAGCTCCATAACCGTCTTGCCATGAGAAGCCATTGTAATATGGACTCAGTTCTTTAATCCATCGGCTACTGTTGGCCTTAATCGTTTTGACAAAGTCAGATAATGCTATGGTTTTTGGCAATGAGGTGAGCAAGTGCACGTGGTCAGGCATTCCGCCTATTGCAATGAGCGTACCACCAAGGTTATTGGTGATGCCCCCAATGTATTTGTGGACATGGTCAAGGTCGTCAGCGAGTATTGGAGTCCCTTTGCTCTTGACGTGAAAAACGATGTGAACGATGTTATTAACGTAGGTATTCGCCATATTGTCGGGTGTTTTGTGTCGCCCCGATGGGGCTCTGTGATTTGTTTCGTATCGTGTGGTGCCGTGGGTTGACACCCACGTCTAAATCGTTGTTGCCCCGATGGGGCTCGATGTCATGACGTTCCATGCCGTAGGTTGACACTTTGTCATTGCACGGGTGGGTCTAGGGGATGTGAGAGGCGAAGGGGGCGTTGCTCCACACGATGAGGTTGCCGGTGATGGTGTCGGCGGCGATGGTCATCACGCCCAGGTCGTTGCGGTGTTCCATGGTTTCCTTTACTGCTTGCTGGCCCATCACCATGCAGGCGGTGGCCCACGCGTCGGCTGTCATGCAGTCGCGGGCGATGACGGTGACGCTGAGCAGCGTGCCGGCGCGGCTGTCGCCAGTCTTGGGGTCGATGATGTGTGAGATCTTGTTGCCGCCCTCGTTGCGCCACTTGCGGTAGTTGCCGCTGGTGGCCACGGCGCCGCTGTCGAGCGCTAACGTCAATGCACTCTCGTGGGTGACGCCCTGCTGCTCGTCGTTGGGCATATCTACCGACACGGCCCATGGCGTGCCGCGCTTGTTCACGCCGCTTGCCATCACCTCGCCGCCGATCTCTACGAGCCAGTTGCGGGCGCCGTTGCGGACGAGCATGCGGCCGATTTCGTCACAGGCCATCCCCTTGGCAATGGAAGAGAAGTCGAGCATCACGCGCGGGTCGCTCTTGACGAGCGTGTCGCCATGCAGCGCCACCTTGTCCATCCCGACGAACAGCAGGATACTGTCGAGCTGGGCGCGAGAGGGTAGGGTGCCGCTCTTGTAACCGAAGCCCCATGCGTTTACCAGCGGCATCACCGTGGGGTCAAAGGCGCCGCCGCTCTCGCGGTTGACCGTGCGCGAGGCGTTGATGAGCCGCGTGAGGTACTGGTCCACGCGCCAGGTGTTGTTCTCGTTGAGAGCTGAGATAAGCGACGCCTTGTTGTAGGGCGATACGCTCATGTCGATATTGCCCAGGATGAGCTGGATGCTGTCGCCCAGGTCGCGGCTGGCCTCATAGGTGATGTGGTAATCGGTGGTCCACACCACACCCTCATGGCTATAAAAGCGCATGCGGTCTCGCGAGCAGAACATCGCCACGAGAGCCACCGCCAATGCGATCAAAATGGCAGCATACCGTCTCATGTTTCCCGTGCAGTAAAGCTGTCGGTTATTTCAGGAACCAGGTGAGGTTGACATACCAAGTGCGGTTCTTGGCGACGTTCTCGTCGAGCAGCTTGGTGTGGAAGGTTTGTCCCACCGAGAAGTTGTAGCCGGCCCTAAGTTGCCAGCGCTCAAACAGTTCCACGCCGGCTCCCATGTCGAGATACACGTTGACCGGAGGATAGGAGTTGAGCTTCTTGTGGCTCGCAAAGGGCAGGAATGAGAACTGCGGTCCCACATAGACCAGCGGCATGATGGTAGTCTCGGCGCCACCCAGGCGGCGGTACTTGAACTTGAGGTGCAAGGGCACATCGATGTAGTGCATTGACACGGTCTCGTTGCCGTAACCCAATGATTGCCATGCCACGCGGTTGCCAAAGTCCACCTTGCCCTGCTTGAGGGTGTAAAGCAGCGCGCCATCGACGCCGAAGCCGCCTCCGCCAAAGTTCATTTCTCCGGTCACGCCCACTTGGGGACCCCACATCCTCTTGCTCGGCAGGATGTCGCGTTGCTTGAAGTGTACCTCGTTGAAGTTAGCGCCGGCGGTCACGCCCCAGCGCGATGAGGTCTGTGCTGTCGCGGTAACGGCGATCAGCAATACAGCAATCAGTAATAATGATATTTTTTTCATATTCAGGGTTGTTTGTTATTGTCGTTCTTGTGGTGGCCTAGGGTCAGAACAGCCATGCGGCATTCACCGTCCAGTATCTGTCCTTGCCGTGCACCTTGTCGTCGTTGTACTCGCTGTTGATATACTCCATGGCCTTGGATATGCCGATGCCGTAAGTAGCCGACAGCCTCAGGTGGTTAAACAGGTCCATGCCGGCGCCCACGTCCCATGACAGGTAGGTCCTTCGGTTGCGGTAGGTGGCGGGAGCGTTCTCGTCGAACAGGATGGAGAAACTGGGGCCTGTGAAAATGTAGGGTGCGAAGTGGCGCTCTATCGACGGCAGGGCAAGCCTGTAGCGGGCATACACCGGGATGTCGATGTAGTGGCGCTTGAAGATGAGGTTTCCGTCGGTCAGGCGGTTCTTGCGGTAGGTGTACATGACCGAGGCCTCGAGGCCGATGCCCACTTTGGGCACATTGAAGTCGAGCAGCAGGCCACCCGTGTATCCCACGCGGTTGTCGCTGTCGATGACGTTGCGGTCAAAGCGCAGTTCACCCAAGGTCAGTCCGCCCCTGATGCCGAAGCGCACCTGTGCCCCGGCAGGAATTGCTGTCACAATCAGTGCCAGCAGATATAACATAATTCGCTTGTTCATGATGTAAATAGTCGTTTTGCGGCCCCAAAACTACACATTTTTTTCCATCCAGCCGCACAATGCCCGTCATTTTATGTTTTTTTCAGACGACGGTAATGGGAACGAAACTATTCAGCCATTTTCCTCACGCTGTGGCGCAAAGGCGCTAATAATTTAATATTTAATACGTTACGTCATTTATTTTGATATGTCAGACGAAATGGAATGCTTCAATCTATCAAAATACATTTCTGTAGCGGCTATGAGAATTATTTGAAAACCAAACACTTAGCGTCTTCTCGACTTGGCGTGAGATGCGGTGACGGGTGTTTTGACTGAATAGTTACAATGGGAACAGCTGATGTTTCGTGGCCATAGAGTGGGGGTATATAGACGCAAAAATCCCGCACCATAATTGGCACGGGACCTTTGTTGGTGGGCAGTGAGGGATTCGAACCCCCGACCCTCTGCTTGTAAGGCAGATGCTCTGAACCAACTGCGCTAACTGCCCTGTTGCTGTCAAAAGCGATGCAAAGGTACTGCTTTTTTTGATACCACCAAACATTTTTGCACTTTTTTTTCAAAAAACGATGATTTTTTTCAAAAAACGGCCATTTTCTCGCTCAAAAGCCCTAATTTAGTGACGTCAAAAAGAAGAAACTTACGTATAACAACCAACAACTAACAACTGACAAAATGAATTACCTTTTTCTTGCTGACGGCTTTGAGGAAGTCGAGGCCCTGACGAGTGTGGATGTGTTGCGTCGTGCGGGGATGCCCGTGACGACGGTGTCGATTAACCCTGGTCTTGAGGTGACCGGAGCGCATGGCGTCACCGTGCTGGCCGATACCCTGTACGACGACAACGACTACAGCGTTGCCGAGTGGCTCATCTTGCCCGGCGGCATCCCCGGAGCACCCAATCTGGCAGCCCACGAGGCGTTGTGCAACCTGCTCGTGTCGCACGAGGAGGCTGGCGGACGCGTCGCTGCCATCTGTGCCTCGCCCGCTGTGGTGCTTGGACCGTTGGGACTGCTTGCCGATCGTAATGCCGTGTGCTATCCTGGCCTGGAGGAAACTGTCGAAGGTGTGGACTGGGGACGTGGCGCCGTAGCTGTTGACGGCCCTGTTGTGACAGGCAACGGTCCTGCAGCAGCCGCTGCTTTTGCCTTGACCATCGTTGCCCAGAGCATGGGCCGTGATGTGGCCCATGAGGTGGCATCAGGCATGCTGCTGCCTGAAAACATCATCGCTTGACAGCATTGGCGGCATGCACTGGCCACCTTCTCGTGTTGTCATGGTACAAGAGAATCGCTATTGATGGCTCCTAGGCCGTAACTGGCTAAAATTGTTAACAGTTGGCGATTTTTTGTGGAAAAATGTTGTGGAATAGAAAAAAAGTGTGTAAATTTGTGCCATCTTATGAAAAGATGTCAGCAGGGCACGCTATTCACAAGAAAGTAAACCGAGAACATTAGTATTAGTACATTATTTTTTATTCACTTATATTTTATTAACGCTTAAATCATTATTTTAGATTTATGAAAAAATTATTTGCACTTTTATTCGTTTGTGCTGGTTTGACTGCCATGGCAGCTCAACCCACGTTCGTTACTAAGTCCAATCAGCAGAAGGCTCATGCTACTAAGGTGATGAAAGCCAACACGCTGACTAACCAGTTGACCTCATCTGTAATGCAGGGTGTGAAGAAGGACATGCAGTCCCCCATCTCCTACATGAAGGCTCGCGGTCTCAATCCCGATGACAACGTTTTGGCAAAGAAGGCTCCTCGCCGCTTGGCTCAGAGCGACATGGTAGGTACCAGGCTCGCCTTTGTTAACTCCTTTGACTGGGAATATGACCAGGCTACTCAAACGGCAAATGTATCTCCTGCAAAGCCCTACTATGAGGGTGGTTGGGATGTTAACTTCACCGACACCGGCGAAGATGGCTATCTGTACATGGAAGGTCTGCTCTTTGGTTTGACCGGTTACACTCCCCTTGCTGAGCTGGATTATACCAATATGACGATCACCATTCCGTCATGGCAGTATATCGCTAAGAACACCTCTCACATGCACACTGGCCGTAACCGCATCGATACCATCATCAACTACTTCATCGTTAACGAGGAGTGGCTCACCCAGGATGCTGAAGGCGACATCACTGGTACCCTTTACAACAGCGGTGCTGCTGAGCTGGGTGGCTGGCTGTATGGTGTTGAGTACGTTATTAACACCTATAGGAGCAATAACCTGTCCAGCACTGATACCACCGTTGTTGGTTATGGTGCAGTAGAGCGCAACACGATGCTTATTGTTCCCACCGGTAAGCATGAGCAGATTCACTGCAGCTCTAGCGACATGACTGGTGCCAATACCGAGCCCGTCACCGCAAACGTTTACATGTTCCAGTACCTCGATGAGGATACCGTTAACGTTTGGAACTTCTACGGTGCTGGTCTTCCCGGCTACCAGATCGTTCTTAACGAGGATGGTACCTGCTTTGCTGAGGATCAGCCCGTTATGGACAACGACACCACCGGTGGCTACTGGACCTATGCTTATGTGGCAACCCTGCCCACCTGGCCCAACGCTTACAACGACTATGAGTGGGGCTGGAACGGTACTGTAACTGCCAATGAAATCACTATCCCCGGTTATGTGACCATGATTGATGGCGCTCTCTACTATCCCACCACTGGCAACAAGCTGTATTACACCAATGGTAACACCTTCCTCTATGAGAAGAGTGCTGCGCCCGTGATCAGCTACGAGGTAGGTGATGGCGTTGTGATCGTAACCGCAACTGCTGCCGAAGGTGCTGAGGTTCTGCTGCTGGATGCCGAAGGCAATGTTATCGATAATCCCTACACTGTAGAGATGATCGAGGAAGAGCAGGAGATCACCTTCTATGCTATTGCTCAGGAGGAAGGCAAGATCGCTACCTATGGTGGCGCTATCGTTGTCGTTCCCGCACTTCCGACCGATGAGTTTGAGCTTGGTGATGTAAACCACAGCGGTGGTGTTGACATCGAGGATGTTACCATCCTGATCAACGCTGTTCTGGGTAACCAGCCCGAGGTTTACTATCCTGAGCAGGCTAACTGCAACGGCCAGGGTGGTGTTGACATCGAGGACGTTACCGCTCTGATCAGCCGCGTACTGAACGGTGCTTGGTAATTTCCATCACCTCTCTGACTGTCCGCTGATACCTTAGCGGATTAGGACAGAAAGACACAAAGCCTGGGGCGACTTCCCACTTGCGGAAGTTGCCCCAGGAATTTTTTTATTAGGTTGTCCGGTAAAAATTGCATTCTACATTGTCGTATGTTGATTGATAATCATTTTGAAAATAGGGTAGGCATAATGGACTTGCCAGTGGCATGTTGTAGGGCCTCGCCTTGGCGTGGCCGCTCGTCTCCTCAAAAAAACGCTGATTTCGCTGATTTTCACGAATTTGAACAACATTATCAGCGTTAATCAGTATAATCCGCGTCATCAGCGTTAAAACTACTGTTTGCCTCATAGCGGCCACGTTGAGGCGAAGCCCTACAGTGTGCTGCAGATATAATATATTATGGTGTTCGTGTTCGTTTTTTTTTGTTGTTGAATTGGGCGGAATGGCGTGAGGGCGTTGGGTTGGTTTTAGTGTGAGGTTTTGTCGTGTCGATTGGTTGATATAGTTTTATTACATTACTTATTTTGTTAAATAATCAATATATTTGGTGAAGTTGAATTGTTTTGATGTGTCTAAAGGGTTGCGGTTCCATAATTTCTTTGTAATTTTGCAGTTTGGAAAGAAAACTCATTAAAACATTTAAGTAACTTACACAATGAATTTTAAGAAGACAATAGTTGCTCTGTTGAGCGTATGCTCGTGCCTGATGGCAATGGCGAGCGATGTGACGGGTAGCCGCATCAGTCTGCTGCACCTGTATGACTGGAACGAGGTTTCCTACGGCCAAGTGACCATTGGGGAGTCTGACCCGTTCTATTATGGCGGTTGGACTGTCAATCTCATTGCAGGCGAAGAAGCCGGCCAGGTGATTGCCCAGGGTGGCATCACCATGTATGAGGTTCCTCAGCCCCTGATGATTGATGAAGCCCGAGGCACCGTGACCCTTGTTGCCAGCGAAGAGCCGTTTGCCACGTTGAGCGGCACTAAGACGACTGTCAGCGGTAACGTTACCACGACTGTTGACAGTGTTCAGCGCTTCTATATCGTTAATGAGGCGTGGGTGCTGCAGACCGGCGACGTTGCCGATGTGGTGGGTGAAATCCTGCCTGACGGCACCATTCATATCGGCCCGGGTTTCGCTTACTATATTGAGACCGAGCGCACGACGACCATCACCAGCGGCAGCTCGTCCCGCACTTTCACCGACGAGAATGTGGATGTGTCCCGCATCTTCCGTGACACGTGGCTGGTGAAGCCCAACGGCAAGCACTCTTATGTGCCCCAGGCCACTGGCGTTGCCGTGGAGAACGACGTGTACATGTACCAGAGCAACGACACCGTTCATGTGATGAACCTGTACGGCTTTGGCGGTCCCGAGGCCATCATGATACTCCATGAGGACGGCACGATGTCCTATCCTGGCCAGCCGTTGCGCGACATTCCCAACGGAATGTCTCCCACGGGTGCCGGCATGTGGTATAACGCTACCGTAAGCGATGGCAGCGCTGTTGCCGGTAACGAGGGCAATGTAACCCCCGCCGCAATCACGTGGGGCCTGACCACTCCTTGGGACAACGTGACCACATGGGAGGGCTGGAGCGACAACCGTCTGTACTTTACCGATGGCACCGAGTTTGTTATCGGCACTCCTCAACCTGAGTTCCAGCTGGGTGACGTTGACCACAACGGCACCGTGGATATCGAGGACGTGACCAAGCTCATCTCCTATGTGCTGGGTAACAATCCCTCAGGCTTCTATAACGACGTTGCCAACTGTGACGGCCAGGGAGCCATCGACATCGAGGACGTGACCGCCTTGATTGGCCGCGTGCTGGGTGGCGCATGGTGATCAGCGACAAGAATTAAATTTCAACCCATGACACAAGAGGCGGGTGCCGAATTGAGGCGCCCGTCTCTCTTTTTTTTTGACGGTTGCTTGCTTTTTGTGCTGGTGGAGCGGTGACCGCCGGTTGTACTTTTGCGCCTGGATTCACTTTTAAGTTTACAGACCATGAAAAAACACAGAAAATCAATGAGAGAGACCCGGATAGTGGCCCGGGCAATGGCACCGCTGGCCAATGGTGAAGCGGCGCCGAGTGGCACTGCTGTCACGGCAGTGAACGTGCGAGAACGTGAGCAATCGCTTCAAGTGACGGGCGTACCGACGGCTGTCGGCCGAATTGCTGCCGATGAGCGTCTGTTGACAATGGCTGCGGGTCATGTTGTGACCTGTCGGGGCCGTACCGTAATGATTGACGGCGTGCAGGTGGCACAATGCGGCAGCGACATCGTTGGCGCCTATCACACGGGTGGCATGATGGTGATTGTTGCCCGTGACGAATTGATCTACCTGATGCAGGGCGATAACGGCTGGATGGTAATGGATCCCGCCGATGCCGTGCCGCAACTCACCTTCACTGCCGACTTGACGACCAGCAGCGCCGATATTCCCGCCTACAGCTTTGTCGAACCTTATCAGCAGTGGCGTGCGCCCCTGGCCGCCGACGACGTGACGGTCCTGTCGGGCATGTTGCGCCACGCTTGGAGTGATCTTCACAGCGATGCAGTAGCGTCGGGGCTGCGCAGTGCTCCCGTGCTGGTGCGCTGGGCCGTACGCTTATACGACGGCAGCTATCTGTGGGTGAGCGACCCTGTGCGCGTGGGTGACGAGACCCTCTCCAATGCTGGCCGCATCGCTGCTACGGTGGACAACGATAGCAGCGGTTTCACAGGCACCCAGGCTACCGTGCTGACCCAACGTCACTACCGCATTGACATCGGGGTGGCGCGAGGCATAGCTGCGGCATGGCTTCCTCTCGTGGCGGGCATCGATGTGCTGGCCACCGATGAGGCCTCTCTGCTTACCGCCAGCCGAACCCTGGACTACCGCTGCCTGACCCGCACGACCGCCGGGCGCGAGTATGTCTTGGAGATGGGGCTCTCGTGTCGTGGCGCCGATGCCATTAGCCGCCAGTTGGCCGGTATGCCGTGGCATGTGATTGCCACCGCCCCGGCTGCTGCAATGGGCGGGAGCGATTTTGCCGAGCCGGTAACGTCAGCAACTTTTACTGCCGAGCAGTGTGCCTCATTGGCCACGCCGTTTGTGCCTCACGACGTCGTGTGTGCCACGGCAGCGTCAGGACGTATCTACTGTTGCACGCGTGGCGGTGATGTGATGGTGAGTGCCCCCGGCAATGCGCTCATCGAGTCCTGCAGGCGCAGTGTGCTGGGGGTGGTGCCCCTGGCCATGTCGGTGGTGACCCGTCCGTTGTACTCGGGCGGCTTTGGGCGTTATCCTGTATATGTCTTCAGCGACGACGGCATCTATGCCATTCCGCAGAGCGCGTCGGGGACGCTGGGCGAGGCGCGGCTTGTGGACCGTACCGTCATCGACGCCATGGTGCCGCCTGCCGAGGCTGGGGCCGATATTTGGCTGATGTCGCGTCATGGCCACCTGTGCCGCCTGAATGGGGCGAAACTCACGGTGTTGTATTGCGATGTGGCCTATCGTGAGCTGGCGTGGTGCAATGCCTATGGCGAACTGTGGATGCTGCCAGCCAGCGGCTATCCCATGGTACTGATGGCCAGTGGCACGATGAGCGAGCGCACTGTGGCGGTGAGGCAGTTGTATAGCGATCCGCGGCATGCCGTGGCGGTGAGCCCTGATGGCGACATCCTGGATTTGGAACAGGAACAGCCCGCAATGCAGCCTGTGGCATGGCACACCCATCCACTGGCACTTCACCCGCTGCTAGGCGAGGCGATTCACCGCGTGGTGTGGCACCTGTCGAGCGAGGGGGCATCTCTCACCCTGAATGTCGAGGGACAGCGCGGCGTGATGACAGGCGATATCATCTTGAGCCGGATGACGGTGACAGGAGCCGTGAGTCAGCCGCTTGCCTCACCGACCATGGCCCGGCAGGTGCGCACCCTGCGACTCTCCATGGCAGGCGAAGCCCGCACCGGCTCGCTCCTGCTTCCCACCTTGATTTACACGTTAAGGAGAATTGACTCATCAGTCGGCCATGCATGACAACACATTATATAATAATATGGAAAATATCCTTGCCGAGAACCGCCGGCGCCATGCCCTAATCTCCCACGACCCCTATGACCCGATGACGGGTGTGGGCTGCTGGGGCGACAGGGTGGAGGCGGACGGATGTCTCGTGCCGCAAGTGGTACTGGAGCGCCACCCCGACTATCTTGCCCTGGACGGTGTGGCCCGTGACCGTGCCCGCATCGATGAGGACTTTGAATTCTGGTGTGTGCGCTGTGCCACCATACGCGACAAAATGACCGGGAGCCCGGTGCCGTTTGTACTCAACCGCCCGCAACGCAAACTGCTGGCGGTGATGGAGCGGCAGCGCACGTCAGGACGTCCCGTACGTGTCATCCTGCTCAAAGCGCGGCAGTGGGGCGCTTCGACGATGGTCCAGATGTACCTGGCGTGGATGCAGCTGGTGAGACATCGCGGGTGGAACAGCCTGATATGTGGGCACAAGCAGGCGGCAAGCAAGAATATCAAGCGGATGTATAACCTGCTGCTGCGCCATTACCCCAGGGAACTGCTCGATGAAGAGGACGGGGAGGCAATCGTGCCCCGTTTCTCCAGGATGGAAGGGCAGTCCAATGTGCAGCAGATTCTCTCGCGTGACTGCTTGGTGATTACGGGCAGCTCGCGCAGCGAGGATGTCGCGCGCGGCTATGACATCTCGATGGCCCATCTGAGCGAGGTTGCCCACTGGCAGGATAGTGCGATGTACAGCCCCGACGATGTCGTGCGCAGTGTGTGCGGCAGTGTCGTCCTCAAGCCGGATACCGTCATCGTCCTCGAATCTACGGCCGACGGCGTGGGCGATTACTTTCATGACGAGTGGCAGAGGGCGCAGATGGAGCGCAGCGACAAGGAGGCGTTGTTTGTGCCGTGGCATGAAATCGGTATCTACACGCTTCCGGTTGACGATGCCGTATCGCTGTGGGAGGGCATGGATGACTATGAACGGATGTTGTGGAATGACGGCTGCACGCTGGAGCAGATCAACTGGTACCATCACAAGCGCATGGAATACCGGCGCCATGAGCTGATGATGTCAGAGTATCCGACTAATGCCACCGAGGCCTTTATCGCGAGTGGTTTCAGCCCGTTTGCCCCTGAACATCTTGATGAACTGGAACACAACTGTATCCCGCCGAAATTTGTGGGTGACATCCAGGCCGACGGTCAGCGCGGGCGTGAAGCCAAGAATAATATCCGGCTCATAGCTGCAAGCAACGGGTTGCTCAAGGTATGGGAACGCCCCGAGCGCAATCGGGCAATCAGGACGCGTTATCTGGCTGTTGTCGATGTGGGTGGCCGATCGGACAACAGCGACTATTCGGTAATTGCCGTGTGGCGCATTTCCGACACCAGCCGTCTTGCAGCCATCGTGGCGCAGTGGCGAGGGCACATCGACCACGACCAGCTGGCATGGAAGGCGATGCAGCTGGCCAAGTACTACAACGATGCGCTGCTGGCCGTGGAAAGCAACACGCTGACCAACGAGGCGGCCCGTGCGGGAGAGAGCGAGTATATCCTGCGCACGGTGCATGAGGTGTATGGCAACATCTATGAGCGTGGGCGGCACAAACTCGGTTTCCACACCAATGCCCGAACCAAGCGCATGGCAATTACCGCACTCATCGAGGCCGTGCGCGAGGGCAAGTACATCGAGCGCGATCAGGACGCCGTCAACGAGATGCGTTGCTATGAGGAGCACAACGGCCGCTATGCTGCTCCTGCCGGCAAGCATGACGACATCCTGATGACTCGCGCCATCGGCCTGCTGCTGATGGAAGAGATTCGGGTAATGCGCAAGAACCCGTCGCCCGACACCTCGCTAGCCAACGACGGCTGGATGTTTTCGAGGGTAGGGTAACAGGCACAAAAAAAAACCACGGGCAACATCATGTGTTGCCCGCGGCTTTTTTAGTTTATGCTTGTCAAGTGAAATTACTTGATCACCTTGCAGGTGCTGGTAGTACCATCGTTGTAGGTGGTCACCTTGATGTTAACACCTTCGAAGGGCACGTTGCTCTCCATACCGGCGATGTTGAAGTACTTCACATTGTTGATGGTCTTCTCAGCGAGGTTCTCAACAACAGCGGTGCTACCGTACATAGCTACACGGTGGTAGAGCTGGAAGCGCTGCTCAACGTTGTTACCGCCAGTGCCATAGAAGAAACGATAATCGTTGGGAGCCCAACCGTCACGAACGCACTCGCGAACACCAAACTCCTGGTTAGCAATGATCATGTCGGGGAGATGACCTTCAGCCTCTTCCTGGTTGGCGTTCTGGATAGCCAGACGGAACAAAGCGGCGTCATCCTTCTTCAGAGCACCTTCCTCAGCGTAAATATCCTCGTTGCCCGAGAAGTGGCAAGCGTCGTTCTTGTTGTTGGCAATCAGCACGGTGTAACCGCGATACTCGATACCGTCGATAATCTTGGTCTCAGACTTCTCAGACCACTGCAGATATGCATCGTAGGGCATACGGTCGCCAGCCTGGAAATCAACAGCTCTCTTCTCACCTTCAAATTTGTACTTTATTATGGTGAACTGCATGGGCAGATAGATGTCGAACTGTGCAGAACCATAGGTGGTCTCACCAGCCTTGTACAATTCACTACCTCCGTCAGCACAGGGAACAGGAGTCAGAGCCTGAACAGCTGCATTGGTGTAAATCTCATCGTCGTCCAACCAGAACTCTACAACTTGAGGAGTGTTGGAATAGAAGCTGATCCTGTTGTCATAATTCTTGTCCGAACCCAAGTCGATGTAGATGTTGCGGGTGAACAGGTGATCCACGGTGGGTTGACCAATGATAGCGGGGGTCACACCATCGCCCTGATAAGCATACTCACCACTCTTCAGGTCCTGAGCAACAGCCGTTGCACTCATAGCGGCGGCAGCACATAAGAGAAGTAAATTTTTAATCTTCATAATTTAATGCGTTAAATTGTTAGTAATAATGTTAAATTAATATTTCTTTCTGTTATGTTCAAAATCATATCAAGTTTCGCACTTGTGATTATGCAAAATCACATAGTGCTCACATTGATTTAATATATTGAAAACTAGGAAAATAAGGCAAAAATGCGCATTTTCTCCCGCTTTTCAGAGTACAATATTACGAACTTTTTTTGAACTGGCAAAATTTTTTTCAAAAATCGGTGAAAAAAACTATTAACAGGGCGCTTTGAGCGGGTTTCAGATAAAAGGTGAAAAGAAAGGATTATCTGGGTCCCTGTTTCAGCTTGAATGTCTTGCCGGCAAGGCGGGCCGTCTGCAGGAAATGCTTGTACCAGTCGGGCGGGGCCGCTGGTCTCAGCCTGGGCGCACGTCCGCCGGGTCGTGGAATGTTAAAGGGCTTCTTTATCATGGCTGTTTGCTGTCGTTAGCCGCCGGCTTGTTCTTGTGTTGAAGCGGCAGGGTGTAGCAAATGCTTAACGAGAAACCGAGTGAGCTGCTGCGCGGCCCGTAACCCGGTATGAACCACGGCCTTGAGTGTTCGTTTTTGCCGTAGTTGAAGAGGCTGTGGTACCTGATCATCCATCCCATCGAGATCTGGTCAAACAACTTGACCTTGAGCCCGAAGCCAGCCTCGCCCCACAGGGCATCGGCGTGCTCGCCCTTGATGTTAAGGGTCTGGAATTCTTGCCAGTAACTGTTGCTGTAATGGATGTCCCGGATGTCGTAGCCGAAAGTGCTGTAACCCAACCTGATGCCTATAAAAGCTTGGTAATCAGGGGCGTTCTTGAACAGGAAATTGTAATTGGCGCCCACCTTGAAATAGGGCGATGGCTTGCCACGGTAGCTGAAGTTCATGCCGTCGGGGGTGCTGCTGGCCCATCCTATACCTAGCTCGACGGTGGGCTGCAGACGGTTCCACATGTTGAGTGTCGCATTCACGTCGGCACTGGCATAGCTTTGTCCGAAGGCCATGAACAGGGGCTCGGCGAAGTTGAGGCCGATGGACAGGTCGGTGAGCTTGGGGTAGCGGGTATAGACGCGCCGTAGGGAGTCCCGACGCAGCTCCTGCAAGGCCGCCGTGCTGTCGCCGCTGATGTATTGCTGGATGACTTTCTCGTCGGTGCCCTTGGGCGGCGGTTTCACCTGGTTGGTTTGGGGCTTAACGGGTGTCACGTGCCGCTTGTCAGGCTCTTGAGCCATGGCACAAAACGCGCTGAGCACGAGAAATGTCATCACGAGAACCATCCCCCGGATGACATGGTGGTGATATGTAGTGGCAAGGGTCATTGGCTGAAGTCGGTGAAGTAGATGCGCAGGGCCGGGGTGGTGGAGTTGGTGACGACGTCAACAAGTGGCACTACCGAGTCGATGCCGTGCAGGGTGGTGCGCACATCATTGAGATTGAAGTTGAACATCGCGCCGCACTCGGCCGAGTGGAAATAAGGCACGGCATCGTAGTCAATGGTGAGGGTGTCACGCACCGGTATCCTCAGGGTGTCAACCGGAATCCAGCGGGTGATGGCAAAGGCTGTGGAACTGACGTTGGCCCGCAGCGGCAGATATACTTCGCTGAGGCTTGTGGAGTCGGCCAGCAGGCTGTCGCCTGGAGCGCCGATGCCCATGATGGTCAGTCCTGAAACCGATTGTTGAGAAGTTCCCACATAGAACTTTGCCAGCGGCAGGCTGCTGCCGTTGTCGTAGCAACTGTCGTCGCCGCATGCCGCCGTGCCCAAGCCGAGCAGCAACAGCTGCAGCGCCATCATCACGGTGGAAGCTATGTGGAGTGGACGTCTCATTGCGCTTCGAGCGGAACGTTTTTCTCGACGATGAGTCCCTCGGGCAGCGTTATCTGCTCCTTGCGTCCCCCGATGGCGGGCACCTCGACGGCAGGATTGGCATCGGTGAGCACCTCGTTGATCTCGTAGTGGTTGCGGTCGTTGCTGTGGCGGATGATGAGTTCGCCCAGGAAGCCCGTGAGGAACAGCTGAGTTCCCAGGAGCATTGAGGTCAAGGCCAGATAGAAGTAGGGCGAGTTGGTGACCAGCGTGTAGCTGTGTCCGCTGTGCATGTGGTAGAGCTTGAGGGCTCCCACAACGATGACGGCGATGAAACCCAGCAAGAACATCAGGCTGCCCAGCAGACCGAAGAAGTGCATCGGCTTGACACCGAATTTGGCTTGGAACCACAGTGTGAGCAGGTCAAGGTAGCCGTTCACAAAGCGGTCGAGGCCGAACTTGGTCGTGCCATACTTGCGGGCCTGGTGCTTCACCTCTTTCTCACCGATATGGGTAAAGCCGGCGACCTTGGCCAGATAGGGCACGTAGCGGTGCATGTCGCCATACACCTCGATGTGCTTGACCACCTCGCGGCGGTAGGCCTTGAGGCCGCAGTTGAAGTCGTGCAGGTTGTGGATGCCGCTCACGCGACGTGCTGTGGCATTGAACAGCTTGGTGGGGATGGTCTTGCTCAGCGGGTCATAGCGCTTCTTTTTCCATCCGCTCACCAGGTCGTAGCCGTCCTGTTTGATCATGCGGTACAGCTCGGGAATCTCGTCGGGGCTGTCCTGGAGGTCGGCATCCATGGTGATGACAACATCGCCCTTGACAAGCGAGAAACCGGTATTCAATGCCGGCGACTTGCCGTAGTTGCGGCGGAATGAGACCCCCTTCATGCGCGGGTTCTTGTCGTGCAGCCCCTTGATGACTTCCCATGAGTCGTCGGTGCTGCCGTCGTTGATGAACAGCACCTCATAGCTGAACTTGTGCTCGTCCATGACGCGTTCAATCCACTGCGCCAGTTCGGGCAGGGACTCGGCTTCGTTATACAAGGGTACTACTACTGAAATGTCCATTATCTTAGTATGATTTTTTTTTTAGTTATTCTTGACGTTTACGATGTTTCTTGAGGGGACGCTGGGCAATGATTGCCGTGATGGCGCTCAGCAGCGATCCGCCGAAAGAGATGAACCAGAAGGAGCTGAATACGGTCTCGATGGGTGTGGGCATCAGTTTCTCGTCCACCATGCGTTTCACCACGTGCAGCATCTCGCTGTCCTGCATCTGCGGGATCTGGCTATAAGCCTTGATGACAGCCTGGGCCTGCTCGTACATGAAATTGGGGCGTACATACTGGAGCACCAGGAAGATGATGAATCCGGCAATCACCGCACCCAGGATAAACAGCAGGATACCGAGCATCCACAGGGCGGCATACTCTGTGAAGCCGTCGTCCTCGATGAATTTGCGCCGCTGGAAATAGTACACCACCAGGGGCGTCCCCAGCAGGAGCACCATGAAAACCATGCTCAAGGGCATGAACCAGTCGGCGAAAATCGAGGCTACGGCAGTGCATGCCATATACAGGCCGAATGGTATTCCCCATTCGCCCGCCCGCTGATAGATGCTCTTCTTAGGTTCTGTCATACAAACTGCAAAATTACATATTTTTTTACGGGATAAAGCATCTGTGTGGCTTAAAAAAACTGAAATTTTATGACCCATCCCCTTTTTGTTGCTTTTTGTGGGAAAAAAGTGTTACATTTGCCCCGAATACATGAGGAGATTGCTTGCATTATGAGAAAATGTCCATACCACATGTGGTGTTGCCGCCTTGTCGTCTTGCCGTTGACGATGGCCCTGCTGGTCTTGACGGCGGTGTCGTGCCGTCATCAGCCGGTGCGTCATCACGTGGATGACGAGCGTTACATCGGGGTGGACTCGCTATTGAGGAATATCAACGACGTGGACTCGCTGGCGGCCATCGTCAAGCAGTCACGTGAGCAGAACGACGCGCTGACCGAGATGCTCGCGCTCAAGTACCAGGGCAAGCAATTGGGCAAGCTGGCTCGCTTTTCCGAGGCGCTGGAGACCCATCAGCAAGGTCTGGAAGTGGCAACGCGTCTCGCCGACACCATTGAGATGGTGATTGCCTACAACGCATTGGGCACCGACTGCCGCCGCATGGGTGACCTGAGTCTCGCACAAGGTTATTTCTACAAGGCATTGAAACTGTGCGACATTTATAGTGACAAGGAGAGTGACCAGGCGCTCACGGCGCGCGTGAAAACGCTCAACGGCATCGCTAGAATCGAGCTGGGGCTGTGTGACTACGTTACCGCCGACAGTGTGTCACGCCAGGCCCTCGAGGTATCGAAACGTCTGGAGAACAACTCCGATATCGCCTTCAATTACGGCAATCTGGGCTCCGCCAAATGTGCTATCGGTGAGAACGACTCGGCTTTGTATTACTATCGCAAGTCGATGGAGTATAATCGGTTGGCTAATAGTAAGACGGGCGTTGCCCAGTGCCATTTGCACTTTGGGGAAATTCATGAGCTGGAGCGTCGTTTTTACCATGCCGTCGAGGAGTATGAGATGGCTTATAAGCAACTCAAGGAAAACAACGATACTTGGTACTGGGTGGAGTCTTGCTTGGCATTGGCAAGGGTGAAAGTTCTGCTTGGCGAGAAAACCGATGCCGACCGTTATCTGACTGAGGCCGAGACCGAGGCCCGCCGGACGGGCTCCAAAAATTATCTGGCCGAGGCGAGCATGATACGATACGAACTCTCGCTCTTGGAGGGCAACCCCCAGGAGGCTTTGCAGCATTACATCTACGGCTCCGAGATGTATGACAGCATCTATGGCCTCAAAATCAGTGACGAGATGAAGTCGCAACGCCTTGAATATGAGCGGCTGCGCAGCAGCGATGAAGTGGATGTGCTCAACCGCGATATCAACCAGTTGAAGCGTACCCGCAACCTGCAATGGCTCTTCATGACCCTGTTGGTCCTGCTTGCGGCAGCCCTCGTGGCCGCTTTGGCCTATGTGGTGAAGGTGCGCACCCGCACCCAGCGACTGATGCGTCAGGTCGAGGAGACAAGGTCGCTGTTCTTTACCAATGTGGTACACCAGTTGCGCACCCCCTTGTCGGCCATCATGGGCTCCATCGACAGCATCCTCGCCGAGGACAAGCAGCAAGGGGTGGACAGCCGTACTGCCGGTAACGCGGTGCGTGAAAATGCCGAAATCATTGAGCGTCAGGGCAAGAACCTGCTCGTCCTTGTGGACCGCATCCTGGAGGTGGGTGGTGTGCGCAGCGCCATTACCGAACTTGACTGGCGCACCGGTGACCTGACGACATTCATGCACATGGTGGTAGAGAGTTACCGGGAACGTTGTGTGGAGCGTCACATCGAGCTCACCTACGCCTCTTGTGAGACGAATGTGGATATCGATACCGTGCCACGATATTTGAGCACCATTATGGGCAGCCTTCTCGATAATGCCATCAATTACAGCCACGAGTTCGGTAAGATTACCGTTACCTCCCATGTGGATAAAGGGATGTTTGTTATCCGTGTTGCCGATGACGGCATGGGAATCAGCAAGGCGGACCTCCCCCATGTGTTTGAGCCCTTCTTCCGTAGTGCCAATGCCGAGGCGATCATCGATGGTGTGGGCATCGGCCTGACCGTGGTGCGTGATATGGTGATGGCCATGGGTGGATTTGTCTCCGTCGATAGCATGAAGGATCATGGCGCCGTCTTTACCGTGAAACTGCCCTGCAAGCACGACAAGGGCGTGAAAAAACGCTTTGAAGCCGATATGGAGGCATTAATCCGCAAGTTGCCTCATGCTCGGCGTAACACCTCGGCTGTTGCTGCCGTGCCCGCCGAGGGATGTGAAGAAATGCCGGCTGTACTCGTCGTGGAGGACCATAACGACGTGGCTCGCCTGGTGGGGCAGGTGTTGAAGGGAAATTACCGTGTGCACTATGCCACCGACGGCAGTCAAGGCTTGAGCAAGGCAGTTGAACTGATGCCCGACCTAATCATCACCGATGTGAAGATGCCGCTCATGGATGGCCTGGAACTGTGCCGCCAGATACGCACCCATTGTTCGTTGTGCCATATCCCGATCATCATGCTGAGTGCCCGTAACAGTGATGCCGACCGTGTGAAGGGCATCGAGGCCGGAGCCGATGCCTATCTGGTGAAGCCCTTTGTGCGTGAGGAATTGTTGGCATGGGTGTCCCGCCTGATAGAGAGCCGTCGAGTCTTGCGGAACGTCATCACCGCATCCAAGTCTGCCGACAGTGTTGAGATGGTGGCATCACCGCTGACTGATGGCAGCGACAAGGATGCCGCCTTCATCGAGAAGTTCAAGCGCAAGGTGGACAAGCAGATGGCTACCGGCGCCAAACTCGACTTTGACAAGATTGCTCTCTCGTTCAAGATGGGTGAGATGCAACTGCGTCGCAGGGTGCAGGAATTGACCGGCAAGACCATGTCGGCTTACATCACCCAACTGCGCATGGAAAAGGCGTTGAGACTGCTGCAAGAAAACCGTGATATGCTCATTGGCGACATCGCTGAACAATGTGGATTCCAGGATGTGGCCTACTTCTCACGCGTCTTCCGCCAGTACTATGACATGACGCCCACCCAGGCGCGCAACGCATCCAAGTGAGCTGTCGCGCCCGGTTAACCCCGCGTTAAACTCCCTTTAAGCGCAACTTAAAGTCGCTTGAAAATCGGGATAATAAGTAATGACAATAATCTTCCGCAAGACAGGGCGGTAGATGACGTTTCCTTAAGCTTTGGTTGAACAGCGTCAGCCTTTCTTGGGACCGTGCCCGGCATTGTCGCCCCAGCGGGCTTGCTGACGTGCTGCCATCTGGTTTTCGGCAGGGTTGTCCTGAGGCTGCCACAGCTGCGGATGGTTCAGTTCCTCGGGCATATATTGCTCCACGACAAAGTGCCCCGGGAAGTCGTGGGCGTATTGGTAGTCCTTGCCGTAGCCCAACTGCTTCATCAGCCCCGTGGGGGCATTGCGCAGGTGGAGGGGTACGGGAGCGTTTCCCGTCTCGTTGACGAGCGCCAGTGCGCCGTCGATAGCCAGGTAGGCACTGTTGCTCTTGGCGCTGGTGGCCAGATAGATGGCGCATTCGCTCAGGGGGATACGTCCCTCGGGCCATCCGATCTTGTTGATGATGTCAAACGTGGC
>JAEEGL011552832.1_pt1 | contig 20719 bp, 14 predicted proteins | sample 9134231 | NCBI WGS metagenome assembly JAEEGL01 (sample SAMN16246548, study PRJNA631951) | gut metagenome | biome: gut microbiome; feature: rumen; material: fiber-attached | host: Bos | place: Iran: Karaj | collected 2018-10
ATCAGGAATCAGCATCTTATCAAAATCGATACCGCTTATGGCGATAAGTGACCATGTCATGAGAAGGGCTCCAATTACCTGTACAGTAGGACCGAAATGCCAGGCAACTAGAAGGGACATGAGACCAGTAAAAGTTTCAACCAGAGGATATCTCAGCGATATATGCTGTCCGCAACCATGACACCTGCCCTTGAGAATTAGATAACTGATAACAGGGATGTTTTCCCATGCGGAGATTTTGTGACCGCAGTTAGGACAGCGGGATCTTGGTACGACAAGATTGAATTTAGGGCGTTCAGGAATTTCTTCATCGGGATGGAAGTATTCTTGATATTCGTCCTTAAATGCGTTTTCCATCATCACAGGGAGTCTGTAGATAACCACATTAAGAAAACTTCCTACTAAAAATCCTATGACTGTTATGTAAGTTAGAAAGAAAAATGGTGAATCTTGAAAAGCCTGAACTATACTTTGTAAAAAACTCATATAAATGCCACTGTTTAAAATATCCGACAAATAAAAAGGGTCTCACTTGTAGGTGAAACCCTTAATATGCGTATTACATTATTATTAGAATATGCTACCCATAGAGAAGATAGGTAAGTACATAGCAATAACCAATGAACCGATTACCACACCGAGGAATACCATGATTAAAGGTTCGAGCATTGATGACAGACCGTCAACCGCATCGTCAACTTCCTGGGAGTAAATGTTTGCAACCTTTCTTAACATCGCATCAAGAGAACCTGCTTCTTCACCGATCATAACCATCTGGTTCATCATTGCAGGGAATATCTGGGTTGCTCGCATTGCCATGTTGAGCTGCATACCGCCCATTACATCCTGACGGATTTCCATGATTGCACTTTCATACTTTGCATTACCAGATGCACCTGCTGCTGATATCAAAGCATCAACCAACGGAATACCGGCGGCGAATGTTGTTGCCAAAGTAGAAGCAAATCTTGCTAAGCATCCCTTTTCGAGAATCTTACCTACAACCGGAATCTTCAGAAATGCTACGTCAACATTTGAGTGAAATTTCTGATTGTGCTTGTAAGACCAAAGGAATGCGTAAAAACCGCCACCAAGGACTAATGCAAATATAATCCAGTAACTTTGTAAGAATCTGGAAAGATCTACAACCATCTGAGTGAATGCAGGCAATTTAGCATTGAAGCTTGCAAAAATAGATTCGAACTGTGGTACTACATATATAAGAAGAATTGCCGTTACCACAATAGCAATGAGTACTATGACGATAGGGTACATCATCGCTTTTTTAATCTTTGACTTTAAGGCCTCTGCTTTTTCCATGTATGTTGCAATCTGGTCATAAATTGTTTCCAGTGCACCAGAAGCTTCACCTGCCGCAACAAGGTCTGTGTACAGTTTGTTGAAGTAGACCGGGTGTTTCCTCAAAGCCTGATGGAAAGGAGTACCTGCAGAAACGTCTTCACACACCTGTGAAAGAAGCTTTCTCATTGCCAGCTTATCATGGCTCTGAGCCAGAAGTTCAATTGATTGAACCAGAGGAACACCAGCAGACAACATTGTAGTAATCTGTCTTGACAAGGTTGCAATATCGACTGGTTTGATCTTAGGACCATCACCGAAGACATTTTTGTATTCAATAACAGAAGTTACGTTTACGTTCTGCTTTCTTAGTTCAGACTTTATAATTTCAGCACTGCGGGCACACATGAAACCACCTACAGGCTTGCCCTTACGGTTTGTACCCTTCCATTTGAAGTTTATAAAGTCTTTCTTGTTACTTTTTACTGCCATATTTTAATCCCTGCTTAGCCCGATGTTACACGGAATACTTCCTGTAAGCTTGTGACTCCCTGCGCCACTTTCATTAATCCGGATTTTCTTAAAGGAACCATCCCTTCTTTTTCTGCTTCAGCTGCAATCTGGAGTGAGTTGCCTCCTTCCATGATGAGCATGGCCAGCTTGTCAGACATAACAAAGATTTCGTAGATACCTACACGTCCCTTGTAACCGCCTGAGCATGCCTCGCATCCCTGAGGGTTTGGTTTGTATATTTTTAATCCTTTATCAATATCTTCTTGAGTATACCCTATTTTGAGCAGTTCATGCTCCGGTACATTGTCAAGAATTTTACATTTCTCACATAATCTTCGAGCCAGACGCTGAGCCATAATTAACGTTACTGAAGATGCAATATTAAATGCAGGCACGCCCATGTTTAATAGACGTGTCAGTGTTTCTGGTGCGGAGTTTGTGTGAAGTGTTGACAATACAAGGTGACCTGTCTGAGCAGCCTTTATTGCGATTTCGGCTGTTTCCAAGTCTCGAATTTCACCCACCATGATTACGTCAGGGTCCTGACGAAGGAATGCCTTCAGGGCACTGGCGAATGTTAATCCTGCCTTGTAATTAATCTGTACCTGGTTAATACCTTCCAGGTTGATTTCTACCGGATCTTCCGCAGTTGATATGTTTGTTTCAACAGTGTTTAAAATACTGAGACCGGTATACAGTGAAACTGTTTTACCTGAGCCTGTCGGTCCGGTAACAAGGATAAGCCCCTGCGGCTTCTCAAGGGCTCCTAGATATTTCTTTTTCTGTTCATCTTCAAAACCAAGCATGTCAATGTTAAGTTTGGCGGCTGAGGAGTCCAGAATACGCATTACAATCTTTTCCCCCCAAAGAGTAGGAAGCGTATTAACACGCATATCCATTGCCTTTGTAGGTGAAATTTTGAGTTTGATACGACCGTCCTGTGGAACACGTCTTTCTGCTATATCAAGTCTTGACATAACCTTAATACGCGCAGCAATCTTGTCCTTTAGTTCAACAGGAGCTTTGGCAACTTCATGTAGTATGCCGTCGATACGGAATCTCACACGATACTTCTTTTCATAAGGTTCGAAGTGAAGGTCTGATGCGCCTTTCTTAATTGAGTCAAGCAGAAGTTTGTTGATAAACTTTACAACCGGAGTATCGTCATCTGCATTTGCATCAGTTGCGGCACTGAGATTATCATTGCTGTTATCTTCAATAGCTTCAAGTTCTGCAAATTCAGAGTCTGAAAGTCCAACGTCCAGTTCTTCCATGGCGTCGGCAAATAATTTTGTAAGATCTTTCTGCAGTTTGTCTTCGTCAACAAGAATTGTATCGGTCATCATTGAGTACTTTAGACCGAATGCGTTTAACGCAGCCGTGTTGGTTGGATCAGACATTGCAAGGAAAAGAGTTTTTCCTTGAGCGTAAACAGGAAGAGCATGATGCTGAAGAATCAGATTCTTATCCATGTATGCGGAAGGGATTTCCTTTACATCGATATCATCAAGATTAAGGTAAGGGTACGCATACTCCTTAACCAGAATTTCCCTTATTTTTTCAGGAGGAACAAGCTTCATGTCCACGATTGTGGATATAACCGGTTTGCTGTCTTTCTTGGATTCCTCTATTACATTTTTCTCTTGTTCCGGAGATATTAACTTGTATGTCTTGAGTATTCGGAGAATACCGTAACTTTCAGCCATTTGTATATCCTAAGATTCTTACTCAATATCAATATATAGATAGGTAGTTATATTATTCTGTTATCAAACAAAAAGACGAAAATCACAGGGGTTGAACTCTGTTCGTCTGTTTCATTGTTCTTGTATATGTGATACTCCTGTAATTAACTGTTACAGGAGTATCAAGGTGCATGGTATAGGATAGAACTAACAGTGGTAAAATACTACATTATTTTCCGTGAATAATATTGAAATACTGTACTAATCACAAAAACAAGAAAAGGTTTTTATGACAGGTGAATAAAGTGTTTGTTGGTGTAAATAAATTGTTTATTCTTATATTGTTTTAATATTTTGTAAAACCAACCACGGATGCTGTCCTGTAAAATTCAAAAGACATCTTCTTGTATTTTCTTATCAGTGTCATCATATATTATGTATGTGCATACATATACATGGGAGTAAAGTTTTTAAGAAGAGATTTCTGATGGATATTCAAGGAATTTTGTCGGAAATAGTGTTTATCCGTGATTTGCACACAGGAGGCGAGTTTTTCCTGGAGAAATGTTGTCTTTAATCTGTATATACTCATAAAAGGAAATTTAATGATTAAATATGTTTTAACCGCCATAGTCTTTTTTGTACTAGAGCTTGCCAGTATCATATATGTTTTTGGCGAACTGGGATTAACTACGCTTTACATACTGTTTATTGAAGTAATAATTGGATATTCAATTGTAAAAAAGGCAGGCGTCGGTTCAGTCGGACTAATGGGGCTTGCAGGTATGGGAGGGAATTCTTTTTCTGTAGCTCTCATGGCAGCCGGCGTGTTTATTGCTTTTCCTGGATTTGTTTCTGATGTTATGGCCGTTGCGGTTTTTATCCCTTTTGTGAGAAAGGCTTTCTTCAATTTCTTAAAGCCGGATCCTCAGTTGGTCAACAAGATAATCATGAATCAGTTTCAGAAGCAGGGTATGAATATGAACATGTTTGATGATGAATTTATGAAGAATGCGTCATCCATGTTTGGTAATTTCGGAGGAATTGAATCTGATGATGATTCCGAATATGAAAATCCCCATGAACGTCAAACCAAGTCTCAAAAAAAAGGACATAAAAATGTTGAGGATGCGGAGTTCAAAGAATTGTAGAATTTTCTGATTGTTGGGTTCTTAGTTAATAACGAAACGGAGTTTTGGAAATGCTTCCAAAACTCCGTTTCGGATTAATTATAAAAAAAATATGAAAATAATCTTGAATTATTAATTTCAATCCATATGTAACAGTTAGTAAGTTAAGTTTTGTTTACATATTTAATGTGGAGGCTGTTGAGGGATAAACCTTAACTCGTGTATTAGTATGGCAATTCGTCCTTTAAATGATCGTGTTATTGTTAAGCGTATTGAAGTTGAAGCCAAGTCTGCAGGCGGCATCGTTCTTACCGGAAGTGCTGTTGATAAATCTACCCGTGGTGAAGTTATTGCTGTAGGCCCTGGTCGTACACTTGACAATGGAACCGTTAAGCCTTTAGCGGTAAAGGTTGGAGATAAGGTAATTTTTAATGAAGGTTATTCTGTTAGAAAAGAAAAGTTAGACGGTGAAGAAGTTTTAATTATGTCAGAAAACGATATTCTTGCCGTGGTTGAAGAATAACAAAAGCTCTTTTTGGAAATATTTTGACGTCCGGTCTTCATTTGCTTTGTGTGATCGGGGTTGTAAGAAGAATTTGAAGTAAATATTTACAGGAAAATAAAATGTCTGCAAAGGATGTAATTTTTGGAAATGAAGCTCGAGTAAAAATGCTCGAAGGTGTGAACATTCTGGCTAATGCCGTTAAGGTTACCTTAGGTCCTAAGGGACGCAATGTTGTTCTTGATAAGACCTACGGCGCACCTGCAATTACTAAAGACGGCGTTTCAGTTGCAAAGGAAATTGAGCTTGAAGACAAGTTCCAGAATATGGGAGCTCAGATGGTTAAGGAAGTTGCTTCCAAGGCTAACGATGCTGCCGGTGACGGTACAACCACTGCAACAGTTCTTGCTCAGGCTATTATTAACGAAGGTCTGAAGTCCGTTGCTGCGGGTATGAATCCTATGGATTTAAAGCGCGGTATTGACAAGGCTGTTTCAGCAGCCGTTGAGGAATTGAAGAGCCTGTCAGTTGAATGTAAGGATTCTAAGGCAATTGCTCAGGTTGGTACCATTTCTGCAAATTCTGATGCTTCTGTAGGTAAGTTGATTGCAGAAGCAATGGAAAAGGTTGGTCGTGACGGTGTTATTACCGTGGAAGACGGTAAGAGCTTTGATGATCAGCTTGATCTTGTTGAAGGTATGCAGTTCGATCGCGGTTACCTCTCACCATACTTCATTAATAAGTCAGAAAACGCTTCTGTTGAGTTCGATGATCCATATATCCTCCTTGTTGATAAGAAGGTATCAAATATTCGTGACATTCTGAATGTTCTTGAAGGTGTTGCAAAGGCCGGCAAGCCTTTACTTATCATCGCAGAAGATGTTGAAAGTGAAGCTCTTGCAACTCTTGTTGTGAACAACATGCGCGGTATTGTTAAGGTTGCTGCCGTTAAGGCTCCTGGTTTTGGTGACCGTCGCAAGGCAATGCTTCAGGATATCGCCATCCTTACCGAAGGTACCGTTATTTCTGAAGACATTGGTATGAAGCTTGATGCCGCAACTATTGATGACTTGGGAAGGGCAAAGCGCGTTGTAATTACAAAGGATAATACCACTATTATTGACGGTGCCGGTGATTCAGCCGCCATTGCTGATCGTGTTGCCCAGATTCGCAAGGCCATTGAAGATTCAACTTCAGAATATGATAAGGAAAAGCTTCAGGAACGTGTTGCTAAGCTTGCCGGCGGTGTTGCCGTAATTAAGGTTGGCGGTGCAACTGAAGTTGAAATGAAGGAAAAGAAGGATCGTGTTGATGATGCTCTTCATGCTACCAGAGCAGCCGTTGAAGAAGGTGTTGTTGCCGGTGGCGGTGTTGCTCTTGTACGCGTTGCTTCAAAGCTTGCTTCACTCAAGGGCGATAACGAAGATCAGAACGTTGGTATCCGTGTTGCATTAAAGGCAATGGAAGCTCCTTTACGTCAGATTGTTGAAAATGCAGGTCAGGAACCTTCCGTAATTGCTAATGCCGTTCGTAACGCTGAAGGTAACAACGGATACAATGCTGCTACAGAACAGTACGGTGACATGCTTGAGATGGGTATCCTTGATCCAACCAAGGTAACCAGAAGTGCGTTGCAGTATGCTGCTTCAATTGCAGGTCTCATGATTACTACCGAATGTATGATTACTGATTTGCCAAAGAAGGATGAGGCACCTGCGGCAGGTAACATGGGCATGGGCGGAATGGGTGGCATGATGTAATTTAAACATCGTGTTACCGACGATTTCGGCCGTTGACCATTTTTAGAAATAAACGGGGCTAACGAAAGTTAGTCCCGTTTATTTTTGAGTTAAGTATCAATATCGGAAAAAACCTGTCTTTTTACATCACAATTTTTTTCCCGTTATGTAAGTGAGAATAATAAATGTGATAACTTAAAATATGAGTAATCTTCCCGTTAGGGGAGGGGTGTTTATGTGTTTTTTTTGTCTCTGATATATTAATTGGAGATGGAAACTGAGGTCACGTTATGTCGATTGATTCAGTATACATCTTGTCAACCATCATTTTTATGATGGTGTTCCTGCTTATAGGTCTTATGTATGTTATAAGACTTAAGCGAAAGCTTTTCAGGCTGATGCAGGAGAATAACAGTTTTAAAACATTGTGTGACATTGTTAAAACCCCAATATGGTTTAAGGATGAGAATCTGAAAATCACATGGGTTAATAAGTTTTACGCAAAAATGTTTGACCGTTCACGTTCCTCAATTTATGGGTTAACCGACAAAGAGCTGTCACCGGCAAAACTTTCTGATGGGTATATCCGAGATGATTTATACGTAAAAGAATCAAGAAAGCCATATGTGTATCGTGAAAACGAAAAATCAGGCATGTGGTTCGAAACAACTAAGTTTCCGTTAATATCAGATGATGGTACCTTGTATGGCCTTGGCGGTATAGCCTTTAACATAACTGCCATCAAGAAAAGCGAGAATCTGATGCATTCCATGGTCTATAATGACTATCTTACCGGGATTCCGAATCGACTGTTTCTGTCAGTAGAAATTACCAAACTTCTTTCAGTGGCCAATGAAACAAACACAAAACTTGCCGTAATTGGTATTGACCTTGATAACTTTAAGGATTTGAATGACCTTTACGGTCATAGTGTAGGTAATGAAATTCTCAAAAAAACGGCTCAAAAACTAAAGGTTTATACAAGTGGTAAAGGGATGTTTATAGGCAGACTCGGCGGCGACGAGTTTGTGGTGGTTGTTCCTAATATAAAGGAGGATGAGTACATACTTCAGACCTGCGAGGATATTAGGAAGCTTATAAATACTTTCTATGATATCTGTGAATCCAATGTCACCATAAATGTATCAATTGGTGTCAGTGTATATCCTAAAGACTGTGACAATTATGAAGATCTGATGAGACAGGCGGATATGGCTGTTCATACCGCAAAGAGTCGCGGAAGAAACTGTATTGTGTTCTATGATAAAGAAATAGGCAAGGCAAACTTTAAGAGAATTAATATTGAGATGCATCTGAAGCCGGCCATCGAGAATGATGAATTCAGCCTGTATTATCAGCCTAAGGTTTCGGTAGATGGAAAGCAGATTTTGGGGTTTGAAGCTCTGCTGAGATGGAACAGCAAGGAACTCGGTTTTGTTTCTCCTGCAGACTTTATTCCGGTGGCAGAACAGTCTGATCTTATTGTTGCCATGTCCGACTGGGTTATGAGAAAAGCCATGGTTCAGAACCTGTTATGGAAAAAACAGTACGGCGTTATTTATCCCGTGGCTGTAAATCTGTCAGCAAAGCAGATTCATAAGTCTGACTTCCTTAAGAAAGCCCTGGATCTTATAAATGAACTTAATTATCCTCCTGAATACCTCGAGCTTGAAATTACTGAAAGTATGCTGATGAGCAAGGACAGTGATTCAAGAAGATCTTTTGAACAGCTGCGCAGTATGGGGGTAAAAATAAGTATGGATGACTTCGGAACAGGTTATTCTAACTTAAGTTATCTCAGCAGCTTCCCTCTTGATAAACTTAAGATCGATAGAAGGTTTGTTACCGATATAGATACAAGTAAGGGAAATCAACAGATTGTCAACGCAATTATCATGTTGGCTCAGGCATTTAATCTGTCGCTTATTGCAGAAGGCGTAGAGGGCGGAAATGAATTAAAGTACCTGCAGTCAAAGGGGGTAGACGTAATTCAGGGGTTCTATTTCTCCAAGCCTCTGCCTCCTGAGCTTGTTTATGATTTTGTTGACGAGGTGAATAAGGGGGTATGGATAAACAAAGTGCATGAATCTTTTTCCCAGCTTGATAAAAAATACGGCGAGAAAATCACTGAAACAGAGGAAAAACAAAAAAAGAAGCAGGAAGAGTAACGTATTGTCGACGTGAATTTATCATGACATGTTAATTATGAGAGAAGGCAGTTACTGGTAACTGCCTTCTCTTTATCTTTAGGATTTTTTGGGTAATGATCTCAGTGTCAGAACAGATCTTCTATTGCCGAAGACTGAGAACTTTCAGGTTTGACCTGTGGTGGCTCAGCATGAATCTCGGCTCCGTATTCATCCTGTTGTGTGTATGTCTGCGGTTCGTCAGAAGAAGACGTATAACCGAAATTGAGATCCTTGCCGTTACTAATCATAAACTCTGGATATCCATAGATACTGTTTTTAACGATATAGTCTGGTTTTGATACTGGGGCAAGAGGCTGATCCTTAAGGATATACGACATAAATTCAATCCAAATAGGAAGGGCGGTTTTGCTACCGGATTCCCCTCTGCCAAGGGCTTTGGAAAAGCTGTCATGACCAACCCATACTGTGGTTGCTATATTGGCGTTAAAGCCGCTGAACCAGGCGTCTTTGCTGTCATTGGTGGTACCTGTTTTTCCTGCTATATCTGACCTCATCATAGCTCTTGCTCTTGTGCCTGTTCCGTTGAACGGACCTTTTGGTCCGTAGCCACCGTGAATTACACTTCCTAGAGCATCGCTTATGAGGAAGGCATTGCCGTGAGTTATAACCTGTTCGGCATAGTTATTATCTTCCAGATACTGCGCTTCCTCGTCAATTACTTCAGGGACTATTGTATTTGTTACAGCGTCAGGACAGTCAGTACAGGCTATTGCGGGATTGGCTTCATAGATGACCTGCTCCGTATCGCCGATAACGATTTTATCTATCAGGTATGGCTCTATCTTATAGCCTCCGTTGGCAAAGGTGCTGTACGCTGTTACGAGTTCCAGAGGGGTAACTTCATAAGCCCCAAGCGCCAATGAAAGATTCTGACTGTACTTCTGGTTAACGTCTATGCCAAACTTTTTAAGGTGCTTTACAAAATTACCTACACCAATGTGATTTAGAAGACGTACCGAAACCACATTCTTGGATTTTGCAAGGGCTACTCTTAGAGGAATTGGTCCTTCATAGACATTAGGTGAATTCTTAGGCGACCAAATCTGGTTGCTCCATTTGTTCCAGATTGAGAATTTTTCATCAAGAACGTAAGTTCCTAGAGAATATCCCTTGGCCAGAGCCGCACTGTAAAGGAAAGGTTTAATGTTTGATCCAGCCTGTCTTTTGGACAGTTCTACGCGATTAAAACTACTCTTCCTGTAACTGTAGCCACCGACCATTGACAGTATGGCTCCAGTCTGTGCGTTAACGGATATGAGCGCTCCCTGAACCAGCGGAACCTGTCTGAGGGCGTATTCTCCTGCAGGTGTTTTGTGCACATAGATGATGTCGCCAGGTTTGAGAATTCTTTCTACAGGGTGACGGGCATTCTTATTTTGATTATTGTAGTTTGAGGCCCATTTGATGTTATTCCATGGTATAGAGGCTTTTGAATCATCAGCAAAGATAATATTGGCAGAGTTATCTGCCTTTAGGGATACGACAAGTGCAGGAGTTATGTAGTCGTACTGCTGACGTTTTTTTAACTCTGTCTGCCATCTTTCATGGTCGCTGGATGATATACCCAGATCGTTTAGATTTTCAGGTGCTCTGAATCCGTGTCTCATGTCATAATCTGTAAGGCCATTATATACAGCTTGATTTGCTTTTTCCTGTACTCTGCTGTCTACAGTTGAATATACCTTGAAGCCTTCCGTATAAATGGCATCTCCGTATGTGGCTTCAAGAGTCTGTCTTATCGATTCGGCAACATAGCCCGCATTTGCTTCAATTTTTGGAACGTGATAGTAGGAGTTGATAGGCTCATTATCAGCTTCGTCAAACTGCTCCTGGGTTATTTTTCCAGTACTCAACATGCTGAGCAGAACCAGATGTCGTCTTTCTCTCGCCTTATCGGGATTGGAAATTGGATTGTTGGTTGACGGGGCTTTTGGCATTCCTGCGAGAATTGCTGTTTCTCCAAGCGTCAGTTCATCTACGGTCTTGCCGAAATAGATATATGCGGCTGCCGCAATACCATTGGCATGATGGCTGAACGAGATCTTATTGAGATAAAGGGTCAGGATTTCATCTTTGGTGAGCTCCTGTTCCATATGTATTGAAATGAAGATTTCCTTTAATTTTCTGGTAATGTTCTTTTCAGGAGAAAGGTAGAAGTTTCTTGCAACCTGCTGAGTAATGGTACTCGCCCCCTGTGCCATTTTTCCTTTTTCAAAAAAAACCTTGGCTGCTCTGAGAATTCCTTTGAGATCTATACCGAAGTGCGAGTAGAAGCTTCTGTCTTCTATTGCTATGAATGCGTCCTTGACCTGCTGTGGAATCTGTTCGAATTCCAGAGGAATTCGGCGATCCGTGCCGTATTCTCCGATCAGAAGATTGTCTGCAGAGTATATCTGCAGTGGTGTTTCGTATGTGACTTCCTTTAACTGTTTAACGTCAGGAAGGGTGCTCTTAACGTGATAGTAGTAAAAACATCCTGCTGCAAGGCAAAGACTGATGATAAATAAGAAAAAACCGATAATTCGTCTCAACCATATAAAAATCATTTTTTTAATCCATTTGTCATGACGTAATTTTATCTAATTATATAATAATTTGTTACCTAGCTCAAAATAGAGTGCATCAATAAATTATTTTTTGGCACGATTTAAAATTTTGAAGCTATCATAAGAGAACGAGTAAAATGTTAATCAGCACGGATGCAATATATGGCTGGAATGAAAAACAAAGGTAACCTATATCCCCTCCTAGGTGTGGATTTCGGGAGCCAATCTATAAAGGCTGTTGCTATAAGTGGAAAGCCTAATGATGTTAAAATCACTGCGGTCGCTGAGGTCCCAACTCCAAAGGGATCTATAGTTGATTACCAGATTCATGATATGGAAAAGGTGGTTAATGCCTGCAGAACTTTGATGAAGCACATTGGACAGAGACCAAAATACATAGCAACATCAGTTTCGGGGTCAAGTGTGATTTCCAAGGTAATACAGGTAGATGCTAATCAGAGTGATGCAGAATTAAGTAATTATATTAATTCTGAGGCTGAACAGCTTATTCCTTTCCCACTGGAAGAAATTAATCTTGACTATGAAGTCCTAGGTGATAATTTCGTTGACAACCAAAAACAGGATGTTTTAATCAGCGGTGCCCGTACTTCAAGTGTTGAAGATCGCGTAGTGATTTTTGATACCTTGGGTATGGAAGTTAAGGTTGTGGATGTTTCTGTTCATGCCTTGGCGAGAGCCGTTAAGCAGTTAATTCCTGGTTTTGACGTTCTCTGTGACGACAAGCCTGTAGGTATTGTTGATGTTGGTGCCGTGACTTTAACCTTTGGTGTTGTGTACAAGGGTGAGGTTATTTATCAGCGTCTGCAGAATTTCGGCGGTGACAATGTTACCCAGAATCTGTGTAACGCATACGGCTTACCATACGAAGATGCAGAAAAGTCAAAAATTCAGAACAGAATGCCAGCAGATGCAACTACTGAAGTAATAAATCCGTTTATGACTCAGTTGGCTCAGAATATTAAGAGAAATATTCAGCTGTTCACCTCTTCATCAACTCACCATGATCTTGATGTGATTGTACTGACCGGTGGCGGTTGCCTCTTAAACGGTCTTACTGAACAGATGGTTTCTTTATTGAGAAAGGATGTTAAGTGTCCTGACATCTTTAAGCAGTTCCCTAAATTCAAGAGTGAAGAAAACCCTCAGGGTTATAAGTACATGACTGCTTTGGGTCTGGCTTTAAGGAGTTTTGAACCATGTCCAATATAAACCTTTTACCATGGCGTGAGGTAATAAAGGAACGTCAGAGAAAGAACTTTTTCAAGTTAATGTTCATTTTCTTTGTAGCCGGTGCCATTATAGCCATTCTCTTCTTCTTTGCTTTGGATATGCAGATTTCTAGACAGAATTCCAGAAATTCACAGTGGGAGAATGAGATCAAGGTAGTTGACCAGAAGATTGCCGAGATTGAAAAACTTAAACAGAGACGTCAGGAACTTATTGATCGTATGAACGCAATTGATAAGCTTCAGCAGAGTCGCAACATTCCGGTACATCTCTATTCTGATTTACCTACACTTGTTTCCTCAGGTGTATATCTCGGTTATATGAATTATGATAACCGTATTGTTAAGGTTGGTGGTTTGGCTGAGTCCAATCCTCGTCTGTCATCAATGTTGCGTAACATTGACAACAGTCAGTGGTTAGGTAATGGTTCCATTACCCAGACTAAGGCTGAAGTTAGAGACGGTAAGAAGATTATTCCTACTCTTCCTGACGGACTGTATGCATTTGACATGTTCTTCAGCGTTCTTGACACACAGAATAACGCCGGTGCGCAAGACAATGCAAAGAAAGGAGGTAGATAATGGCTAGTAATCTTGGTATGGGCAATTTCGATCCTAGTAAGGTTGAAACTTGGCCGGTAACCGTAAGATATGCCGTGGGCGGTCTCTTGACTGCAGTGATTGTCGGCGCATCGTTCTTCCTTTTCAATCAGGATCAGCTTGATGAACTGGAACAGAAAGAAGAAACTGAACATCAGCTTCAGGTTAAGTTCGATGAAAAGGCAAAGATGGCTGTGAATCTTGAGCAGTACAAGGAACAGATTGTTGAATTGGAAAGTCTGCTTGATGCTCAGCTCCGTCAGTTGCCGAACAGCAATGAGGTAGCAAATCTCCTTGATGACATCAGCTTTATCGCTCAGGATAATGGTTTGAACCTTATCAGTATTAAGTGGGAAAATGAAATTGCTCAGGAAATTTATACTGAATTACCTATGAGCATTTTTGTAACAGGTACCTATCAGCAGTTAGGTAGCTTCTCTGCAGATGTTGCTGCATTACCTCGAATTGTTACCATCGATAAGTTCTCTTTAAAGCATGTTGATTCTTCCAAGCAGAAGGCTGTTAAGGCTGCTGAAGATAGACCTAAGGATGGTGCAGGCAGTAATGTAACCACTATTTCAACTCAGGAAGCTCAGCCTGCAGTGAGTGATGGTGAACTTCTCGAAATGAATATGTTGGCAAAGACCTTCCGTTACAATAATACTGTACAGAAGAAGGGCGGTGATCGCGCCAGCAGAAGAAACAGAGGAGGCAGATAATGAAGAAGTTAGCATTAGTTACTTTGCTCCTAACAACTGCTGTCAGCGTGAGTGCATGTGGAAAATATGAACAGGTTGATGACATTCAGCAGTATGCACAGAATGCTTTAAGACAGGCAAGTTCACGCATTGAAGAGTTGCCTAAGGTGAATACCTTTGTGGCCATGAAGTTTGAACCTAAGACTGATAGAATGCCGTTTGTGCTTCCAAAGCCTGAGATTTCCATGGTTCAGCCTCTTAAGCCTTTGGATTGTGAACAGCCAGATCGTGAAAGACCGATGGAAGAACTCGAACAGTTCGCATTGGATAATCTTTTCATGAAGGGGACAATCAGCATTGATGGTAAGCTTAAGGCGATTATTCAGACAGCCGACGGTGTGCTCGTTAATGTTACCCCTGGCATGCATATGGGTTTGAATTTTGGTAAGGTTGTACGTGTTGCACCTGACTCAGTTGAAGTTGAAGAGTTTATTTCCGACGGTAAGGGTTGTTGGGATAAGCGCTCCAGTCGTTTAGATATAATTACAGCGGAATAGTTTAGCAGGCAGGAATTATTATGAATTTACAAAAAAATAAATTAGGGCTTTTTGTAATGCTGGCTACCGTGGCTGGCGTTGTACTGCCTGCCGAGGCAGCTACCAAGCTCGAAAACGTTAAGGTTAATGATCAGTACGCAAGTCAGACTAAGATTGAACTTCAGTTTGATGGTCCTATAGGTTCTTATCAGGACAGACTGCAGTATCAGCCTGAACAGTTAATTATCAATCTTTCTGACGCTGAGTCAGCACTTCTGAAGGATTCTCTTGATGTTAATGTCAGAGGCATCAATAAGATGAACGTGACTCAGAATGGTGACGGTCTTGATGTTGTTTTTGGTTTGGATTCTTTAGTGCCTTACGAAGTTTCTCAGCAGAACAATTCGCTGTACGTAACCATCGGTAACGATCCTCGTGTAACTGCTGCACGTAATGGTGTGACCAGTTCAGATATCGTTAAGACAAATGCTGATAGATCCGTTGCTGGCGGTATTAACCGTATCAATGGTTTGTCATTTAAGAAGAACTCTGCAGGTGATGGTCTTGTTGTTGTGAATCTGGATAACAAGAGCGCAGCTCTTGATCTTCAGAATAAGGGTTCACATCTGATTGCCAAGTTCCATGGTACTAATGTGGCCCCGGACTTACTCGCTGTTATGGATGTGGCAGATTACGCTACCCAGGTAAAGTCTATTGACGTGTCTCAGACTGCAGATGGTGCTGTTCTTGATATGACCATGTACAACTCTGAATATGATGCAAAATATGATCAGTCTGGCGAAACCATTGTAATCAATGTTGCTAAGAAGAAGCCGGTAATCAAGCTTGATAATACTCAGAAGTACAGCGGTAAGCTGATTTCATTATCTTTCCAGGACGTACCTGTTCGCTCTGCATTAAAGGTACTCGCTCAGGAAGTTAATCTGAATCTTGTTATGAATGATTCTGTTGGTGGTAATATCACCATTAACTTCGACAGTGTGCCTTGGGATCAGGCTCTTGATACCATTCTTCGTGTTAAGGGGCTTGACAAGCGAGTTGAAGGTACAATTCTTCTTATTGGTTCTCAGGACGAACTTGCCCAGTATGAGCAGAAACAGCTCGAAGAACAGGATAAGAAGACCGCTAAGGAACCTCTGGTTACTGAGTTCATTCAGGTGAATTACGCTAAGGCTGCTGATTTCGTGAAGCTGATTTCAACAAAGGATTCAGAGCTTTCAATTAGAGCTAATTCAGTAAACAGCATAAACGGTTCTTCTGGTTCTGATTCAAACGACAGTCTTCTTTCTGCACGTGGTACAGTAACTGTTGATGAAAGAACCAATACCCTTATTATTAAGGATACTGAGGCATCAATTGCTAACATCAAGAGACTCGTTGAGACCCTTGATACTCCAGTACAGCAGGTTGTTATTGAAGCCAGAATCGTTTCAATTGATGAATCAGCTGAAACTGCACTCGGTATTAACTGGCAGATGGATACCAATAACGGTACCTTAAACACCGGTAAACCTAATAACTCAGAAAAGTGGTATGCAGGTAGTGGTACCCAGACCGACGTTCCTGCTGATGGTGGTACATTCTCACTTGGCCGTATAACCAAGAATTTTGCCATCAATCTGGCTCTTAAGGCTCTTGAAACCGAAAAGCGTACTGATATCATCTCCAGTCCGCGTATTACAACCACTAACCAGAAGGAAGCCTACATTGAACAGGGTTATGAAATTCCGTCAATCACTTCCGCTTCAAGTGGTGCAACTACCATCGAATGGAAGAAGGCTGTATTAAGTCTGAAGGTTACTCCTCAGATTACTCCTGATGATTCAGTATTCCTTGACCTGAAGATTACTCAGGATGATAAGGGTGATGAAGTTAAGTCATTCGGTACCACTTCACTTTCAATTGAAACCCGCGAACTTGAAACTCAGGTTCTCGTTGGTAACGGTGAAACTCTGGTGCTCGGTGGTATCTTCCAGCAGTCAGTATCACGTACTGTGAAGAAGGTTCCTTTACTTGGTGATATCCCAGTACTGGGCTGGTTGTTCAAGAGTGTTGATAACACCAACTCAAAGAGAGAAGTGCTTGTATTCATTACTCCTCACATTCTTAAGGAAGCAATGTAATACTGCATTTTGATTAGGTAGTAAAAAGGCTGTCTCTGACAGCCTTTTTTTATGGTCGACAATTTTTCATGCTTGGTCTTTATAATGCGCATGTTACCGGAAAATAAGTTATAATCAGCTTATTCTTTTATATTTCCGTAACCATAATTCATGTAAGGCTGTTAAATATTATGTCTGAATGTCAGAGTATTTTTTTAGTTGGGCCTATGGGGGCCGGTAAGAGTACTATAGGAAAAATTCTGTCCGAGCTTACCTCTCTTCCTTTAATTGATTCCGATACAGAAATTGAAAAACGAACCGGGGCCGATATTTCATGGGTGTTTGATGTTGAGGGGGAGGAAGGGTTCCGAAAAAGAGAAGAAGCAGTTATCGATGAGTTGACACAGAAGAAAGGTATTATTCTGGCTACCGGTGGTGGAGCTGTCAAAAACGCTCATAACAGAAGCGCTCTGTCTTCCAGAGGTGTTGTTGTGTATCTTAAAACTTCAGTGGAGAAACAGTATCAGAGAACATGTCGTGACACAAGGCGACCACTCCTTAACAACCCGGATCCTTTAGGAACGCTGCAGAGACTTATGGCAGAAAGAGAACCGCTTTATACGGAAGTTGCTGACATCGTCGTTGAAACAGATCAGTATTCTGCAAGACAGATTGCCGTACAGATTATAGATAAATATGAAGCTATGAAGGAACTATGATGAAGACGTTAATGGTTGAACTTGGAGAACGCAGTTATCCTATATATATTGATGGTGGATTGCTTGATCGTGAGGATGTATGGGGAAACTGCATCAAGAAGAAGGGTAATGTCGTCATTGTTACAAATACCACAGTCTGTACCTGGTATTTATCCAGGTTGGAGGAATCTGTCAAAAGACTTGGTTATAAGGTATCAAGCTGTATTTTGCCTGATGGTGAAAAGTATAAGAATCTTGAAAGTTTTAATCAGATTATGACTTTTCTGCTTGAGCATAACTGTGGGCGTGATACTACTCTTATTGCTTTGGGGGGCGGAGTTATCGGCGATTTGACGGGGTTTGCAGCCGCATCCTTCCAGCGTGGGGTGGATTTCGTTCAGGTTCCGACCACTCTTTTATCGCACGTGGATTCCTCTGTTGGCGGTAAAACAGGTATAAATCACCCACTCGGTAAGAACATGATCGGTGCGTTTTACCAGCCTAAGGCCGTTATAATCGATTTGTTCTGTCTTAAGACGCTTCCTGAAAGAGAACTGGCTGCCGGTATGGCTGAAGTAATTAAATACGGCATTATCTGGGACAAATCCTTCTTTGAATATCTTGAAGAACATACTGATGATATTTGGAAACTTGATTCTGACGTGATTTCAGAAGTTGTTCACAGATGCTGTTCAATAAAAGCTGCTGTTGTACATGAGGATGAAAGAGAAGGTGGAATTCGTGCAATACTAAATCTCGGCCATACGTTTGGACATGCCATTGAGACATTTATGGGATATGGTGTATGGCTTCACGGTGAAGCTGTCGCGGCAGGTATTGTTATGGCTTCCCGTGTAGCTCTTTCCAGAGGTTCTGTTTCCGAGGAAGAGTTTGAACGCATTGTCTGTCTTTTGAAGAACAACAGGCTTCCTGTTTCCAAGCCTGACAGCATGACCACCGATGATTTCCTGAAGCTTATGGTTCATGACAAAAAGGCTGTAAATGGAAAAATACGCTATATTATTCCGGATTCTTTAGGTCAGTCTTCAGTGAAAGATGATCTGACGCTTAAGGAAATAGAAGACGCAACCAGATAATTATTTGTGGTTCTTATTATGGGGTAAAAAGAGGGAAAATTATTGATTTGCCCTCTTTTTTTATTGAAAATTCAAACAGAAAGCAGTTTCATTATTTTTTCAAGTCTATTCACAGTCTTAATGTTAAAAATTTTTTATATGTGTATGGTCGGTCAATTATTTATTATAATTCCTTCGTTGGGATCTGAAGTCGTTAAATGGCCTGCATTAAGCACTTATGAACAGATCACGAACCGGAAAACCAACAGGTCGTTATAACAGATTGTTAACTGCCGAGATTTACCATGAAAATTTATCTGTGTTCATGGCGGTTAGCGGAAACGGTGCTAATTATAATAATTAACTGCCAATGAACAGTTGGACAATATAGTAGGGAAAAGAAAGATCATGGCTTTAGAACAGCTGCCTCAATTAACAAGTCAAAAATCATTAGTTGAAAGAATCAAATACCAGATATCTGTAGGGGCTCCTTTTATTATTCTTAAGGGGGGGCTCGGGGCCGGTAAAACAGTTATATGTGAACAGTTGATTTCTGCTGTCGATGATAAGTTTATAAAGGCATATATCCCGGGAGCTGGTAATCATGATCTGACAAAGTGCAGAGAGATACTGCTTAATCAGATATCCAAAACAAATAAGATTAACTCTAATGATAAATTGATAGGTACTGTTCAGAAGATTAATTTCAATGGCAAGCGTGTTCTTATTGTTATTGATGATTTTGATAATATTGCTGATCGTTTTATCTCAGAACTCGCCGATATATACAGTACGTATGCCAAAGAGCAGATTTTTTCCATTGTGGCTACGGTCTCATCATCTTCAAAATTGTCTCAGAAGGTAAGGCAGCTTAATTCTCTTACCATTGAACCTATGGAGATGCAGATAAAACCGATAAGCATGCAGGAAAGTATACTTGTCATGCATTATTATGGCAGTCAGGTCGGGATGCGGGGACTTGACGATCGTTCATTAAAGAACAGTAGGGAGTTACAGGCTGCAAAAGGAAATCCCGGGGCAATCAAGAGTATGATTGAGGGTATTTCAGATGTTGACTGCAATAAATACAATCCAATAGAAAGGGCAAAAAGACGAAAGAAAGCTGTCTTGACAGCTTTGTTTGGTGGGGCAGCAATAGCTGCTACTGTGGCCGGAATCCTTGTATATGTTATCAAGAATCAGAATAAACCTCTTGTGGATGATGAATATGCATATGAACATAATACCAGTGTCAGAGAAATGCAGAGGCTCATTGAAAATGATGACAGAAATGTTGATTCACTGGCACCTGAACTCAGTCGACCTCGAGAGGATTTGAATCCATTTGTAATAGTGGAAGAGAAAGGGAGTGTAAGTTCAAAGTCTGAGGGAAGTTCAGCAAACATTTCAAAAAACGAAGATTCCGCATCTCCTGAAAAGAAGATAGTAATTTCTGATGAAGACAGTGCCGATATTGTTACCGGTGCAACCGCTAAATCTTCAGGCTTGAATAATACCGGCGAAACTGTTGATAAATTGAGGGCTGAGGCTAATATAGAAGCTAAAGCCAAGGATATTGCGGAAAATAACGCAAGGCACGAAAATTTAATAAAAGCGGAAGAAAAGCTCAAGGTTGAAGCTGACGCAAAGGCAAAACTGGAGGCAGAAAAGAAAGCTGCTGAAGAAAAGGCTAAGGCAGAAGCCGAGGCAAAGGCAAAATTAGAGGCAGCAAAGAAGGCTGCAGAAGAAAAGGCTAAGGCAGAAGCCGAAGCAAAGGCAAAATTAGAGGCTGCAAAAAAGGCTGCAGAAGAAAAGGCTAAGGCAGAAGCCGAGGCAAAGGTAAAATTAGAGGCCGCCAAGAAGGCCGCAGAAGAAAAGGCTAAGGCAGAAGCCGAAGCAAAGGCAAAATTAGAGGCAGAAAAGAAAGCCGCTGAAGCAAAGGCTAAGGCAGAAGCCGAGGCAAAGGCAAAATTAGAGGCAGAAAAGAAAGCTTCTGAAGAGAAGGCTAAGGCAGAAGCTGAAGCAAAGGCAAAATTAGAGGCTGCAAAGAAGGCCGCAGAAGAGAAGGCTAAGGCAGAAGCTGAAGCAAAGGCAAAATTAGAGGCTGCAAAGAAGGC
>JAEEGL017271343.1_pt1 | contig 20717 bp, 14 predicted proteins | sample 9134231 | NCBI WGS metagenome assembly JAEEGL01 (sample SAMN16246548, study PRJNA631951) | gut metagenome | biome: gut microbiome; feature: rumen; material: fiber-attached | host: Bos | place: Iran: Karaj | collected 2018-10
AATCTTTTTGCCGCAAAATTCTTCGAGGCTGCGTATGTTGCCGTCTTTGTCAGGCAGAGAGAACGCCGGCGCAGGGGTGTTGGGTTGTAACATAATTAGTGAGGTTTTAATTGTTTTGTGATTGCAAATATAACAATATCGGAGGATAAAAACAAGAAAAACTGTATGAAATCGGAGGATGAAATCACAAAAAAACGTATGAAATCGGAGGGTGAAATCACAAAAAACCGTATGAAATCGGAGGATCATAAATTTTCCGCCTGACGAAAACGAACATCCATCGGGCGGATTTTTAAATAAAAAAGAATACCTTATCTTCCGCTTGCCGCCCTTGAAGACTCGGACTGACGCCAAGTGCGCCTGACGCTTTGTCCGACAATGAAATAACTTACTATACATACCGCTAAACTCTTCGAAGCTGAGGATTCAGCCACATTGACCAAAAGACGGAAACGACGGCGTGGGGATGTTGGGCGGGAGCATAGTGAGTGAGTTTTTTTTGTTTTGTGATAGCAAATACAACAATCACGGATGATAGAAAAGAAAATACCGCAAAGGATATAGTAATTGCGGTTTTTGTATTATCTTTGCAGCCGTATTATACATGTTTAGCACAAAGACAATGTTCAAGATATTAGACAGATACATAATAAGGAAATTCCTCGGCACGTTTTTCTACTCGCTCGTGCTGCTGATTTCTATTGTGATAGTCTTCGACATCCAGGAAAAATTCGACGACTTCATCGAGAAAAAAGCGCCGCTGCACGCCATCGTGTTTGATTATTACGTGAATTTTGCGCCCTACTACGCCAACATGTTCATGTTTCTGTTCATATTCATATCGGTGATATTCTTCACGTCGAAGCTCGCCGGCAACAGCGAAATCATCGCCATGCTCAGTGCGGGAATCAGCTTCAGGCGGATTCTGGTGCCATACTTCGAGTCGGCGGCGGTGCTGGCGGTGCTGTCATTTGTACTGAGCGCGTACGTACTGCCGCCCGCCACCGCCATCAGGCTCGACTTTGAGAACACTTACATAAAAAAGGCATACGTAAACACCTCGCGCAACATCCACCGCCAAGTGAACGACTCCACGCGCCTCTACATGCAAAACTATGTGGCGTCGTCAAACATCGGCAACAGGTTCAGCTGGGAGGTTTACCGTGGCAAGGAACTCAAAGAAAAACTCATGAGCGACAACATCCGCTGGGATTCCACCCTCAACAAGTGGCACATCACCAACTATTACATCCGCTACATAACCCCAAACGGCGACTCAGTGGTGTCGGGCAAGGGCATGGACACCACACTGGCGATAATCCCCAAAGACTTCAATTCGCGCATCAACCAGATCGAAACGCTAAATTCGGACGAACTCAACGAATACATAGACGAGCAGGAGCGGCGCGGCAACGAAAACATTGTCGCATTCAAGGTGGAGAGCTACAAGAGGATAGCCTTCCCATTCGCATGCTTCATCCTGACGCTCATCGGCGTATCGCTGTCGAGCAAAAAAGTCAGGGGCGGCATCGGAGTCAACCTTGGCGTGGGGCTGGCGTTGAGCTTCAGCTACATACTCTTCATGCAGGTCTTCACGCAGTTTGCGATAGGCAGCACGATGCCCCCCCTGCTGGCTGTATGGATCCCCAACATCCTGTATGCCATCATCGGCGTATGGCTGTATTTCAAAGCCCCAAAATAATTATGGATTTCAACGACCAAGACATAATATACAAGGTGGCGATCAACATGATTCCGGGCGTAGGGGCGGTAGGCATAAGAAGGCTGACCGCCGACTGCGGCTCGGAGCGCGCCCTGTTTGAAAACCTCGACGACCTCACCGGCGGCGGCAAAGTGCACCCCAAGATAGCCGAAGCCATCCGCAGCAGCAACCTGCTCGACAAGGCGAAGGCGCAGATAGAGATTTGCAACAGGCACAATATCAACATGCTGTACATCCTCGACCGCAATTATCCACAGAGGCTTGCCAAATGCGACGGCGCACCGACGCTACTGTATTCGCTCGGCAACGTCAATTTCGACAGGATGCGCTCCATAGCCGTCGTGGGGACGCGCTCTTGCGACGCCGACGGCAAAAACAACATCCACAGCCTCATCGAAAAACTTAAGGCAGACAATTACAACGTCATCATTGTAAGCGGACTTGCGCTTGGCGCCGACACATTCGCGCACCAGGCGGCATTGGAATTTGGACTGCCCACAGTGGCGGTGCTCGGACACGGGCTCAACATGGTCTACCCCGCCGAAAACCGACAGCTCGCCGGCGACATCGTACACTCCGGCGGCGCGTTGATTACAGAATACTATTTTGGGCAGCAGGTAAACAAAAACAACTTCCCCCGCCGCAACCGCATCATCGCAGGACTTTGCGACGCGCTCATCGTGGCGCAGAGCAAGGCAAAGGGAGGCGCACTCATCACCGCCGAATACGCCAGGGACTACCGCCGCGAAGTGTTCGCATTCCCGGGACGAGTATGCGACAAACTTTATGCAGGATGCAATCATCTGATTGCCAACAGAATGGCATCGCTCATCTCCAACGCAGACGACCTTATAAAAACAATGGGCTGGAAAATCAACAAATACTCCGAAGCAACCCAGGCCGAACTGAAGTTCATCGAACTCACATCCGAGCAGGCCTCCATCATCGACGCCCTGCACGCCAACGGAGCCTCCGACGTAGACACTCTCGCACTGCTGACGGCGATGACAGAAGATGAAGTAGCGTCGCTGCTGCTTACAATGGAATTTGAAGACCTCGTGGTGTCGCTCCCAGGCAAACGGTACGCGAGCAAAGTGTAATCCACCCTACAGCCTCCACGGCAGCCGCTCCCATATCCAATCCGCGATGCCGCGCCAAAACTGCACCAAAAACCAGTATTTCCAGTCGATGACGGCAGTGCGGCGGCGGCGGACAACCGCCCTGTAAATCTTTTTGGCGGAGGGCGCGAGGGGAAGCACCATCGGATAATTGTTGCCGTCAGCCAAAATGTCGGTGTCGATGAAGCCGGGGCGGATGTCAGTGAAAGTGATGTTGGCGCCCGTCATTCTCGAAAGACGCGCAAGGCTCTGTATATAATGGCTTTGCATCCTTTTGGTGGCACTGTACGCAGGCGCACTGCCAAGCCCCTTGGTGCCGGCTATGCTCGACACCACGGCGATGTGACCACCCCCATTGTCCCTGAAAAAATTGAACGCCGCCACCACGCACTGCACGAAACCCTTGGAATTGGTGTTGACGGTATCGACCTCGGTCTTCAAGTCGAGGGGGATGTTGTTGTGACCGATGCCCGCCACGTGAAAATATACGTCCGCCTTAGCGTCGCCGCCAAGCATCGACACGATTTTTTGGGGAGCGTCGTCCGCCGCGACGTCTAACGCGACAGCCGTTACGCGCTCCGGCGCAAGGTCAACAAGTTTATGCAGACGGTCGATGCGACGCGCCGCCGCCACCACCCGCCAGCCATCATTGATATACAATTTGGCGACCTCGAACCCGATGCCCGACGACGCCCCGGCGATTACTATTTTTTTCATGTCATCTGTTGTTGATTGGGACGCAAAGATAAAGATAATTTCACAAAAAGGATTGCAAATTCATTTTTTTGAGTTAATTTTGCCGTCAATTACAAACAATAAAAATCCAACAATGCGACGCAGGACAGGACAGACATACGAGGACGTAGAAATCACCAACGTAGCCGCCGAGGGCAAGGCTCTCGCGAGGGTGGACGACATGGTGATTTTTGTAAAGGGCGTGGTGCCGGGCGATGTAGTTGACATCAAGGTGGTAAAACGCTCCAAAAAATATTGCGAGGCGATTCCCCTCACATTCAAGAAATATTCCGCAGAACGCGCCGTGCCGGTCTGCCAGCACTTTGGCACGTGCGGCGGATGCGTGTGGCAGATGTTGCCCTACGAAAAACAACTGCAATACAAGCAGCAGCAGGTGGCGGACGCGCTCACTCACATCGCAAAAGTGGAGATTCCTGAGATTTCGACAATCTTGCCGTCGGAAAAAGAATATTATTACCGCAACAAACTCGAATACACCTTCGCCTCGCAGCGATGGCTCACCGCCGAGGAGATGGACATCCCCGACGACCAAAAGCAACTCGAAGGCCTCGGCTTCCACATTCCGGGTCGTTTCGACAAGGTGTTGGACATCCAGAAATGCCACCTCCAGGCCGACCCTTCCAACGACATCAGGCTCGAGGCCAAGAAGTTTGCTATCGAAAACGGACTTACCTTCTTCGACCTCAAGGAGCAGGTGGGATTCCTCCGCAACATCATCATACGCAGCACTCTGAAAGGCGAACTGATGGTGATACTCGTAGTCAGCAACGACGACCGCGCACTCCGCGAGCCGCTAATGGAGCACCTCTGCCAAAAATTCCCGCAGATAACGTCGATGATGTATTTCGTCAACGGCAAGCGAAACAGCGACTACTCCGACCTCGAGGCGCACCTCTACAAGGGCAGCGACCACATAATCGAGGAGATGGGCGGACTTAAATTCAAGATTCAGGCTAAGAGTTTTTACCAGACCAATTCGCGTCAGGCGTACAGGCTGTATTCTGTCGCCAAGGATTTCGCGCAACTCACTGGCAACGAGGTTGTCTATGACCTCTACACCGGCACCGGCACCATCGCAAACTTCGTGGCTGGACAGGCAAAAAAAGTAATCGGCATCGAGTACATCCCCGAAGCGATAGAGGACGCAAAGGTCAATTCGCAAATCAACGGCATCTCCAACACTGTATTCTACGCCGGCGACATGAAGGACATCCTCACCGACCGATTCGTGGCTGAAAACGGCCGTCCCGACGTCATCATCATCGACCCCCCGCGCGCCGGAATGCACCCCGACGTCGTAAAGACGATACTCAACGCCGCACCCGGTCGCATTGTCTACGTAAGCTGCAACCCAGCCACACAGGCCCGCGACGTGCAACTCCTCGACCCCGCATACAAGGTGCTTAGAATCCAGCCCGTGGACATGTTTCCGCAGACACACCACGTGGAGAACGTGATCCTAATGGAAAAAAGATAAAATCCAATGACAAAACCATTGACAACCATAGCGATAGCAGCCGCATTATTATGGACGGCGACAGCCGGGGCGCAGTCGCGCATCACCATCGACGGCTATCAGGAGCGCGTCCCGGGTGCCAACGCCGAGTTGCGCTGCGACGGCGTGAGGCTCTCGCGCACAATGCAGATCGACAGCATATCTGGCTATCACAATGGTTTTTGGATAAGCAAAAGCGGCCGCATCGAAAAGGCTTACTGGACGCTCCGCCACTCCGACAGTTGCATCGGCTACGAACTCAAACCCGGGTTTTACCACGTATACCCCAACATCGTGCTGCCAGCCGACACCGCACACATCACGCTGTGGCTGAGCGAAAAACGATGACATCCAAGCGTCCAGCATACCCTACAAAAACACAATAAAGCCCGCGCTCAACATCCATTGAACGCGGGCTTTATTAATTTTACCAGCCGCCCGAGCCGCCGCTGTGCGACGTGCCTGACGAACTGCCGCCGCCCGAATTGCTTGGCGGTATGTAGGTCTTGACAGTGTTGGTGGAGACGAAGGTATTGCGGTTGACCGTGAGATTGAACGAATTGGGGACTTCGTAACTCGTGGCAAGCACCGCCTTTTGGATTTTGCACTTGCGGCTGGCGCGTATCGCCGTAATGCCAAGTGCAATGAGCAACGCTATGCCGAAGCCTATCAAATGTTCGGGACGCTGCCACCACGGGGTGTTGAGCTCGTAGTCGCGCGTGGCGATGAAGTCTGACTCAAATTCGCTGATGCAGGCAACCACGCCGCCGGCATAATCGTTGCGGCGGAAGTGCGGCTGCAAAATCTCCGTTTCGTACTTGCTGAGGTTTTTGCCCGCCACGCGGTATGTGGTGGGCTCGCCGGTGTCGAATATCGCGAAACGGTGCGTCGCGATGTTGATTACGAAACAGACGCCGTCGTGCATGGAGCCGCAGCCGAAGTCGTTGTAGTCATAGAAATCCTTGTTGAAGTTCTCGTTGTCGAAGTCAGACCAGGAAGGCTCGCTGATGAACACGACAGCGGCATCCAGCTGGCTTTCCTTGATCATGGCGTTGATGCGCGTCCTGATTTGGTCGGCGTCGTCGTCCGACAATACGCCCGTGTAGTCATACACCTTGTATTCGGGCCTGACGTACGGAGTGCGGAGAGCGCTCTTGATGATATTGTTGCGGTCGGGGCCGTCGAGACGGTTTACAATGTCCTGCTTGTGAATCTGCGGATTCTGCGCGGTGCGCTCCACGTCCTGCAGCCATTCGGGAGACTGCGCCATGGAAACAAGGGGGAGCAGGAGCGCGATTATTATTATGTTGATGATACGTGACATGGCTCTTACAATATAAAAATTGATACAATCAGGTATGAAATCGCGCAGCATATAGCCGCCGCTATCAGGAACGCCCTAAACCACTTGCCCTTGTCGACCGGCACGTCGCCGACGAGTTTGCCGGTCTGTCCGTTCATTGCAAAAATGTACGGCTTCCCCTGCCAGAAGGTGTTGAGCATGTATACGGGCAGCATCACATACTCCACGTTGGAGATGTTTTCGCGGATGTTCTGCTGCTCGCCGACGAGAGTGCCGTTGACGGTGGCGTGGAGGTGCGCCGAGATGGAGTTGCGCATGCGTCCGGCGGCGCGTTCCCTGTCTTCGTCGGCGGTAACGTCGTATTTTTCGGCGAGGAAGTTGGAGAGGTAGGCGTAATTGAACGGGACGAGGCCCTTGAGGTCGAATGGCTCGATGGAGTCCATCGTGTCGTCGTCAAACTTTTTGGAGCCGTCGGCGGGAATGCCCGAAAAAGCCACGCTGCCAGACCTCTCCACATCGTAGATGTCGGTCTTAGTGTATCGGTAATTGCCCGACCGCCAAGAGGTTACTTCATGCAGCTGCCCCCTGATGTGCCCCTGCGCCGTGCCTGAATACAGCCAGAAGGGGATGTATACGCCGGTGATTTTCTCGATGTTGGATTCGCGGGTGAAGTCGTTTGGGACAAAGTTTTCGGTGTTCATCAAGTTTTTGAAGGCGGCGATGGCGTCCTGCTTGGTCTTGGCAAACGGCACCACCCTCGACGGGCGAAACTGTCCTTCGAGCCGGCTCTTCAATATCGACGTGCTGCCGCAGTACACGCAGAATGTTGCGGCGGTGGTTTCGTCTGCCACCATCTCCGCGCCGCAGTTTTTGCAGCGGTAGAGGTCGAGGTCGGGCTGCGGTCCGTAGCCCTGATCGTTGTTGTATTGAGGCGGCATCCCCGGCGCGTCGCTGGTGATGTACGGCGGAGGCGACGGCGGCTTGGGCATTTTCTGCGTGTCGGTGTCCTTGTCGGAGTCCTGCGTCATCTGCATCACCTGGATGGCGTCATACTCGCTGCCACAGGCCTCGCATTTCCACTTTTTTACAGAAGCGTCGTATGGCAGCGGCGAACCGCAGCCCGGACATTTCAAGACGGTTGTATCCATGTATTTTTGAGTTTTAATTAACGTTCTTACTTCATGCAGCAAATTTAATGCAATTTTCGGGTATGACAAATTTTTTTTAACTTTGCCGCATGGTCAAAAAATTTTTTTGGTTGGGACGGCTCCTACGGCGGCTCGCATTATCTCAACAAAAGGCTAAACAAATTACTATTTTTCAGATGGCAACATACAAGATTACAGTGGCTTACGATGGCACCAAATACAACGGATGGCAGATTCAGAAAACGTCCGACATGACAATCCAAGGCAAAATCTCGGCGGTGCTGACAAAGATGACGGGTTCTCCTGTGGAAGTGGACGGCAGCGGACGCACCGACGCCGGCGTACATGCAATGGGTCAGGTGGCGAGTTTTGCCATCGACGGCGATTACAGCCCGGACCAAATCCTCGCCTACCTCAACCACTATCTGCCCGACGACATCGCGGTCAAGGACATTGAGGAGACAAACGCACGGTTTCACGCACGGCTGTCGTGCCGCCGCAAGACCTACCGCTACCGCATACACACGAGCATCATCCCCGACGTATTCAATAGGAAATATGTCTACACATATCTCGACAAGCCCCTGAATGTGAGCCTGATGCGCAAGGCGGCGGCATTGCTGACAGGCACACATGACTACAAGGCCTTCTGCGGCAACCCTCACTTCAAGAAGTCGTCGGTGAGGACAATATTCGCCATCAACATCAATGACGACCGCAATGGCATCACGCTGGATTTCACGGGCGACGGATTCCTCCAAAACATGGTGCGCATCCTTGCCGGCACATTAATAGAAATCGGCAACGGAAGCATCTCCGTTGCCGACATTCCGTCGATACTGGCATCCAAAGACCGACAGAGGGCGGGGTTCACCGCGCCGCCGCAAGGGCTGACGCTGCTTAACGTGGAATATTGACCTACGCCTACAAATTCTTCACGACGACAAAACTTATCTCCTTGTCGGACTGATTCTCTACGGTAAACTCTACTTTGCCGCTGCGGTCCATGCTCCATTTCAACTGCGCCACCTGTCCGCCCGAATTGTCGGAAAGGGTGGTTTCGTTGGTGACGTTGCCGGAGCGGTCCTTTTCGACGGCGTGGACGGAGAGTCCGACCTTGCCGCCATTTTCCGCAACCACAAACAGCTCTATGTCGCCCGAAGCGCGGGTGGCATAAGTGGCTTTGCCTCCCGCCTTCAACGCTCGTACAGAATATTCGAGGTGAGTGTCGCCGTCGCCGGCACGGAGCAGGTTGGCGTCCGCAACGGTAACAGCCTCGCACTTGTTGGTTATCCAACTGTCTACGGCGGCGGGCATAAAGCCAAAGTGCATCCCCACAATAGACTCCTGCGACACATCCTCTTCGGTAAAGTCGCTGAACGGGATGTAGACAATATCCTCCTGTCCGTATGAAAACTTTTCACCGCCGTTTTCGCCAGACTCCCATTTTTCGATGCAGGCGGCAAGGTCGTCAACGTCGCACACCGCAGCAGAATTGGCGGCGCGTACACAATAATCCTTGAACGCCGACATCTTGGGCGACAAGTCCTGCGCATTGACACCTAACGCCATTGCGCCCAAAACCATGATAGTAAATACAATCTTTCTCATTATTCCAATCTTCAAGTTTTTAATTTTCAATTCTCAATTTTCAATTTTCAACTTTCAATTCTCAATTTTCAACTGTCCCCGACCGCTCAGTGCCGTCCACCATGATGAACGCCGCCCATTTTTTTGGGTCTTTGTATTTGTCACGGAGCAAATCTTGAGCAGTTACAAACGCCTCGCGCTTGGTCTTGCCGGCGACAAGGTTTTTGTAAAATTCGGTCATCAGGTCCTTGGTGGCGGCATCGTCCACCTTCCAAAGGCTCATGACGATGGTCTGTGCGCCAGCCTTCTTGAATCCGCGCTGCAATCCGAAAACACCTTCGCCTGTCACCTCGCCAAGTCCGGTCTGACACGCCGAAAGCACCACAAGGTCGAGACCGCTGAAATCGAGCCGCGAAATCTCCTTGGCGGTGAGGATTCCGTCGTCCACGCCCTCGGGGATGTCCTTGCGCTTCACCGGGTCGAGAGCCGACGCCGCGCCAGCCAAAAACAATCCGCTGCGGCTGAGCGAAAGTGCCTCCTTGTCATTCTTGTTGCCGGTGGTGAGGAAATCTGAAAAACTTTTTGCCTTGTTGGCAGGTTCGTAAAAGCCGTGCGTCGCAATGTGCAGCATCTTGACCCCGGTGCCGGAAAGTTTCTTGAAACTCTCTTCCGTGGCATTGATGTCGGATCCCTCCGACACGAGGTAGCTGCCGTCGCGAAGTATTCCTATCACCTCCTGCGCCTCCACCTGCGCACCTTTCAGGAATCCGATGCCGGCGCGCTGCGTCTCGGTGAGGTCGGGGATGTCGCGGAACTCGGCAACGATTTCGTCCTTGTAATCCTTCAAGTCCGCCCAGTCGCCCTTGGAAAAATTGTAGATGATGCCTCCGTAAACAGCCGCCTTTTTTTCGGGGTTGGGAGTTTTGTCAAGCACGATTTCTCGGGTCGAGGTAAGGCGGTAGACGTTGTACCTCTTGGCGAATATCTTGTTTCTGTCGTCAGGGAGATATTCGATGGCGATGGAATGGAAAATGCCGCTCGGCGCAAAATAGACGTTCTTGACGCCTTTGAGATATTTCAGGAGCGGCTTCCAGACTATATTGTACATTTCCGACTTGGTGTAATACGCCGTAGTGTCTACTTTGGTCATGTTGAGTGCCAGCAGTTCGGGGGCTGACATGCCTTTTTTCAATACAATAGCCACATATACCATCCTGTCTTCGTCGAAAAAATTGGCAAACTCCACGGCGAGGTCTTCGTCAGTCATCTTGTCCTGTACGTCGTGCCAGGTGATGGCGAGGTCGCGGGTGTAGTCGCCGAGTTCCTTGGACGACTCCACGAGCTGCTTTTCCTCCCGCTCGATGAGCGCGGCGAGGGAGTCGGCGTTCATTGTGCGCTTGGCGGGCGGCATCTGATAAAGGTGGTCGAGCATCGCGCGGTCGCTGCGGATTTTGTTGTAACGGTCGGCGAATGCCTGGTCGCCGCTCTTTTCGATGAGGTTCTGGATTTCGAGCTCGGCGTTGAGAATCAGCCCCTTGGAAAACAACTGCCCATTATAGGCGAGTACGTTTTGCATAGCGCAGTTGTTCTTGTAGGCGGCGAAAGGAAGCGTCGCACTGAAGAAGTTGGAGTGCATGTTCCAGAAGTTGGTGCGCTCCTTGTAGGTCATCGTCGAAAAGTTCTTCAATATGAACGAGTTGGTGATTTCGTAACGCTTGCTCAACTGCTTGGACGCATCCTCGTAATTGCCCTCGTAAAGGTTGTAGGAGGCGAGGTTGTTGAGCGACGTGGCGTAGAGCGGGTGGTCTTCGCCGAGGTTTTGTCGCTTGATTTCGATAGCGATATTCTCCAGCCTCACCGCCTCCGCATAATTGCCGAGGTTGGAGTAATACACGGCGAGGTTGCTAAGTGACGACGCATAGTCGGGATGGCTCTCGCCGAGAATCCGCTTCTTTATCTCCATGGCAGACTTTTCGTACTTGACGGCGTCCTGGAAATTGCCGACCTCAGAATTATACACGGCGAGGTTGCTCAACGCCGACGCATAATCGGGGTGGTCTTCGCCAAGACGTTTTTTTTCGATTTCCATGGCGAGGGTCACAAGGCGGATTGCCTCGTCCTTGTTGCCCATCTTGTAATTGTAGTCGCCGAGGTTGTTGAGCGACGATGCGTACAGTGGATGGTCGTCGCCAAGCACTTTTTTTCGGATTTCCATCGCGAGCGTGCCGAGCCTCACTGCTTCGGCGTAGTTGCCGATGGCGGAATTGAACGACGCCAAATTGCTCACGGACTGCGCATAGTCGGGATGCGACTCGCCAAGAATCCTCTTCCTGATTTCCATGGCGGCAGTCTCGAGCTTGATTGCCTCGTTGTAATTATTGACGGCGGCATTGAAGGCAGCCACGTTGTTGAGCGACTGCGCAAAGTCGGGATGACGCTCGCCGAGAGCCTTGCGACGTATTTCCAACGCTTCGAGCCCAAGGCGGATGGCGTCGGTGTTGTCGCCGACGTAGAGGTTGAAGTTTGCGAGGTTGTCGAGCGACGTGGCGTAGTCGGGATGCTCCGCGCCAAAAGCCTTCTTGATGATTTCGGTGGCTGTGCCGCCAAGTTTAGCCGCCTCGGCGTAGTTGCCCATAGCGGCGTAATGTCCGGCAAGGTTGTTCAACGCCTTGGCATAGTCGGGATGATTGCCGCCGAGCGACCGTTTGAGGATGTCGGTGGCTTCCTTGCCGAGTTTTATGGCGTCGGCGTAGTTGCCCATTGCCGAATTGTAGCCGGCGAGGTTGTTGAGTGCCTGGGCATAGTCGGGATGCTCCTCGCCGAGTGCGGTCTTCTTGATTTCCATCGCCTCGGTGGCAAGTCTTACGGCCTCCGCATAATTGCCGGTCTTGGCGTTGTATTCGGCGAGGTTGGCAAGCGACTGCGCATAGTCGGGGTGGCTGTTGCCGTAGACAGCCTCCTTAATCTGCATGGCGATGGTCTCGCGCCTGATTGCCTCCTTGTAATTGCCGGTGTAATAATAATACGACGCCAGGTTGCCCATCGCCTGCGCATAATACGGATGCCGGATGCCAAAGGCGTTTTTGAAGATTTCCACGGTCTTTGTGCCCAAGGAGATGGCGGTGGAGTAATTGCCGATTTTGGCGTTGTAGTCGGCGAGGTTGCCAAGCGACTGCGCATAATACGGGTGCTGCTCGCCAAGAACAGTCTTCCAAATCTGGAGCGCGGCGTTGCCAAGGCGGATTGCCTCGTCGTAACGCCCTGAGTAATAATTGTATGTGGCGAGGTTGTTGAGCGACTGCGCATAGTCGGGATGCTCCTCGCCGAGGGCTTTGCGCCGGATTTCCATGGCGGTGGTGCCGAGGCGGATGGCGTCGCTGTATTTGCCAATGGCTGAATTGAAGTCGGCAAGGTTGCAGAGCGACGCGGCGTAGTCGGGATGGTCTTCGCCAAGCGCGTTTTTGCGGATTTTCAGGGCATTGTTTTCGAGACGGATAGCCTCGTCGATATTGCCTGTGGCGGAAGTGTAGAGAGCAAGGTTGCTCAGGGACGGCGCATAGTCGGGATGCTCCTCGCCGAGGGCTTTGCGCCGGATTTCCAGGGCGTCGTTCTCAAGGCGGATGGCTTCGTCGTTGTCGCCGTTGTTGTACTTGTCTACCGCGATATTGGCATACGACGCCGCAATCGCCAGTTCGGAGCGGTAATACGCCGGCGACGAGGGGTCGATGCCCGCTTTTTCGAGGGAGTCGCTCTGCATGAAATATTTGATTGCCTCATCAAAGTGTTCGGCGTTGTAAAGCTCCACCCCCTTGTTGTACAAATCGTCTGACTTCTGGTTTTGCGCGAAGGCAATCATTGGCATCAGCACCGCCAATATCAACAATTTACCTTTCATCTTATTGCTTAGGTTTGTTGGTGGAAGGAGTAGATTTGAGAGTAGTCTGTGTGCCACCGCTTAACGCCTTGGTAATCTGCTGCTTGGTGTAAGCGACGGGAGCCTCAGTGATGGAGCACACCCACGTTGAGGAGTTTTTGGTGAGTGTCTCCTTGATGCCGGTGGCGATGGTGTGGGTGAGGGTGGACTGCTTTGGACGGCTTTTCCAGTCGGCCTTCCAGTTTTTCTGCAGTTTTTCAGTGATGCCGCATGTCTCCTTGATGGTCATCGTGACCTTGTACTGACCCGTGCCCCAAGCGTCGTGATAAATGCCGTCCTCATCCCTGACGCCGATGTAAGAGCGCGGCACGATGAAGCAGTCGCCGATGACGGAGCAGTCCACCTTGTTGTCGTCACGTCCGAGCGCGTACCTGAACACGCCGTCGTCGTCGAGGCTCGTCTCCGTGATTGGGACGCGGATGGAGAAGTTGCCGAGCTTGACGTCGCTGTGTATCTGCACCGCCTGGTTGATCCACGACGAGGTGATGTCCATGTCGATGGCGAAGAACAGCGAGCCGCGCTCCTCAAACGAGAATTTCTTACGCTCGGAGAAGGAGCGCGTATTGTCGTTGGGGAGGTTGCAGAGCAAGGGGTTGAACACCAGCGAATCGAGCTGCAACTGGAATTTGGAATGTTTCAAAATCCTTCCGATGGCGAAGTCGGACGTGTCGAGATGGCAGGCCACGTAAAAAACGGTGTCGCCGCCCCTCTGCTGCAAGCACGCAAATCCATTGAAACTCATGCCGGATGGGTCCAACGCACCTGCGTCGGAGACTGTGGAATAGAAGTCGTCGATGTTTTCGAGCATCACGATTTTTTTCTCGTAGGAGCTTTCCTTGTCAACAGTCTTTTTCCACTCCTCCTTCCTGCCCTTGATGGCGTTGACGATGGTGGCAAACGTTACCGACGCGAGAGCCGACGCGCCCTGTGCGCCCGTAGCCATCGCCGCGCCCTTGGTGGCTGACAATAGGCCCTCGAAGAATCCGCCGCGTGTGCCGGACGCAAGGGCATCCGCCTGCTGCTGCCACTGGGAGGAGATTTTTTTGGCGACCTTCTGGTCTGAAAGCACACACACATCGTACTTGACTACGTTGACAGGCTTGAAACTCATCTCCTCGTCGTCCTGTGCGTAGCCTTGCAGCGTCAATACCGCAAATAATAATGCAAGAATCTTTTTCATAGCAAGAGTTATAGTTAGTTTATTTAAATTAAATACCGTCTATCAATACAAATGGCGCCCAGAAATAGGGGGTGCTGAAATCGGGCTTCCTAGTTTTTTCGACATTGACGTTGGCCTGCCGCGTCTGCGAAAACTCCGCATCGGTCATCTTGAGTTCGCCGTCGAAGTTTTTGAGTTTTTCACGGGCGGCATAGAAGGCGTCGTGCTTAGACATTCCCGAATTGAGATAATCAAAGAAATATGTCATCAGGAGCCTCGTGGCGACGTCGCTTACTTCCCACAGCGAAACCACAGCCGACTGCACCCCGGCCTTTTTCAAGCCCCTGACAATGCCCGACGTGCCTGTCAGCGACACCTCGCCGAGCCCTGTGCTGCACGCCGACAATACAATCAAGTCCACATTGGAGAGGTCCAACGTGCTGATTTCAAAGCCAGTAAGACAGCCGTCCTCCACATAATTGTTTTCGGGCTTGTCGACGCAGGTCTGATTGACACCCGAAAAGACAATGCCGCAAGCCGTCATCGACGAATCGGCATGAAAACTGTCTGCCATGCCGTAGCCGTCACTCACCACGGGCGTGCCGAAGAAGTATCCGTGGGTGGAAAGCAGGATTATGCCGGCGTCGCCCAAATGTTTTTTCAATTCGTTCTCGGAACCTTTGCTCGATGTAATCTTGACCACATCGATGCCCGACGACTGCAAAACACTCGCCACCGAATCCACCTCCTCCGACGAACTCTTGAGGTTTTTCCAGTGGGTGACCACGCCCTGGTCGTTGAAGAATCGGCTTCCCGTCCTGTCGGGCAGCGAATCGCCGAATGAAGCCGCAGCCGATGCGTCGTTGTAGTCGAATCCGCCGGCTATCAGGGCGGTCCTGGGCTTTCGGGTGTTGATGCGGGTGATTACCGCCGACGACGTAAGCCTGAAAAACTTCAGGTCGCTCCGCCAAAAACACATGTACTCTATGCCAAGGTTGTAAAAAATTCCGTCCGGCACGAAGAATACGCTGCTGTTGATGGGGACATGCTCCACCACCTTCTTCCAAATCATCTCCGCCAAAAGCGTGTCGGCAAAAAGTCCATTCTTGAAAGTCGCTCGGGACGAATTGATGCGCACGTTGACGCTCAGCCCGCCGATTTCGTAATCCTCGATATCCGTCTGCGAAAACAGCGGGACGAATTTCACCGGCTTGTTTTTTTGCAATATCAACGCCGCATACCTCATCTCGCCGCCCTTGTTGTAATATATAAATTCCACGGCGGCATCATTCTGATTTTTGAGCGACTGGGAGACCCGCTGGCGGTCGATGGCGAGGTTGGCGACAAATTTCTTGAACTTCGGGTTCATCGCGGCAAACTGTTTTTCGAGCCTGTCGATCTTGTCCTGGATTACGCCGCGCACCTCGGGCTTCGAGACGAGGAGTTCTGACTTCAAGTTGACAATTTCTGAATAAATTACCTTCATCTTCTTGTCGGAGAAAGCCGCCGCCGCAAAGTTTTCGTTGGCGAGAATCAACACCGACTTCGAAAAAACCGCCACGTCAAACAAGAAGTCCGGGTCGGCGTCCTCCAAGGCAAAACATTCGTCCACGAGCGGCTTCTGCGAATACCAGAAATTGAGCCTTTCGTTTTCGGTCATGTAGGCGAAATTGGTGGACACATAATCGCGCTCCTTATAAAAATACTCCTTGAACTGCTTTGTGGCGTCGCCAGTCTTGCCCGACGCCAACAGAATCTCAGCCTTCTTGCGGAGCGAGATTACATAGTCGAAATGTTTTTCGCCGAGATATTTTTTCTGCCATTCGAGGGCGGTGTTGATGCTCTTGATGGCGGCGTCGTAATCCCCCCTGTCCGACTTCACTTTCGCCAGGTTGGCAAGGCAGAGGTAACGCTTGGAATCCGTCTCAGGGAAAAGTCCGACGGCTATCTGCAACACCGAATCAGCCTCGCGATATTTGCCCTGCGCCCAGAGTACGTAACCCTTGTTTTGGAGAGCAATCCTGTAAGTCGGCGACTTGGCATTATTCAACACCTGGTCAAGCAGTTGCAACGCTTCGTCGTATTTTTTCAGTTTAGTGTAAGCCGACGAGAGGTTGGTGAGGCGGACAGACTCGTCGGGCGAATTTTTCATGTCCTTCAGGTTGTCGATTACTTTGCGGTATTGCCCCGTAAGAATCCAAAGGTCGCTGAGATTGAGCAGCACCTTCTTGCGGTTGCCGTCGTCGTATACAGCGAGGAGCTTCTGGTAATAATCAATGGCGCGGATATAATCCGACTGCTGCTTGTAATTGTCGGCGAGAGCCTTCCAAACACGATTTTTCTCATAATTTTTTTTGGCGCACGACTCCGCCTTCAGATAAAACTCCACAGCCTTTGAGCCAAATCCATTCTTCTCGGCCTCCTGTCCGCTGCCAAAATATTTGGCGAAAGCCGACTGCGCCCACGCACAACACGGCATCATCACCAAGGCAACCAAATATGTAATTATCAATGATTTCATAACCGCAGCATTATAAGTAAAACAGCGGCGAAATTTATGAATTTTTATCCAACTGGCAAAATTTATTTTTACATTTTTTAAGAAAATTTTTGCATCATGGAGGATAAACCAATATAATACAAGGCGAAAGTTTTTTTACATCCCCAGCTCCCGCTCTATCAAATATATAAAAATGTGTATCACCTTGATATGCACTTCCTGAATCCTGTCTGCCTCGCCGTTGTGAGGGACGCGGATTTCTACGTCGGCAAGCGAGGCGAGAGTGCCGCCAGTCTTGCCTGTCAACGCTATCACCTTGATACCCTTTGACTTGGCAACATTGACGGCATTGATTACGTTTTTGGAATTGCCGCTCGTGCTAATCGCCAGCAACACGTCGCCGCTATTACCCAACGCCTCCACAAAACGCGAAAATATCGCCTCGTAGCCGTAGTCGTTGGCGGTGCAGCTGATGTGCGGTGCGTCACTGATGGCTATTGCAGGGATGGGGCGGCGGTCGCCACGGTAACGACCCGTCAATTCCTCCGCGAAGTGCGACGCATCGCTCATCGAGCCGCCGTTGCCACAGGATATAATCTTGTGACCCGCCTTCACCGCGTCAGCCATAATCTTGGCGGCGTCGGCGATGCGGGATATTATCGCGTCGTCATTCAGAAAACGGTCGAGCACCTCCCGCGCCTGTGTGAGTTCTGTCTTGATTAGTTGTTTCATACGGCAACGATTTTATGGGGATACTTGATGAGTCTTACATTGGCGTCAAAATCCTCTGCGCCAAATAGATAACTGCCCGAAACCAAGACATCCACGCCAGCCTCGCCGAGTGCGTAGGCGTTGGTATTGTCAACACCGCCGTCCACTTCAATCAAAGCCTTGGAGCCGCGACGGAGTATCATCTCCTTGCAGCGCGAAATTTTTGAATACGAATTTTCAATGAATTTTTGTCCGCCGAATCCGGGATTGACGGTCATAATCAAAACCATATCCACATCGCAGATGATTTCTTCGAGCGTTGATAGCGACGTGGCGGGGTTGAGGGCGATGCCGCACTTTGCGCCGAGTTCCTTGATGTGGCTTACGAGCCTGTGGATGTGCGTGCAAGCCTCCTGATGGAACGTCAGCATCCCCGCGCCAGCCTTGATGTACTGCTCGGCGTACTGGTCGGGCGTGGCTATCATCAGGTGGACGTCAAGCATCTTGGATGTGTGCTTCTTGAACGCCTTCACGATAGGCAGCCCAAATGTCATATTGGGGACGAACATTCCGTCCATCACGTCGATGTGAACCCAATCCGCGTGGCTCGATTGGATTTTGTGCGCCTCGCTCTCGATGTTGGCGTGGTCGCACGAGAGTATCGACGGCGATATTATCATTGTCTTGTCCATAAATCTTTTTTTCTTTTCAGACTGCAAAATTATAAAACAAAATTTAAATAATGTTTGAGTTTAAGAAATCTTATTAGTAATTTTACGCCGAAAATAGACGGAAGGCCCGTCAATCTCCAAAATTCATAAACATCCGATTACTGAAAATGAAAAAATTAACTAAATTATTTGCCGCGTCAGCGGTGGCGTCGTTGATGATGGCATCTTGCGGCGGCGGCGACGACGACATCGCTGACATCCCCGATGCCCGTCAGGCGCATTACATCGAGACGGCATTAGCGAATGCAAGGGAGATTATATCGCAACTCTCCCTGAAAGAAAAACTCGCCCAGCTCCAATCGGGCAGCATCTACGTCATCAAGGACGCCTCCGATTCGCTTGGCAACCTCAATTTTGACACGTTGCGCAAGTATTACCCCTACGGAATGGGATTGATGAACATCGACTTTGGCGGATGCCCGCCCGAGAAGTACGCCCGCACCGTCAATTCGTTGAAGGAGTACAACAAGACCCTCGCACACCCGATACCAATCATCTTCATCGGCGAAGGCCTGCACGGCTTGATGGGCGTGGACGCAACGGTATTTCCGCAGGCGATTGCGCTTGGTTGCAGCTGGGACACTACGCTCCTGCACAAGGTGTACGCCGTCACCGCCAACGAATCACACGCTCGCGGCATCAATATGCTCTTCTCCCCGATACTCGACCTGGCGCGTGAGCCGCGTTTTGGACGCATTGAGGAGATGTATTCGGAAGACCCGTTGCTCTGCGGCACTTACGGCAGGATTGCGGTGAAGGAGTTTCAACAGGGCGACAAGAGCAACCCCCGCCTCCGTATGGCTGCGACGCTCAAACACTATATGGGACACGGACAGATGGAGGGTGGCAGGAATGTGGCTTGCTATCCCGGCTCTGCCAACGACTTGATGAACAACCATTCGCTCCCCTTCGAGATGTGCGTGGATGCAGGTGTGGCTTGCGTGATGCCCGCTTACAACGACGTCTGCGACCTGCCCGTCACCGTCAATCCGTGGCTCTTGAAGGATGTTTTGAGAAAACAGTTTGGATTTCGCGGTCTGATAGTCTCCGACCAAAACGCCATCGACCGTATGTATGACGTCAACCATCTTGCGCCGTCGTACCGCGAGGCAGCCGAACTCGCCCTCGAAGCCGGCATCGAGATTGACATCATCGGACGCGACGGCACATTCCAGATGTTGGAGGAGTCGGTGAAAAAAGGCAGGATAAGCGAGTCGCAGATTGACCGTGCGCTCCGTCATCTCCTCATCTTGAAGTGGAGGCTCGGACTCTTTGACGAGGGTGGCGACAATCCCGTTGACATCCCCGCACTTATGAAAATCAATCAATGCCAGGAGCATCTCGACCTCGCCCGCGAGACAGCCCGCAAGACTATGGTACTCCTCAAAAATGACGGCGTGCTTCCGCTTGACGCAAACAAGGTGAAGCGCATTGCTGTCATCGGTCCTAACGCCAAGACCCTCGATTACGGCGGCTACACTGCGGAGCCTGTTACTCCCGGCGTGTCGGTCTATGATGGCATCAAGGCTTTTGGTGACGACAACAAAATCGCTGTAACCTACGCCGAAGGCTGCCGTCTGAGCGATAAGCCGATTGCTTTTTGGCAGAACGACAATCAAGCCCTCATCCCCGAAGACAAAGCCCGCAAGATGATTGCGGAGGCTGTCAGCGTCGCCAAAAATTCTGATGTGGTGATACTCTGCGTCGGCGAGAATGTTTCGTATTCGCGTGAGGCCTGGGGCGAGAATCACCGTGGCGACCGCGACGACCTCGAAATGCTCGGACTCCAAAATGAACTCATTGAAAAGGTGAAGGCGACCGGCAAACCCGTCGTAACACTTGTATTTGGCGGACGTCCTCTCAACGTGCGCCCCGCCGCCAACAATTCTGACGCTTTGGTGCAGTGTTTTTACCTCGGACAGCAATGCGGCAACGCCGTGGCTGACGTTCTGTTTGGCAATTACAATTTTGAGGGCAAACTCTCCGTCACGATGCCTTCGTCGGCGGGCGCGTTGCCGTGTTATTACAATATGAAGCCCAACAGGTTCCGCAGTTACGTGTTTGAAGAGCGTGGCGACACCATCTTCCCGTATGAATTTGATACTGTCAACAATGTTTACAGATATGTTGAGAACACTTGGGAGCCGCCCACAAACCACGCTGTGTATCCGTTTGGTTTTGGACTGAGTTACAGCAAGTTTGAGATTTCGGAGCCCAAGGTGGCGGATTATACGGTTTCGCAGTACAAGCCGGCTGTCATTACCGTCAATGTCAAGAATGTCAGCGATGTTGACGGCTCGGAGACCGTGCAGCTCTACATCCGCGACGAGTTTGCAAGTCTTGTCCGTCCCATCAAGGAGCTCAAAGCCTTCCAAAAAGTTTATCTGAAAGCGGGCGAGAGCAAGGAGGTGAAATTTGAAATCCACAAGGACGACCTGATGTTTTACGACCAAGACCTCAAAAAAATCTTCGAGCCCGGCAACTTCTTAGTCTATGTCGGCAGCAGCAGCCGCGACAGGGACTTGAAGATGACGCACTTTGAGATGAAA
>JAEEGL011383165.1_pt1 | contig 20716 bp, 22 predicted proteins | sample 9134231 | NCBI WGS metagenome assembly JAEEGL01 (sample SAMN16246548, study PRJNA631951) | gut metagenome | biome: gut microbiome; feature: rumen; material: fiber-attached | host: Bos | place: Iran: Karaj | collected 2018-10
AGAAGAACATTGACCGCGGACAAGCACATATCCAGTCATCTTTTAACAATACAATAGTTACTCTTACAGACGCTCAGGGCAATGCTATTTCATGGGCAAGTGCCGGCGGATTAGGATTTAGAGGCTCAAAGAAGTCTACTCCTTACGCAGCACAGATGGCAGCAGAGACAGCAGCCAAGGCAGCAGTAGTTCATGGATTAAAGTCAGTTGACGTTATGGTTAAAGGACCCGGATCGGGCCGTGAAGCAGCTATCCGTGCCCTTCAGGCATGCGGAATCGATGTAACAAGCATCAAGGACGTTACACCCGTTCCTCATAACGGATGTAGACCACCCAAGCGCAGAAGAGTATAATAGGAGGTATATAAAGATATGGCAAGAGATATGGGTCCCGTATTAAAGAAGTGCAGATCTTTAGGCATTGAGCCCGGCTTCCTTGGAATCGACAAGAAGTCAAACAGGACTTTTGCAAGAGCTGGCAAGAAGGTCAGTGAATACGGATTACAGTTAAAAGAAAAGCAGAAGGCTAAGTTCATTTACGGCATACTTGAGAAGCCTTTCAGAAATATGTTCGCCAAGGCTGAGAAGATGAGAACAGGCACAGCCGGCGAGAACCTCATGATTCTTCTTGAGACCAGACTTGACAACGTTATGTTCCGTTTAGGTTATGGAAGAACCAGAAAAGAGGCTAGACAGATCGTTGATCACAGACATGTACTTGTAAACGGCAAGTGCGTAAATATTCCTTCATATACACTTAAGGCAGGCGACGTTATCTCTATCAAGGAGAAGTTCAAGTCTGCTCAGAGATATAAGGATATCCTTGAAGTTACAGGCGGAAGATTAGTTCCCGCTTGGCTTGAGGCTGATCATGAGAACCTTACAGGAACCGTTAAAGAGCTTCCTACAAGGGATCAGATCGATGTTCCTGTAAACGAAGTGCTTATCGTCGAATTATATTCAAAATAAAAAACTAAAGAATAAGGAGGGTTCAAGTAAATGTACGGTTTTGAAACGCCATCACTTGAAATTGCAGAGATATCTGAGGACAAGAAATATGGTCGCTTTGTTGTTGAACCGCTGGAGAGAGGTTACGGTATCACCCTCGGCAATTCTTTAAGAAGGATTATGCTTTCTTCACTTCCCGGTGCTGCAGTCAGCAGCATCAAGATTCCGGGTGTTGTGCATGAATTTTCACCCATTCCCGGTGTAAAGGAAGACGTTTCCGAGATCATCATGAACATCAAGAGTCTTGCTATCAAGAACAACAGTGATTCGGATGAGATAAAGAAAGCCTATATTGAATTTGAGGGCGAAGGCGTTGTTACAGCAGCCGATATCCGTGCGGATTCAGATATTGAAATAATGAATCCTGATTTAGTAATTGCTACATTAAATGGCGGTGCTGACTCGAGACTCGAGATCGAGATGACTATCACAAAAGGAAGAGGATACGTAGGTTCAGACAAGAACAAGAGTCCCGAACTTCCCGTAGGTGTTATAGCTATCGATTCCATATATACACCCGTTGAGCGTGTAAATATGACAGTAGAGAACACTCGTGTAGGTCAGGTTACCGATTATGATAAGCTTACACTGGATGTATGGACCAAGGGTACCATCACACCTGAAGAGGCAGTTAGCCTTGCAGCAAAAGTATTAAGTGAACACTTAAAGACCTTTATCGATATTTCCGATAAGGGAAGGGAAGCTGTTATCATCGAGCAGAAGCCCGAGATCGGCAGTCCCGATGCTGTTCATGAGATCAGCATAGATGAACTTGAACTTTCAGTTCGTTCGTTCAACTGCTTAAAGCGTGCAGGCATCAATACTGTAGGAGAGCTTGTAAACAAGACCGATGATGATATGATGAAGATTCGTAACATGGGTCGCAAGTCTCTTGATGAAGTTCGTGCAAAGCTTAAGGAATTAGGGTTATCATTTAAAGCCAGTGATGATTGATGATCCGGTATAATGGTAATTTACGAATGTATTTATATCTATAGTAGGAGGAAAATAAAATGGCCGGTTATAGAAAACTTGGAAGAACTGCTAGCCAGAGAAAAGCTCTTTTAAGGAATCAGGTTACTAATCTTCTCTATCATGGAAAGATCAGAACTACAGATACCAAGGCTAAAGAGATCCGCAAGATCGCTGAGAGCTTCATCGCTTTAGCTGTTAAAGAGAGAGATAATTATGAGACTGTAACCGTTACCTCTAAGGTTGCCCGCAAGGATATGAACGGCGGAAGAGTAAAGGAAGAGGTTGACGGCAAGAAGGTTACCGTATTTGACGAAGTTCAGAAAGAGATCAAGAAGGATAAGCCTTCAAGACTTGCTGCAAGAAGAAGAATGAACGCTTACCTTTACGATGTTACCGAAGTTCCTACAGACGCTGCAGGAAAGAAGAAGGGTACCAAGAAGGTAAACCTTGCTGATAAGCTTTTCACAGACATCGCACCTAAGTATGCAAACCGTAACGGTGGATACACACGTATCATCAAGATCGGTCCCCGCAAGGGCGATGCAGCTATGGAAGTAATCATCGAGCTAGTATAAATATAGCAAAGCTGACTAAACATTAAAGACACGGCATTTATGTCGTGTCTTTTTTCTCTTTACGTACTTTGCCGGATATGTTATAATTTCAATATCAAAAGGGATTAAGGAGCAAACGTGATATGAATGACAATGCGGCCGGTCTGATACAAAAAATAAAAGAGAATATAGCCATTACATTTGCCGGAAACGAAACCATCATAGACAGAGTGGTATGCTGCCTTCTGTCTGGAGGCCATCTGCTGTTAGAGGATGTACCGGGAGTCGGGAAGACGACGCTTGCATTGTCGCTGGCGCACTCGATAAACTGCAGCTTTGGACGTGTATCCTTTTCACCCGATACACTGCCTTCGGATATTACGGGACTCACTATATACAACACTGCCTCGAAGAATTTTGAATACAGGCCGGGTCCTGTCATGTGCAATATTTTTCTGGCAGACGAGATAAACCGTACTCCTCCGAAGACACAGTCGGCGCTTTTGGAAGCTATGCAGGAGAAAAGAGTGACCGTAGACGGAACCACACACGACATCAAAGGCCTGTTTATGGTCATAGCGACTCAGAACCCCATAGAATTCTCGGGAACATATCCACTGCCCGAAGCACAGCTTGACAGATTCATGATGAAGCTCTCCATAGGATATCCTTCAAAGGAAGATGAGCTGGGTCTGGCCCGGATGTTTTTAAAGGATACCAAGGTTGAAAACTTAAAAAGCGTATGTGAGATGGATGATGTTCTGAAACTCCAGGATATGGTAAAAGCCGTAACAGTAAAGGAAAATGTCATAGAGTATGTCCACAACATTATCACTGCCACCAGGGAAGAGAAGAAGTTCATGACCGGAGCAAGCCCCAGAGCCATGCTGGCTCTCATACGCGCTGCGCAGGCCAATGCTCTGATGAACGACAGGGATTATGTAAAGCCGGATGATATAAAACAGTTATATATCCCCGTGCTTCTTCACAGGCTGCCTCTGTCTGTAGAAGCCAGGATGTCGCATGACAATCCGGAAACTATATTGAAATCGCTTATAGCTACAGTTGAGGTACCGACATAGTATAAAAAAGATGCAGAGCATCGTTTTGGAGCAGAATATTTATCATATGAAGCGGAATCGCATTATATATCTTTTAATATGTATAGCGTCGATCGTATTGGCGAGTTTCTATGGCGGGCCTATCAGCTACTCCATTCTTTTTGGTGTGCTCTTAGTCACGCCTGTTTCGCTTATATATCTTCTTATAGTATATTGTTTTTTTAAGCTCTATCAGGTACTTGGAACGAAACATATCACGGCATATGAGCCCATTCCTTATTACTTCGTGCTCCAGAACGAGTATCTTACAAACTTCTGTCATATCAGTGTCAGCACATATTCTACATTTTCATATATAGATGAACTGCAGGGGGGAAAAAATGTCCCGGAAGAACAGGAGAGCACGAATATTACAAAAACAACGGACTCCATACAGAAAACCTATGAACTGCTTCCCGGAGAAAGCGTGAGATTCGATACGACCCTGGTGTGCCGGTACAGAGGGGACTATTTTGTAGGTATCAAAGAGATAACCATCGTTGATTTCTTAAGGCTTTTTAAGGTGACCTACAAGGTGCCTGAACCGCTGAATGCCATAGTCCTTCCGAGAGTCATAAAACTGGGATCGTTAAAAAGCGTTCCTGACATGACCATATCAACTTACAGGGAGAATCCCAGTCTGACTACCGATTTTGATTCGATAGTCAGGGAATACGTACCCGGAGATCCCATAAAAGGAATACACTGGAAATCAACTGCTAAAACAGGGAAGCTTCAGAGCCGCCTGACATACGGGGAGCAGCGACAGGGAATCTCAATCTTTCTGGATTCCAAAAGAATCTCTAAAGATGAATATACATACATTCCTGTAGAAAACAAGGCTCTGGAGATAGTACTGGCGCTTGCAGACTATTTTTCCAATGTATCCGTACCCACCACCCTGTTTTACAGCCAGTCCGAACCAAGGACCTTAAAAACAGGTGCAGAACACGAGATGGAAAACTTCCTTGGTACGGTATCGCTGTTAAAATTCCGTGAAGATGAGAATGCTTCGGTGACACTCGATATATTGCTCAAGGGTACCGCGTTTAAGGATTGCATGATAGCTTTTCTGGTCATTACCGGCGTAGACGCGGAACTTAACAGAAGATTGTACGAGCTTTCTGTTTTGGGAATAAACACTGTTGTATATTATGTAGGATATAAACCTGATACAAAAGACATCATGGAATTGTCGAACATCAGGGTTATACCTGTCCATCCCGAGGACGATCTGGAAGACATACTTTAACACATTAATAAGAGCGAGGCGTATATGTCCTTAAAAGAAGAACTGACAGATTTTTGCTACCGTCTGATACTTACGGCAGCAGTAGCATTATTTCTGTTCCTGGAAATCTATAATTTTTACGATCCGGAGCTTATCGTAAAGAAGAATATTATATCCATTCTTTTGATAAGTTTTTCTTTTAATGTCCTTCTGCTCATCTATCACCGGATACATCTGTATATTTTCCCTGCTATAATCCTTGTTGTCACGATATTTGCCTTTTTACTCGATGAGAATGATGTGAGCATGATACTTGAGAGCGTTCTCTTCAAGATTGTTATTATATGCTTTGCGGCGTTTGTGATATTTCTTATATCCGATACATCGGTGGCGGTGAACCTCATCATATCGCTTGGACTTGTCATTTATATGGGAATCCTGCTCATAAGAGGACTTGATATATACCCGTCATCCCCGGCTTTTGCTGTATTTTACATAGCATTTTCACTCACGAGGGCATTCAGGCGCACGAAAGACAGGAATTCTGCAAGGCTCAGGAGATACGTTGCATATCTGTTGCCGTTCCTTCTGATATTTCCCGTCATGATCATGCTCCTTCCAAAGCCTGAGGATCCTATCAGCTGGGACTGGGCGAAGAGGATATATGATGCGACGGTTGAAAAAATCAACGAACTGACGCATGAATGGTCACTCAGGTTCTCATCCTCCGACGATGACGGATTGAGCGTGGACTTCGGATATGACGATTCGATGGATTATGACAATGATTCGGATGGTGATACCGAGCTCATGGAGATATCCTCGGATAGCCGGGCATACGGGAGTACATATTTAAAAGGCGAGATATTTAATACATTTGAGGATGGTAACTGGAAAAACACTCTTGACACCGACAAGGATTATTCAGACATTGATGCCTTTGAGACCTATTACGGCATAGTCAATTTTGACCGCGATGTAGTGCATGATATAGTAAAGGACAGCATCTTAAAAGTCAAATACCTCGACCTTACCACAAAGATAATCTTCCTCCCGGCAAAGACCCTGCCAGTAAACAAGAGGATTGTAAATGATACGAGGATCGTAGCCGAAAACGAGCATTTGCTTTTTGACGACAGAAAAACGTACGGAACGGAGTATTCATTGAGATACTTCCAGATAAACTACGGAAGTGTGCCGTTCCTGGACTATATGAATTATGATCTCAAAGATAATGAGGAAGCCTTAAAAACCGTGAAGACACGGGATTTGAATTCGGCATATTCCGGTCTCGATATGGACGACCTACAAAAATATCGTGACTATGTAAAGGAACACTATATGTCCACACCGCAGGTCCGTGATTCTGTAAAAAAATGGGTGGAGGCTATTACCCGGGATGCAAAGACCGATTATGATAAGCTTAAAAGTATAGAGTATGCCCTGTCCACATATGAATATACACTGGAAGGTGGAAATCTTCCCGATTATGTGGAAACGGAGGGGGATTACCTCGATTATTTCCTTTTGCAAAAGAAAAGCGGGTACTGCGTCCATTATGCTACAGCATTCTGCCTGATTGCCAGGTATCTCGGATTTCCTGCACGTGTAATACAGGGGTATAAAGTTCCTTTATTATCGAACAAGACTGCAATAGTTACCAACAATGACGGACATACCTGGCCCGAGGTATATTTTGAAGGCAAGGGATGGATAGCATTTGAACCCACACCCGGATTCGGATCCGAAAGGTACGGAAAATGGAAGATATATTCCGGGAAATACAGCGAGGTTCAGGAAGAAACTTCATATTACCCTTCGGGAGAGGTACCGGAGGTAGCCGAAGATACAGAATATGAGAAGATACATGCCGAAAGACGTGTATCGGGAATGCTGATCCTGATAATAGCCAGCATCGTTGTTATAAGCCTTATCCTTCTGGTTGTGACCAGCCTGTGCATCAGCCGGATAAAAAGAAAAAGACTCAGTACCGAAAAACTGTATGCATGGGAGTTTAATTCCCTGATGGCTATCCTTAAAGAACTGAAAGTAGAAAAAAACAAGGGAGAAACCCTCGAAGAATTTTCGAAAAGATGTGCGGGTGCACTTGAAAAACTGCATTCTGAACATGTGAAAACAAAAACAGCGGAAAATGAATCAGCTGGAAAACCCGATAACGATGAAGAAATAAAACGGATAGCCCAAAATAAAAAACAAAGCATGGAAAAAGCTGTAAACGAAGTCATATGTACATACGAAAAATTCCTGTACGGCAGTCTTGAGATTACGGATACCGAAATGAATGAAGTAGCTGGAACCCGTGAACGCCTTCTGATCTTCATGAGAAAAGTGTATGGGGCGACCTATGTTATACACCGTATGAGACTGTATTTTGCATCATAAATATAAAAAAGATTTACAATTAAGGGATTATGCGTTACAATACAGAAATGAATTCTGTTTTAGAACACGCAGAAAACAGATGCGGGAAAGTCCGTATCAAAAGAGGAGGAATGTTTAGATGCGTTTAAATGAAAACACCACCATTGGAGAGCTCATAGATGCGGCTCCGGAGGCAAAAGATATACTTGCGCAGATGGGAATGCACTGCAGCAGCTGCCCTTCAGCCAGACGAGAAACCCTAAAGCAGGCTGCTGAAGTTCATGACATGGACATCGATGACCTCCTTGAGGATCTGAAAGGATTTCTGGAGGGATAATGGTAAATTTTGATAAAGTAACATTTGAATATATCAGGCGTGATGAAGAAGGAAACGTTGAGAGCATTAATAAAGCACTCGACGAGATAGATCTCAACGTCGAAAAAGGTGATTTTATAGCCGTACTTGGAGCAAACGGTTCAGGAAAATCCACGCTTGCGAGACACATAAACGCACTTCTTACACCTACCGAAGGAACGGTTTTCATCGAGGAGATGGATACGAAGGAAGAAGAAAACCTCTTGAAGATACGTCAGAAAACAGGTATGGTATTTCAGAATCCCGACAACCAGATCATAGCGAGCCTCGTGGAAGAGGATGTGGGATTCGGACCGGAAAACATAGGAATACCCACAAAAGAGATCTGGGAGAGGGTAGCCTATGCACTGGAAAAAGTAGGAATGACCGCATATCGCGAGAAGTCTCCGAATAATCTGTCGGGAGGACAGAAGCAGCGTGTGGCTATAGCCGGAATACTTGCCATGAAACCCGAATGTATAGTGCTGGATGAGCCCACCGCCATGCTGGACCCGAAAGGAAGGCGTGAGGTCATAGAGACCATTACAGAGCTTAACAAAAAAGAAGGCATAACCATCATACTCATCACACACTACATGACGGAAGTAGTGGGAGCGGACAAAGTATTTGTCATGAGTGAAGGTAAAGTAAAGCTGGCAGGATCTCCCAGAGAGATATTTAAGGAAGTAGACCTTATAAAAAGCTATAAACTCGATGTACCGCAGGTGACCGAGATAGCGCATCGCCTGAGAGCCGAAGGAATCCCTCTTCCTGAGTGCATCCTCACGGTGGATGAACTAGTAAAATCAATCAGAGGGACGGTTCTCTGATTGATTTGGAACACATATATTTATGAATGGGGAATTGTACCATGTCTCTTATATTGGATAAGATAAATTATTACTACGGAAAAGGGACCGCTTTTGAATCGGCAGCGTTGAAAAACATCAGCCTTGCCATACCTGACGGTGAATTTATAGGACTTATAGGACACACCGGATCGGGCAAGTCCACTCTGATACAGCATATGAACGGACTGATAAAGGCGGATTCGGGAAATATATATTATAACGGCAGGGATATCTATGAAAAGGACTTCAAGATGACCGAACTGAGAAGGAAGGTAGGACTGGTATTCCAGTATCCGGAGCATCAGTTGTTTGAATCCACGGTCATAAAGGATGTCCTGTTCGGACCGACCAATATAGGACTCGATAAACTGCAGGCGGAAGTCGCTGCATACGGGGCACTCAGGTCCGTAGGTTTCAGCGATGACCTGATAGACGCCTCTCCGTTTGAACTGTCGGGCGGGCAGAAAAGACGTGTAGCCATAGCCGGGGTACTGGCCATGGACCCTGAAATACTGATACTTGATGAGCCCACAGCGGGACTCGACCCTGCCGGACGCACGGAGATACTGTCATTGCTCAAGAAGATACATAAAGAAAAAGGGATAACGGTAATCCTGGTATCGCACAGTATGGAAGATGTGGCAGAGTATGCAGAGAGACTGATAGTTATAGATGACGGCGAGATAAAATATGATGATGAACCCCGTAAAGTATTTGCACATTCCGAAGAACTACGCAACATGGGGCTTGAGATACCTCAGTGCACCGAACTTATGGGAAGGCTGGCAGATATGGGGCTGGACGTAAAAAGAGACTGCCTGACCGTTGATGAGGCGGTAGACTCGATACTTACGGCTCTGCGTTAATCAATCAGAGGGACGGTTCTCTGATTGAAAATTTGGACTGATGATACAACAGATTATTTTGAAGAGTATTATTAATGATATTATTTCTTTAAAGCCTTCCTCTTGAGGGGAAGGTGGCTGCAAAGCAGCCGGATGAGGTGTAAATAATCTCGGTAATCAATAAAAAGATTTATATGAGAAACAAGGAATAAAAAGATGCTTAGAGACATGACATTAGGACAGTATTATCCGGTGGAGTCCCCTATACACAGACTCGACCCCAGAACGAAATTTTTAGGTACTATCATTTTTGTAGTATCCTTATTTCTGTTTAAAACATTCTGGGGATTTGCGCTTACCGGAGCCTTCCTGATAGTAGCCACTATCCTGGCACGGATCCCGTTCAAGTTCGTGCTGAAAGGAATGCGTCCTATGTTATTCCTGCTCCTTTTTATGATGATATTTACGCTGCTTATGACGCCGGGCGAGGTATTGGGTGAGTGGTGGATATTTACAGTCACAAAAGAAGGTATATTTGCGGCATTATTTATGGGACTGAGACTGGCATTCCTGGTGCTCGGTTCATCACTTATGACATATACCACCACACCGAACAAACTCACGAGCGGCATGGAGAGTGTATTTGGATTCTTGAAAATATTCAGGGTTCCCGTACATGAACTTGCTATGATGATATCGATAGCACTCAGGTTCATCCCGATATTGCTTGAAGAAACGAACAAAATCATGAAAGCACAGCAGGCACGAGGAGCTGATTTTGAATCCGGAGGCCCGACTAAACGTGCCAAGGCCATGATACCGATACTCATACCACTCTTTGTGTCCTCGTTCAGGCGTGCAGGAGAACTTGCGGAAGCCATGGAGGCACGCTGTTATCACGGCGGAGACGGCAGAACCAAGATGAAGCCCCTTAAATACCATATCGGCGATCTCGTGGCATATTTATTACTGGCAGGACTGGTAGTGGGATGCATCTTTATACCCTAGAAACTATACTTATTAAGAGATATTAAGATGTAGCTGCTTTTATTGATCGGTATAACATCCGGATAATATCATTTAGAATATTACGGGACAAAAAGGAGAAAAGCGTGCGACGTATAATGCTCACAATTGCATATGACGGAACAGACTATGTCGGCTGGCAGATACAACCGAATGGGCTGGCTGTGGAGCAGGTCATAAATACCGCATTAAGCGACCTGCTAAAAGAAGACATAGTCATAGCCGGAGCATCACGCACGGATTCAGGCGTACATGCTCTCGGAAATGTGGCTATATTTGACACCGAGACCCGTATACCGGCAGACAAAATCTGTTTTGCACTGAACCAGAGGCTGCCGGATACTATCGTCTGTACCTCCAGTTGTGAGGTAAAGCCGGATTTTCATCCCAGACATGCCGATTGTACCAAAACTTACGAGTATTCCATATATAATGCGGTTCACCCAGATCCCTTGAAACGCAGATATTCGTACTTTGTATATGTACCGCTCGACATAGATGCCATGAAACAGGCAGCAGAATACCTCAAAGGAGAGCACGACTTTGCCAGCTTCTGTTCCGCTCATGCTCAGGTAAAGACAACTGTTAGGAATATATACACCCTTGAAATACTGTGCGGGAATGAAGAAAGTTCATGCACGGATTCACTAAAACACAATTCTTATACAGATAACGGTGGTCCTGCAGATAGTACGGTCATTGAAAAAAACAGTGAAACGGAAACAGCATCGGATAGAAAACGTACATATATGGCCCGGAATATCAAGATCCGGATCAGCGGGAACGGCTTCCTCTACAACATGGTCCGCATCATAGCGGGAACACTTGTAAAAGTCGGATATCACTTTTATCCCCCGGAACATGTGAAGACCATACTTGAAGGCTGTGACAGGAAACTTGCGGGTCCCAAAGCCCCTGCGGAAGGCCTGAAACTCATAGGTATAGAATACCTTGAAGATCCGAGGGTATAACAAAACGAGACACTGAGCATCGCTTTGTTACCGGGGAGACGCAGAAATCCCTTTCAAGATGACATGGGAAAAGTCATTTGGTGAAACGAAAAAAACATAAAAGTGGGGGCAGCCCCATGGAAAATGCAACATTTTTTGCAAAAAATCGTCATATATATGTCATATTTACAAAAAAAGTTGATATTTTCTCTGATATATGGTATAATTCATCACAGTTGATTTTTATACTCATTAAATAACCGCTTGGGGTAAAGAGCGGGAAAAATGGAGACGGATCATGTATGTATTGAAGATAGATCTTCCTACCGGGATAGCATATTTTACCGGCAAGAAGAAGGTCGTTCAGGGTTGTGAATCCCCCGGACTTACGGGGAACATTGAGGGTGCCAGATTTTTCCTGGAAGAGGAAGAAGCAGCGAAATTCTGTAGAATGCTTGTAAAAAAGTATGATATGGAGTTTTATTACTCTGTCGAAGAGAAGAAGGAATCAGCGCCCGTAGAAGAGAAAAATGATGAAGAAAGCTTCATGTCTCAGTTGGACAAGGATCTGGCAGCAGGAGTCCTTGATGCTGAGGATGAGGACAAGAATAAGAAGGGTAAAAAAGACTGACAATTTAAGTATTTTTCGAATTTTTTAAATTTTTAAAAAAATGCTTGCAATTTATTAGCAGCTGTGGTATTATACCATTCGGACTTCGAAAGGGGTTCCTGTGCTGCTATAGCTCAGCAGGTAGAGCGCATCCTTGGTAAGGATGAGGTCACCAGTTCGAATCTGGTTAGCAGCTCTCGCTGTTCCGGTTCGGACAGCACATATATGTAGTAGTTTCGAGGTGTGGCTCAGTTTGGCTAGAGCGCCACGTTAGGGACGTGGAGGCCGCAGGTTCAAGTCCTGTCACCTCGACTGAGAGTTTTCAAGGGTTTCGGGTTTCCGGAACCCTTGATTTTTTGTCCCAGTTCTAACTTTGTTCTAACTTTTTCCCGTTTATTTTCATTTTATCCTTGATACGGTATAGAACATATATTAATTATCTCTGTAAATCTTCATAGTCTGCAAATAGACTTTATTACTGTTCAGGCTTAAGGGTGATAATGTCTTTCATGGTATCGGATACGGCCTGCTTTTCTTCCTTTTCCTTAACCTTGGCATAAATCTTAAGTGTAGTTTCGATATCTTTATGGCCTACCCACTGCTGGATGGCTTTAGGATTCATGTTTTCATGAACAAGGATTGAAACACAGGATGTTCTTAATCCGTGGAAATGTATTCTTTGAGGAAGCTCAGCATGGCGCTTTATAAAATCCTTAAAAGAATTGGATATTGAATCAGGATAGTAAAGTGTTCCGTCTTCATGTTTAAAAATATATTCGCTGTCAAAATATGCTTTACCTAAAAGCTTTCGATTGTTCTCCTCTTCTTCCTTTATTTCTTTGAACATCTCAATCTGAGCATCGGTAAGAGGATATTGCCTACGGCTTGATTGTGTCTTGGTCGTGTTTAGTCTGTTAACGCCTTTGGTGCCTTTGGTTACGGTATGATTGATTATCATGGTCTTGTTTTGAAAATCAATAGCACACCACCTCAACCCCAAAACTTCCTGACGACGAAGACCAAAGAACAGAGCCACATAGAAAAGCTTGTGCAGCTTATGATCCTTTGATAATTCCAGAAACTTCTGTGCCTCCTTATATGAAAAGAAATCATCATCGGATTTTTCTTTGGCATATTCAGCGGAAAGGCTTTTACTTATTATGGCGTCTTTGGCAGGATTGAAAGGAATCATGCCGTCAGCCACAGCATGGTCGAGTATTTCACTCAAAAATGCTTTTATGTCCTTGACAGTCCGATACTGTAGGTTGCTGATAATAAATAATGAATCAAGGAATGTCTCAATCAGCTTTTTGTTTAAATCTTTAACCTTAATGTTACCGAAATACTTTGTGATGTTATTGGAACGAGTTATATATGCAGAATATGTAGAATCTGCTATGGATCGCCGCTTTTCGTCAAGAATGATGTCAGTATATTCTGAAATGGTAATATTTTTATCAGAGATAGCTGCATGAGTATTCTTGTTTAACAGTTCCGTTCGTATAGATGAAGCTGTTTTAATATTTTCAGGAGTATCGGCCAGTCCGGTAGCGGTCCATATTTTCTTATTTATCAGATTGCCATTTTCTAAAACACTCTGTGTAGTTACTATATAAAGGAATCCCTTCTTTGATTGTATTCCTTTGGCACGTTTGCCTTGCTTCTTAGGTCTTGCCATATTTCTCACGCTCCTTTCGCAAATGAAATGTCCGGATACATAAATTCTAATAGATACAGTTTAGGGATTCGGTATTTTCCGCCGATTATCAAGGAACGTATGATTCCTTTCTTTAGATAGCCGTAAACTGTGTTTCGTCCGGCTTTGAGAATGTGCTGCAAGTCTTCTGGACGAAGAACATCATTGTACTCAGTTAATAAGTTGTCAATCGTCATCTTTTTTCTCCTCCTTTGAGTCTGTATTGTTGGGAAACATAAATTCTCTAAGGTTTTCCTTAGGGATAAGGTACTTGCCACCTAAGCGTACAGAACGTATAGTTCCGTCTGATAGGTAACGGTAAACAGAGTTGCGTCCTACATGAAGTATCTTTTGGATATCCGTAGGGAGCAAAACATCTGCATAGTCTTGTAAAAAATCCTTGTTCATAATAAAACCTCCACATGTGAATAAATATGATTATAGATTAGCACCGTGATTGTTAAAGCGGCATATGGATTAAATTGCACAATGCAAGTTTAATAATCACAAATAAGTGCTAATTAAGACTAAGACAAAATTTATCATACAAAAATGTGTTTGTCAATACCTAAATTGTAAAAATTTTATTAAACAATGTGCTTTTTATTCTTTTATTTTTTCTATGATTGTGTTAGAATACTTTGTGACATGCAAAAATTCTGTAAGCATATGATATGGAGGATAGATATGGTACTCATTCGTAATCCATTTGGTTATAAGCCATTAGAGACACATGAAGAAGAGGCGGGGAAAAGAATAGGAAGAAGAATACGAGAGATAAGACAAACCAGAGGATGGACCCAAACATATTTGGGTGAAATGATTAGTTTAACACCTGATCGTGTCCAGAAATATGAAAATGGTATACGAAAACCAAAAGCAGATATGCTAAGAGAGTTTGCGTGTGCTCTTGGAGTTGAAACTTTGGCACTTGCTGATCCTGTTATAGACAAGGATTATCTGGGCGTTATGTATGCCCTTTTTGCTATGGAAAAGCATTTCGACCTAAGAATAACAGAGGAAGATGGAGAGGTTCATTTTGCTTTTGGAGATGGCGCTTCCGGAGATTTGAATTATATGATAAAGCAATGGGCAAAGCGAGTTAAAAGAGCGGAAAGAGATCTTGATAAAGCTTCTACCGATGAAGAAAGGCAACAGATATTAAATGATTATAAAATTTGGGAGTGGACATTCCCGGAACGTATAAAGACTGTGAATGAAGATGATGTAGAGAATAAGAAAAAAGAACTTCAGAAAAAGATAGATAGTTTGCAGAAGGAACTATCAAAGCTTGATGGGGATGGTCAATAAGGGTATTTACACCTCTTAAGGCAGAGAATGGGCTTAATAATCCAGATGTCATCTGCAAAACTGGAAGATGTGTGATATTTATGTTGTTCGGAAAGGCTTTTACTATGGATAATATGATTAAAAACCAGATAGATAATACTAACAATGTAATGGATGATAGTTATGTAAAGCTTCTTGATCGAGTTGGGGAAACACTTAATAAGGGAAGGACTAAATTATCAGCCGTTTTAAAAGGAATTATGCTGGAGACTTATTGGGAAATTGGACGAAATATTGTCGAATATGAGCAGGCTGGAAATGCTAAGGCGGAATATGGTTCGGAAATGCTCAGTCGTCTATCTAAAGATTTGACTGCAAGATATGGAAAAGGATTCAGTCGGAGCAATGTAGTATATATTAGGAAATTATATCTGGTTTATCCGAAAAGTCAGACACTGTCTGACCAATTAAGTTTTAGTCATTACATAGAGTTACTGAAAATTGATGATTCATTGGAAAGGTCTTTTTATGAAAAGGAATGTGCAGATGAGCATTGGGGAGTTAGAGAATTACAACGTCAGATAAAGAGTATGTTATTTCACAGAATTGCTTTAAGTAAGGATAAGAAAGAGGTGCTCAGACTTGCACATGAGGGACAGATTATAGAAAAACCAGAAGATATTTTAAGAGAGCCATATGTATTTGAATTTACGGGGTTACCAGAATTGCCTGTGTATGATGAGGGAAATTTAGAAGATGCTCTGCTTGAAAATCTTAGCAAATTCTTCCTAGAGTTGGGAAAGGGTTTTACTTATGTAGGAAGACAGCAAAAAATGGTAATAGCAGGAAGAAAATATAAGGTAGATCTTGTATTTTATCATAGGATACTGAAGTGTTTTGTGCTTATAGACCTTAAAAGCGGAGAAGTGCAACATGAAGATATTGGTCAAATGAATTTCTATCTAAACTATTATAGGGAAGAGATGAATACAGAAGGGGACACAGAACCTATTGGGATTGTTTTGGGTGCTTATCAGGATAAATTGGTAATGCAGTATGCATTACAGGGAATATCAAATCAAGTTTTTGTGAGCCATTATCAATTATATCTTCCTCAAAGGGAGCAGCTTGAAGCGGAATTCCATCGTTTTATGGAAGGAACAGAAAAATTAACCTGAATTGGTCAGACAGTGTCTGACCGATTCAGAAGAATACGAAAGATAAACTGGTTTCTTCGGCTAATCTTGTAACTAAGGAATTTGTGTATAATTCTGAAAGAGGCTTTTTTGAAATTGAAAAAAATGGAAAACAATAATTGAGTAACGGTTCATATAACTAGTTTGATCGAAATATTGGGAGTGCGTTAAGCAGAACTGTGTAATTTGGTATGAAACTCGCCAAAGCTATGCTTTGATTCATGGCTTTGACGAGTTTTTTAGAAATTTTTTTAGAGATTTTTTTGAGAAAAAATAATATTTAAAAGAAGTGTCACCTTTTGCCAAGATAAATCGTAAATAATAGAGGGATAAAAATATCAGAGCAAATTAATCAGTATACAATTGGAGTGCACGCCATGGTATAAATAAAAACAAAGAGGAGAAAGAATTAATGAATACAAATAATGTAAAGACAAAATTAGTAGCCAGCATATTGGCGGTAATTTTACTATTTATCACTATTCCAAGTGTTTATGTGAGTGCCGAAAATCGTTCTATCGACAGTTCTACATTGAATGTTGAGGGAACAATTGTTGATATCATTTCGGTTACAGGCGAAAAAATGGCATCTGGAACAACGGCAGCAAATTACTATAACCCTGATATAACTGCGAGTGTTTACGCCAAATATTATTCGGTAGATCCTTCGATTATGAGTTATTTACCTCAAGAAGGCTATAATCAAGGCACTTCAAGTGCAGTGGTCTCCTTTTTGGCACCCGAGAATCATGTAACACATCATATATCCTGTTACCATAGTGCAAAAAAGGGATATTATCCTGGTGAAAATGGGAATACCTATGCAAGCTATAATTGGTATTCATGATAATGATAATAGTTGATATTTAACTGGTAATCAGCTGTATTTACAGAGCATAATTAGGAGAATTAGAAGGGGCTTTTGATGATACATAAATCAGTTCAAACTTTATTGGGTTTAATGATTGTGTTACTTTGTGTAGGTTGCAGTCATAAAGCAGAAAGTAATTATGGGACAACTATATCTATAGGCGGGTTTGGAAGTGATAATACATATAATGATTTCGGTGTTTTCAATGCTGAAAGCGGGATTGTTCATTTTTGTGACCCGGAAACCGGTCTCAGAACCCCCATATGCACAAAAATAAACTGTGATCATCAGGGTAAGTCCCTTTCTAATCCTTCTCCTAGTTGTGATGCATATTTTACGACATTTATAAATTGCATTGCTGTTGTGGGTGACCATCTATATGCAGTGTGCAGCCCTGAGGATGAGGGACTGTTCGTTAAGGAATTTATAAAATCTGACAGGGATGGCACTAACAGGAAAGTACTATACAGAGCAGAGGATATATGTTATTTTGGATCAGGTATATATGAAAACGGCTATTTTGTCTATTCATTTTATAATCAGGAAGATAACAACGGCAATAAACTGGAAAAGAATAAGTTAGGTATGATCATAATAAATCTTGACGCGGAAGAAGTTACGAGAGTGAATCTTGAGGATGCATATGAAGGGAAGATACTTACTGCCAATGTATTTGGAGATGATATCTATTATATGCTCTCCTATGTTGTCGAGGATTTGTCAATGTATGATTATGACTTTATGACATCACAAGAAGGTATAGAGAAATTAAGAAATGCATCGAGGGTAGAGATATGGAAGTATAATCTGAAAAACGGTAATACAGATTTGGTTGATATCCGTACAAGCGATAATTCTTCTTACTGGTTAGGCTTTGGTCATATATTAAAAGGTTATGATGAAGATAGAAAACTGGAACTGACAGACCTAAAAACCGGTACAGTAATCTGGATAGATGGAGAAGATCTTAGCTATGCGAATGTTGCAATGTTCGATGAGGGAATACTGTTTAGCAAGAACGGACAGATCAAGTTGTTGAGGTATGGGGCTGAACATCTTGAAAACATTGGGAGTTATAAGGAAAAATCATTAGGTGTAAATTGGGTTACCGATAGATGGGTATACGGAACGGTGTTCACTGATGATGGAGGCATAAAATGTGTTTGGCCAAGAGAAGAGTTTTTTTCAGGAAATATGAAATGGAAGGTTTTGAACCTGAGAGACTAAGGTTAACCCAATACATATTTAAAGATGAAAAGATATTTGAATTGTTATGAAGGTATGGATATGAGATATAGAAAATCTTATTTGTGGATAGAGTTTGCTATTTGTATATTTGTGATCCTCAGTTGTTTATGTGGATGTCGTAGTGAGGATAGATTAACTGATAATAACAGTGATAGATTAACGGATAACAACACAGATGTGTCGAGTCACGCAGAAGTAGAGAAAAGAGATGATACAAACCAAGACACTCGTCCTGATGGCTATTATATAAATTGGGTCGTACCTGAATTGGGATTAAATATTAGTGATGAAAATATAGTAAAGGTGAACGAAAAACTTGAAGAAGATGGGTATGGTTTTGGAGTTAGGCTAGTTAAAGTCAATGAACCCATTGACTCAGATGAATATGAAGAGGGCATATATGCATATGGGGACATAGCTTTTACAGGACGGGGATTAAATGGGACGGATCTTGCGGAAAAAATGTTGGCAGATGGAAAACTTTTTGATTTCACTGATCTTGCAGAAGAAAGCTCATATTTCCAAAACATGAATCCTCTGCTTAAAGAATCTGTAACTATCAATGGAAGATTATATTATTTCCCCAATGAAATGGCACAGGATGGAAGCATGCAGAATATAGCCTGTAATATGTCGGACAGTTCAATAAATCCTTCGATAGGGGATAATATCTTAGAACTGGATAATTATGTTGCAGACAGCAACTTGATTTATTATGGCTGGTCGGGTTTTGATTTTACACGGTGCTTTGGATACGACTACGATACGGTAAGGGGTATAGTGGTAACTCAAGACGGAACTATCTTTAATCCGCTGGAGGATGAAAAATGCCTTGAGTGGATGAATATGGTGAATAAGTGGTATAGGAAAGGCTGTATTAGAACTACAAATAAAGATTCGATTAAAGCAACATGCGGAATACTTCTAACTATCAATGACAGAAACAGAAAAGATGATTATACGGAAATCTGTTCATGGCAGAGAAAGATGTGTAAAAAAATAACATCTACGACTGTGATACTTGCAGACTCTCCTAAAAAGGAAAAAGCTTTTAAATTTTTGGAATTGATTAGGACAAATCATGATTATGGAAATCTTATCATATATGGTCATACTGAAAGCTCGGATATTAGCAAAGAACTCGGTTCATTTAACAATAAGCTTATCATGGGTTTGGATGATGGACTGCTGCGTGGAGAAAAGGGAATGAATCATTTTATGACACAGGAGGAAAGAAATGATTTTTACGACAACAATGTCGAGGCATCCATAACACTCTACATGGATCTGCCTTTTGAATGTTCTGAATTAAAGAAAATAGTAGAAAACTACCTTGGATATAATAATAGCATTCTATTCAGTGAAGACTATGAAGAAAAACTTGAACAGTTTAAAAAGGAATATACTGAAAAGATAGACGAGATAGAGGCATTAATGAAAAAAGTGTCACCTTTTGCCAAGATAAATCGTCTTATATAATAGAGGGATAAAAATATCAGAGCAAATTAATCAGTATACAATTGGGGTGCACACCATAGTATAAATAAATTTAAAAGGAGAAAAAACATTATGTTAAGATTAACAAAAACAAAGATAGTGGCATTGCTGCTGATAGCTTCTACGCTGGTTATGTTTAATGGGGTAAGTGTTTTTGCAGATACCATAACAGTAGACTTTTATGGTTTAAAAACTGTGTATATGAGTTCTAACGCTTATCAGTATACTGCTGATGCATCTACATATGGTGCTGAGCCTAATTCGGGGGTAACCTGTAAAATTACAAATTCTCATTATACTGCTAAAAATAAAGTCACAGGTACTTTATATACAGAAGATAAAGGACCTTATTCACAGGCCAATAGTGTTACTGTTTCATTTTCTGCTCCGGCAAATCATGTAACAGCTTCAATAACGACAGTACATGAGGCTACATATATTGGCTATGTGAGAGGCGGAAATACAACTGCTTCTTATAATTGATTCTCTGTATCTGTATATTGTATAATGCCAAGTTTGATGATCATCTATAAGAAGGGTGTATATGGTAAAAAAGATATTTATGTTAATTTATATAGTTTTTTTACTAATGCTTTGCGGATGTGAAGGGAAGAATATCAGGAAAAATTTTGAAGACACGATCATACCCCATGGTGGCGGTTTTTATGAATCATTAAACGATAATGGTATTTTCTTCGATAAACAAGGCGTAATATATATGCTGGATCCAAAGACGGGTATAAGTGCTCCCCTGTGCTCAAAGGTAAACTGTGATCACAGGGGTAAATCCCGTGATAACCAACATCCCACATGTGACGCATATTTTGCTGAGGCTATAGGGTACAGTGCTATAGTGGGTGATAAACTCTATTGTTTAGTAAGAATATCTGATGAAGAAGGGGGGAGCAGAAGCTATTTTTCCAAGGAGTTTTATGTTGCGGAAACAAACGGTACAGGACGGAGGCTTTTGTTCAGAGCGGACGATATACAGTATGGAAACTGTGGAAGATATGAAGACGGGTATTTCCTATA
>JAEEGL015052497.1_pt1 | contig 20716 bp, 15 predicted proteins | sample 9134231 | NCBI WGS metagenome assembly JAEEGL01 (sample SAMN16246548, study PRJNA631951) | gut metagenome | biome: gut microbiome; feature: rumen; material: fiber-attached | host: Bos | place: Iran: Karaj | collected 2018-10
AGCCGATTTGTGTGCCAAAGTTGACCGCGACCGACTTGAGAGGCAGCGCCCGGCTGGCACACAAAACTCGAAAAAACCGATTTGTGTGCCAAAGTTGACCGACCGCGAAGTAAGAGACAGCGCCCGGCTGGCACACAAAACTCGAAAAAACCGATTTGTGTGCCAAAGTTGACCGACCGCGAAGTAAAACACAGCGCCGCAGAAAACAGACTTTAAAAAATTTGAGGAATTGCCACCGTAATAAACCTTGCGGCCGGCAAACTAAAGCCGGCTCATCCTCAATTGTCCATAAAAAATTTCACGGAACCAGGAAAAGAGCCTGCAGCTCTACAGTATTGAAAAAACGGCTTCAGGCGAATATAATTGTCACGTATAATACCGCCTGTAGTCTGGCGGCGGAGAAACACTTTCCAGGGGAAACAGATGTAAAAAAAATGAAAACGATCAACGTAGTGGCAGCAGTGATTATTGACGGCGGACGTATTTTCGCGACGCAGCGGGGGTACGGTAAATACAAGGATTTCTGGGAGTTTCCGGGAGGAAAGATCGAAGCAGGTGAAACACCGGAGGAAGCGCTCAGACGAGAGATACGGGAAGAACTTGACACCGAAATAGAAGTAGGCGGGCTCATTGCCAACGTCGAATATGACTATCCGGATTTTCACCTCAGCATGAAGTGCTACCGCGCAAACGTCATAGAGGGAGAACTGCTTCTGAAAGAGCACGAGGCGGCGCGCTGGCTAGGGAAGGATGAGCTTAAAAGCGTGAACTGGCTTCCGGCGGACCTTTCGCTGATTGACGAACTCGGGAAAAGCACTTTTGCGTCTGAAGATTGACAAAGCGGTCAGAAACCGTTCGTTTGTATTTTCTCGCATAGATTAAGATAATAAATTTAAGAAAAGAAGAAAAAGGACATGTGGAAAAATCAAAACAGTGGAAAGCATAAGAGAAGAGCGCTTATCGCAATGATACTGGCATTACCGGCGCTCATTTTATCAGGCTGTGCAGGAAAAAATGATCCGGCGCAAAACAGCGGAACAGTGACGGAAAACGTTCAGGAAAGCGAAACAAACGGTCCCGAGGCTACTTCCGCGCCGTCTCCTACAGAAAAACCGACGCCGGTGCCGGATCCTTCGACAGTCACGCTGATGATCGAAGATTTTAATAATATCACCAACGTAAAAAAAGCGTTAAACCCTGCCGATCTGAGCGCTTTCGGGATCGTTGACCCTGAATTTTCGTTCGACAGCGAATACGCGCAGGAAGGCGTCGCGTTAGTAAATACTTTGTCATCGTCAGCGTGGTGCCAGGCATTTGAAATTACCGGCAAACGACTGGACGTTTTTGACGAAGCGAAGCCGGAATATTATCTGCGTATATGGGTTGCTCTCCCGGACAATTCCGACGTTGCGTTCACCTTCTGCCTCGGAAGCAAAAGCGGAAGAAACCGCAGCTATATCGCCGCTTCCAAGGCAATAGTTACGGACGTGGGCGGATACCGCGAGGAATGCGCGACGGGCAACGCCTCTTCCGATGCGGGCGAGGATTCTTCTGTGCTCATTCCTGCCGGATTCTGCGGCTATCTCGCTTTGCCTCTTAACGAGCTGATACCCTGGCGCGGTTACAGCGGTATTTCGTCGCTGCCTGACGTGGATTATCTGAAGATAGACGCGCGGCCTTCAGTGACGTCTCAGGGCGACAGGTACGTACTTGACGCGCTGTGCGTTTCGGACAGTCCCGTGGCGTTTCTGCGCCCCGACGGCATTGACCACGGCGACCCGCAGGAGCTGCCCGAATTTGCTTCTAAGAATGAGGAACTTGACTATATGCTTACTGAATTGCTTAATAAAGACGCGGCGTTTCAATATTGCCCCGAATACGACCCTAAAGGATATCCGGGGATCAAAGCCATCTGGATGGACGGAGTGAAATTCGGCCGGAAGGACACTAAAGTTTTCGCTTATATCGGTTTTCCTGACGGCGCTTCCGGATCTAAAAAGGTCCCGGGCGTGGTGCTAATGCACGGAGGCGGAGGTTTTGCGTATCCGAACTGGGTCAAGCTCTGGAACGACAGGGGATATGCGGCGATCGCGGTGTGCAATACAGGTTATTACCCGGCGTCAACTTCGATTACAGATTTCTTCGGGGCTTCTTCCTGGACTCACAGCGTGCCTGCGGACCTGCTCGCGGAAGATCCTCGTGTTATGCCTCCTGACAATGACGGAATGTACTCATCCACCGGAAGTGTTGACCGTATGTGGATGTACCACGCCGTAGCCCAGACTATTCTTGCGAACAACATCCTGCGCGCAGATAAGCGCGTTGACGCCGGAAAGATCGGGATCACCGGGATCTCCTGGGGAGGTGTGATCACGTCGATAGCGATCGGCTATGATCAGAGGTTTGCATTTGCCGTCCCGGTATACGGGAGCGGATATCTCAATGAAGCACATTCGTGGATGAAGGATAATTTCAATTCCGCAGGGACAAAGGAGCTCTGGGAACCGTCTCTCAGGCTGAAGGACGTGAAGATGCCTGTGCTCTGGCTTTGCTGGGCGGATGATAACTGCTTCTCGGTCAATTCAAACAGCAAGTCTTTGCTCGATACGGAAAATGGCATCCTGTCGATCATCCAGAATATGAATCACGGACATTTTGAGGGCTGGGGGCGCGAAGAAATATACAGATTTGCAGACAGCGCCGTAAAAGGCGGGCAGCCGCTCGCAGTGCCTGAAACACTTCCGGGAAAAGGCCGCGACGTCTCATTTAAAGTTGCGCTGCCGCGCGATGCTTCTAAATTTAAGGCTCGTGTCTGCTATATCGACGAGCCTCTCAGCTATTCTTCTTCGGGCCGCCTTAAGATCAACGGCCAGAATACGATAGATCAGGAGTGGCATTTTATTGAGTGCAGTGTAAACGGGAACGTTGTAACAGCAAAACTGCCCGAGGACGCGTTCAGCTATTACGTTGAACTAAGCGTGAGCTCGGGCGGCGTGAATTATATCAGCTGCACGCCTTTTACGGACGTGAACTGACGACCGGTTTTATTATTTCTTTTTGCGTTTGCTGATGATTATCGCAGCGGCGATCACTGCGGCTAAAACGACGGCGACGATGATGATGACGGGCCAGGGGAAAGTCTTTTTAACACTTTCTTCTGGCTCGTTTTCTGATGCTCCGCCGTTCTTGGTGGCTTCCGGCGCTTTGGTAGTTTCAGGCTGAGCAGTAGGTTCTTCGGTCGCGGGTTCTTCGGTAGGCGCTTCAGTCGCGGGTTCTTCGGTAGGCGCGGTGGTCGCAGGAACTTCCGTGGGTTCGGCAGTAGGCGCTTCCGTAGCGTTGGGATCGCGCGTCGGAGTGGGTTCTACGCCGCCTGAAGTTTCGACTGTCCAGAGCAGTTCGAATTCGTCATTTGCCTGCAGATAGACTTCAATAGTATGCTCGCCGGGCTGGATCGGTACCTTGACCCAGAATCTGGCGGCGTCAACGGCATCTTCATATTTAGACATCTGGGCGCGAATCGCGTTGTGATCCGCTTCTATAGTATTGACGTAGTCGGATATGACGAATTCGCCGCCGTCAACGGTATATCCGTAATGCTGTATTTCTGCATCCGTGACGCACCAGCCGGCTATCTCGATCGTGCCGCCGAGATATTCTTCGACGTCAACTTCGTCTTCGCCTGATGAGTGGTTGGCGAACATTCCGGCAACGTCCCCGTTGAACAGTATTCCGTCGCGGTTGATGAAGAGCACGTGTTCTTCATCTGCGGAAACGGTTAAGGAAAGCGCAAGCGAAAGTGTGAGTATCATCGCGAGTGATGCCGCGATGATTTTTTTAATATTTATCAGTTTTTTCAAAATATCTCCCCTCCATTCAAGGAATGCGCGTATATTAGCACAATACGTTTCAAAGGGCAATATAAACTTGAAAGTAAATGCCGAACGGATGCGGCAGCGGGCGGAACGGGTTATGAAATCGGTCTTGAATTACACCCGCGTTCTGCGCTATACTTAATCAGTATTTCGAACGTGGATTCGAGCAGGAAAGAGAGAGTACAGTATGAATCCGTTACTTCCAAGATCGTTTTTTATGGCCGACGGCGAGGCGCACGTGATGCCCGACGGCAGATTATATATGGTCGGTTCGACGGACCAATCCGGAAGCAAGGACTATTGCGGGCACGAGCATCATATATGGTCTACGGACGATCCGGCACTTGAAAACTGGGTCGATCACGGCACCGTGTTCAGCAACAGCGCGTCTGATCCCGGAATTCCGTGGGCGCCGGGAGTTCCGCTCTATGCGCCTGATATGATATACAAAGACGGCAGATACTACCTTTATATGTGCGGCGCGAACAACTTCGAAGCCGTTGCCTCCGCCGAAAAACCAGAAGGACCGTATAAGGACGCACGCAGGATAGAAGGCGCGGACGGGGACGGGATAGATCCTACCGTATTCGTTGACGACGACGGCACCGCATACCTTCTTTGGGGGCAGTTCCACCTGCGCGGCGCGAAGCTCAAGGACAATATGTATGAGCTTGACCGCGAGTCTTTTACGGACAATATCCTTACCGAGCAGCTTCACGGTTTTCATGAGGGTGCGTCGATGCGCAAGATAGGAGGCCGCTATTATATCGTTTATACCGATATTTCCCGCGGGCGCGCGACGTGTATGTCTTACGCTGTTTCCGATTCCCCATTTGGGCCGTATAAAAAGGGCGGCGTGATCGTTGATAACACGTATTGCGACCCCTGTACCTGGAACAATCACGGGTCGATCCAGTTCTATAAAGGCCGCTGGTTCGTCTTTTACCACCGGTCTTCGCAGAACGGTCAGACGTGCAGGCGTATGTGTGCCGAGCCGATCGAAGTGCTTCCCGACGGCAGTATTCCTGAGGTACAGATGAGCTCAAACGGCGCTTCTGCACCTATTGAACCGTTTCACGTGATCGACGGCGCGTGTGCGTGCAGGATGAAAGGAAAAATGTTTATTGCCCCCGATCCTGACGAACCCGGGAAGGAGCTTTTGATGGATTGCGGAGGCGGAAACTGGCTCGAGGCATGGGCCGAATACCGTACGCTGGATTTCGGAAGATCGAGTGCAGATCGCGAATATGAGTTCTGCGTCAATGCTTCCGGCTCCGGCAGGATCGTTCTGATGACGGAGAAGGAGGGCAGGATCGCTGCCGCAGATCTTACTGCGAACGTTAATTCCGCATCCGGTGATCGCTCCCCGGACAACGGCGCTTTCAGAACTGTTTGCTGCCCGCTTTCTAAAATTCCTGAGGGAGAGCAGACGGTGTGGCTGCTTTTTGAGGGAGAAGGAATGAAGCTCAGATCGTTCCGTTTTAAATCGATCAACTAATAACTATCAGCGCTCAACTCTCTGTTATGTCTTTATGAACGGTTTTGATCCCAGGCCGACGAAATATCCTTATCCGGAGTTTACGGACGGCCATTATTTGAAAATAAAAAAAGACGACGGTACGGTATTTGACCGCGACTACCCATATATTGACGACAGCTCTGCGTTCTTGCGCAAAAGGCGGCTGTTCGATATTGTCCTGAGGCTCATCGTGTTTCCTATGACGCGCATCCGCCTTGGACTTAAAGTCCACGGAAAAGAAAACCTGAAAAAGCATTCTGAAGCGCTGAAAAACGGGGCGATCTTGTGCTCCAACCACGTGCATCTGTGGGATTTCCTTGCGATCCGCAGCGCAGTGCTTCCGCATAAACCGTACGTTCTGGTGTGGTCAAAAAATGTTTCCGGCGAAAACGGTAAAAACGTACGGCTCGTCGGGGGGATCCCCATACCCAGAACAGGTCCGGCGGCAACGAAGGCGCAGCTTAAAGCGGTGCGCAAAATGCTTGACGCAGGAGGATGGCTTCAGATCTATTCGGAAGGCAGTATGTGGGAGTATTACAGACCGGTAAGACCGTTTAAGAAAGGCGCTGCCAGGCTCTCTGTTATGTTTGAAAAGCCGCTCGTCCCGATGGCGTTTTCGTTCCGCAGACCGGGCTGGATCAGACGCACGATATTCAGACAGACTGCGCTGTTTACGTTGTCAATCGGCGAGCCCCTTTGTCCGGACGCGTCGCTCGTGGTCAGGGAGCAGGAAGAAGAGCTTTGTAAGAGGAGCCACGAAGCGGTTTGCAGACTTGCCGGAATTGACCCGTCTGAAAATATATATCCGCCTGTATTTCAAAACAACAAAAAAATAAATTATTGATCCGCTCACGGTCGCACCGGAAAAGTCGAACGGTTTGTCGACTGTATAAGTGAGAGCACTTATCTCACGAGGGGAAAACGGATGGACAGAAACGATCACCTAAATAACAGCGATGACGCTTTGACAGAAAGCTTTCTAAGACGCGACCAGCAGGCTATAGAAGACCTTCATGCACGTTATGGAAACTATCTGCTTTCCGTCTGTATGAACGTACTTGGGAATCGTGAAGACAGCGAAGAATGCCTGAACGACGCGTATATGCGCGCATGGAACAGCATTCCGCCAAACAGACCTGCAGATCTGAAAAGGTATATGAGCAAACTTGCAAGGGCGGCCGCCATAGACAGGCTCAGATACGACGGAAGAAGTAAGCGTTCCCCAGATGAAGGGATCGATCCTTTGGACGAGCTTGGGGATATCATTACCGACGGACGCACTGCGGCCGATGAGGCGGAAACTCATGAACTTGCGAAGGCGCTCGACCGTTTTTTGAGCGGATGTACTAAGCGCGAACAGATCTGCTTCGTGAAAAGGTACTATTTTTGTGAACCGGTCTCGCAGATCTCCGGGGAGACAGGTATACCGCTCAGTACGTTGTATGATATCTTGCATACGCTTCGAGAAAAACTCCGGAGTGCTCTCATGAAGGAGGGTTTCATATGATCTCAAAAGAAAATTTCAGAGACGCATTGTCTATGATCGATGACAAATTTGTGGAGCAGGCTGCCGGGCAGGGAACGGCAGTCGAAGAAAACTTTCAAGCAGATACGGTTCCGGGAAGAAATGTTCCGGATAATACTGTCTCAACGGCACACGGGGATATGTTCGCCGCAGGGCAGCCAGTAAATAAAAGAAGCGGTCATAAGAAAGAAAACGGTGTTTTCAGGACCGCAGGATCTGTTGCCGCGGCTGTACTTCTTATGGCAGGAGTTCTTGCCGGCATTATTCTCGCATCAAAGAGCAGAAACCGTTCACCGGCTTCTCCCGGCCAAAGCGGGGATGCGATCATAAAATCGAGCGAAGCTACTTCGGCAACGCCGATCCGTTTGCCGGCAGATTGTACCGAATATTCTGTCGTCGAAATTATTGACCGCATCTATTTTGAATCTGACGGACCTGCAGCACCTTCCAGCTACGGCTCCAATCCAACTCAGGCTCCGGGCGCGAAGACGGATCCGGTTTATTTAAGACAGGCATCTCAAAAAATCGCCGGGGAAAAGATAGCAATAAGGTTCGGAAAATATGACAGTAGCCTGGGTTATGGTTTCACTCCGGTTTATTCATTGCACAGGGATATTAAGGACGGAAAAATGCTCGACAGCGGGAGCATAGTGCTTATGCTCAGCCGGGAACTCCCTGACGATGCTAAGTTTGACGGAGGAAAAATCGCCTCTGTTTTGATCGAAGGCCATGTAGACGATGTTAAGAACGCGGTGATTGTTGAGGAATACAGCAGAAACGTGCTGGCAGGGCCTCTTGTTGTCTCCGGGGTAAGGATAATAGACTTTTTCGACGGAATGTATCCGTTCAATTCACTTTATCCTCTTGCGTTCGGTAAAAAGGCGCTTTCGCTTATAGACATACCGATGTACGTTTACTACGGCGGTCTTTATAATGGCGATTACGGAAAGACTGTCGTCAATACTTTTGACTGCTCGGCCGATTTCGCGGGCCTGATTTTTCATCTGTCTCTTGGCAGTAGTGACAGTGCCTGGGCAAATTTATGTTTTGATGCATCAATATTTAACACCGAAGCGTTTAAGGATACTTACAGGAGGTTCGGACTGAGCTATTTCGAAGGCGACAGAGTCGGAGAAGCATATTCCGGAACGATCAAAAATCCGTCGTCAAGTTTTGATCGTTTGAAAGCGTATCTATACGGTTATCCTGCTTTTAGCTCGTTCGAGAACTATTTGCGAGCCGGAACTTCTTTTGAATACGTAGGAATAGAACGGAGCAAAGATACAGTAGTTTATACGTTCCTGTTCAGATTTAACGACGACATTGTTTCAGTCACTACGCCTGAGCTCAGAAACAGTTTTTACGAGAGTGACGGTTATTACGATTTAGTATATGACGTAAGCATCGGAGGAAGTATTTATACAGTGGCGAGTCCGGGCAACGCTTCATCGGATCACCCGATATTGTCAGATCTGTATCGCGCACGACAGGCTGACGAGGAGCCTTTTACGGTCAGGAAGCTTTCTTATGAAGAATATGAAGTGCTTATCAGAAACGCGGAGAATTCTCCGAAATTCGACGAGTTCCTTTCCTCTGGTGACTATTACACTAAAGAACAGCGCGCCAGACTGGTACCGGAAGAAAAAAAGGATGAGAACATGACGCCTCATCCTTGACTCTGAACTTTGGATCCAGGATCCTGTATCATTAATTGTTAATTAAATTCCACCATCGCGGCTTTGCAGTTGTCCAACACAAATGAACACTCGAAGCCGCTTTTTCCGTCACGGCAGGGAACGATAGAAAGACCGTCCGGAAGATTGCCGCCTGCGATCCGTACGTTGTCTGTTAACGATCTGAACTTTACGGTCTTCGGAGCGGGAGCTTTGTCAAGATAATCGGTGGCGTTGAGGATAAGGAGCGCGTGTTTTGACGGGTTGTCTTTATCGACCATTTCGCCGGCAACGAGCGCACCGCCATCTTCGGTACGGACCTCTCTTACGAAGCCGAGATCGACAGACTCTTTCACTGTGAGGGCAGGATGATCCTTTACAACGGGGACAGTGCTGAAACCGATCAGATGCGTGTTCACGTTTCGGTATTTCATATATTCTTCGCTGAACGCGTGCAGTTCCGCATTCACTTTTTGCAGCTTCTCATACTGAACCGTTTTATTGCCGCCGTCGTCAAGTATATTGTTGCACCACCAGCCCTTTGTCCAGCATGCCCAGTTTATAGCGACTGCGCCGTACGCGAGCGCGCAATATGCCTGAAAACGCATCTGGTTTACTGACGTGAAGTCGTCTTCGTTGCGCCCGTTGCACTGTGGGATGAACCAGAAATCGCGCCCCGTCCTGCGGCATGCGTCAGCGACGATATTGAAATTATCATACATCATCCCGAGCCCGGCGCTGCCCATCGGGTAAACATAAAAGTCGTAGCTTATGTACGGAAGACCGACTTTTTCAACGTATTCTCTTATGTGCTGCGTGTAATTAACCGTGCCTAGCTGATTAAGAGTCTGGCTGTCGGTGTTTTCCGCGACGGAAGCGTAATTCGGATATAGATTTAAATACGGGATCTGGTTTGGGAAGAGACCGCGCATAAGCTCTACTACTTCGCCATAGCGGTCAAAGTCAAGTGCCGACGGCTCGTCGCCAATATCGATCATACGTACAGCGGGATGGTCAATGAATTTTGCGGCTGCTTCGATATATTTTTGTGTCGGATTGATCTCGCCGAGCTTTCCGGCTCTCTCTCCGTCGCCGCCCCACCAGCCGGGGACAATTCCTCCCGCGCAGCAGCCTATATCATACTTCTGCAGGAGGTCCAAAAGCTCCTTGGAAGGCCTCTGCAGACAAATGATCATATCGATCCCGCATGCTTTAATGTCTCTTACGTGCGCTTCTGTTCTCGCATAGTCCGCAAGGTTATATGCCCCGATAAGCAGTTTCTTTCTGTCGATCCATGTGTTCATTGTTACTTTCCTCCGTTCTTATATTTACCTGTTTGCTTCTCTATTTACTATGCGGATGATATCCGCGGTCTGTTCGGCGCAGCGAAGGTAACCCTCTTCGGTAAGATGAAGCAGGTCGCGGCATTTAAAGTAATGTGCATCGGCAAGGCAGAGAGAGTAAAGGTCATTGACAGCGACCCCCTCTGATGTCATTAGTTCTTTAGCAGCAGCGTTATAACGCACGACCCACTCATTGTCGTAATTGATATTGTCCGCGCCTGTGCCGGTGACGTCTGCCGCCGCTCCGGGAGAAAGGATGGGTGTAGTTGTCGCAAATATCGGTACTGCACCGTTCCGCCGGATCTCGGCAAGTATTCTTTTTAAGAAGCGTACGTATTCATCGACGGGGTGTATCGCTTCTGTCATCGGCGCTTCGATGTTCATGTCCCAGTAGCCGTTGTTCCAGTGTACGATGTCGTAGTGGTCGCGCTTGAATGCCTGGTTCGCCTGCCATAGCGTGTAGGCGGCGAAGCGGCCGTTATCGGCGTCGTCGTAATATACGTCGAACTCGCCCTGCAGCAGTTCCTTTACGTAGCTGTCGTAGCCCATACGGATCGAATCGCCGAGCAGCAATACTTTTTTCATGAAGTGTACGCCTCCTTTTTATCTGCCTTATTTTACTACTTTGTTTAGAAATAGGCAAATTGCAAGTGGGCGAACCGAGTGATGGTACGAATTTCGGGGGAAACGAAATTCTTAACCATTCACTCGGCTTCGCTGGCGAAAAATAAGGTAGTCAAATGAGCCTTAAATCAATGGAGAATGGCAAGTGGGAAGTGGCAAGTCTAAACTCTAACCTCTAAACTCTGAACTCTGAACTCTGAACTCTGAACTCTTAACACATCTGAGATAGTTCCCCGTTGCGAAGCGGGATTTGACTTTGTGCTTTTTCGGTGTAAAATATCGAACGTGAGCGAACGGGAAAGGCGGGGTGTCACAGATGGATGCAAAGTATGAAAAGCTGAAGCGCTTTATTGATGAATCGGATAATATCGTTTTTTTCGGAGGTGCAGGCGTTTCGACAGAAAGCGGCGTTCCGGATTTTCGCAGCAAGGACGGCCTGTATAATCAGCACGACGTCCGTTTTGAAAAATACAGGCCGGAATATCTGCTCAGCCACTCGTGCCTGGTGAACGAACCTGAAGTGTTTTTCGAATTCTACCGCCAGAAGATGGATACGAGAAACATAAAGCCCAACGCGGCACATTACGCACTTGCCCGCCTCGAAAAGCAGGGGAAACTCAAAGCGATAGTCACGCAGAATATTGACGGCCTGCATCAGAAGGCGGGAAGCGTGAATGTTTATGAGATACATGGAACGACGGCGAAAAACTACTGTATGCGTTGCCGAAAAACGTATCCGGGAGATCATATTTTCAAGTCCCGGGAAAGGATCCCGAAGTGCGATTGCGGGGGGATCATACGCTGCGACGTGACTCTCTACGAGGAGCAGCTCCCGGAAGAGGCAGTGGAAAAATCGATACGTGCTATCAGAAACGCGGACCTCCTTATAATCGGAGGCACATCTTTAACTGTCTATCCCGCAGCATCGTACGTAAGCTTTTTCGGAGGAAGCCATCTCGTGATCATAAATAAGGAGCATCTGTATTACAAACTTGACCCGGACAATGATCTGGAAATCAACGCGCCGATAGGTGAAGTGCTGGCGGAAGTTACGGCAGGGGATAATTAAACGGTATCGCGAAAGACATTGTCCTGCCGTCAGCGGGATGCGGAAAAGACAGCGCGGTGGCGGAAAGTGCGATCGGGGGATAATTGTCGCCCGCACCGTAACGCCTGTCGCCTAAAAGCGGAAGTTTCCTTGACGCAAACTGGACTCTGATCTGGTGCGTTCTTCCCGTATCCAGTTTTATACGTACGTGAGTGGCGACGTTTCCTGAGCCGCCGCGGAGTTCGACCGTTTCGACTGTTTTATAAGATAAAACAGCGCGCTTTACACCTTTGCGCTCTCGTTTAACTACGTATACTTTAGAGTTGCGCGTGTCTTTAAACAGCAGGTCTTCTAAAACCGCTTCGGTCTCGCCGGGCACTCCGTGGATAAGTGCGTCATATTCTTTAACGAACTGCCCGTTCCGTATCGATTCTGACAGCGTAGCGGCGGCGGATGATGACAAAGCGTATACCATGATCCCTTCGGTTTCGCGGTCAAGTCGGTGAACGGGATATATCGTTTTGAGCGACAGGGCGGACTTCAACGCTTCGGGGAAAGACTCGCCGCTTTTTTCGGACAGCTCGCTCACCATCCCGCGCGGTTTTACGGCGACGGCAATGCTTTCGTCGGAATATAAAATTTTAATATTATCAGCCATTATTGACATACCGTCTCCTCCGGGTGTAAAATACGCTTGATGCTGATGTGGCGAAATCGGCAGACGCAATGGACTTAAAATCCATCGGACCAAAAGTCCGTACCGGTTCAAGTCCGGTCATCAGCATTTGCGGCAGGTGTAATAACCTGCCCTTTATTTTTATCACGTTTTATCTTTTTATAAAGTTTAACGCTCCTTATACCGTCTTTTTCGTCTATGACGCCGCTGCCTTCAGGCCCCGGATCCACGGGATGAAATCCGAGCTTAAGATAGAACGGAAGCGCGGAAGGTTCAGCGTTTACGGACAATCCTATAGACGAGGATTCACGCTCGAGCAGTTCAACTAACCTTTTTCCGATGCCCCTCGATCTGTATGAGGCGTCAACAAAAAGCAGAGAAAGGTGTGATAGTGTGTTGTCCGCCGCAAGTATTCCGACCGTTTTTCCTTTTATATCGTCGTACGCTTCAAAATACCTGAAGACAGGCAGTATGCGCGCATGGTCGATTAGATTATTGAAGGTGTTTATGCCTTCTTCCGTCCATACCGGGGCAAGCGATTTTTGAAATGCGTTTAAAACAAAATCGAGCGCGCCTGAAGGATCCGTTCCATCCGGAACCGCTCTGAATTTAACGAGACTGTGCGACTTATTCGCATTGTACGGCGTTCCGCCGCGCTTTTCGGCGCGGAAAACAAAATATCCGTCGCCTGCTTCCTTGACCTTTACGCCTCCGAACACGGAGCTGAGTTTGTTTTTATACCATTCGAGCCTCTTTGTTACCATATAAAGCACGCCTCCGACGCAAAGATGCGAAAAGGCGCCCTCGATAAAACGCCTGGCCACAGAGAAATCTGTGTGATAAGGCGGGTTCGAAAGTATCTTCGTAAAACCGGTCTCGGTTATATTCTCGAATGCGTCGGAGACGAGCAGCGAGATGCGCTCGGACTCGGCGGAGGACAGGTTAGCCGAAACGTTTAAAGCGGAATAATTAACAGCGGCAGGGTCAATATCGCACATGGTTACTTTTGCGCCGTATATTGCTGCAGTTATTCCGACGATACCCGCACCGCAGCCGAGGTCAAGAACGTTGTCCGTCTTCTCGAAGCGGCATTCGCGCAGCATCGCTTCGGTCCCTTTGTCCGCCCTGCGAGGCGAGAAAATGCCTTCCGCACTTTTTATGACCAGATCGCGGTCGAGCCCTGCCGGCTTTAGTTTGTACTCGTATTCTGTATTCTTTTCTATAACTGTTTCTGACGTCAATTTCCTGAACTCCTTTGCTTCTGTATTTTACTACCTTGGAACGTAACGGTCAATATTCGCCTCCGCTTTTGGAAAGTGTTGAAAAAACGGCGCTTTAGTGCTATCATTGACGCTGAAAAAAAGTGCGAAAGCGGGTGCAAGTATATGCATGAGATCAAATGCCCTAACTGCGGTCAGGTGTTCCAGGTAGATGAAACGGGATACGCTGAAATTGTCCGCCAGATACATGACGTAGAGTTCGAGAAGGAACTTGAACAGCGCGTAAAAGAACTCGAAAAGAACAGCCAGAACGACATGCGCATCGCGAAACTGGAGCAGGAAAAAAAGCACAGCGAAGCATTGACGCGGAAGGACAACGAACTGTCCGAAAAGGATAAAATCATCGAGCAGCTCAGGGCCATGCTCAACAAAGCCGAAGTGGAACGAAAGCTCGCCGTTACTGAGGCGGTCCGCGATAAGGATACTAAGTTAACCGAATTGGATACGCAGATACTGAAACTGCGTACCGACATCGAACTTCAAAAGAAAGAAAACGAACTAAAAGAGAATAATCTTATTGAGAAGCAGAAGAACGAGCTTAAACTGCGTGACGAAGAAATAGAAAGGCTCAAGGATTTCAAGGCGAGGCAGTCAACGAAAATGGTGGGGGAAAGCTTAGAGCAGCACTGCCTGACACAGTTTAATCAGGTCAGAATGATGGCTTTCCCGAACGCATATTTTGAGAAGGACAATGACGCGCGCACCGGAAGCAAAGGTGATTTCATCTACCGAGAAGCTTCTGACGGCGTCGAATTTATCTCTATCATGTTTGAGATGAAGAACGAGATGGACGAAACTGCGACAAAGCATAAGAATGAAGACTTTTATAAAGAGCTTGACCGCGACAGAAACGAAAAGAACTGCGAGTTTGCAGTGCTCGTTTCGCTGCTTGAGAGCGACAGCGAATATTTCAACAACGGCATCGTTGACGTCTCTTACCGCTATCCCAAGATGTACGTGATCCGCCCGCAGTTTTTCATACCGCTTATATCGCTCTTGCGCAATGCCGCACTGAATTCGATGGAATACAGGAAAAAGCTTGAAGAAGTGCAGAACCAGCAGCTCGACCTTCGGCATTTCGAAGAAAATCTCGAAATATTTAAATCCAGCTTCGGCGACAGTTTCAGAAAAGCGTCTGAGCGCTTCGACGATGCGATAAAAGGAATCGACAAAGCAATTGAAAGCCTTAACAAGATAAAAGAGAATCTTCTCAAATCCGAAGGCCATCTGACGGCCGCGAACAACAAGATCGAGGAAGTAAATATTAAGCGCCTTACTAAGAACGCACCTTCGGTACTTGAACTGTTCGAAAAAGAGGGAAAGAAATAAACGCTGCTAGAATTTCAGGAAGGATCTAAGAAAATGAGAAAAACGAAAATTATTTGCACACTGGGCCCGTCAAGCGAAACTGAAGAAACGATCGAGCAACTCTGTCTTGCGGGAATGAACGTTGCCCGCTTCAACTTTTCGCACGGCACGCACGAGTGGCATAAGACCGTAATGGACCGCGTAAAAAAAGTCAGGGAAAAACTTAATCTGCCTATTGCGATAATGCTTGACACAAAGGGGCCGGAGTACAGGATAGGTACTTTTGAACACGATAAGATCGAGCTCTCCGACGGAGACAGATTCACTTTTACCGTAGACGAAGTGACAGGAAATCAGGAGCGCGTTTCGGTATCCTTCAAAAATCTGTGTGAAGAACTTTCTCCGGGTGATCTGATATACGTAAACGACGGAATCGTGCAGTTCACTGTCGATGAAGTGTGCAGTCCTGACATCCGCTGCACCGTACTGGCAGGCGGCACCATCTCGAACCGTAAAAGCATGTCTTTCCCCGGGAAAGTGCTCCATCAGGAATTCCTTTCAGAACAGGATAAAGACGATCTGCTTTTCGGAATAGAGAATGAAGTCGATTTCGTTGCAGCGTCGTTTGTTTCAACACGCGCGGACGTCGACAATATGCGCCGGTTCATTAACGAACACGGCGGCGGGCATATCGGTATCATTGCAAAGATCGAGAACCAGTCGGGCGTTGACAACATTTACGACATATGCAAGGCGTGCGGCGGGATCATGGTGGCGCGAGGCGACCTCGGCGTGGAGATCCCGTTTAAGCAGGTCCCTGCGAGGCAGAAAGAACTTATCAATATCAGCCGCATGCTCGGCAGACGCGTAATTACTGCCACGGAGATGCTTGAATCGATGATAAACAACCCGAGACCTACGAGAGCCGAGATATCCGACGTCGCAAACGCGGTGTACGACGGCACTTCGGCAGTCATGCTTTCAGGCGAATCCGCGTCGGGCAAATATCCTGTACGCACGGTGGAGGTGATGGCGGAGATATGTGAAGAGACGGAAAAACATATCGATTACCGGAAGCAGTTCCATGACGCAAATTTCGTGATCGACAATAATATTGACGCCATCTCACATTCCGCGTGCAATATGGCTCTGGCAACGGGTGCAAAAGCTATAGCCGTGTGTTCATTGTCCGGAACGACGGTCCGTATGGTATCGCGCTTCAGACCAGTAGCGGATATTGTCGGCCTCACGACGGAGCCGAGCGAGTGGCGCAAGCTTGCGCTTTCATGGGGCGTTATCCCTGTGCTGAGCGAAGAATATCCTTCTTCGGAAGTAGTGTTTTATGAGTCGCTTAAGAAGACCGTAAAAACGCTCGGACTGTCGAAAGGTGATAACGTGATCCTCGTCGGCGGTTCGGTCAGCGGTGCATCAGGCGAGAACAATACTATCAGGCTCGAACGCGTAAGATGAAACAGGAGAATTATATGAAACTTGAATTGAAAGCGACGAATAAGTACCACAGTACGCCGGTAAGCAAAAAACTTGCCTCGAACTTCATCGAACTTGGCTACGGCCTGCAGGTAGAGGGAATGGCGGCGGAAATGTTCTTCAACAGGAGTTTTGAACCGTTCTACCCGTACAGGCTGATAAACAAGCTGTGGTACGACCTGCTCGACGATGAGAATGATCTTTCATCTCGCTGCGAGACCGACTGGCGCGTTTTTGACTGGTACCATTCTTCATACGAGCATAATGCCTGGTTTGCTTTTCCGGGAACTGCCGGATATCAGCCGGTGTGCGACGATTCAACGTTTATCATTGAAGATTCTCAGGACGGAAACGTGCATATTTCGCTTATCCCGGACGATCATCACGGCTCGTACGCGATGCGTGTCATAAATGACGGCGCTGATACCGGAGGGCTCGCACAGGACGGAAAATATTGCTTTACAGGCGTCAAATATAATTTCCGCGGGTACGTAAGGCGTGTGAAAGGTTCAGGAATGCTCAGCGCGGCGCTTTATAAAGAGGGGACGGTAAAGGAGCCGGTATGCGTAAAAGAGTTCGCCGAAATTACGGGTGAATACAGCGCGGTATCGGCCGTACTGGAAGTCCCGGAAGAAGGCAGATACACGTTCGTACTTATTGTCCCCGCAAATAGCGAAGTGGTGTGCGACGACTTTTCGCTGACGCCGTCGGACGCCGTAGGGGGATTCAAAAAGAGCGCGGTCGAAGCCGGAAAGTACGTTGCCCCTAAAGTGATACGCTGGCCCGGCGGCTGCTTTGCTTCGTTTTACGATTGGAAAAAGGGTGTCGGGAAAAAGCGCCTTCCGTCTTATTCGTACTTCTGGGGAGGCTATCAATACAACGATATCGGTACGGATGAACTCGCAGCTTACGCCGAAGCCGTGGGCGGGGAATCTATGATCTGCGTGAATATGTATCACCCGTTTAAGCGCTTTTATGATTACGTTCCTGAAGAACTGCTGGATCGCGATCCGAATGACAGGACACTTCCGGCAGCGCTTCACGGCCGTGATCTTACGGAGTTTACGGACAAAGCAGAAGGTGCGCGTCAGGCGGCGCTTTGGGTCGAATACTGCAACGGAAACGCTTCTACCGAAGGCGGCAGGATGCGTATAAAGAACGGGCGCGAAAAACCGTACGGAGTCAGATATTGGGAGATGGACAATGAAGTACACCGCTGGTTCCGCGCGGAGGAATATGCCGAAGAATGCGTCGCGTACTCGAAGGCAATGAAAGCCGTTGACCCCTCGATAAAGATAGGAATGATCTCGTACTGCTACGGCCTTGATAAACTAAGAACGATGGTGGAGATTGCCGGAGAATATATCGACTTCCTTGCCGACAGAGGCATAAGCGAAGACGAGCTCGAAACGAAGCTTGCCATAATAAATCAATACAACGAAGCGCACGGGACAAATATAAAATATTGCAATACCGAATGGCTGCCGCTCAACGGCGCGGACGTTTACAATATGGTCCCCAGATCTGAGACACGCGTCAATAAATGCTATATGTTCAGTAAATGGACTTACGCGCTGGATGCCGCCTCGACGCTCATGATGTGGCAGCGCCACGGAGATGCCGTAGATTTCGTGAATTTCAACAATCTGGCGAATACGCACTCGCAATCCGTATTAGAGACGCCTAAAGAGGGATGGTATATAACCGCTCCGGGCATGATGATGCATATGTTTGCAAATACGAAAGCGTACAGAACGCTTATCATTGACGGCTATCACCCGGGCAGAAACGACGCCGTTCAGGTACAGCTTTCGGCGAATGAAAAAGGAGACGCGCTGGTGCTTAATCTGCTTAACCGCTCTGAGGAAGACGGGGAGATCGACCTGGATCTTTCGGCTTTCGACGTTGTTGACGGGAGGCATGAAGGCGTGATTTTGAAAGGAGAAAGTCTGATTTCTATGAATAAATTGAATGATCAGCAGGTGAGGGAGCAGCCCTCTGATATCACAGTCGAAAAAAAGCACGTTAAAAGGGCCGTGGAGAAGCTTTCGTATGCGGAATACATCATTCCACTCGGCCGATGCGAAAATGCCGTAATAAGGCCGGGAGAGGCCTTGAGAGCCTTTGAGAACGGATTGTTCGGAGTGAATACGGAAGTGACGCGTAAGGGCTTCTTCGGAGGACTTTCGGCGCAGATGATCAATAACCGCAAACTGTTTGCAGGAGACGGTTTTCCTTCGGGCTGGGAATGTGACGGAGCTGAATTTGTGAAAGACCGCCGGGAAGAGAGTCTTTGCGGCAGTAATTTCGTTATTCTTAAAAACGGAACGATGCGCCAAGGCTCGAACGTGATCGCTCTTAAGGATGGCGCCGAGTACGAAGCAAAAGTGTGGATACGCGGTATTTCTGAAGGAACGGTGGTCACTTTCGGGGTAGAAGATAACAGCCTCGAACAGTGCGGCTGCGGGAGCGGTTCAGGGCTTTCCCGGGCCTTCAGCGTTCCTTGCGCTGAGCCGGGAGAATATACCGAACTGTCCTTCAAATTCGGCGGAAAAGACATTAACGGCGGAACTTTCTTTGTAAAGTGCGAAGGAGAGGCGGCAGTATACGAAGCGTCGCTGATGGATACGGATAATTATTACGGGATGAGGAAAGACGTGATAGAGGCGATGAAATATATTGGCACGTCGTCCGTACGCTTCCCGGGAGGCTGCGCGGCCGATCATCTGACGTGGCGTGAGAGTATGAAAGCGCCGGAATTCAGGATACCGGTATCCGGCGGAGACAAATGGTTCCTGTTCCCTGATACTTACAATCAGGACTGCCTCGATATATGCGTCAATGAATTTATGATGCTTGCAAAGGCTATCGGCGCTGAACCGGAACTGACCGTGAGCTTTCTTCTTTCCGACGGCAGCGACGCCTACGATTACGTAGAATACGTTAACGGCGGTCCTGATACTAAATACGGTGCGATACGCCAGGCTTTAGGATTTGATGCTTTTAACGTTAAACTCTGGTACATCGGAAATGAAGTGTATTTCTTCGGAGGCCAGTATCAGCGCGATCCTGTGCTGGCTGCAGCGCGGAACGACGAGCTTATCGCGGCAATGCGCCGCGCGGACGACAGCATCATTCCTGTGGTTGGTCTTACGTGGGCGGAAAGCTTCAAACAGTGGAATCACGATTTCGTTGCAGCCTCCAAAAGTGATTATACATACGTTTCGTATCACAATTATATCGGTATCCTGCCTGACGCGACTCAGGGCGTTAACGGTATGGCGACGTGCGAGATGCTCGAGGGCAATTTCGCCGACGGTGAGGATATCGGCCTGAATTTCTACAAAAACGAGCTCTTCGGCTCCGATTTCGACAGGATCCAGGTGTGTGCGGATGAGTGGAATTATACCTGGGGCAAAGATTCCAGCAACGGGCTTTTCTTCTCGAATGCGCTCCAGTTTCATTTCCTTGCAAAGAGCGGAGAAAAATATCATATCAGACTCGCGGATTTCTTTATGCCGGTAAATGAGGGTATGATAAGTGTTAAAGGGAACAACGTTGTTTTAGAGAGTTCGGCTGAATTGTTCAGGCTGATGGCAGGCCATAAAGACGGCAAGATAACCGCCTGCGATATTATTTCGGGCAGTGAAGACCTCGATATCCTCTGTACTGAGCATGCGGATCACCTTTATGTTTCCGTTATCAACAGGAAGAGTGCGCCTGTGTCGCTTTGCTTTGACGGGTATGAAGTTAAAAACTGTGTTCAGATCAAAACCGGCGAGTACAGTTTTGACAATAACGACTGGGAGCGTGTTGAGGGTTGCGGAGTCCTTTACGGGCACAGCGCCGGGTTCTATACGCTGACAACTAGCAACTAGCAACTAGTAACGAGCAACTGGCAACGAGTAACGTGTAGTTAGTAACGGGTAACGGGTAACGAGTAGTTAGTGACGAGTGGTTTGGTGTTATGAAAAGGTTTTTTGTCTTGGTTTTGGTTTTGGGGTTTGTTTTTCCGGGGAGGGTGTTTGCTAAGACCTCGGAATATGCGCTCGGCATTGTCCCGGAGAATCTTGTTATTGACGGCGTTTTTTCTCAGGGAGAATGGGACAGTGCGGTAAAGATCTCGCTGAATAAAGATAATACTGGCATGTGGGCGGATTACTATGACGAGCGCAGCAGGCTCCCGCTTTATGCGTATTTTTATTACGGCGAGCAGGGAATCTACGTCGGAGCCGACATATACGACAACGACGTTGACACCGTTAATATGCACGACTGTTTTGAAGTTGCGTTTGATCCGGGCGGCTTTATTCCGGACGGGGACAGGCTTGAAGGGTTATTCTTCACGTTCTGGCTCGAC
>JAEEGL010684762.1_pt1 | contig 20715 bp, 35 predicted proteins | sample 9134231 | NCBI WGS metagenome assembly JAEEGL01 (sample SAMN16246548, study PRJNA631951) | gut metagenome | biome: gut microbiome; feature: rumen; material: fiber-attached | host: Bos | place: Iran: Karaj | collected 2018-10
CGACATCATTCAGACCAAGAGAGACATAGCAGACGGCGTGACTGGAACCACGACTCAGATAGAAGAGGATATGGTTAACATCACAATGAACTTATTCAAGGATAAGCTATGACACTACAAGATATTTTGAAACTTGAGCAGTCGCAGAGTGAGGCACAGATACAGCACACCTGCGTCGCTTGGTTCCGCTACACCTTCCCGAATCATGCGCTTCTTCTGCAGGCAATTCCTAACGGAGGAATGCGTACAGGTGCAAGCGGAGCGATGAGGCGGTATGAGGGAGCCGTTGCAGGAGCGCCCGACTTATACTTCTTCCACAAGAAGGGTGGTTATGGTGCTCTTGCTATAGAGACGAAGCGACCGAAGGTAAGAGGTCAGCACTCTGCAGGCAAGCAGAGTGAAGCGCAGAAGGCTATGCAGGCAGCACTGGAGAGGGCAGGCTACAAGTACATCACGTGTTGTGGCTTGCAGGAGTTCATCGAGGGGATTTGCTTGTATGCTCATATAGACTACGCTCCTTACCTGGAGGACGTGTGCGAGAATTACGAAACCTATAGAAAGGCGAAGTTATGAGTTACACGGAGCTTCTCGAAAGGTTTTGGGGCAGTGGCAGAAACATATCTCACTACGAGGTAATCTTGTTTCACTATCTACTTTACCGATGCAGCAGTCTTGGTTGGCCTGACACTTTCAGCGTCTCAAACGAAGAGTTAATGCAGACGTTGAAGTTGCGCCCGACCATTATGAGAGAAGCTCGCAAGGGACTTGTAGATGCAGGCCTCATAACCTTCCAATCAGGTACGGGAAGAGGTTGTACTTCTTTCTTTTCCTTCCTGCCGCAAAAAGGGGTACGTTTGGGAACACCTTTTGAGCAAAAAGGGGTACGTTTGGGAACACCTTTTGAAGAAAAAAAGGGTACGAATGGGAACACCTTTTTGGAAGAAAGTAGTTCAAAATCAAGTAATAACGAAAAAAAAGATACAGAAAAAGGGGTACGTTTGGGAACACCTTTTTGTAATTCTAAAGAAAAACAAAACAAAGAAGAAAAAAACAATCCCCCTGCACCCCCTATAAAAAAGAAAAAAGAAAAAGAAAAAGAAATAACGCAAAGTAAACTTTGCTCCACACAGGATAAAAAGCGCGTACGTACACGCGTGAGTGATAATGGTCAGGAAGAAATCGTCTTTAAGGACGTGGAGAAAGAGGTAAAGGAGAAACTCAACCGAAGACCTGAACCTCCGAAGCCTAATCTTCCAGAAAACCTTGAAGAAGTCATCACGTTCTTTGAAAAGAATGCCGCTGACAAAATTCCTGACTGGAAAGAGGTAGCTGAGGCTTTCTATTATCACTATGAGTCCTACGGCTGGAACGGAACTTCCAACCGCAAAATTGTGGACTGGGAGTCGAAAGCGAATGCCTGGATCTGCGACACTGTAATTAAACACAAGCAAACCAAGAACAATTATGGAACAACCCCAAACTATAACACAGGTAATGACAAGGACGCAAGCGACAGAGAAGCCGCTGAACTTGTCGCCCGGCTCTTGCAAGAGAACAGACGCGATGGTGAATGAGTTACTTGTCAGGTTCAATCCTGACGTCCAAATGCAGATATGCAACGACGCCAAGCTCTGCATCACAGGCAAGTATCCTACGTTGTCTGAAATAAAGAGGGACTACGGGAAAACGATACCGATTGCCTGGCTTGTTCCTCAGCTTCAGAACCTCTCATGGTATTGCGGAGTTAAGGACAAGCTAAACTCTAAGCAGCTTGAGGAATGTGCATACATCATAGCTGCCGACTTCTCGTTCCTTAAAGTTTCCGAGATAATGCTGTTCTTCCATCGTTTCAAGTCAGGACGCTATGGACGGTTCTATGGAAACATCGACCCGCTCGTCATAACAACATCGCTGCGTGAGTTCGTCAAGGAGCGAAACACAGAGATAGACAGATATGAGTCAGAAGACAGAAAGAAGGAGCTTGAAGAGCACGCAAAGAAAGCAGTTACTTGGGAACAATACTGTATCATGACAGGCCAGCCCGAGCGTATTAACAACCCCATACTTCAAGAATGGCTATGAAAAGAAAAGCAGTAATACCGCCATTCGTGCCGAACTATCCCGACATGACTGTGTGCGGCGAAGATGAATACATTATGTCGTGGCGCATAAAGGACTGGGATATGATACACCGTATTCAGGAGTACTTCGGTATGCAACGATATACAACCGTCAACAGACTGTCAAAGGTAACGATGAAGAAGACGGACCCAAAATGGAACGACCTTCTCGACGGACTGAGGAAGGGCTTATACTGGTTGTATAAAGTGCCTAACGTTAGCAAAAGTTAAGGTGTAAAAATGGTGAAGTTTTCGTTTTTATATCTTGATTTTTATGCCTAACTTTACAGATGTCTAAAAGACAACAAGAAACATAAGTCAAACTAAAAACAAACCAACAATGGAAAAGGAAACAAAGTTGACCAACATCGAGCTGGGGAAGATAATTCCCTCTCCTCGGAACCCTCGCAAGACAATCAGCGAGGCAGAGATTGACGAGCTCGCGCAGAACATCAAGAGTCAGGGACTATTGCAGCCAATCACTGTAAGACCCTTTGATGGCGGTTACGAGATTGTATGCGGCGAACGACGCTACAAGGCAGTCAAGAAGAATGCCGAAGCAAGCAAGTCAAAGAAAGCAACCATTGCCTGCATTGTCAGGGAGATGACTGACGAGGAAGCATTCGAGGCAATGATTACTGAGAACCTTCAACGCAAGGACGTTGACCCGATGGAGGAAGCATTTGCTTTCTGCGAGCTCGTCAAGACAGGCAAGAGTGTTGAAGAGATTGCCGACAGGTTTGGCAAGAACAAACGCTTCGTCCAGGAGCGCATCAAGCTCAACAGCCTCATCACTCCATTAAAGACGTTCACGACGAAAGGTGTTATCCCAATCGCGGGTGCAATGATGCTATCCAAGTTAAAGGAAGAGCTGCAGAACTCATACTTCGAGTATCTTGAAGAAAGATACCAAAGAGATGAGAACCTCATAATCGAAGTCAGGGAGATACGCTCGTGGATAGAGCGGGAGTTTATGAGACTCGAAAGCGCAAAATTCCTTGAATATGACGAAGACTGCAACACAACACCTCCGACTGAGGACTGGAACAAGGGAAAGTTCGAGAAGTGCTCGACCTGCTGCATGAACACCGGCAACGCTGGCTGTCTTTTCTATCAGATGAAAGGTGACCACTACTGCACAGACAGAGACTGCTTCGAGAAGAAGACGGCAGCCTACTGGTTCTCCGAGATAGAAAGGCTTGGAGATGGACGCATAGTCAAGGATGGCGAGGTGCCTGAGTCAGGTATGGTCGTAATTCTTGACGACGATCCAGATGTCAAGAATGGATACGACAGCTTGAAGCGTATACGCAAGCTGCTTATGAAGCAGATAAAGGATAAGGGCTACATGATTGCCAGATACGACACTTTCGATGGCAGGTGCAAATACTACGCTGACGATAAGCGCATACCTGCTCTTCTCAAGCAGGGCAAGGTAATCGAGTGCATAACACTCGGCAGCTCATACTACATCGAAGTTGAGAACGAGTTCTTCTACATCAACGGCTTCAACAGCGAGAAAGAGACTCCTGAGGAGCGTGAGGCAAGAGAACTTTCCGGCAAGTACAAGCATGAGGTCGAAAAGATGCAGGAAACTTTTAGAAGCAAGCTTCGCGACTTGTGCGATGACTACGGAATGGACTATGCCAAGCGTAGCGAGCAGCCTTCCGATGAAGAGGAGTGCATGTTCTGGTCACTCATCTTGTCTGAGTGCAGTACAAGTTTAATGAAGGAAATCAGCGGCAGTTGCATAGCAAGAGCAGATGAAATCATACCATACGTCAAGAACAACCTGAGCGACGAGAACAAGTGGCGATGGTTACGCGACTACATCAACGAGACTTGTAGGAGAAGGAGCTCATACAGCGACATTGGCAGCTCGATAATGCGTCAGTTGTTCAAGTATGCCTATCCTGAGAAGTATGACGAATTATCGAAGAGCCTGTCTGAGAAACTTGAAAAGAAGACGGCTAAGATAAAGGAAAGACTCAAAGAACTCGGCTACGGCGCAAACGGCAAGAAGATATGATAGTTTCAACCATGACACCTGTGGAGGTTTATCGGGAGCTTGAACTCGACCGAGACAACCTCTCCAGGTGGTGGCTTCGCCAACGCAAGGTGATAGCGAAGCGAGCGCTGAAATGCACGAGGTTCCCGATGAAGACATGGATTGAATGGACATCGCCGAGGAAGAACCGTTACCTTGTATTCAACATCTTGCTGAAGCGGAAGTATGACAAAGGTAACGCAACTGGTTTTATAGCCCTTCAGCGTACAGAGTTCGGAACGTCCACCTACACCTCATGGGTCAACTGGCAATATCACACTACATGCAATGTTGCACTGCCGCATCTCTATATGAGATATTCTCAGCGGTGCAATGTGATGAAGACCGGTACCGACCTCATTAAACACTTCATAGAGCGTAACTTTAATGGAGGGGTGTCCTATGACAAGCGTTTCGCCGGACGGAGCATCAGGTACAAAGACAAGAATTTCACAAGTGTAAGCACCACGGAAGGCGTGATGCTTGGCGAGAACGCCCCAGGCAACATTTTTGTCGGCCACACCTTCATCACGTATGACATGGCAACTGGTTTGCAGCGCAAAGAGTTCGAGGCGAAAAAGGAAAAGGCATTGTGCATAGAGAGCCTCATCAATGTCTTAGACCAGGACTATAGAAAGCAACCAAACAAAAACCAATAATTAAACCGAAAAAAAATGAAGACTTTAACAAACCATGCCCGCTGTAAGAATTTTACAGAAGCTCTCGAAAGGATGCACGAGCACACAACCACATTTCGATAAACCTATAACCGGCACAGGATATGGAACCATTCCCAGGAACATTACAAAGAAGCGACGTGTCGAGGCTATGCGTAACCAAGACCGGCAAGACATGCTGTTGGACGTTCAAGAACCAGGTTGTTTTGACGAGTGAGCAGAAGAAGTGGTTTCGCCGTTGTTTTCCTGAGGTCGAGAACAAGAGACTGATGGAAGCGATGGGTATAACTGAATCAACACTTCACCGCCTGGCACGCAAGATGAAGCTCACCAAGAGCGAGAAAGGCTTGAAGGGCATCAAGAAACGTCAGGCGGCACACATCAAGCGGACCTGTGAGCGCAACGGCTACTATGACAGCCTGCGAGGCAAGCCGATTAGCGACGCCTGCATGGAGGGCTTCAAGAAATATATCGAAGACGTCAAGAGCAAGAGACGGCTGCACCCTCTCAAGGTAATGAAGGAGCAGAACCCTCGCAAGTACAAGAAGCTGATGCGCAAGAGGAGTACCGAACGCACGGAGCTCATCAGAAAAGAAAAGTTCCGGCAGGATTTCGGATTGCCGCGTCAAACGAGGCTGAGGATAATACTTACCCCATACAAGAGGAGTCAGGTCCGCAGGCGTTACAACGCATTGCAGAGAGGTTACATCGTCATGAGTGACACATCTGAGCAGGGAGGCGAACGTTACAACATCTACTACGATGACGACACTGTTCGCTCTGATAAGTTCGAGAACAACCTACGTAAAGACGGCTTCAGCGTGAAGCCATTCACAAATTAGTAAATCAATGGGAAAGAAAACACCCAACATTACTAAGAAGCAGCTCGTTCCTCAAATCAGGAAAGCATGGAACGGGATGTTGTTGTATCTGGCATATAGCCGGTATCGCTACTCCAGTGTATTAACCTTATAAAAGCACAGCAGATGAAAAACCAAAATGGAACAAAATCAACGCACGGCAGGCCGTGGGAAGACTTCGAGATTAGAATGCTCCGCGTCCTTTACCCTGATGTGTCATCGAGGGAACTTGCAGAGTTCCTCGGACGCACAGCCAGCAGTGTACAGACAAAAGCAAAGGAGTTAGGCATCAGGAAGTCACAGGATTTCTATCGAACGCAAGGTAAGAAATTTGCCAATCATCCGAAAGCAGTAGCTCATCGTTTCAAAAAGAAAGGCATTCTCGGTGCCTTAGCAGGCATCTTGAACACAGCAAAAAGGCTTATCAAGTTGTAAGCCTGATAGGTGTTTTTCTTCATAATTGTTATCCTGCCCCATCTGCCTGTGAAGGTCGCTGGGGATTTTGCCGAAGAAAAGTCCGTAAAAAGGCGCAACGGAATACTGGTTTTGTTTGAGCGGGGTTCGAGTCCCCTCTTCGGCACGCGCACACAGCGGTGTGGCCATGCAGGAAACTGCATGAGTGAGTAACAATATCAATTATTAACTGCGAATGCTCCTATCCGAAGGAATGTAGGCTAAGCCAACAAAGGTAAGGACGTGAACGAATAATTGCAGATGCTGTTACTAGTAAGATTTGAAGTGAGCACGACTCCGCTGAGGTAAAACCTTTCTCGTGCTCACGCTGAAACCAACAAACACTAAATATTGACCGTCATGAAAACAAAAGAGCCGCCCACAATCACTAAGAAGCAGCTTGTGCCATACATAAAGATTGTGTGGTCCAAAATGAGAAAGTACCTTGATGCTCAGAGAAAGACTCTCGGTGTACGCTACAACCAGAAGAATATCTATGAGCAGATAACGTCGCGTTTCGGCGACCCTGCATTTGAGCCCGAGATATATTACGACGAGTTCTTCCTGTGCCTGAACAAGGCATCGAAGCAGCCGAGCCAAATACGGAAAGTAATAGAGGACATCGGACACTATGCAGTTAGCCTCTATCTCTCAGACAGAGAAAAGAGACTGCAAAGAAGGCGCGAGAAGAGACAGGAGAGGAAAGAGCAAACCGAAAAGGCAGAAGAGTTATGAACAGGAACCACAGACCAAGGTATGGCTGACAGCCTATGCAGTAGCACCCTTGTCATTAACCATTTATCATAAATCGAGATATGATTAAGATAAACCACATGTCGCAAAAGATTTACGATGTAATGAGCAAGAGGTTCTCGATAACCAAAGATACTAGCATGAAGGCAAGGGTAATGCGGATAAGCGTCTTGTGGAGAGATGCTGACGAGGCAATACGCGAAAAGGAATGTAGTCGCTTTGTATTTTCGCGTTTGGAACTTGTCCTGGCAGATATCATTCTTCTCTGCATTGCCCTGCTGCACAGCACCGGTGTCAGGAATATAGAAACCCTCCTACATCGTAGGCTTAAGGACAACGAAAAACACAACAAACAGAATTAAGAGTGTTACGCTGGCTATTGAATGTGAGTTGAATAATGTGAGTTGAAAACAATTACCAGTATGACTGAAAGAAAACAATTACCAGTCTCTTTGTTGGACTTCAACAAGGGGCAGCTTCAAGGACTCCCGAAGAACCCTCGCTTCTTCAGGGATTATCGTTATGAGGCTATGAAGAAGAGCATACAGGACAGTCCTGAGATGCTCGAATTGCGAGAGCTGATTGTTTATCCTTATCCCGAGGGTAGATTTGTTATTGTATGCGGCAACCTGCGCTTCAGGGCCTGCAAGGAGCTCGGGTATACCGAACTGCCGTGCAAGATACTCGATGCGGACACTTCACCGAAGAAACTGCGCGAGTATGCCAGCAAGGACAACGTGAGTTTTGGCGAAAACGACCAAGACATCATCGAGAACGAGTGGGACAAGTCCGAACTTCAAGACTGGGGCTTCGAGTTCGCTCCTGAGAAACCGAAGGATGCGTTCAAGGAGCGTTTCGAGTCGATGGGCGACGACGTCGCCATATACCCTCTCATTCCGAAGTACGATGAGAAGCATGAGCTGTTCATCATACAGTCCTCAAGCGAGGTTGACTCCAACTGGCTGCGTGAGCGTCTGAACATGCAGCACATGCGGAGCTACAAGACAGGAAAAGTCAGCAAGAGTAATGTCATAGACGTAAAAGATATTCGCCATGTCCTTGAAGATAGTCATTCCAAGCCACAAAAGGCATGACAGGGTTCTATCGAAGAAGCTTGTCACAGACCCTATCATCTGCGTTGCCAAGAGTCAGCGCGATATATATAGGGAGTACAACCCAGAGTGTGAGATAGTATGCCACCCGGACAGCGTTGTCGGCCTCATCCCGAAGCGCAACTGGATGGCGAAGCATTTCGGCGATCTGTTCATGTTTGACGATGACGTGCATACCTGCAAGCGTCTTTTCGTCGAGAAGGGTGAGCCGAGTGTCGTCCGTGACCCAGTTGAGGTTACGGCAATAGTGAACAACCTTTACGAGCTTGCCTGCATGCTTGACGTTCATGTGTTCGGCTTCACATCAAGAGTGACGCCAGTCATGTACGACGAGACAGAATACCTCAGCCTGCAGCACATGATAACCGGCTGCTCCTATGGCGTCCGCTACAACAAGAATGTTTGGTGGAACGAGGAGCTGAAACTGAAAGAGGACTTTTGGATTAGTTGCTATATGAAGTACAAGGAGCGCAAGGTTCTGACCGACATCAGGTACAACTTTTCACAGAAGAACACCTTCGTCAACTCAGGCGGGCTTGCCGGCATCAGGAACCAGGAAGAGGAGCGCAGGAGCATCCTCTTCATCAGGAAGAACTTCGGCAGTGCCATCCGACTGAAGGGAGAGACGAACAACGGGAAGGGCAAAACGCGCCAGCTCGTTCAGTACAACATTTCCGCAACGTTCCCATTCTGAAAACGTTAGCAAAAGTTAAGGTGATAAAATGGTGAAGTTTTTGCTTTCATATATCGCTAAAAAACGCTAACTTTACAGTACTAAAAGAAACTTAAAAATATATGAATATGAACAAGTTAGACAGAATTAAGAACGTGCTTGATTGTGAAGTATTGGAGTACCTGGAGAGTGAAAGCCCGAACACTGATTTCATCGAGGTGGAGACGGATATCAGCTTTGAAGATGAGGTTGAATACGAAGCAACTGTAAGAATCAATGCAGAGTACCGGCTTAACCGCGACTACATCACAGACGAATACGGCAACAGGCATGATGAGTCAACGTACGAGCTCAGGAACTACCAGTATGACATCATCGACCTCTACGATTTCGGGAAAGAATGCTACATCATCAAGGACGGAAAGAAAGTGTAACCCTAAACAAAACCACTATGACACAAGAGATGCAGAAACAGTTTCACAATCTGAAGAAGAAGCACCCGGACGCGCTGCTGCTGTTCCGATGCGGTGACTTCTATGAGAGTTACGAGGAAGATGCGAAGGTATGCGCCAAGGTGCTTGGCATCACGCTCACGAAGCACAGCGATGGGCACAACCTTGCAGCCTTCCCATATCATGCGCTCGACTCTTACCTGCCGAGACTCATACGTGCTGGAAGGCGCCTTGCCATCTGCGACCAACTTGAAGACCCGCGTCTGACGAAGAAGCTTGTAAAGCGAGGCATAACCGAACTGAAGGAGGCAGCGGTATGATAATACGGACTCAGCGAGGATATGACTTCTTTGAGGTCAGTTCTGCGATGCAGAAGGCCATCAGGAGGAATGACGCTGCCGTGGCTGGTTACTTTGCGCTTGAGCTGTGGACAAGCGGCTACAGAGATTATGTCTGGAAGCGTCTGTTCACAATCAGTGCCGAGGACTGCCACGGAGTTCTGACGAAAGAGATAGAGGCACTCTGGCAAGGGCATGAGCTGGTGAACAAGACGGCCAGCGAGCCCAAAGGACGTATCTTTGTCAGCAAGGCAGTGCTGCTTCTGTGCAGTGCAGACAAGTGCAGAGATGCAGACCACTTGCAGAATTTCATCTACGACAAGGAGATGATAGATGTCGAGAAATGGCTTGAAGATGTGAGAAGGTATCCGATACCCATTCCCGAGTACACATTCGACGTCCACACCCGAAAGGGTAAGAAGAGAGGCCGGACAAAGGAAGAGTTCTTCAGGGAAGAATATGAAGCCTTGCAGCCTCGTATTCCTGGACTGTTTGATGGGCTTGTTCCAGACAGACAGCCGACACTATTCGACGAAGTATAACCAGAGGGGTGGCACACGCTGCCCCTCACTAATTATCACAACAATGGGAAGCAAAGAGAAATTCGAGGTGTTTGAGAACGGCTACAAGGAAGGCTACCTCATGGCAGCGCAGCAGGTAGTGAGTACAGTCATACGCCTCATCAACAATCATCCGTCATGGATGCTGAAACCTGAGCGTGAGCAAGCAAAGGCAGAGATAAAGCTTGCGACGAAGCACCTGCTTGCCAAGCGAGGCGTCATCCCTTATTCTCATGACGTAATTACCGGCAAGGCAGAGGAAGTACCTCTTGACTTTGAAATGAAGTGTTAGTATTAACCAAAAGCATAAAGACAATGAAAGCATTCAATTTTATCATCGAGGGAGAACGCGGTGAAGTGAAGATAAAGAACTGCAAGAAATTCCCAACAGAAGAGATGGTCGACGAATACATCGAGAACTTCGGAAAGCTTGGCATCGGCAAGGCGCAGAAGATAATTGTTGAAATCACAAGTTAAGTACTATGGATTACGCAGTTTACAAGAAAGTCGAAGAAGAGAGTCCAGTTGCAGTTAGGGTGTTCAAGCAGTCCATGCACGCTCACAGGGCGAAGCGAGAAGCGCAGGAGTACATAAGGAACCTGTTCTTTCGTGCCATCAACTGCGAATACATTACGAACGTTCAAGCGAACGACGGCAACAATTCCTTTGAGTATGACAAGCAAAAGACGACGATCATAACTGAGCACATCAAATTCTACATCGGAGAGTATAAAGATTAACACACAAGTCAAATCAGCAGAATTATGGAAAAGAAACACAAGCATTTTTCTTTCCTCATCAAACCGGATGGGAAGAAAGTAGAGGTCAGCCCGAAGAATGGCGAGGACTTTTCGCTTGAAGAGTTACAGGGATATGTCGAAGGATATATCCAGATTGTTAATCTCAGCAAGAGCGAGGTCCTTGTGATAAACGAGGAAGGGAAGTTAAAAAACCTCCCTCTCAATAAAGAGGCGACGTTTATCTGTAAATTTCGAAATGCAATATTTGCCAATGACTGTATCGTCGGCAATGCGCTACTTTGCCACAAGTCACTGATAAAATGAACGTAGATGTACTGTTGTGCTTTGAACTTCCGTTCCTGACGGACGAGCTCTATCGTGACTGGGTAGAACATGACAACCCGAAAGACAGGGAGAAGAACATGGAGAAGCGGACAGACCTTTTGGCCACCATGCTTGCCCTCTATCCGAACAAGGACACAAGTGAAATATCAAAGCAGCTTGGCATAAGCGAAAAGAGAATCACCACCTATGCAAGTATGTTCGGAGTCAAGAAGAGCAAGGAGTTCCGTTCTGAGGTCAACAGGAAGAATGGTGGTAGGTCAAATCCAGGTAAGCCGATTGAGAAGGTTGCAAGGAATGGTCGTGTCGTAGCGACATACACAAGCACGAAAGAAGCTGCGCAAGCGAACGGCATATCTGACAGAACCATTCGCTATTGCTGCACCGGAAAGCAGAGCAGCACAAGGGGATACAAGTACAGATACAAGAAATCATTACAAACACAAGTCAAATCATGAAACAGAAAGACATTAAGCGACTGGAGAAAGCAGTCGAGCACCTGCAGAAAGCAGAAGATTTATTAGACAAGACATACGACAGTCTCGTCGATCAGCCAATTGAGTATTTCGATTTCGGCTCAACAGGAGCGCGACAATCATTGGCGAGCATGGTCGGCGAAATGTGCAAAGATATAGCCCAAATGAAGGGTTACATCTCTGGGAAAATCGGAGTATTCAAAGTAGAATTTCTAAACAAGTAGCACTATGGAAAAGAAGAATGTAGAACTTTACAACAGAACCCTAAACAACTATGGCATAGTCAATCAAGAGTGGATGCTCGTAGAAGAATGTGGTGAATTGATGAACGCCTTCGCCAAGCTGAGACGAGGAAGGGCTTCGAAGGAAGATATCCTAACTGAGCTTGCCGATGTTCACATTATGATAGAGCAGATGGCTTGCTTCTTTGGCCTTGAAGAGTTCCAGGCAGAGAAGGAGCGCAAGCTGGCAAGACTCGAAGAGCGCCTGAACAAACATAAATAAACCCATTATAACCCCAAAACTATTAACACTATGGAAGAATTAGAAAAAGCAACCGGCACGAATTTGCAGAGAATTGACGGAATTGAGGTAATGACAAATCTGGAGGATTTTGAATCATGCAACATCATTCAGGTAGAAGCAGGCACAACAGGCTTCGAGGGTGGCGACTCTGGCCACGGATGCAGAACATACTTCAAGATTGAAGACAAGGCAAGTACCGATATGAGGTGTCGCGTAATATCAAATGGGAAAGTCTATGACTTCAGTGAAGCCTGTGGCGCAAGTCAGATTGAAATCATGTTTGGCGGCGACACAGAGCTTGAAACATTCATCGGTGCCTTGGAGTTTGCAGCCGACACCCTGCGCAAGCAAGCCGAATACGGAGACACCAAAGCTGACATTATGACTCAGCTCCAGAAGGCTTCGAAGACTGTGCTCGAGCTCAGCTCAAAGAACAAGGAGTTGATTAAGGATATTGACGCATTTCAAGAGGAAGTGAAAGCATCCAAAGCCGAAGCAAAAGAGAATCATAGACTCATGCGTGAAATGGAGAACGTTGCAGTAAAAGCGCGACAAATTGCCGATAGTTCCACTGAGGAGATTGAGATATTACGCGAGGATTGTCGTGATTATATCATCATGATGGCAGGACTTCGTTCAAAGGTCGTGTTGTGGAAAGGAGCGTGCCTCCTGTTCGCTGGCATTTCCGCACTGGCACTCATATACACTTTAATTCACTGATAAAACCAGAAAGCTATGACACCAGAAGAACAGAGAGAGCGCGTAATCCAAGACCTTGCAAACATTTTGCGAACTACACCATTCAAAGTAGAACTCGTAGTTAAGAAGAAGCCTGCCGGCATCACAATTCTATATGAGGTAACGCAGGAACATATTGACGCTATGTTAAAAAAGCAGCAAGAAAGGAGAGTGAACAATGAAAGCAATCTTGATAACTGAAGAGTATTGGGCTGGCACTTATCTTAGCGTTGCACGCTATTACGGACGTGTGAGGATAGGCGGGCATGAGTACATCATCGTGAACAAGGAAGGCAAGGACATCTTCCAGTGCTCCGTCGAAGCAGAGAAGGCAGGTCGCGAGAAAGCCATCGAACCAGGAGAGCCTGCCGACCTCGTGCGTAAAGACTTCGTGCTGTTCTATCGTAAGCTCGGACGCGACAAGTTCATCGAAATAATGAAGAACAACCAACAAGCATCCGAGAATGAACTGAAAGCACTGATGAAGAAACAGACAGGTAAGCGATAACTATGGATAAGAAACGGAGCGTATGGTTTGTGGACGTAATGATTGGCGAGCGATATATCTTTACTTTGAGATACAAGCATTGTCCGGCATTCAAGTTCGACATAGAAGACGTTCATAGGAAGGTCCTCGAAAAGAGACCTTCGCTAAAAGATAAGGAATTTGAAATGTACATTTATTGAGCCATGACTGACGAAGAAATCAAATCCATTAAGTTCAAGTGGCAGAGCCACATGAGTCTTGAAGATGAGCACGTCACAGTCTGGGTTAGCGAATGCGGCAGGTTCGGGATATGCGACCATGTCAAATACAGAGGTATGTCGCCGTGGGGAAGGTCATACTCCCACTACCGCATTCGCGACAAGATTTACAAGACAAAAGAGAAATTCATTCAAGCATTAAAAGAATTGGAGGAAAAGCCATGATTACAGTAGATTTTATCTTAGGCGTTATCTTCGGCACCCTGTTCGGTGCTGCGTGTATATCCATCATCGTACGGAAAGAAAGGAGAGAACGAAATGAACACCATTCTGAACGACCGGTTGCAACGCCTTGATGCTAAGCACAACTCCGAAAGGAGCAAAGCATCAAAGAGCAGACTCCGTGTTTACTATGGCTGGTGCAAGCTGGGAAAGATACGCAAGCGCGAGGGTATCAGCGTCATCTACGAGAACGAGGAAGGTGTCGCCGACCATCATCGCATGAACCGTTCCTTTCTCTCTGCTCAGTACAATGTCTGCTGGCGCTACCAGACTGAAGGCGAGGCAAGCGATGCCAAGCAGCTCAACCGCATCTTTACCGAGTACTGCGTCTTTATGGACGATAAACGTATAGCCGGCAGTCTCGAAGCTGCTCTCAGAGCGAACAGCGATGCCGACAGGTACAATGTTTCCACAGCAGAGCGTAAAAGGATTGCAGATGCCCTACGTTCCTGGTACATGAGCGAACACAGAGATTACAAAGAACCAACAAGACAACTTGATTTATTTGAACAATTATGGTAACACAAGTCGAATTCCAGTTTTTCGAGAGTGCACCTCGTGTGCTCAGAAGTATCAGCAACAGCCTTGAGCGTATTGCATGCGTTCTCGAGCGCATGGAGCAAGGCGACAAGCCTCAACGGGCAGAACATCAACCAGAGGACAAAGAAAATGAAACGCAAACAGAACACTCCCACAAGATAAGCTATTACGAAGGCCTTTCCGCAAGAGTGCTCAACGTATTCCGCGGCTACGGCATAGAGACAGTCGAGGAAGCGGCCCAATTCAGCAAGAGTGCTTATGGGAGAGCCAGAGCTCTTGGAGCGAAGTCCGTGCGCGAGATAGAGGCTATGCTTGCAGAATATGGTATGGAGTTTGGAGAAAGGCAGAGACTCGTGGATCTGTCGAGAGAGCGTGATGGTCAAAACTGAAAAGAGCTCAGGACAATGCCTCCGCAGACGTGAACGCGAGATTTTCGCTTTTTGAAATTCGTGTCTCCCTATTTCGTACCTTTGCAGCGGGAAAAAACAACAGATGAAGCTACTGGAGTTCGAGTGCAGTGCAAGGCAATCCGTCAAGGAACCCTTCTTCGATAGATGCACCGCAACCTCATCGAACACCAGACGCTTCACTGAAAAGCTATGCGAAAAAGAAGCAAGATAGTCAGAATTGACGATTGGGACAATGAGTCCGTGAGCCATGCCAAGGCAACACCAAGGTGTGACTTCACGGACACTTTGCGTCTTCACGTCAAGCACGACTTCCTGTATTACTCCCTCTTCAAGCGTTCACGCAAAGGTGTTGACTTCGACACCATCAAGCAGAGCGAGGAACACGCAGGCATCATGGCAGAGAATGCATGCAGCCTCATCGACCGACTTGTCCTCAACCTGGACGGCTGGTGCATCGTGACAACTCCGAGACGAAGACACTTTGAAGGCTTCCATCTGTCGGAGTTCGTGAGCGGGAGAATATCGGAAAAGAAAAACATACCATTCTACAAGGGTGCCGTACAGTGCATAACCAAAGACAGACTCAATCCCGAATTCCATCTTCTGAGAGAGATACAGGAAAGAAGAGTCATCATCTTTGACGATATCATCACAACCGGCATGACGCTCAAAGCAACAAGAGACCTTTTCCTCGACAGAGACCAGGTACTCTGCATTGTCGGCATCTATAACAACTGACACCATGACGAAACCGAAACGCAAAAAGACACACATCGCATCTGACTCCCTTACACCCAAGCAGGAGTCATTCTGCCAATACTACATCGACACCGGTTCTGCACCCGAGGCATACCGCATGTCCTACAGCACGGAGAACATGAAATGGGAGTCAATTCGCGTTAACGCGAACAAGCTTCTGCACGACGCTAAAATTATACGACGGCTTGAAGAGCTACGCATCGAGGAGGCAGCGCAGTCACGCATAGACAGAGCGAAGATTGAGAAGGTTCTGTTTGACATAGCCAATGTGGACCCAGCGGACATGTACGTGATAGACGAGAAGACGGGAAAGACCAAGTTGAAGTCACCCTCTCAGATGCCCAAGAATGTGCGCAACGCCCTAAAGAGCATCAAGAACAACAAAGGTGTCGTTTCCTATGAGTTCAACGGCAAGACTGAGGCGGCACGCCTTCTTGGTTCATGGAACGGATGGGACGCACCGACGCAGATTGATGTGCGTAGCAGTAAGTCAAGCGAGCTGAGAATAGGTTTCGATGATGATTATAATGACGAGTAGCGTATGATAGTCAACTACAGAAAGCTTAACCCGAACGGATTTTATTGTCTGCAGTACTTCAATGACATTACTATCCGTTTCCTCGTACTATATGGAGGCTCGTCATCGGGCAAGAGTTACAGCGTTGCCCAGTCTGTCCTCATACAGACTCTCTATGATGGCGAGAACACGCTTGTCATGCGTAAGGTAGGTGCGAGCATTCTGAAGACTATCTACGAAGATTACAGGGTAGCGTCTGATGGATTGGGCATACGCAACTACTTCCGCTTCACACAGAACAGCATCAGGTGCATCTACAATGGTGCCCGTATCGACTTCTCAGGCCTTGACGACCCAGAGAAGATAAAGGGTATATCGAACTACAAGCGTGTGCAGCTGGAGGAGTTCAGCGAGTTCGAGTTGCAGGACTTCAAGCAGATACGCAAGCGTCTGCGTGGTAAGCTCGGCCAGCAGATTATAATGACCTTCAACCCCATCAGCGAGACGCACTGGATAAAGAAGGACTATCTCGACAAGGAGAAACTCCATGAGATACCGATGGAGGTATATATCGGAGGACAGAAAGTGCCCGAAGAGCTTACGAAGGTGAAGCGTCTCATGAAGAATGAGCCGTCGAGTGTTCTCAATGCCCGCACTGGAGAGATTGAAGAGCACCCATCTGATACGATTGTCATTCAAAGCACCTACCTCAACAATTTCTGGGTGGTCGGTTCTCCGAACGGCAAGTACGGCTTCTACGACGAGCAGTGTATTGCAGACTTCGAGAAGGACAGGATGGAAGACCCAGACTATTACAATGTGTACGCTCTTGGAGAATGGGGCATTCTTCGTACCGGCTCCGAGTTCTTCGGCTCTTTCACTAAGGGCAAGCACATGAAGAAGGTGGAGTTCAACGAGAAGCTTCCCATTCACATCTCTGTGGACTCGAACGTGCTGCCTTACATCACAATCTCATACTGGCAAATAGACTTCGAGAACGGAAAGCATCTGTGGCAGTTCCACGAAACTGCTGCAGAGAACCCGAACAACACCGTGCGCAGATCTGCAAAGCTGGTAGCCGAGAGGCTGCACAAATGGAACTATACCGGCAAGGTATGTCTTCATGGTGACGCAAGCACTAAGTCGGCCAACAATATAGACGAAGAGAAGCGTTCGTTCCATGACCTGTTTATCTCGGTTCTCAATGAGAGAGGCTTCGAGGTGGAGGACATGATAGCATCAACCAATCCGAGCGTCAGCATGTCGGGCGAGTTCATAAACGCCATTTTCGAAGGGACCATTCCAGGACTGTCAATTACCATAGGCGACAAGTGTCGCATCTCGATGGAGGACTACCAGTCCGTGCAGAAAGATGCCAACGGCGGTATTCTCAAGACACGCATCAAGAATAAGATGACGATGCAGACGTATGAGGAGCACGGACACTTCTCTGATACGTTCCGCTATGTGGTTTGCGACCTGATGAAGGAGGAGTTCATCGCATTCTCCAACAAGCGCAAGCGCAACATCTACGCACGTGACGGCTTCGTTACGTTCTACAATCCTTCAGGCGAATTCAAGTACAGCGACTCTCTCTGCTACGTCATGCCGAACGTCGAGGGTAAGTTCCTCATGCTCTACGGCAAGAGGTGTGGCGAGTTCTGGCACATCGTTGATATCGTTTATAGTGATGAAGCCTCAACGAACATCATGAGAGATGTTATACTCGCGCGTCAGTCTGATAGCATTGTGATAGAGTGCAGCGATGCTTTCTTCACATTTGTCCGCATGATGAGGGAGTCGTGCGACAAGGATATCCGTGTGATTAAAGAAGTGGCGAATGTCGACAACCGCATCGCTGCCACATCCGATTATGTGAGAAGTATCATCAGGTTCAACGAGAATGAAGCAAACGAAAACTTAAATTATGGAAAATTCATAACGGCGTTGTTTGACTACAACAAGGACAGCCAGAACAAGGAAGCGAGTGCAATATTGAGTGGCTTTATCCAGTATGTGGTGAAGTTGAACTGAAATCAAGATTTTTGCATTTTGAAATTCGTATTTGAAAATTACTTACCTTTGCGCCAAAGTTGATACGAAATGAACTTTGCAACATCAATAAAGAACCTGTTTGCTCGGAAGTCAGACAGTCAGCCGAGCGACAAAACGATAGAGCTGCCTGACGGCCGCACAATCGAGAAGTATTCTCCGCTGTACTTCGAGTTGAACGTGTTGCCATACTTCTGCGGCGAGAATTACCTGCAGCTGTTTGATACAGTCCCTGAGGTGTTCTTCCCAATCAACTTCATCGCGAGCCGCATCGCAGGTGCCACGTTTGAGATGAAGCGCGTGAAGGATGACAGCATAGTCTATTACAAGAAAGAGTTTAACAAGTTCCTCGACCAGCCTAACTGTCTGATGAAGTTCCGTGAACTCGTATATCTCCATTTCGTCTATAAGCTTGCGACAGGAAACGCATTCCTGCGTGCTGCCATGGGAGAAGGCGCGAGTACCGAAAGGCGTTGGCGTTGGTGCGACAACTTCTGGGAATTGCCTGCAGAGCACATGCAGGTCGTTCCGAACAGGGATATGGCACAGATGTTCAACTTAGCCACGAAAGAAGACCTTATCAAGGCATATCGTCTTGAGTTCGGTCTTGCGGCATACAGAGACATCAATCCCGATGAGGTATGGCATGACAGAGACGGAAGGCCATCGTTCTATGGTGACAGCCGTTTCATGATGAGCACGAGCAGGCTTGCAAGCCAACAGAAGGCAATAAGCAACCTCATTGCAGTTTATCAGGCAAGAAACCTCATCTATGTAAAGCAGGGAGGTCTTGGCTTCATCGTATCGAAGAAGAGCGATGTGACCGGAACTGTTGCACTAACCGAGAAGGAGAAGAAGGCAATCATCGACCAGCATCAGGACAAATATGGTGTTGTCGGAGATAAGCTGCCTTACGGCATAAGCGATGTACCTATCGACTTCGTCCGCACAAACCTCTCTATCTCTGAGCTACAGCCATTCGACGAGACGTTGCATGACGCGATTACCATTGCAGGCAGCTACGGCATACCGAGCGTACTGGTGCCGAGAAAGGACCAAAGTACGTTCAGCAACCAGTCGACTGCAGAGAAGACCGTGTACAGCTCGCAGATAATCCCGATGACGAAGCGCTTCTGTCAGGACTTGACATCATTTCTCGGACTCGAGGATGACGGCTACTATCTTGACTGCTGCTTCAAGGACGTTGATTGTCTGCAGGACGGACTTAAGGATGCCGAAGATGTGAAGAAGCTTCTGAACGAGCGTTGCAGAATGCAGTTCATTAACGGACTCATCACCATCAATGACTGGCGAGCTCAGATCTGCGAAGAGAAACTTGTATCAGAAGTATATCCAGAAGTATTCGACAAGGTCCTGTTCAACATGACCGACGAAGAAATAGCGTTTATAAACAGAGTTTTTAACATCAAAAGTGAGATTGAAGATGAAAGAAGAAATCAAGCGCCTGCAGTACAAAACGAAGGCAAATGATGTCGATGGGGAGAAGGGTATCGTTACCGTTGCGGTAAACGGTATCGGTGTCAAGGACTCGCAAGATGACATTTCAATGCCCGGGTCGTTCAACAAGACCCTGAAAGAGAACATCGGCAGAATGCGTTGGTTCTTGAACCACCGCACCGACCAGCTGCTTGGCGTGCCCCTTGAGGGCAAGGAAGAAGGAGGTAACCTAATCATGACGGGCCAGCTCAACCTTGACAAGCAGATGTGTCGTGACATTCTTGCCGACTATAAGCTGTTTGCTGAGAATGGAAGGACGCTGGAACACTCTATCGGTGTCCGCGCCATGAAGCGTGATGAGAAAGACCAGCGCAAGGTACTGGAGTGGAAGATGTACGAGTACAGCACGCTGACCCATTGGGGTAGCAACCCACAGACATTCCTTGTCGGCATCAAGTCAGCGACCCGCGACCAAGTGCAGGAAGCTGTCGACTTCATCCGCAAAGCGTTCCTGGAACACGGCTATACCGATGAACGTCTAAAAGCTTATGACATGGAACTTAACCTACTATTGAAGAGCCTCAACGGAGGCAAGATTGTAACGTGTCCCTGCTGCGGGCACCAGTTTGACTACGAAAGCCAGCCTGAGCGTACTTTCAGCCAGCAGGTCATTGACCTTGCTGCCCAGTATCAGCGCTGGATAACCGAGGACATCGTGCGCGAGGAAATGGAGAAGCTTGCTCCCGAAATCAGGGAGCAAGTGGAAGCAGTTCTCGACATCGTCATCTCAAAGAACGGCAAGCCGGAGTTTGAGACGAAAAGCCTAACGGACATAATGACTTTTGTGCGCTGTCCACACTGCTATTCGAGAGTTTACAAAACCAACACAATAATTCAGGAAGGAAGTACTACGACTCCGCCTGCTGCAAGTCCTGAGCCGTCTGTTGACACTCAGAAGGAAGACGAGCAGAGCTCCCAGGATGAAGTCGTGAAGGAAAAAGCCGCTGAAAGCACTTTGCCCGACTTTGCGAAACTGAATGAAGTTTTTAACTAAATCAATTTCCAAAGACATGAAAAAGCAATTTGTGACAGTTGCCGATTTGGCACTGAAGATGGACAATCTGCC
>JAEEGL010925283.1_pt1 | contig 20715 bp, 13 predicted proteins | sample 9134231 | NCBI WGS metagenome assembly JAEEGL01 (sample SAMN16246548, study PRJNA631951) | gut metagenome | biome: gut microbiome; feature: rumen; material: fiber-attached | host: Bos | place: Iran: Karaj | collected 2018-10
CCAAGGCGGATGAACATCCGTTGCCGGATGATGAAGTCTTGACCTTTGCATTGGTTGGAAATCAGAACAGTGGAAAGACGACCTTGTTTAATCAGCTTACCGGGTCCAACCAGCACGTTGGAAACTTCCCGGGGGTTACAGTGGATCGAAAGGATGGAGCCATCAAAGGACATCCGAATACTATGGTAACGGATTTGCCGGGGATTTATTCTATGTCTCCTTACAGCAGTGAGGAAATTGTATCCAGAAATTTTGTGCTGAAGGAAAAACCGAAGGCAGTCATCAACATTGTGGATGCAACAAACATTGAACGAAATCTGTATCTCACCATGCAGTTAATTGAAATGGATGTTCCAATGGTTGTGGCACTGAATATGATGGATGAAATTGCCGCCAACGGTGGAACCATTGATATTAATGAAATGGAAGCCATGCTGGGAGTTCCAGTTGTCCCGATTTCTGCGGCAAAGAATTCCGGTGTGGATGAATTGGTTAAGCATGCATTACATGTGGCATATTATCAGGAAAAGCCGGTGAGACAGGACTTTTGTGATGAGAATAATCATGGAGGAGCGGTGCACCGATGCCTTCACGGAATTTGTCACCTGATTGCTGACCATGCAACGAAGGCAGGAATTCCGGTTCGCTTTGCAGCAAGTAAAGTCGTAGAAGGCGACGAACTGTTGATGTCAAAACTGATGCTGGAAGACAATGAAAAGGAAATGATTGAGCATATTGTTTTGCAAATGGAAAAAGAGCGAGGGTTGGATGCCAGTGCAGCCATTGCAGACATGCGATTTGCTTTTATTCAAAAGATTTGTGATAGAACGGTTATTAAACCGAGAGAAAGTAAGGAACGCATTCGCAGTGAACGGATTGACAGGATTTTAACCGGGAAATATACGGCAATTCCTGCGTTCATTGGAATTATGGCGTTGGTATTCTGGCTTACCTTTAATGTAATTGGGGCATGGTTCCAGGAACTGATGGAAGTCGGAATGGATAAACTGACGGTTTTTGTGGACAAAGGACTCACAGAAGCCAATGTCAACGAAGCATTGCACGGCTTGGTGATTGACGGTATTTTTGCCGGTGTAGGCAGTGTCATCAGCTTTTTGCCGATTATTGTTACCTTGTTTTTCTTCTTGTCTCTGTTGGAAGACAGCGGCTATATTGCCCGCGTTGCATTCTTTATGGACAAACTGCTTCGAAAAATCGGTTTGTCCGGTCGAAGTATTGTACCAATGCTGATTGGCTTTGGATGTACGGTGCCGGCGGTTATGGCAACAAGAACATTGCCAAGTGAGCGCGACCGAAGAATGACAATCCTGCTGACTCCGTTTATGAGCTGTACGGCAAAACTTCCGATTTATGCATTTTTTGTGAATGCATTTTTCCCGAAGCAGGGTGCGCTGATTATGATTGGATTGTACCTTCTTGGAATTTTGATGAGTATTATTGTGGCGCTGCTCTTTAAAGGAACTCTCTTTAAGGGAGAAGCAGTACCGTTCGTAATGGAACTTCCAAACTATCGTATGCCGGGAACGAAAAATGTTTTCCAGTTGTTGAGCGAAAAAGCAAAGGATTTTGTGTTCCGTGCCTTTAGTGTAATTTTGGTGGCTTCCATTGTAATCTGGGTGCTTCAGAGTTTTGATCCGTACTTTAACATGGTGGATAATTCTAAAGACAGCATCCTGGCAATGATTTCCGGAGCAATGGTTCCGCTCATGAAACCGATTGGTTTGGGAGACTGGAGAATTTGTACTTCCTTAATCAGCGGATTTATGGCAAAGGAAAGTGTCGTTTCAACTTTGGAAGTTTTATTCGGACACAATGTTGCCGGAACATTGACTTCCCTTTCCGCAGCATCCCTTTTGGTATTTTCTCTGTTATACACTCCGTGTGTGGCAGCAGTTGCAGCAATCAAAAGAGAATTGGGAAAGAAATGGGCATTGACAGTTATTGTGTGGCAATGTGGATTAGCGTGGATTGCAGCTTTGATTGTTCGTGGAATCGGGTTGTTGATTGGATAAAAAAGACCAGCATTGGAAATATTCCATGCTGGTTTTTTATTGCTTACTCAATATCGATGACGCCGTATTCTGAAAAGGTTCCGGTTTTAAACTGGATTGCCCAATCAGAAATTCCGGAATTTACGATAAAGGTTGTGTTCTTTCTGGTTTCTAATCCATAAGTCTTGTCATTGGCTCCGGACAGTTCTCCTGTAATGCCAATAGGAATCATTTGTCCTCCGTGAGTATGTCCGGACAGAACCAAATCTACAGAAGCCTCCGCTTCATTGTCATAGTCGTTTGGCTGGTGATCCAACATAATCATATATTTGGAGTGATCCAGATTTTCGACCAGTTCTTTAGCAGTCTTACGATTCTGAACCGAGCGGTCCCGGCGACCAATCAGATAGAATTTATTATCAATCAGCTCGACTTCGTCCTCCAATAGCTTGATGTGATTTTTCTCAAATTCTTTTTCCATATCTTCCAATGTGAAGTTACGATAATTCATATATCCTTTGTCATGATTTCCGTAAATCACGTAGACACCATAGGTGGTTTTCATTTTTCCTAATGCCTCGCAGCACCGAATCATATCTTCCTTTGTGGAATCATCATCTACATAATCTCCGGTAATTACAATTAAATCCGGATTTGTTTTCTGAATGCGCTGCAGATGCTCTTCAAATTTCTGCCAATGGAAGGTAGCACCTAAATGAGAATCGGAAATCTGAACAACTCTTAAGGAATCCATTCCTAAGTCTTTTTTTGTTTCCAATTTGTAATTGGTCTCCCAGACGTTCTGGGCATTATACCAACCCACCGAAAAATAGGCCACTGTAACAAGTAATGTTAAAACTCCTTGCCAGTAGTACTTGGTTTCTAAATGAAAGCATTTCTTCAGGACCTTTCCCAGTGTATTAAAAAACAGGAAAAACACTGCTAAATGCAGAGCGACAATGATTGTGTTGATAAAGTTTATAAAACCGAAAATAACCAATAAAATAACCGGAATTCCGGCAAACAGATTTAATTTCCACTTTTTATCACCGGCTATCTTCTGTATCAAATAAAACTTTTTGAAGTTTTTCAGTAAACTTAAAAGAATCATTACGACAAAAGCAATTAACAGGATAAATACAATTATTCCCAATGCAATTAAAATCATCCTTATCCTCCTTTGTGTATGGATAAAATTATATCTTGTAACAGGTGGATAATCAATGAAATTTTTCTTTTCTATTCTTCGGGAATTTTGTATAATTATATTAATATGAAATGTAACGGAGAGACTAAAAATTGACTCAGGAGGTGGTATTATGTATCCGGTTATTACAATTAGCAGAGAGTTCGGAAGCGGCGGACGTGATGTCGGCGAAAAAGTTGCAGAAATGCTGAATATTCCTTTTTATGATGGTGCGATTATCCAGGGAGTAGCGGAAGAGAGCGGATATACTGCAGAATATATCTCTGACCGGGCGGAAGTTACGGCAGGGGTGGAACAGTGGTTTTCGGGAGCGATGTTTCCAATCAGCTATATGTCAAACCCACAGGATCAGATTTTTGCACTGCAGTCCAAAATTGTTTTGGAATGTGCCAGAAAGGGACCTTGTGTTATTGTCGGAAGGTGTGCAGACTACGTTTTGGAAAAAGCAGACATTGATGCATTGAATGTATTTATTCATGCTGATAAAGAAAGCAGAAAGCAACGTGTGCTGTCGAGAAGTGATGATGTACCCGAAAATGTGGAAAAATACCTCGAAAAACGCGATAAAGGAAGAAAAGCCTATTACAGATACTATACTGATAAAAAATGGGGAAATTACCACAATTATCAGCTGAATCTGGACAGCGGCTACCTGGGAGTGGACTTTTGTGCACAAATTATCGTGGATACGGTAAAAAGGCGAGAAGGAAAATAGAAATAAAGAACTGTTACAATCGGAGGAATTCTGAAGATTGTGGCAGTTTTTATTTGCAAATTTATTTTTCCTACAGTATACTAGGAATTACAAAATCTACAGAGATGGAGATGATTTAATATGATGATTTCAACAAAGGGGCGTTATGCGCTTCGTATTATGACTGACTTAGCTCAGAACGGCGAAGGAAAATATATTTCCTTGAAGGATATCGCAAACCGTCAGGAGATTTCCATGAAATATCTGGAAATGATCGTTTCGATTTTGCATAAAGGAGGAATGGTAACAAGTCTTCGTGGAAAGTCCGGTGGATATAAATTAACAAAGAAACCGGAAGAATACACGTTAGGTTCTATTCTGAAATTAACAGAAGGAAGTCTGGCGCCGGTAAACTGTTTGGAAGTTGGCGTGGAAGCCTGTGCAAGAGCAGAAGGATGTATTACATTACCGTTATGGAAGAACCTGAATCGAATCATTGACGACTATTTGGAACAGTACACGTTAAAAGATTTGATTGAAGGAAAGTTATAAAAAAGCAAAAAAAAAATTGGTGAGAAACAATCTCACCAATTTTTTTATTTGAACTGATGTCCGCCAATCTGAAGACGACATCTTGGTACGTATCTTGAGAAGAATAAGTAACCGTTCATATTTGTTTCGGATCCACCGAGAGTAACTGTCTTATCTCCGTTTAATGTTGCTTTTGCTGCATTGATACAAGCCTGAGGAATGTTTCCATTATCATACTTGCGTAATGCGTTGCTTAAAAATCCTGTAGCAGCGGGAGTAAACTGACCACGCTGATAAATAACACCCTTTAATGAATTTGGGAATAAACCGGACTGAATACGGTTCATAATAACGATACCTACAGCTAACTTTCCTGCTTCAGGTTCAGCACCTGCTTCACAGAAAATAATAGAAGACATTAATCTTAACTGTGATGCTGTATATCTGTTCTTTACTTTAACAGTAATCTTTGCGTATACAGAACCGGTCTTCTTAGAAGTAACTGTTACAACTGTCTTTCCGGCTTTCACTCCGCGAATGACACCTTTTTCATCAACAGTAGCAACAGATGGTTTGCTGGATACGAAATCGTATTTCTTTAATTTCTTCTTAGATAATGATAAAACCTTTTTGGCTTTTACGTTCTTGTTTACTTTGATTTTCTTTGTTACTTTTATAGTTTCTTTTTTAGCAACTTTTGCAGTTTCAGCAACTGTAGTAGTTTCTTCTTCCGTGATAGTAGTAGTTTCCTGTGTTTCAGCTTCTGCAGCACTAACAGCTACCATGCTTGAAGCACAAAGGACAAAAACTAATAAAAATAATGTTATAATCTGACGTTTCAAAACAACCTCCAATTTGTTACATAATTGTTACAATGTTTGCACGCTAGATACATAATGCCAAAAAATACGTAATTTGTCAACCTTTTTTGTAATAATTAAACGTTTCAACTGTAAAATATAACGAAAAAAACAACAGACAATCCATCCTTTGAAAATGCTTGAAAGCCTTTATTTATGCGGGTTTTGGAGAAAAGAAAGGAAACTTTCTTATAATAATAATTGTAATATTTAAAAATTGATAAAAAAAAGGGTTTACAAATAGAAAATTGCGTATTATAATTCCTATTATCGCGATAGGAATTAAGGAGGGCAAAGAAATGAATATATACGCAGACTATGCTGCAACAACACCAATGAGTGATACAGCTATTAATGCAATGACAAATATAATGAAAGAAATTTATGGAAATCCGTCTAGTCTCCATAGTATAGGACAGAGAGCAGCAGAATACCTGTTGCAGGCAAGAATTGATGTGGCAGAGGCAATTGGTGCAGATTTTAAAGAAATCTATTTTACATCCGGTGGAAGTGAAGCAGATAATCAGGCTTTGGTTTCAGCAGCTTACTTTGGAAGGCTGAAAGGAAAAACTCATTTGATTTCAACAACCATTGAGCATCATGCAATCCTTCATACTTTAAATAAGTTAGAAAAGGAAGGCTTTGATGTAACATTGGTGGAAGTGGGAAGTGACGGAATTGTAGACCCAAAGAAAATTGAAGAAGCAATTACCGATAAAACAGCACTGGTTACCGTAATGTTTGCCAACAATGAAATCGGAACCTTACAGCCGATTAAGGAAATCGGAGCTATTTGTAAAGAAAAGGGTGTTCCTTTCCATACGGATGCAGTTCAGGCAGTGGGACATGTTCCTATTAATGTAAAGGAACTGAATGTGGATATGCTTTCTTTATCATCTCACAAGTTTAACGGACCAAAAGGAATCGGTGTACTCTATGCCAATAAAAAGGTTCCTTTAACCAATGTTATTGAAGGTGGAGCACAGGAACGCGGCAAGCGCGCCGGCACAGAAAACCTGGCAGCGATTGTGGGAATGGCAGCAGCTTTAAAGGAAGCAGTATCTAATATAGAAGAAAATGCTTCAAAGACGATTGAAAGAAGACGTCAGATTATTGAAGGTTTATCAAAGATTGAACATTCCGCATTAAATGGGGATCCGGGAAAGAGACTTCCGGGAAATGTAAACTTCTGTTTTGAAGGAATCGAAGGTGAGTCTCTTCTATTATTATTAGATAGCAAAGGAATTGCGGCTTCATCCGGTTCTGCATGTACTTCCGGTTCCTTGGACCCAAGTCATGTTTTGCTGGCAATCGGCAGACCTCACGAAGTGGCACATGGTTCTTTGCGATTGACATTTAATGAAGAATTGACAGCGGAGGAAGCAGATTATTTGATTCAGTCTACAAAAGAAGTTGTAGAGTATTTGAGAAGTATTTCACCGGTTTGGGATGAATTGCAGAAGGGAGAATTAAAATATGTTATATAGTGAAAAAGTAATGGATCATTTCATGAATCCAAGAAATGTAGGAGAAATTGAAGACGCAGACGGAATTGGCGAAGTAGGAAATGCCAAGTGTGGTGACATCATGAGAATGTATCTGAAAATTGAGAATAATACTATTGTGGATGTTAAGTTTAAAACCTTTGGTTGCGGTTCCGCCATTGCCAGCAGTTCTATGGCAACTGAATTAATCAAAGGAAAATCTGTGGATGAAGCATTGGCATTAACCAATAAAGCTGTAACGGAAGCGTTGGATGGACTGCCAACACATAAGATTCACTGTTCTGTTTTGGCAGAAGAAGCGATTAAGTCTGCTCTGGATGACTTTTACAAGAAATATCCGGATGGGAAGTAAAGCATATATATAGAAGAAAAGGATGCGAATAAATCGTGTCCTTTTTCTTTTTTGAAGGAATAAAACTTTTTTTAGGAGGGCGGAAGGCACCAAAAAGCGGAAAAACGATTCAAAATAGTCATTTATACCAAAAAGAGTTTAACGTTTTACTGAAAAACGCCAAAAATGCGAAAATTGAATAAAAACACTTTTATTATATAGAAAATCATTCGGTGAAAAATTATAATATTTACGGAGAAAAACATTTGAAGGAGTAGACGGAAATGAGAAAACAAAAACGAATGATGAAAAAACTTGTCGCTTTCATCTTAACAGCTTCTTTATTTTTACCGGGAAATGTTACCGGTAACGTAAAAGGGGCAGACATCAACAACATCGGCGCACCAAATTATACGGTTCAGGAAAATTCATCTCACACGGATGCTTTTGTTTATGCTTATAATGTTTTGGACTACGGTGCAGATAACACGGGAAATCGTGATAATACTACAATTTTCCAAAAGTTAATTGATAAGACTGCGGATCTGGGAGGTGGAATTATTTATGTTCCTTCCGGCCGCTATAAGATTACAGGTTCTTTGCGAATCAAAAAGGGCGTTACTTTACGCGGAGACTGGACAAAGCCTACCCCGGGAAAGCCCCTGAACTCCGGAACCGTCCTGATGGCATATGTAGGACGCGGTCAGGGAGAAAGCAGCACGCCTTTTATGGAAACAGAAGTAGAAGTAGGTGTGATGGATATGACCATTTGGTATCCGGAACAGGATCCCAATAATATCGTTGCTTATTCCCCAACGATTCGTTTGGGCTGCAACGGATATTTTGGTAATGAATATGCGAATATTAAGAACGTAACCTTTGTCAATTCCTATATTGGTATTTGGTGGAACCAGAGCAATGGAGGTGCCTCTCCGGTAATTAACGGTGCTTACGGTACTCCACTTAAAAAAGGAATCGAAATTGACTGTATCGCGGATGTGGGACGAATTGACAATGTGAGCTTTTCACCGGACTATTGGTCCGGCTCCGGTTTGGAAGGAGCACCACAAAAGGGAAGCAGTTTTGAGGACTGGATTTACAACAATGGTGTGGGAATCGTTATGCGACGCAATGACTGGTCTTACGCCTGTTACATTCAAATTGACGGATATTCCGTTGGTTACAATACAAAATATTCCACAGAGGGAAATGGAGCTACCCCAAACGGACATCATTACAAATTCAATTTGAAAAACTGCAAGACCGGTATTTTATTTGAAACATCCAATTATGTGGGGATTTTATTTGATGGAATTACCACATACAACTGCGAAACCGGGGTGCAGGTAAACGGTGGAACTACTGATACCATTCAGTTTTCAGACAGTAAATTTACCTGCAGCAAATATGCTTTAAACGTGGACAAGGCTTCCTCCACAAAGGTATTGATCTATGACAGCGTAGTGGAAAAAGGAGTTGTAAACATTGATGGTGGAACCTTAATGTCCACAGCGACAACTTTCAATAACAAGACACCGCAGATTGTTATCGGGAGCCTTGGAAGAGTTTCTCTTGCAGGAAATACATTCAAAAATACAAAGACGATACTGAATAATTCCATCTATAAATCAGAACTTGATAACGCCAATATTTCCGTAACACCTGTTCCGGAATTTGATGACAGTAAATCGCAGTTCCAGAGTCATATGCCGGCAAAGAAAGATTTATACGTGGTTACAAACAGTCCATACAATGCAGACAACAATAGAAATCATGGTGGCGGAAATGATTGTACACAGGCAATTCAGAATGCATTGAATGATGCAGCAGCAAACGGCGGTGGAATTGTTTTCCTGCCATCCGGACATTATAGAGTAAACGGAACGCTGTTGATACCATCTAATGTGGAACTTCGAGGCGCAACAGACTTAAGTTCCGTTCCTCATGGAGCAGGAGCGATTTTGGAATCCTATGCCAACAAGGGAAATCCGAATGCTACACCATTCATTCGCATTTCTGAAAATGCAGGAGTGAGAGGATTCAATGTGAACTATCCGGAACAGACTTACAGATTAGACATCAACGGTGAATATCATCCGGCAGATTATCCTGCAACTATGCAGGGACTTGGAAAAAACATTTATGTCATTAATACCGGAATTCGTGCGGCAACCTATGGTTTGGATTTAGATACCCATCGATGTGATAACCATTATGTGGAATTCCTGACAGGGCATGTGAATAAAATCTGTGTGAAAGTAGGAAATGGTTCCTCCAACGGTATAATCAACAACCTGATGTTTAATACCATTGTATACGCTTGCGGCCGTGAATATCCGAAATTTGGTGGCTTCCCGAACAGCCCGAACACACCGGGAGGGGAAAGCAACGGTCCGGTTTACGACCAGCAGTTAAGAGACCTGGAATTCCTGATTGTGGGGGATACAACAAATCAGACTTTATATAACTGTTTCCCTTACGGCGCATACATTGGAACAAAACTTATTAATGAAGGAAACGGCGGACCACAAAATTTATTGTCCATGGGACTTGGCATTGATGGTTCCAGAAAGTCGGTTTATTTCGGAAGCGGTCTGACGGGAACTATGAACTTTATTGACAATCAGATTGTTTCCTTAAACAACGATCAGCCGATTACCAGATATTTTGAAACGGAAGGTAATTCAGACTTTACTGCAAACTTCTATAATACAGACCTTTGGGGATTTCCGGAAAAGGCTGTTGTTATGAAGGACAACAGTGGTTCGTTGAATCTCTATACAGCAAACTTCCAGCAGAGAGGATATAATGGAGCGTTGAATATTGGGAACGGAAACAGCGTGAAGGTAGTCTCTTCCGGGTTTAACACAAACAATGCACAGTTCTCTTCAGGAAGCAGCAATATTTCTTTAATGAATACCGTGGCAGATTATTCTGCAAACGAAGGAAATACTTTTGCTCAGAATATCGCAAACTTTGCCACCGCAGTATCCGTTGACGAAAATAGTCAGGCGATGTCACAGATTAACCGTCGTAATTGGGTAGCAAGCTCTAACGTGAATAATTATATGGCAGCTCAGTCTCTGGACGGAGATTTAACCACCCAGTGGAACTCCAGCTGGCAGGCACCGGGGCAGTGGTACCAGGTAGATATGGGAAGCAATCAACAGTTTGATACAATTGTAACGACGCTGGGACCAACCAACGATTCGCCGGGGGCGTATAAAGTATTGGTTTCAAATGACGGAAGTAATTGGAGACAAGTGGCATCCGGAGAACATCAGAATATTTATTCTGTAGGACCACAGAATGCCAGATACATTCGTATTGAACAAAGTAGCAGTGCCGGAAAATTCTGGGCAATCTATGAATTCTATGTTTTGAATAGTGTAACTTATGATGTAGGAACCGGAGAAGTGATTGAACCGGAAACAGAACCGGAGCCTGAAACAGAAGTTACGACAGAACAGAAAACAGAGGCACCGACGGAAGTAACAACAGAACAGGAAACAACAAAGCCTTCTACGGAGGGACACAAATATACAGCAGCAGAAGCTGAAGTAGAGATTGCGGGAATCTTTGACAGCACCAATGCATATGGAGGAAAGAACATTGGAAATATGCATTTGGCAGACGCCTCCTTTACTTTCCATCAAGTGGACGGTTGCAATGGAGGAAACGCAACCGTATCAGTACATTACGCAACCAATGATGCATCGGCACAGCTTCGAATGGTTACCAATAATACCACAGAAACGCTTGTGAATTTCCGGTCCACCGGTGGATGGGAAAATTACACCGGTGTTAGCACCGTCAATGTATCATTAAATCCGGGCAAGACAAATACCATTTCCTTCCGCAATGTATCCGGTGGGGTCAATGTAGATTATATTGAAGTCTCCGTGGCAAATTCGGATGCTGTGAAAATCTTAGGCTATCAGATTAGCTATACCTTGAAAGGAATTCGCGTTCTTTCTTCTATTGAAAAAGAAATTGACGGAAAGAAGGTAGTCAAGTCAGGAAATATTTACGGATTGCTTTCCAAAGGAGCAACGGAAGCAGATCTTGTATTAAATTCAAACCACCGGTATGTGGCTTCCTATGAATATAATGGAGATGGTTTGTTAAAGAGCAAACCGGGAACCTCTGATACGGCAACTTACTATGCGATGACGATGACAAAGAACGGAACCAATGCCAAAGCATTCAGTGCCGAATACGGAGTTCGTGCTTATGCAATTTTAGAAGATGGAACGGTAGTTTACAGCAAGGTGAAAAAGTATACCATTTATAAAATTGCTCAGGTTCTTTACAATAACAGACAGATGAGTAACAGGGCAGGACATGAATATTTATATGAAGAAATCCTGAAAATCGTTAATCCGAATTACGAAGAAGTGGACTATAATTGGAGTGACGAAATCGTAAAAGCGAACTAATATGATACAATAATCATAGCGTTTTGATGGAATCGTGAGAGAGTATCAGAACGCTATATTTTTTTCGCTAAAAACGTTTACACAATAGGAAAAATTCTTTACTCGTGTATAATCATTATGTTATTATAAAGGTAGATAGGGAAGTATCTATTGTCTATAGAACATTGAAATAAAACTGAGAAATCGTAAATATCGGAGGGGGGGATTCGTAAGATTACCGGTTAAAACGAAATCTAAGTTAAATAGGAAAAGGAGGTACTTATGGCAAATTCTAATATCACTAAAAAGGCATTAGCTCAAAGCCTAAAGGACTTAGGAGCAAAGAAGATTTTTGACAAGATTACAGTGGCCGACATCACAGAAGATTGTGGCGTGAATCGCCAGACATTTTACTACCATTTTACTGACAAATATGAATTGCTTGCTTGGATTTATACCCAAGAATTATTTATTCCTTTGACAGCTGATTTAACTTTTGATAATTGGGCGGAAAAAATATTAGATTTATTAATCTATATGAAGGGACAAAAGAACTTTATTATGAATACAATAAGATCCTCAAACAATTTCTTTGGTGAATATTTGGAAAAAGTTTTAGTGGAATTATTTAGCAAAGCAGTTGCAGATTTTGATTTGTATCATAATTTAGATGAGCAGGCAAGAAGTGTGTATTCTAGATTTTTTGCTTATGGACTTACAGGTGTCATAGTTGATTGGGCAAAGGAAGGAATGAAGCAAGACGAACAGGAATTAGCAAAGACTATGCAGTCTATTGCGAACAATACAGAACGTATGGGACATGAATTTTATATGTACCATAATAAGAAAAAATAGAATGGTAAAAATGGAAGCAAAGACTTCCGAACTATGAAGACCAGCATTGGCGATTGTCAATGCTGGTTTTTATTTGATTCAGGCACCAATTAATAGCCTGAATTTTTTTGTACAAAAAAATATGAGCATATAAGGAATTTACTACAAAAGCATACACATGTATAAAAACACGATCGGTGTATGGGAATGTATAGTGCATTTCACTTTTCGGAACGTATACTGAGGGTAAATAGAGAAGTTTGAATGAGGAGGAAAGCATTATGAAGGCATATTTTTCAAAAACAGTTAGCATGATTTTGGTTTTATCAGTGACAACCTGGTCAATAACTGGATGTGCTGAAGAAATCAAACAGGTAAAGAATGTAAATGCGGAAAACGTTGATCAATCCGCAAAAGAAGAAAAAGCAATGGAAGCATTGCTGAACGGCAAAATTGCGCCGGCAACGGATGGGGACAAACAGGAAACCGTTTACGTGGAAATGGATGCAGATGGGAACATTGAGAAAACCATCGTTAGCGATTTGCTCCAGTCCAAAGGTGAAGGAAATATTGAGGATTATTCCGAATTGGAAGATATAGAAAATCTTAGTGGAGATGAAGCCTATCAGAAGACTTCCGATGGAAAATTGATTTGGGAGAATCAGGGAAAGAATATTTCCTATCAGGGTACCACCACAAAAACACCGCCGGTAAATGTGAAAATTCAGTATTATCTGGATGGGAAAGAAATGACTGCGAAAGAAATTGCCGGTAAGAGCGGTAAAGTGAAAATTGTTTATACATATGAAAATAATGAAACAGAAGATTACGTTCCATTTCTTGTTTTGACAGGAATGATGTTGGATGATAATTTTTCTGATGTTCGGGTGAAGAACGGAAAAGTGATTGCCCAGGAAGGAAAGAATATTGTTCTTGGTTACGGTGTCCCGGGATTAAAGAGTTATCTCAAGGACAATGTGGAAAAAGCCGATGAATATCTGGAAAACATTTCATTGCCGGATACTGTGACTGTATCTGCAGATGTGAAAAATTTTTCTATGAATATGACTTTGACTGTGGCAACGTCCCAGTTGGGAGACCTGGACTTGAAGAAGACGCTGAGTTTTTCTGACGTAACGGATAAGATGGATGAACTGCAGGAAGGTGCGGACAGTCTGGTTGACGGTGCAGAGCAGGTTCAGGACGGAACGGGTACCTTAAAGGATGGAACCGGCGATCTGGCAAAAGGTGCAGGCTCACTTAGAGATGGTATCAAATCATTGGTAAGCGGAGCACTTCAGATTAAAGAGGGAACAGGAAAACTGGATCAGAATGCGGGAACACTACAAAAAGCTGTAGCCAAACTGAAGAAGGGAACCAAAACGCTGAAAAACGGAACAGCATCATTGGCAAAGGGAACCAAAGATGCCAAGGATGGTGCAGCAACATTAGCCAAAGGAGCCGATGCACTGAAAACCGGATCCGGTGATTTGGCAAAGGGTGCAGAATCACTTCAGTTGGGAACTGTTGATTTGCATGAAGGAACAACAAAATTGTTGGAGAACTATAACCTGTTTCATCAATCTGTTACTTCCGGAGCCTCAAAGGTTCATAACGGATCGGAACAGCTTTATGGAGGAAGTGATGATTTGGTAGCCGGCGCAAAAAGTGCCAGCGACGGATCAAAGCAGTTAACAGCAGGATTGAAACAGATTCAGGCAGCATTTGATGATACCGAAGAAGCAAAAGGATTGACAAATGGTTCCAAGGATCTTTATACAGGAATTGTATCTGCAAATCAGGGAGTGAATCAGGTAGTCAATAAAATGGATGCTATGCCGTCTTCCATTGATGCACAGATTATAACCATTTTGAGTCAGGTTTCTACAGCTACCGATGGGGCTATCGGAACAGAAACGATGTTAAATGGCACTGTGGAAGGAATCAATCAGTCTGTGGCGGCAGGAACACCTTTGGAAAATGTGCTAGAGGCAAACGGGCTGACTGTAAAATCATATTATACATTGTTGCAGGCTTACTACAGCGTCAAAGCATTAAACAGTGTTAAAACCCAGATGGAAACGGAACTGAATAACAGTGCGGAAGATGTACAGGCATTGCTGCAGGGGTTGAATGCCTTGGAAAGCGGCTCTAAAAAGTTAAAGGATGGAGTAGAGACTTTAGACGCAGGTGTGGACCAAGTTTATGCCGGAGCAAAAGCTCTTTCTGATGAGGAAAAAGGACTTCCGGCATTGTATCAGGGAACCTTAACGTTGCAGGGCGGATTGAAATCCTTAAATGACGGTGCTGAAGCTCTGGATACGGGATTGAGTGAAAACAGTGCGAAACTTCAGGATGGAATTGCAAATCTGGATGCGGGTGCAGGAAAGATTGAAACCGGTGCAACTTCATTATCCGAAGGTGCAAAGAAAGTGAAGAAAGGCCTTGCCGAACTTTCAGGCGGCGCAGGAAAATTGAAGGGTGGATTGGTGAAGCTGGACAATGGTACCGGAAAATTGAAAGACGGAACGATTACCCTTTTCGATGGAACAAAGAAACTGAAAACCGGCGCAGATGCTTTTGCTCAGGGAACAGGAAAACTGTATGATGGTACAGAAAGTCTTTATGATGGTTCATTGCAGGTTCGAGATGGCAGTGTGAAACTTGCGGATGGAGCAGAACAACTGGATACCGGTGTAGGAACTTTATTAGATGGTACCAAGAAGTTACGCAACGGAGCTGTGAAATTGAATAAGAAGGGCATTAAAAAGATTACCAAAATCTTCAAGGAAGATGCTCCGGCTGCAGTTGAAACCATTGACGACATTTTAAATAGAGGAAAAGAATATCGCTCCTTCAGTGGAATAGAAGAAGGAATGAGTGGAAGCGTGAAGTTTATCTTCAAGACCGAAGAGATTGAATAAAAGAAGGAAAGGGGCTATCGATATGAAGCAATTTGGAAAACTAGTGGTGAAAGCCAGATATATCATATTGCTGGTTGGAATCCTTCTGTTAATCCCTTCAGCAATCGGATATGTAAATACAAGAGTTAATTACGACTTATTATATTATTTGCCGGATGGCATTGATACGATGGACGGTCAGAATATTCTGATGGATGATTTTGGCTCCGGCGCTTTTGGAATTGTGCTGGTGGAAGATATGGATGACGCCCATGTTTCTACTTTGAAAAAGAAGATGGAAGGAGTAGAACATGTTAAGGAAGTTCTTTGGTATGATAGTTTTGCAGATTTGAGCATTCCGAAAAGTATGCTTCCAAAGGATATCTACGAAACCTTTAACCATGGGGATTCTACCATTATGATGGTAATCTTTGATGACACCAGCTCCGGTGACGGAACCTTGAAGGCAATCACTGAGATTCGAGAAATTACCAAGCACCAGTGTCAGCTTAGCGGAATTTCTGCCATTGTAGAAGATACAAAAGAATTGTCAGAACACGAGACGCCAATCTATGTGGCAATTGCTGTAATCATTTCTGTGATTTTGTTGTCCTTACTAATGGATTCCTGGATGATTCCGGTTTTCTTCCTATTAAGTATTGGTATGGCAATTTTATACAATTTAGGAAGCAATGTGTTCATGGGACAGATTTCTTATGTTACAAAAGCTTTGGCAGCAGTATTGCAGCTGGCGGTAACAATGGATTATTCCATTTTCTTATGGCACAGTTACGAAGAAAATCTGGAGCAGTGTAACGGAAACCGGAAGGAAGCAATGGCAAATGCAATTTCAGCAACGATTTCCTCAGTAGTCGGCAGTTCCGTTACAACCATTGCAGGTTTTATTGCACTTTGCTTTATGAGCTTTACCCTGGGGCTGGACCTGGGAATTGTTATGGCGAAGGGTGTTGTCTTTGGAGTGATTTGTTGTATTACAATTCTTCCGGCGTTTATCCTGACGTTCGATAAGGTTATCGAAAAAACAAGACATAAACAATTATTACCTGATTTTAAGATTATTCCAACGTTTATTACAAAACACTATATTGCTTTTGCTGTGTTATTTGTAGTTCTTTTGGCACCGGCAATTTACGGAAATGCCCACACAAAAGTGTACTATGACCTTTCCTTAAGTCTGCCGAAGTATTTGGAAAGTGTGAAGGCGCAGGATATTATTTCTGAGGACTATGAACTGGGTTCTGCAAATATTGTGTTAGTTGATGCGGACACACCGGCAAAAGATGTGGCTGCAATGATGAAAGAAATTGGAAAAGTAGATGGCGTTCAAAGTACGTTGGGATTGGAACTGCTGACGGAAAATGCAGTCCCGGAAGATTTTCTGCCGGAAGAATTCCGGTCCAAACTGAAAAGCGACCGCTATGAAATGATGATTTTTATGTCCGCATACAAAACAGGATCCGACGAAGCCAACGAGCAGTGTGACGCCGTAGAAAAAATTATCAAGAACTATGACAAATCAGGAATGCTGGTTGGAGAAGCAGCATGTACCAGAGATTTGATTGAAATTACCAATACGGATTTTAAAACAGTAAGTTTTGTTTCGATCTTCTTAATCTTAATTATTATTGCATTGGTATTCCGCTCCGTGTCCATTCCGGTAATTTTGGTAACATTAATTGAATTTGGTATTTTCGTCAATATGGGAATTCCGTATTATACCGGAACCGTATTGCCGTTTATTGCATCTATTGTTATCGGAACCATTCAGTTAGGGGCAACGGTGGATTACGCTATTTTAATGACTAATCGATATAAGTATGAACGAAATCTCGGAAAGGAGAAGAAGGAAGCGGCCAGAGATGCGTTGGCAGTTTCAATGAAGTCGGTTATTGTCAGTGCACTGACATTTTTCGGCGCAACCTTTGGGGTAGGTTTTTACTCCAGCATTGATATGATTAGTGCCTTGTGCATTCTGATGGCAAGAGGTGCCATTGTCAGTATGTTCTGCGTTATTTGCATACTGCCTGCATTCTATATTCTCTTTGACAAGCTGATTGTGAAAGGAAGTTGGAAATTTATAAAATAGAATTTGAAAGCACCGGTGTAGGAAGAGATTTATTCCTGCATCGGTGTTTTTTTGTGGTTTCAAAATAAAAAATGTGGTAGAATATTCTTGTTGTGTAACTGATACAATAGAAGGAGAAGATATGAAACATAAGGTAAGGCAGACATTGAGTTTCTTATTATGTATGGCGTTACTTTTTACAATGCCATTGTTTTCAGTTTCTGCCAATGAGGAAAGTCAGAATATTAGCGATATCGCAACGGTGCAAATCACTGAAAAAATCGTATATAATGGACAGCCTCAGATTCCGGCTATGGAAGTGTCGATTCCGGGAGACGAGGGGGCGGTTCTCTTAAAGAAAGATGTGGACTACACGGTCACCTGTACAAATAATGAAAATGCAGGAGAAGCCTCTTATGTGATTAAGGGAATTGGAGCATATACAGGAACTATCGAAGGAACCTTTGTGATTGAACCCTTTGATATTTCAAAAGTAACGGTGGAAAATCGCTCAAGAGTCATTGAATATAATTCTATGGAACGACCACTGGTAGTATATTTGTATTTAGGTACAATACGGTTACAACCATGGCAGGATTATTCCGTGTCTTATAAAAATTATATTGATGCCGGCGTGGCAACAATGATTATTACAGCAGAAGAAGGTGGGAATTATTCCGGCTCTTTTGAACAGACATTCAGAATTGAGAAAAAGAACCTGAATAATACGGATATTACCCTTTCCCTAAATGACGACAATACCGTGGATGTCCGATTAAACAATCCGGAAAACGGAAGAGGATTAACGGAAGGTGTTGACTATACGTTTACTGCAGTAAAAGACGGAAAGGGTTATATCGTGGTTACCATCAAAGCCTCTGAAAAGAACTACACCGGAACGGTGGTCAAGAAAGTAAAGGCGAATCCGGAACCGACTACGAAGAAGATCGTGGTGAAAACGACGAAGATTTCCAAAGTGAAAAAAGCAAAAAAGAAAGTTGCAATTAAATGGAAGAAAGTCAAAGGAGTTCAGGGTTATGAAATTCGATACAGCACAAAGTCTTCCATGAAAAAGGCTTTGGTGAAAAAGGTAAAGAAAAACACCGGCCAAACCATACTGAAGGTAAAGAAACTGAAAAGCGTAAAAGCGTATTATGTTCAGATTCGTGCTTGCAAACAAATTGAAAAGAAATCTTACTACAGTCAGTGGAGTGGTAAGAAAAAAATAAATTTAACATAGGAGGTTCAAATGAGCGATTTGATTTTTAAAGGATTAAAGGTTGATGAAATCGATCTGACAAATAAATTACAGGGGGAACAGCAGATGAACATCGAGCAGCGTTCATCGTTCAATGTGAAATACACACAGGACAATAAACACTGCATCGCAACATTGACTATCGATATGATGCACAAAGAAAAGCCAATGGACTTTAATTTTAAGATTGAAGTTAGTGCATTTATGGATATCGAAGGTGCAATGGATAAGAAAGAAATTCATAAAAACGCTTACAATGAAATTTATCCACATGTCAGAGCGTTGGCAATGACCATCCTTGTAAACGCCGGTTTACCACCAATTGCTATCCCAAAAGTAAAAATGGACGATAGTAATATCAAAGTAAACGAAAATAATGGCCAGAATCAGGGCGGATTATACAGCTAAAAACAAAAAAATCAGTAGGGAATATGCAGGCTTTTGATGAATAAAACTATTTTTATTCAAAAAAAGCCTGTTTTTTTACACTTATCTGGATTGAAAACGGTTCCTTTTGTGCAAAAAGTACATGAAAGAGTTGGGAAATTGCAGAAATACACATAAAACTTGTGCACAAATCACAAAAAAATGAATTTGATTTTTGCCCCGTTGCAAAAAATGTTTTTAATTTTTAAACTATGAGTGTATTAGATTTTTAGGTAACATAATAATCTAAACCCTTTCAATTTTTTTGGCATCTCACTCCCATGAGGTGCCATTCCTGTTTTAGAGCAAAAGTTCAGCAAAACAGAAAAAAACACACAGGCAAAAAAACTGCTCGCAGAATTTTTTGTCTGTGTGTTTTTTTCTGTTTGCGCGGAGCGCCAGTCTATGAGCAAAAAAAGTCTGCGAAGCAGACGTTCGGAACGGGAGCGAAAGTGACCGTTCTGATTTTGCGAATAGAATGAGCTGAACTTTGAAAGGAAAAGTGAATTAAAACTGCTCGCAGAATTTTTTGCCTGTGTGTTTTTTTCTGTTTGCGCGGAGCGCCAATCTATGAGCAAAAATGCCTGCGAAGCAGGTGTTCGAAACAGGTGCGAAGTGCCTGTTTCGATTTTGCGAATAGAATGAGCTGAACTTTGAAAATAAAGTGATTTTCTACATTTCAATAGTTGACGCATCAATGTAAATAGTGGTATTATAGAGTGAATTGAGTAAAGATGGGGATTAGATATGAAAACGATACAATTAGTCTAGGCATCGGAAATTGTATGCCGTTTGATTAGAGAAAAAAGTGAACTGCCAAGGCAGTTTTTCAGGAGGTATAAAATGAAGAAATTAATTTTAGTTACATCTCCACCTGCATGTGGAAAAACATTTGTAACAAGAAAGTTAGCAAAGGCGATGCCAAATTGCGTATATCTTGACAAGGACACATTAATTGTATTGTCAAAGCAGATTTTTAAAGTTGCAAATCAGGAATACAACAGAAGCTCAGACTTCTTTGAAGCAGAAATCCGTAATCCGGAATACGATTGTGTAATGGAACTTGCGATGGAAGCTTTAGAATATAATGATACCGTATTTATTAACGCACCATATACCAGAGAGGTAAGAACACCCGGTCACATGGAAAAGATGAGACAGGATCTCTTAAAATCCAAGGGCGCTGAATTAGTCGTCGTTTGGGTACAGTGTGATGAAGAAGTTTGCCGTCAGAGAATGATTGCAAGAAATTCAGATCGTGACACATGGAAACTGGAACATTGGGATGAATACATTCAGAGTCAGAACTTCACAGTTCCTGATGGAATTAAGAACTTATTCATCTTTGATAACTCTACAGATGATTCCTTTAAGAAATCTATTAAGGAAGCTGTAGAATACTTCAAAAATTTAAAATAGTATTTAGAAGCAATGCCGTGGTGGCATTGCTTTTTTTCTTGTTAGGCTCTTAGGATTAGAGAATTTGTTAAAATAAGGGGAGCGTACCCCGTAAACAGAAGAATCGCGAAAAATAGGGTACAGTCTCCAAAATCCCGCAAGGGAACTGTACCCCGTAAATAGAAGAATCGCGAAAACTAGGGTACAGTCTCCAAAATCCAACAAGGAAACTGTACCCCGTAAATAGAAGAA